>Ga0190293_1000290_pt1 | contig 17693 bp, 18 predicted proteins | sample 48693001_MG_FD_161671 | JGI IMG/M metagenome (GOLD analysis project Ga0190293, IMG submission 161671) | Hydrothermal vent microbial mat bacterial communities from Southern Trench, Guaymas Basin, Mexico - 4869-30-0-1_MG | ecosystem: Environmental > Aquatic > Marine > Hydrothermal vents >...
GACAGTATATTAAAAAATTGCACACTTTTTTTTATTCCAATGTTAAATCCAGACGGGGCGGAGAAGTACACAAGGGTTAATGCACTTAATATTGACCTGAACAGAGATGTAATTGATCAAAAAGCTACAGAAAGCGCTGTTTTACAAAAGATGTTGAAAAAGATAAATCCAAAATATTGTTTTAATCTACATGATCAGCGAACAATTTTTAGTATAGGTAAGAAAAATAACCCTGCAACGATTTCATTTTTAGCACCATCGGAGGATGAAAAACGATCAATTACTGTCGGTAGAATAGAGACTATGAAAATAATTATTTCAATCAATAATTATTTGCAGAAATTTATCCCCAATCAAATCGGAAGGTATACAGATGAGTTTTATCCCACAGCAACCGGAGATAATTTTCAAAAAATGGGACATAATACCATATTGATAGAGTCCGGTCATTATCAAGATGATTATCAGCGGGAAAAGACAAGAAAATATACCTTTTTATCATTGTTATTAGGGCTTTACTCCATTTCAACTTCATCTGATACTCATAATTTTAAGGACTATTTCAATATCCCAAATAATAAAGAGAACTATTTAGACATTATTATTAAAGATGTTACTTATAAAAATAAAAAGGTCGATCTAGGGATTCTATTTAAAGAAAAATTAGAAAACTCAAAATTGCTTTTTATTCCTGAAATTGAAAAAATAGAAAATTTAAACCTCTTCAATGCGAATTTAGTATTACATAATTCCCGATTGAAATTTAACAAGAAAAAAGATGTAGATGCATGGGTAAAAAATGAATTTATTTAAAATATATATAGCATTTATTAATTTATTTTACATAAAAGCCTATATAATAAGTATTTTTTTACGATATTTGTAATATATCTAAAAATACTACTATGTCAAAATTCAAATTAGATGAACTGGATCATCAAATCCTGGAAGCTTTAATTGAAAATGCAAGGACGCCTTTTACCGATATTGCTAAAAATTTATTGGTTTCAGCTGGAACTATTCATGTTCGTGTGAAAAAAATGGAAGATGAGGGAGTAATCAAGGGATCTACTCTCAGTGTTGATTATAATAAAATGGGCTATACTTTCATTGCCTATGTTGGGCTTTTTCTTGAAAACTCATCAACTACACAGCAGGTGATAGAGGAAGTTAAAAATATCCCAGAGGTGACAGTTGCTCATTTAACCACGGGTAAATTTTCAATTTTCTGTAAGATCCGGGCAAAGAATACCATGCATGCAAAGGATATAATATTTAGTTTAGACAGGATTCAGGGAATTACTCGTACAGAAACTTCAATTTCATTGGAAGAAGTGATCAATGATAAAAAAAGATTGATGCATCAAATATTTAAAGAAATTTCGTTTTAAAAGATCATCAGATTCAGAAACTTTATTTAGATTATATTGTGTTAAACAGAATGTAAGTGACCTCTTAATATTTTAAAGTAATATTAAGAGGCTTTTTTTATACTCTTAAAACTAAACTTTTTCCAAAACCATGGCAATACCTTGTCCTACACCAATACACATAGTACAAAGTGCTTTTTTAGCATTTGAATATTGCATCTGATAATAGGCACTGGTTACAATTCTTGCTCCACTCATTCCTAAAGGGTGACCCAGGGCAATTGCACCACCTAAAGGATTGATTCGCGGGTCATCATCCTTTAAACCTAATTCACGTGTACAACCCAATGATTGTGCAGCAAAGGCTTCGTTTAATTCAATGATATCCATATCATCTAAACTCAAGTTTAATCTTGAAAGTAATTTACTTGTTGCAGGTACTGGTCCCATTCCCATGATACGAGGTGCAACACCTGCAGTTGCCATTCCTAATATCTTGGCTTTCGGTGTTAAATTGTATTTCTTTACAGCATCTGCTGAAGCGATTAGTAAAGCAGCAGCTCCGTCATTTACACCCGAGGCATTACCTGCTGTGATAGTCCCTTTTTCTCCGGTAATAGACCTTAGGCTACTCAATTTTTCATAAGAAGTTAAACGAAGGTGCTCGTCTTTTGATACAGTAATCGGATCATTTTTACGTTGAGGGATGATCACAGGTACAATTTCTCTTGCCAGAGATCCATTTTGTTGAGCTGCAGCTGCTTTTTCCTGACTCCATTGTGCAAAAGCATCCTGATCTTCTCTGTTAATGTTAAAATCAGTAGCAATATTTTGAGCAGTTTGAATCATACCTTCGGTACCATACATTTTGTCTAGTTTCTTATTGACAAAACGCCATCCAATTGAGGTATCATAAATTTTTGCGTTTCTTGAAAATGCAGTTTCAGCTTTTCCCATGACAAAAGGGGCACGAGACATACTTTCAACACCACCTGCAATTATAATTTCGGTTTCACCTGATTTGATTGCTCTTGCTGCAATACCAATTGCATCCATGCCCGAACCGCAAAGCCTGTTTATTGTTGATGCAGGAACAGATTCTGAATAACCGGCGAGCAAGGAAGCCATTCTTGCAACATTCCTGTTATCTTCTCCTGCCTGATTCGCACAGCCCATAAAAATATCATCAACAGCAGTCCAGTCCATATCAGGATTCCTATCCATCAAAGCTTTTAACGGAATAGCAGCCAGATCATCTGTTCTTACCGACGAAAGAGAACCTGCATAACGACCAACCGGAGTTCTGATTGCATCGCAAATATATACTTCTTTCACTTGTTTAAATTTTTGTAATTATTTATACTAAAGTTATTTAAAAAATTAAGAACGCGTGCAGCCCTGCCTACCGGCAGGCAGGCGCCTCCCTCTCTCATAAAAAATTTAATCATTTACTTTTGCTAAAAAATTAATTAAATTTATCCATGTTCGTTTCATAATTTTATTTTAATAAATCAATCTTGGGTTTTAATAGTTTTAATCCTCTTAAAAGTGCTTCTGACAACCGATCTATATTACTTTGTGTTAGCGTTGTAGAAAACATGCAGGCCAAAGTGTTGATCATAATGATGTTTTCTTTAAGGAATAAATAGTCAAGAATGTCAGTGACTATTTCTCTTGTTTCTTTATTTTGATATGCTTCCCGATAGGTATTTGGAGCTTTTTCACGAAAATGAAGTTTAAACATCGAACCTGCACCTGTTATACAAACCGGTACATCAGCAATTTTAATGGATTCTTCGATCTGCTTTCTCGCAGTCATTGCAAGAGCATTCAAATTCAAAACAGCTTGCTCATCAAATAGCTCCATGGCAACCCTACCAGCAGTTGTAGATATTGGATTTGCAGAAAATGTTCCGGAATGAGGATGTTTCAAAAATGTTCCCCTGGGATCCAGTACTTCCATGATTTCAGATTTTCCTGCTAAAGCTCCAATAGGAAACCCTCCTCCAATAATTTTTCCCAAAGCAGTTAAGTCAGGTTTAACAGCATAGGTACATTGTGCTCCGGCATAGGTGACACGATATGAAACCACTTCATCGAATGCTAAAATGGCATTGTTTTTTCTTGTCCAATTGTAGATAGCTTCAATAAATTCATTTGTTGCCGGAAAAAGACCTATCCGGTGAGGTACAGGATCAATCAGTACGCAAGCAATTTGGTCAGCATTTTGATCCAAAATATGGATGGTTCTTTCAATATCATTAAAAGGAAAGATCACAACATCATCTGTTATTCCTTTAGGTGTATGCTGAACAACCGGAACAGCATTTGGTTTGTTGATATCTCCCCAATTGCTAGGATTAGCTGTTTGGCTTATTTCTGCATAATCATATGTGCCGTGATATGCTCCTTCAGCCTTGGCTAGTTTAAATTTCCCCGTGTATGCCCTTGAGGCTTTTATCATGGTCATTACTGCCTCAGTACCAGAATTCATAAAACGGATTTTTTCAAACATTGGAGAACGGCTGGTTAAGTGTTCCGCAAAAGTAACCTCCACCTCTGTCCCCATAGTAAAGGCAGACCCCTTTTTTAATTGATCGGTAACGGCTTGTACAATAGCAGGATGCGAATGCCCATGTATCAAGGATGCCATATTGTTGGCAAAATCCAATCGTTCTGTACCATCAATATCTGTTATATAACTCCCATTTGCACTGGCCACATAATAGGGGTGAGGTTTACGAAATATTGTATTTCGACTAACACCACCAGTTAGAACTCCAACAGCACGATCATAAATAGCTTTACTCGTGTCGCCATTTGAATTTTTTAATTTCATGACATTACAGATTTATTTTGTATTTTTATACTGATTCAATTCAGCTCCTGTTTGTGTTTGCAAATAGTCAAAATCTACATTGGGCGCCATTTCTCTCACAAACAAACCTTCTTTTTTAACATCAATAATGGCTAAATTAGTGTAGATACTTTCAACTACTTGCTTTCCTGTAAGAGGAAATGTGCATTTTTCAATGATCTTAGGATCACCATGTTTAGTAACATGTTGGGTGATCACAAATATTCTTTTTACACCGGCAACCAGATCCATGGCTCCACCTACAGCGGGAATCGCATTTTTTTTACCGGTTGACCAGTTTGCAAGATCCCCTTCTTTAGAAACCTGCATGGCGCCAAGTACACATATGTCAATGTGTCCTCCGCGGATCATCGTGAAACTGTCTGCATGATGGAAGTAGCTCGCTCCGGATATTGCAGAAATACACTTTTTCCCTGCATTAACTAATTCACGGTCTTCTTCTTCTTTTGAGGGAGTTTTTCCCATACCAAGTAATCCGTTTTCGGTTTGATAGATAACTTCTCTTCCGTCAGGTACAAAACCTGCTACCATTTCAGGAATACCGATTCCGAGGTTAACATAAGAACCATCAGGAATGTCTAAGGCTACTTTTTGTGCCATTTCAGCACGATCCCAGCCAATTTTTATATCACTTTTTACCATGGGTATTTCATTTCATCAGCTACCAATTCAGATTCATTGGCAGGATTTTTAATTTCAATAACTTTTTTAACAAATATTCCGGGGGTAACCACTACTTCCGGATCAATTTGCCCGGGTTCAACTATACTTTTCGCCTGAACAATGGTAACCTTTCCTGCGGTACACATAATAGGACCAAAATTCCTGGCTGTGGCATGATAGAGTAAATTACCATACCTGTCTGCAACAGCACATTTTACCAGTGAAAAGTCAGCTTTGATCCCATATTCTAATACATATTCTATTCCGTTAAATATTCGGGATTCTTTGCCTTCCGCAAGGGGGGTATTGACAGATGCAGGTGTGTAAAAAGCCGGGATTCCAGCTCCACCTGCTCTTATTCTTTCAGCCAATGTTCCCTGCGGAACCAGTTCAAGTTCAATTTCACCGGCACCATACAATTTCGGGAAAACCGTTGAATTAGCAGTACGAGGAAACGAACAGATCATTTTTTTAACCTGCCTATTTGCAATTAGTGCAGCCAGTCCAACATTTCCACTACCGGTATTATTGCTCACCACGGTCAGGTTTTTTGCACCCTGGTCGATCAATGCATGAATTAGCTCAATAGGGCTACCGGCTTCACCAAAACCACCTATCATAACTGTTGCGCCATCATAAATTTCGCTAACTGCTTCGGATAAGGAAATAACTTGTTTATTGATCATTTTTGTAATTAATATTGGTTAGAGTTCAAATATTTCACGATTGCTTGTGAGTTTCATCACTAACACTACTTGTCGATTTCATTGACTCGGTAAATAATCCGGCTTCATCGAAAATTACCCGATCTTCATATCCACTAAACCATATGGCTTCAGGATTTCTTCCCACAATGGCTACTTGCCCTTTATTTGATGCATCTGCAGCACCGCGTAACAATTTAAAGATTACCACACCATTTTCAGTACCGGGTACACCAGGCATTGGCTCATTGGTTACGGCAACTACTTCTGTTTTCCCAAGATAATGTGTAATAGATAATCTTGCACTTGCCTCAACTCCTGATAATCCCTTTTGAGAATCATTTAACAAATTCCATGCATCTTCTATGCTAAGATTAAAGGCTTTGTGACCAATAATATCTCGCCCACAGAAAAAATAATGATTGTTGATACGGTTTCGCTTTAACTCACGCTGCATGATTCTAATTGCATCTGGATCATGGTTAACACCTTTAATAAATGGCGCCTGATTTTCAATGTTAATAAATTTTCGGCTTGCCAGTTGTTTAACTGCCCGTTTCGTACTTTCTATCCAGATTAAGCCACCTTCTGGGTTTTCTATGTAATTTCCTTTTTCATCTTTTTGCAAAAACTCATCAGGATGATTAAAATGCACCATTAGTCGTAACTGTACTTCAGGATATGCGGCATGCCAGGCATCCACCATATTAAAAAAGGTATGGTCGAATCGATCCGGATAAAAAGCCAATTCTTTGGTTCCAAGGCGAATACTATCAATACCAGCATCAGCAAGAGCCGAAAACCATTCGCCCAATTTTTTATTGGTGAGCACCATGGGGTCACCACCCGACATTAAAATTTCTCTTAGTTTTTCACGGTTCGTTTCCGGATGTCTTCCTCCATTTTCTGCTACAATTCTATTGTGATCTAAGATATAATCAACCAGGTCAGGTATATTTGCCAAACCCTTTGAAGCAACTGTGCCATCTTCTCTAATAATTTCCTTTTTTGCAATTAGCTCTTCCCTGTAGCAAAACCGGCAATGCGCTGAACACGTATTAGTCACATAGATCAATCCTAATTCATATTTATGAATTAGGCCTTCCAAAGGACTGTATGTCATTTGATTACCAGGATCAGGAGCACCTTCAAGATCGAAAGTTTCTTTAGGGCTGGCTTTAACCAAGGTTCGAATGGCTTTACTATTTTTTGCAATTTGATAGTAATGATTGGTGATTTTTACAGGCATTCGAGCTTCAACATCTTGATTTGTATCTTTAAGATCCATTAACTCCTGCAATTCTTCTTTTGAATAGAACCCTTGCATTTCTTCCGGAATTTTGTTACTTATAAATCTTTTGAGGCCCATCACAATACCACGATTGTACTTCCCATTTTCTACTTTGTCTAAAAACGCCTTTGCTTTTTTTGTTGGTTGATAATTTTCTTGAGCTATCATTGCACTTGTTTTTATATATCTTAATTAGTATTCGTTTGTTATCAATTTTTGTTCGGAGTTATTATCCACAGTATTTCAGCTTCTTCACTGCTAATATTCTTAAATAAATGAGAATTTTTGGAATTAAAGTAAAACCCATCTCCATTATTTAAAATGTATTGTTGCTTATTAATTCCAACTTCAAATCTCCCTTTAAGCACGAAGCAAAACTCCTGACCTGGATAATTACTGGTCATGATCCCTTTAGAATCAGAATTTTTGTTGAATTGAATTATATAAGGTTCTATTTCCTTTGAAGGATTGTGATTGGACAACAAATGTAATCTGGTTCCTTTTTTATTTTCTTTTACAAATCTTCTTTCATTCGATTTTAGTAAAGGATGTTGAATCAAATTTTCATTTTCTCCAATTAATTCGCCAACTGTTGTTTGAAGAGCTACCGCAGCTTTTTTTAAGGTTACAATTGATGGAAAGGCTTTGCCTCTTTCTATTTGAGAGATTAAACTGGAAGTAACACCAATCTTTAACGATAGTTCTTTGACCTGTAAGCCAAGATTTTCTCTTTTCCTCTTGATTCTTTTGCCCATTTGATCCATAAACGCAAGAATTAGTGTTATAGTTTAAACAAAGTTAAATAATATTTTACAAATTAAATCTAATTTAATTAAATAAACAACATTTTTATTCTAGAATTTCATTTAATCCGAATTCTTATAAAATTTAAGTTAGATATTCATTAATCATTATTTCCTGCTTGTTAAGATTAAATGAATACATTTTGATTCTGGAAGTAGAAATAAAAAAGGAAATTGCTCATAGAATAAACGATAATTTAAAGACAACTTTTATGGAAATAGAACAAATATATAATTAGAGTAAAGAATTAGATAATGAATATAAACCAGTTGATATTCAATAAGTAAAATCTTAAAGAAATAATCTAAAATCAAATTTATCCTTGTAATTTTACAAGGCTTACATCGACTTTTAGAAATTGAAACTGTATTTAGTTTCGTTAAAAAAACCGACAAAGAAATAATTGTACAGAAAGATACCCTGTTTAGCGAAATAGCTTCCGGTATTTAGGCTTTGATCTCAGAACTTTGTTTTGATTTTTTAGATACCGGTCCAAATAATTAGGATCCTTAGAAACTCACATACCTTTTTCTAAAAGTCTAGAGAATAATTTTTTACCTAAAAAAAGATTTGCCTTAGCCTTAAACGATCTATTAGAATATTGATCAATCATTAATGGGCTGGTAATTTTTATAACATAATTTATATTTTTTTTCATTAACTTTGATTTCCTAAAATTTAAACCAATCAACATGAAAAAAATTACTTATTTAATTTTAACATTACTATTTATATCATGTGGATCAACTAGCTCAAATTCAAGTAGTAGTGTCCCTAAATACAGTAAAAAAACACTTAAAGGAACCTGGGAAGTTACAAATATCAGGTTTGTTGGAGAGAAAGGACTATACAAGGCAAACTTGTTTGATCTGGCAGATTCTCCTTGCTTTAAAGGTAGCAAATGGGTGTTTATTCCCAATAATGGTTCGGGCAAATTTGATATAAACCCATCTGCACATTGTGAATCTACTACCAACAGAATTCATTGGTCATTTTTTGAACCGGGCGATGGAACCTATCAATTTCAATTTAAGTATGTCAACGAAAAAAACAAACCTATCGATAGTGCAAATAGGGGATATCGCTCTAAAATTAGCAATCTGACTGAGAACAGTATGGAAATGAGAGTTTCAACGACCTATGAAGGGAATCCTTTTGATGTGCTAATGACATTCACAAAAGTTTCAGAAGATTTTGCATTATAATATTCAATATAATTATCAATTCTAATAATGATTAAAAAATTAACAAGCATATCTTTAATGATAGCTGTGATATTTTCTTTTACAGTAAGTTGCACTGCTATTCAAAACTCAAATAACACCCAAAAAGGAGCAGGCATTGGTATTGCTGCCGGAGCATTGGTAGGTGGATTGATCGGTGGAAATATAGGAGGAGCATTAATTGGCGCTGCTATTGGTGGTGCTGCGGGTGGTCTTATAGGAAACCACATGGATAAACAAGCTAATAAGATCTCGGAAGCCGTACCGGGTGCAGAGGTAAAAAGAGTAGGTGAAGGAATTCAAATAATTTTTGATGACAAGAGTGGAGTTAATTTCGCTTTTAATAGTTCGGATTTAACAGATGATGCCAGGAAAAATTTAGATGCTGTTGCTGAAATATTCATTGAGTTTCCGGATACAGATCTTATGGTTGAAGGACATACCGATAGTGTAGGAAACGACGATTATAATATGAAACTATCAAAAAGGCGTGCAGATTCAGTAGTTGCTTATTTAAAATCTAAAGGTGTTGTAAGTAGAAGATTCTCTATAAAAGCTTTTGGTGAAACTGCACCCAGATTTGACAATGCTACCAAAGAAGGCCAGGCTAAAAACCGAAGGGTTGAAATTGGGGTATCAGCAAATGAGCAAATGATTCAGGATGCCAAGGCGCAATCTAATTAAATGACAGAACCTATTGTATAAATTTAAACCGGGGATTATTCCCGGTTTTTTTTGTTTTAAATTGAAAATCAGCTTATCAGGATCATTCTCTAATCTTATAGAAAATGTTAAAATCTTATTAAAACTATCCTTATTGATAATATACCTTGCTAAATCAAACAGGGAATTCCATTTTTTTAGTTAAATTGCTGTCATATCTCTATTTTTAAATAAGATATTTTAATCTACAAAGCATAAATTATTAACTAAAAAAATAACTCATGTCAAAGTTTGATGTAAAAATTAATGGACAGTCCTATTCGGTTGAAGTAAGTGACGATACACCTGTTCTGTGGGTACTTAGAGATCATTTAAATTTATTAGGCACCAAATATGGTTGTGGTATAGGGCAATGCGGCTCTTGTACGATTCATATTGATGGAGTATCAATGAAAAGTTGCTTATTGCCAATTTCACAAGTATTAGGAAGATCAATAACCACTATTGAAGGCTTGTCTGACAATGGAACTCATCCGGTTCAGGAAGCCTGGAAAGAGATCGATGTTCCTCAATGTGGATATTGCCAGGCGGGTCAGATAATGACTGCAACAGCATTTTTGGACAAGAATCCAAATCCGAGTAAGAACGAAATTCGTGAAGCCATGCATGGTAATATTTGCAGATGTGCGTCCTATAATCGAATTGAGCAAGCAGTTGCGAAAGCTTCAGAAAACCTAAGTTAAACCATTAATTTTTTTTAGAATGAGTAAAATAAAATCTACAATAGACAGAAGGTCCTTTTTAAAAGTAAGTGGACTAACAGGAGGAGGATTGATTATTGGTTTTAATTTCTTCACGGCATGTAAGCCTGAAGCAGTGCCAGCAATTGATATATCACAATTGAATTTTCATGATTTCAACGGGTTTATAAAAATAGCAGACAATGGAATGGTTACCATATTTGCACCTAATCCTGAAATTGGACAAGGAGTTAAAACCTCTATGCCAATGATCATAGCAGAAGAATTGGATGTAGAGTGGAAAAATGTATTTGTTGTTCAAGGAGGATTGGATACCGATGTTTTCGAAAGACAGGTAGCAGGAGGAAGCCAATCTATTCGGCATGGCTGGGATCCGCTACGTCAAACAGGTGCAACTGCCAGGCAGATGCTGGTTAATGCAGCTGCCGCCAAATGGGGTGTAGATGCTTCTGAATGTACATCTGAGAACGGTGTTATTTTCAATAATAAAGGTGAGGAATTAGGTTATGGAGACGTTGTTAATGAAGCCGCACTATTAGAGGTTCCAAAAGATGTTCAGCTAAAAGACCCCAAAGATTATAAGATAATCGGCCAGAATGTCAAAAATGTTGATATTGACAAGATAATCACTGGAAAGCCATTGTTTGGCATAGATTATAAAAGAGATGGGATGGTTTATGCATCAGTTCTGAGGCCACCAGCCTTTGGTCAAAAATTGGAATCCTTTGATGCCTCACAAGCAAAGGCAATGGAAGGTGTTATAGAAGTTTTTCAATTCGGAGATAAAGTAGCAGTTTTAGCTACAAGCAATTGGGAGGCGATGCGTGCAAAAAAGACAATAAAAGCAAATTGGATAATAGATACAAATCTTGAAAGTACAAAGGATCACGATAAAATTCTTTTGGGTTTGTTAAATGGAAAAGAGTTTAAAACACTAAGATCAGATGGTAATGTTAAAAAGGCTTTTGCTGATGCAGATCAAATACTCGAAAGAACCTATGAATCACCTTTTCTGCCACATAATTGCTTAGAGCCAATGAATTTTTTCGCGAATGTGACTGATGAGAAAGTTGAACTGGTTGGACCAATTCAAACACCTAAATGGACAGCAGATAGAATTTCAAAAAAATTGGAAAGGAAAATTGAAGATATAACCTTGGAAATGACCCGTATGGGAGGAGGGTTTGGAAGACGATTATATGGTGATTTTGCCTTAGAAGCTGCCGAAATTTCTAATATTTCAAGAAAGCCCGTACAAGTGGTATTTTCAAGAGAGGATGATATGGCTGATGGCATATATAGAATGGCTATCAAATATAGAATTAGCGCTGCAATAAAGAATAATAAAGTAGTGGGTTATCATTTAAAAGAAGCAGCTGTAAATAGTGGAATGTACGATTTGATTCCTAATTTTTTTCCGGCTGGAAGCATTGAAAATTATCAGGTTGATTCGGCAACTTATAAAAGCAATATTACAACCGGCGCCTGGAGAGCACCATATACGAATTTTCTTTCATTTGCCGAACAAAGCTTTTTTGATGAACTAGCTGAAACAATGGGTATTGACCGTGTTCAATTAAGACTTGATCTCTTGCAAAATGTAAAAGGAACCACTGATGAAAAAATACAGTATTCGGCTGAAAGAATGGAAGCTGTAATTCATAAAGCTGTTGATAAATCAAATTGGGGTAAGGTTAAAGAAGGTGTATACCAAGGTTTTTCGGCCTATTACTGTCACAATACGCATGTGGCAGAAGTTGTAGATGTAAAATTAGAATCTGGAGTTCCTGTTATAGAGAAAGTTACTTGTGTGATTGATTGTGGTGTAATAGTGAACCCGTTAGGTGCATTAAATCAGGTTGAAGGTGGTGTGATAGACGGAATAGGGCATGCCATGTATGGGAATTTAGATTTTAAGGATGGTGTTCCGCAATCTACCAATTTTGACACTTATCGATTAATAAGAATGAAAGAAACACCTTCTTTGGTAGAAACTCATTTTATTGAAAGTGATGTTGCACCAACAGGCCTGGGTGAGCCCGCGTTGCCACCTGCAGGCGCTGCTTTGGCAAACGCTATTAAAGCCGCTACAGGTGTTCGATTATTGAAGCAACCATTTATTACGAATCAAGAGATTTTTGGGCTGAAAAAGGTATAATATGAAACGAATAACACAATGTTTGAGCTATATACATTCCAAACCTGCTGTGAATACTAAATTTATAATATCAATAATTGTAGTTCTAATTGGGTTTCCCCTTCATGGACAATCCAGTGATAAAAAAATAATTAAAGATTCGACCAAAATTGAAATTATAGGTGAATCTGTTTACAGAATTCATCAGGAGATATACGTTAAGAAAGATTCGGGTTGGGCAAGATCTGATTCTACGAGGGTTCGGTACAGTAAAATTATTTTACCCAAAATTCTTTTCAAACAATCGAAAACCGAAGTTTTGTCTGAATCTCTCATAGAACTGAACAATGTGTATACTCTAATGCATGACAACCCAAAAACAAGTCTGCAAATCAATGGCTATTCAGACAAAATAGGGGATGGTAAAAGCAATTTGGAATTATCAAAAATAAGAGCTAGAATTATTAAGATCAACCTCACAGAAAGAGGTATTAAGGCAAATAGAATTGCTACAAATGGCTATGGCGATAATTATCTATTATGTCCTTCTCCTTGTGAAAAGAATCAACGAGTTGAATTTGTTATGTTACAAATTGATAAAGGAACAAGATGAAAAAGGATTTAATCTTATAATAAATTATGACACACGAATTTAAAAGCCTGATTGAAGGCTATTTAAGCGCTAAAGAAATAGGCCTACAGGCTGTATTAGCAACGGTTGTTGACCTGGATGGATCTTCTTATCGCAGGCCGGGAGTTAGAATGATGATTACCGAAAATGGTCATATGACCGGAGCGGTGAGTGGAGGATGTGTTGAAAAGGAAATTTTAAAGCAAGCAAGCTCTGTATTTATAACAGGAAATGCCAAAATGATGACTTATGACGGTAGATATCGCTTGGGGTGTGAGGGCGTATTGTATATATTGATCGAGAAACTATCCCCAACTCCTGAAATGATAAATGATTTTAAAAAATGCATTCAAGATCGAAAACCCTTTCAAATAGAAAGTATTTATTCCAATAAAATTGGTGTAAATAGTGAGATTGGGTCTGTGATATCTTTTTCGAACAATAAAAAATATTCCTTTTGCGAATCAAAAGAACTTACTAAAGAAAGGAATACTAACTATAAAACCTTTACTCAGGTTATGAGTCCTTGTTTTAGATTAATTATTGTCGGAGCAGAGCATGATGCTGCTCAATTGTGCTTGTCGGCTAATAACCTGGGTTGGGAAGTGCAAATTGTAACAAGTCCTTCTGATCCGCAAACCAAAGAAGATTTCCCGGGAGTTCATACAATTCATCCTGTTAATCCGGAGGATTTTAATATATCACAAATTGATAATAATAGTGCAATTGTTTTAATGACACATAATTATGCAAAGGACCTTCGATTTTTATTGACATTAAAGGAAGCACAGCCAGCTTATTTAGGCTTATTAGGCCCCTTAAAAAGGCGTGAAAAATTGTTAAATGATTTTATGGATCTGAATCCATTGATCGATGATTCCTTTTTTGACATGGTGTACGGACCAGTAGGGTTGAATATAGGAGCCGAAACTCCGCAAGAAATCTCTTTATCTATTTGTTCAGAGATCCTGGCTGTCATTAGAAAGGAAGAGCCAAAACCCTTAAAAGACAAGACCGGTACAATTCATCACCATGTTTCTTTCTTAAAAAATGAGTAAGGATATAAAAAGGAAGCCTAGAATTGCAATGATCATACTTGCAGCGGGTTCTTCAAAAAGAATGAAGGCTGTAAAACAGCTTTTACCATGGAAAAAAACAACTTTACTTGACAATGCAATTGCAATTGGACTAAATTCAAATGTGAATGATGTTTTTGTCGTTCTGGGTGCCAATCACAAGAATATTGAAAAGCAAATAAATAGTGATAATATAACCATCATCAATAATGAAATGTGGGAGGAAGGTATGGGTACTTCCATCTCATGTTCTATGGAGTATTTAAACAAAAAAAAAACTATTTACGATGCAGTTATAATTGCTTTATGTGATCAACCTTTAATTGATGTAATACATATTAATATGCTTATAAACAGGTTTTTATATTTTGATAATAATATTGTATCCAGTAGTTTAGGCGTACCTGCTATTTTTGGCTCCAAATATTTCAAATCTCTTGAGGAGTTAGGACAAGATTTTGGGGCAAGGAAAATTATTTCTGCGAATAAAAATGACCTATTTGTGATTGAGGAAAAAGAGAAATTGGTTGATATAGATACTCAATTAGATTATAATGAATTATTCATGAAATACGGCAAATTATAGTTTTACTAGTGTTAAGTCATGCGTATTATGACGTATAAGTTGAAGTTTATTTTTATGAAGATCAAGGCGAGAATTTTCAGCATAGCCATAGCTATGGTTAAAAGTATCAACGAAGATATCGATAAAAAGAACAAAACTTGGTATGACTAAAATATGCTTGACTTAAGACCCGAATAAAGTTTGTTGTTTATACAGATCCGGGGAAGTAGTAAAGTTAAATTCCGGTTTTATGTCATCACCATGTAACCAGGCTTGCATATTATCAAGATCCTTAAATGCATACGGCATTCGCAGTTTGGTGTTATGAATGTCACGCATGATTCCTTTTGCTTCTGTGGTTATGATGGTATATGTATTTACACCTCCATTTGTATCATACAATCCAGCTAAGGCGAACAGTTCATCATTAAAACCAATTTCATATTTAATTTTTGAATTATTGACATGTTGCCATTCGTAAAACCCATTTACAAGAATAAGACATCGGTTATCTACAATGTTTTTAAAAGATTTTTTTTCCTCAAGTGTCTCTATTCTAGCATTTAATGTGTAGTTTTTATTCCAGGTACTATCAGCCCAATTTGGCACCAAACCCCATTGATAGAGCTGTATTTGTTTAGGGTCTGTACGGGTTATAACAGGTGTTTTGGGAAAATCAAAGGCTTTAAACACATCACCGGGTATAAAATCATCCAGTTCAAGCAATTTTGCCTTAAAATGTTCTTCTAATTTTTCTCTTTTCTTTGTTATTTTAGTTTGATAACACATAGATTCAATGATTGAATGATTCAATGAATTATTAAATCAATGAAGTTCTGATATACTGGTTTCATTGTTTCGTCTAAAGCTATGAATAATACGCTGAACATCTCTGTTATCCTTTTGAATTATCACAGCTTTATTATATTCTTTCAAAGTTATTATATCGTCTATTTTATCCATATAACCATAGCCTCTATAAGCCCCCTTTTCAACCAAAACAAACGCGTTTTCATTGTTATTACGTCCATTATCAGTTAATACAAAGTTCTTGCTGTCATAATTGAAATAGGTTATGGCTTGCTTTACTCTGGAATTATATACTTCTTTACTTTCTTTATTACGACATATTCCTTTACATTTTTTGATCTGAAAATGAAAACAACTGCTTACATTGCTTTGTAAATGACAGTATTTCGGACAAAGTTCAAATTCTTCACACAGTTGCTCTAAAAGCAACCGGCACTCTGTAGTATTATAGCATGTAACCAGTGGGTCGGGTATTAATTTCAACCGGTTATATGCCAAATGAATGATTCCTGACCTGTCTTCATAGCTAAAGAGACCATAACTTTCGTTAGATCTTCGTTGTGCTCTGTTGTACAAAGGAAAATAATGTTTTATCTCTGCCGACTCCAGCAATAGCGCTACTAACTCGCTGCCGGTTATTTCAAAGCCTATATCAGCCGTTTGCTGGCACAGAGCTACTTCCTTATTCTTTTTATCATAAAAGTGGCTGAGAACGCGTTTTTTAATGTTAATGGCTTTTCCAACATAAATAATGTCACCTTTATTGTTTTTAAAATAGTAAACTCCGGTTTGTTCAGGTAATTCATCAAATATCTTCTTAGGAAGTAGTGGGGGTAATGTCGCCTGTCTGGATCTTGTCTTTAAAAAAGAAGCAAATACATTTTGATCGTCGAGTTTCAATAGCTTCTCAAATAATATTGTTGTTGCTTCGGCATCACCTTTAGCCCGATGTCTGTTATTAATTTTAATTCCTTGCGAAGCACATAATTTTCCAAGGCTGTAGGAGGGAAGTTTGGGAATTAATTTTCTGGAAAGCCGTATAGTGCATAGCTTTTTTCGTCTGAAAGGAAACCCTAATTCACTAAATTCTTTGTGTAGAACATTGTAATCAAAATTGACATTATGCGCAACGAATATGCAATCTTTGGTAATTTCAATCACTTTTTTGGCTATTTCAAAAAACTTGGGAGCTTTGGATACCATGCCATTGTTGATGCCGGTTAACTGGGTGATCACAAAGGGAATATTGCATTCCGGATTTACCAGGGTGTCATAGGTTTCAATAACTTTTTCTCCATCATGAATAAAAATAGCGATCTCGGTAATTTTATTGCCTTGAATTCCCATTCCGGTGGTTTCTATGTCAATTATTGCAAATCTCATTTTTTCAAGTTTAATAATCAGTGAAAACCATTATTTTAATATTCTTTTTTCGGATGAAAAAAGAAACAAAAAAATCTTTCTCTGTCCGAGGTGATTGCTGCGCACCGCTCTCTCTCGTGCCTGCATGCTCTTTCCGCCTGCCGGCGGACGCAATTCCGGCACTTCGTTCACTATCACTGGCGGACAGAGGCTCAACCATAAACATATTTCAAAAGAAGAAGCTTTTAAATAAATTTCCTCACCCCACAAGCTCATATTTTAATCAAAGTTTTTTCTAATTTTCAAATCAACACATTTTCAAATTAATTCATAATTCCTAATTCATAACTCTTTTAAGCGCTTTCAATTCTACACCTAATTCATTGAACATATTGATAATGCTGCTCAATTTCAATTCATTCTCATCGTATTCCTGGGTATTGATGCTGCAAGTAAATTCCCATAATTCCAAAACTTCATTTGCAAAGACATAATAAGGGTCATATCGTTTATTATCCGATACCAGTTTTAAAGCATTTTTATTTTCTATTTCGTCATAAACCCTCTTGTATACAATACCATCGTTTAGTGTAAGCACAATATATGTATGCCCGCTTTTTAGGTCACGAATATCTTCAATAAACTTGGCCACGATATAGGACCCGCTTTTTACAGGTAGCATAGAATCGCCTTTTATTGGGAAAGCACGGTGTTTTCCGGTTGGCAAAAAAGGTAATTTTATTCTGTCTAAATGC
>Ga0190293_1000291_pt1 | contig 17685 bp, 16 predicted proteins | sample 48693001_MG_FD_161671 | JGI IMG/M metagenome (GOLD analysis project Ga0190293, IMG submission 161671) | Hydrothermal vent microbial mat bacterial communities from Southern Trench, Guaymas Basin, Mexico - 4869-30-0-1_MG | ecosystem: Environmental > Aquatic > Marine > Hydrothermal vents >...
CATCAATAGCTTGCTGTTTCTTTTGATTTACCTGTTCAGAATATTCTAATTGTTGAAATGTACATCCACCGCAATGCTCAAAATGTTCGCATCGTGGAGCGGTGGCATTAGGAGGCTCTTTAAGAATCTCAAGTGGGCGTGCCTCAGCATAACCACTTCGTTTTTTATAAATAAATGCTCTAACAGTTTGGCCGGGAATGGCATTCTTAACGAATATTACAAAATCATCTACTTTAGCAACACCTTTACCGCCGAAGGCAAGTGATTCAATTGTTAGATTGACCTCTGTTCCTTTCTTAATTGGGGATTTTTCCATACAGAAAATTACACACTAATATTTATGCGTAATAGCTTGAATATTACTAATGTGGATACATTTACTGTGAATGTAAAACTATTGAAATAAATAAAAAAGCCCTAATAATAGGGCTTTTTTGATACTGATTATTAATTCAGTATAAATTGAAAAAGTATTAAATCGCTTGTACGTTATTAGCAGCTTCACCTTTTTCGGTATTTACTACATCAAATTCAACTTTTGCATTTTCTTTCAAAGTTTTAAAACCTTCTGCTATAATTGAATTGTGATGCACAAAAAGATCATTGCCTTCATCACGAGTGATAAATCCAAAACCTTTACTATCGTTGAACCATTTAACGGTTCCAACTTCTTTTTTTGCCATCTTTATGTTTCCTAATTGATTATTAAATTTTGCCCTGAGGTTTGATTAGGGTATAGAAGGTATTACTATTTAAGATTTGTATAAAAAATAAATTGCTTTTGCGTCTAAATCCTTGTCACAACTTCTGACAACGTGCGCGAGGTTACCATAATAACTTGTAAATAGCAATAAGTATATATTTTATTTTAACTTATGATAAATTTATGTGTTTTTAAAATATAACCACATTGTGGATACACTTTCGTGGATGCAAAACTATTAAAAGAAGTGTCTCACGACAAGCGGATGTCTGTGTAGCGCTGTCTTCTATAGACAGAGTTCAATTCTGTTAGACAGTTCTTATCTTTAATTTAGAATTGCCAAAATATTAATGGTTATTTGAGAAATTTTTGAATTTCACTTACATACTGTACAGGTTTCCAGCCTTTGATTAAACGCTCAAGGATAAAACTTTCAAATAATCCCATCGCAACACCCGCAGCTGGACTAATTAATAATCCCGCACCTGTGAAAAATGAGAATTTTACAAGTTTACCTGGAAGTGACTCTAACCAACTTTGTGAAGATAACTCCTGACAGTAATCTTTTATTAAATCTTCTCCAGTTTTACCAAGTACCCAAGATTTAAAATTTTTACTTTTATCAACAATCGGCAAAATATCTTTCAGAGATTTTTCACCGCAATTAATAACATCTCTCACATTTTTTACATCAGATATTACTTGATTGTGAAATAACTCCTTATGCATAACGCTATTATTTGTTTTATTAATTATTTCTTCACATTTATATTGGATTAACTCAGAGGTTATCGGTAGTGTTACTATTTCTTTTTTAAAATGAGCAGCCAAAAATAAATCCTCATTTGTTTTTAAAAAAGTATCTAACAAATATGCTCGAGTCAATTTACTATCTGGTTTATTAAAGTAAACACTACTAAGTGATTTATTCAAATAATTAAAATTAATATTTGTATCAACTTTAAATCCCGCCTTAAAAGGAATAATATTAAAATACCAATCCGACGGGAACTTATAATTTGGAACTAAATGTTTTAATGAAATTTTAATTGCATTTTTTAGGAAATTTTTATCGAATAAATCATTTTTTGCAGTATTTGGTATAGATTCATTTTGTGGTAGAATATTTTGATAATCTATCATTTCAATTTTTTGCAACATTCTACGTCCAACTCTTCTACTTTTTCCACGTTTCCCTGACCCACGTTCTAACATATCAATAAAATTTGCTTCAAAATCTATCTCTTTATTGCGATGTTTAGTAATTGCATATGTCTCATATTGATGATATTCATCTTGTGTGCCCCCTGCCTTAGTCCATGTTCCAGTTCCTCTCACTGAAAAGGAAAATTGAATATATCCTTCAGAAATTAAATTCTCAAACAAATCAAGACCCAATTTTTGTACTAAAGATTGTATCATAGAAATGTCGGCTATTACATGTACATTATTGTAAAATAGCATACACTCTGCTAAAAGACCAATATCAGGATAAGATATATCAGGTTGATTTTTTCTAAGTATTATTGATTCAAACATTTATGTTTTAATATTTCTACTCAGTTTATAATTATTATAACAATTAAATAATTGTCAATTTAACAAACTTATTGTGATAACGTCGAATTGATTTATAATATAGTCAAATATACCCACATTGTGGATACGCTTTCTGTGGATACATAGGGCTGAAAATTCATTGTTCTCCTCGACAAAATAGAAATTAGCGCTGTCTTCACACGGCAGAGGTCAGCAGTTCGAGCCTGCCATCGCCCACTAGAGAAAGTCCTCGTCGGTAAATGGTGTTTATCGAAAAGGAATTGTGTTTTAATATAAATTATAATTTAAAAATATGTCGTTTCCATAGTTTTACTTGAGGTAATTGTTCATCTATAAAACTATCAAGATGTTGTAATAGAGCTAAACGTATTGTAATCACTAAATGTCCTTCAAAGTTATTTACAACCGTTTTTAATCCTGGTAAAAAACCGTCACCGTCAAATTCTAATAAACCAACTTCATCTACAATTATCCAATTAGAATTTGAAATTGATTCAAGCTGTTTGTTTCCCCAATTAATGTTGTTCTTGTATAGATTAAATTTTCCAATCTTGATATCTGTATCAATTTCATCCATAGTGGTTAATTTACGTTTTTCATTAGTTGATATTCGAATAAGATCATGATGCCATTTGTCATTTGATTCTTGATTCTTTTTGGAGATTATTCCGTCAACCATTTCACCGTTTTTTAGTAATAATTCAATAAATTGTTCAATCCATGGTGTTTTGCCGACACCGGCATCTCCAACGACTACAACCAGACAAGGTCTTTCTGTAAAATCATTTTGATCAAAAAATTTGGCAGGAGAAATTGCTGCAATTTTTATATCAGATTTGCTTAGTTGATCAGACAATATGAAAAAGTCGGTGAATATATCACTAAAAAAATCAAATAATAATTCGAGTGAACGGTGGTTTCTCCATCTGTTTTTAAATTGAATATAGCGAGCAATTAAAATACTTTTAATTTTTGGAAATATTTCATTCGACAAATTATATAACACTTCAAAATTTTTAACACCAATTTTTGAAAATAGCGGTTTTATTTTTTCGATATCTAAATCAATTGTTAGTACTTGGAATAGAAGAAAAACCGAGATCCCGCGAAATGTCATAAACATTGTTTTTTGTAACTGTGTGCTGCTGTAATTGATTCCAATGAAAGATTTATCTTGTACACCGGTAAAAAGCGGAACTATCAAAACCAAAAATAATATGACAATCCAAAATTTATAATTTTTTAAAGGACGGACAGTTTTCGCATTGTATAAAATTGCGATGCCAAAGAGCAGTACTACAATCAAATAAGGATTTACTCTTAAAAGGAATAATCCTGTTAAGATTAATAAAGCAATCCAAAACCGTTTTGACCAAAAAAATCCCATATTACTGTTGCAGTTGCAAAGACAATCGCTTTTTTATTACCCAAGCAAAATAGGCGGCACCTAGTGGTAAAATAATTTGCGCTACAAGATAGATTCCTAACATCCACCATCCGGCGTTGAAGCCTACACTATCGGAAAATCCTTGCGCTAATTCAAGAACTACTGGGACAAAATTTGAACCGAATAAAATGGTTTTAGTAACAATCGTTTGGATTATCGGATACAGCGCCATCACTAAACCCGATGTGAAAAAACCAAATCGCCCGGGGCGGAAAAGTAACAATATTAATTCAATAAGGATTCCTTCCATAATGATTGCGACAAACGGTCCGAGTTTGACCGTGGCAAAACCGAGAGCTTTAATAAATGCAGCGATGAGCGCCATTAAAAAGGTGCTCCCGTAAGTCGGATTGTAAATCCTGGCAATTAAAATTATGATTAGAGCGATTGATGCCAAAATCGAACCGGAAAAGGGAAGATTGAGCAAATGCAGCGCATTGCCGAGCGTGGCTTCAATGAAACCCCACAAAGTTCCAAAAACAGCAATTGACACAATTGATTTTTGATTCATTTGTATCCCTTTTAAGCGAAACAATCTTATTTAAAATTTTAATTTATGTCTAATTTATCATTAAAATAATTAATACCTAAATGGATACTTCATTATCTAAGATTAACGCATATATTTTGACAGGCGGTCAAAGCCAAAGGTTGAATGCGGACAAATGTCTCGAAAAATTAAATGGACAAACATTTACTGAAATTATTCACAATAAACTGAATTTACTTTTTAAAAACACATATGTAGTAGGGAAAGAAAACAATTTTCCTGAGTATTATTTTATTAAAGATATTAAACCTATTCAATGTCCATTAAATGGCATTGTGACTGCGCTTGAACATAATAAAAAAGACTGGATATTCGTAATTGCCTGCGATTTGCTATTGGTTAAAACAAGCAGTATAAATGACATATATGATAGTATTAATTCATGCATTCAAGTTGTTTTGCCTAATGTAAATGACCGCCTTCAACCTTTATGTGCATTTTATCATAAAAGTGTTTTGAAAAAATTTAACTTAGCGATTGAAAAAGGTAACTACTCATTAATAAAATTGTTAGATCAAATTGAAGTAGCAAAAAGCATAATTTCACCTGAAAATGAAGAACAATTCTTGAATATTAATTATCCGGAAGATTTAAAAAAAGCGAAGGAATTGCTGAAAAAAGAAAAATAATTGATTGAACTAATTATTTTTAATAGTATGAATAATATAAATATTGTACTTAAAAATAATAATTATCATCTCTATTGGACCTAAATTAAGTATTGCATAAGCTATTTTATTGCTTTGCATTTTTGTATTCCTAAAATTATATAGAAATTATCGTTTATTCATATTTAATTAATGATACAATCGACCCAAAACAGCTATGTAATTATGACACAAGTGGACAGTAATAAACATAAATGTAGCACTGTTGTAGCGCACTTTCAAATTTGCTCCTTGTATTGTGCTGTTTTCACACGGTAGAGGTCGGCAGTTTCCCGACAAGTCGGGACCATCTCCCACAGAAATAATCCTGTTGTTTGCGTAATTTTTTAACTATACCCATTTTACCAAATAACAGTTTGTTTCATTAAATAATTTATGTAATATTATTTGTTAGTTTAAACCAACTAACTACGATTTATGGTAAAACTTGATACAAAAACAAGACAGAAACAAATATTGGAAATTTCTCTTGAGTTAATCAAGGATGGTGGAATCCAGAATCTGACTATGAAAAAAATATCTAAAAAAGTAGGTATATCAGAACAAGCCATTTACCGTCACTATGAAAATAAATTTGCTATTCTTTGTTCTATAATAAAATATTTTAATGAACATTTTGAAACTGTTTATAAAGAAATTTCCAAAATTAAGCCTACGGCTGATAAAATTGCCCGAATGATTGATATACATTTAGAATATTTTGAAGATAATCCGGCTACGGCAGCTGTAATATTTTCTGAAGAGATATTCCAGAATGATTCTGATTTATCGCAAGAGGTACGTAAATTAGTAGAATGGAGAATACGGGCAGTAACTGGCATGATGGAAAATGGGCAAAAACAGGGAGATGTTAGAAATGATTATTCTGCCAACGACCTGGCTTTTGTCATTTTAGGTGGACTGAGATTCTTGGTAACAACCTGGCGTCTTTCGGATTTCTCATTTTCCCTTAGAGATAAAGGTGAATCATTGAAACGTAGTATTATAGAATTGGTTACAGTAAAATTATGATAAACTTAATAAAGAAAAAATTCAAGTTGTATTGGCCATTAATTAAGAGTTTGCAAACCGGATTGTTGCTGATAACTGGAATGGCTGGATTTGCAAGTGCCCAATGTCCAATTATTTCCTGGCAAATGCTTGTTGGGTTGGTTGGAAGTTTGTTTTTAGCAATTAGCGGTAGTACAGTACTTAATATGGTTTATGATCGGGATATCGATGCAATAATGCCAAGAACTGCGCATCGTCCCTTGGTTACCGGTGAAGTCTCAAAAAACGAAGCTTTTATACTTGGTATGTTATTATCTATTACTGGTGTTGCTTGGGCATTGTCCCTTTCGGTATTATTCGGACTCGTAGTGTTTCTAGGTTTGTTTTTTGATGCGGTAGTTTACACTGTATTGTTGAAGAGAAAAACTCCGTGGTCTATCGTTTGGGGCGGAATCTCCGGCGGTATGCCAATCCTTGCAGGCAGAGTTCTTGGCGCTGGACAAATCGATATAATTGGATTGCTATTCACTGTGGCAATATTGTTGTGGATTCCTACACATATTTTAACGTTTAGTATTCGCTATCAAGAAGATTATAAGTCTGCCGGCGTACCAACATTCCCGTCGTGGTATGGGGTGGAAAAAACCCGATTGATAATCGCTGTTTCCAGCGTGGGTGCAGCTATCGCTATAGCGATGGGATTGTTTAGTCTAGGTCTTAGTTGGGGGTATTTACGTGCGTTATTGTTTTTCTCAAGCGGGTTATTGATCTTGGCAATTACCAGTGTTTTTAAACCATCAGAAAAGATGAATTTTTTACTTTTTAAATATGCATCGGTGTACATGCTTATTGCGATGCTAATTATTTCAATCGGAAGTTTATAGTTGAAGAAAATGGTTCTTAGTTACATTAATAATAAAACAACAATAGGAGGACGTTATGTTTAAAAACACAACAAAAACGCAACGTATTATTATGGCAGTTACAGCAATTGTTGCTGGTCTTTACATGATGTATGTTGCGCCTACACAAGGAATGCAAACTTTAAAGATAGCATTAGAAAATGTTATGGAGAGGCTCATTCCATTTGATCCTGATTTCTACCCGGCTGTACCTATATTAAGTGCAACTTATGGCATATGGTTTGTTCTACTCTTTTTAGGTGGGGCATTTTCTATAGTATTAGCAAAGAAAGTGTACGATGGAGAACATTGGGCACGTAGCACCGTACTTGGTCTGTCTGCAATTCCGGCAGTAGCTGGAATGACAATGCTGATTCCATGGATGGTTTTAGTAGTTAGCGATTATTCCAATGGGCCGGTAGCAGGAATTATGCCTCCACCCGAAGGAATAGCTACTATGCCACCAGTTTTAATGACAATGATATTTGGATTATTGGCTTATTATATTTTCCTTTTTATGGATAAGGATACTGTTAAAAATAAGATTCTAAAACTTATTCCTTATACATTCCTTGGTGTTGTAGCCGGAATGGTCTTCATGAATGGTCAGCATGGTGTACGTTATTTTATTTTCATTCCTGAATTACTAACGGCTAATGCTCCTGATAGTTTTAATCCTCTCGGTAACTTTTTTACAAATTTAGATCATTATAATGCGTTAGCTTTAGCAACAGTCTCACAGGTGCAAATGGATTCTATTCAGGTTGATACAATGGTGAATATTGTTAATAAAGCGCATGAAGTAGTACCTGAGATCGTTAAATATTCAAAACCTACATATGATCCTAATACTTTGACTCTGTTCTTGGGTGGATTTATGAATTATGCTGCATCTTTCTTAATGGTGATTGCAATTCCGTTCTTGGCAATGAAGAAAAAAGTTGGCTATTATATTGTTTTAGCAACAGCTTTGGCAACGGCTTTGATTGGTTTTGATGGTTTTTTAGTGCGCGATTCTAAAGAATGGTTAATTGGTGGAGTAATGTCAGCAGTTCTATTTGTAATGTTTCTGTTGCCAATCTTTAAACAATTCTTTGTTGAAGAAAAAGCTTAATTAGTTAGATAAATATTGTAGTATTAATGTGCAGCTTTGCGATTTTCGTGAGGCTGCATCTTATCTCATTTTAAACTGATGTGGAAATGTTTAAAAAGTTTAAATTAAGTGGTAAAAGAATTATTATAAATGAATAGGAAATAAAGAATATGAAAAAAATTCGAGACTTGTTTTATTTTTTCTTTCAATCAACCAAAGGATTAATACTCCTAGGGATTACAGCAATTAGTGTAATTACTGCTATTTGGGGAACACTATCGGGACCAATGATTGAATGGGGAGTAAAAGATATTACCGTCAAATTGCTTGGATTAGATCTGGAGTCTGTTGAGCGTTCCGGACGTATAATTATGTTATATCATGTAATTGCTATGATTGTGACGTCTATAGAAGTCTACATGATTACATCTATTGTACCTATGCGTAAACATCAAAGAACTAATATTAACGGAACTATTACTGTAGGATGGATAACAGCTATGATCTTTGGTATGGCTTTTGGATATTTTGGTCATAACTATTTTTATCATGGTTTATTTTTAGTTGGTCAATCGCTGATATTTTTTGCGGGAATTCAGCTTGCAGTTGCTCTTTATCCATGGAGAAAACATTTTCTTGTTGAGAATAAGGAATACGCCCATACAAAAAGCGGCTATGATATTGAACGCATAGCTTTCTTTATTATGGCTGTATCAATGTTAATTTCAGCAGGGTTCGGCGCTGTAACCGGTTCATTCTGGAGTAATGGACATGAAACATTTTTGGCAGAAGATTTAATTAGACAACCTGATAAAACAGCATTGCAAAAATCGATTATTGGTCATCTGCATATTATGTTAACGCTAATTGCAGTTGCCATTACATTGATTGTCGGACGTTGGATGGACTTTAAAGGTAAACTTCATAAATTTGCAATGCCCATTATGATCTTTGGAATAATAGTTATTTCCGGAGGCGTATGGTCTGTAGTGTGGACTCATATGGCGCATACCTTTATTTATATTGGTTCAACTTTTGTTATGTTTGCCGCTTTGCTATTAGTGATTTATGCTTGGGGCAAGATAATCAAAGACCGCATTGCAGAACAAGGTTTGGAAAAACCAAGCTTTGGCCAAAAATTTAAAGCACTATTTCACGATCCTATAAAATTCGGTCCTTTCTGGCAGATGGTTTTTATGAATTTTACTGTAAGTGGCGTAGGTATTTTTATGGCCGTAAAACTAGAGGAAATATTCCGCGTATGGCCGGCCCGTGAGGAACGCATTACGTTAACAGGTCATTGGCATATACTTGCGGCTCTCATCGCTACAATAATTTTAATGTACTATATTGACATTGCTGGTATTAAAGGTAAATTAAGAAAGTGGTTAGGATGGACTATCATTATAGGTTCGGATATCGCTTTTGCAGCAATGACTATTATGTCAATGAAACGTTTATTTGTGACAGAGTATTATCAAACTCCATTAGTTAATTGGACTATGTTGGCCACCGATTTTGGACTGGGAATTATTCTGGTTATATTGGCTGGTGTACTCGGCTGGCGCTTGATAGACCTATTCAAATCAGATAATTTGTGGTCTAAAGAGTCAGCATCACCAGAATTAGAACTTGAAAGAACAGCGGTTCTGACAAAGCAAGGTCGTGATGCTATTAAAAAGGAGATGGAGATATGAGATCATCAAAATATTTTCTGATCACAATAATACTGTTTTCAGCTTTCAATCTGTATGCTGAAAAACCATTTAAATATATTGAAACAGGTGTAGATCCCGATTCGTGGGCAGTAATTCCTGCAGGTGAATTTTACGCTGGACAACATCAATCAATTGAGAATATAGATTATGATTTTGAGATCATGATCACAGATGTTACAAACGAACAGTTTGCCAATTATTTGAATGAAGCTTTGGAAAAACGAACGATTTATGCTAAGAATGATACCGTTTGGGGATATCATCCAGGCGATCCTTTTGATGCCTATCTTCATGAATGGGAAATTCCGGCAGGAGACTATCCGCATGTTCCACTCAATAATCCTGGATTAAGACTCGATTATAATAATGGTAAATTTAGTGCAAAAGCCGGATATGAAAACCATCCTATGGTTGAAGTTAGCTGGTTTGGTGCTAAGGCTTATGCTGATTTTTACGGATACCGTTTACCAACTGAGTTGGAATGGGAGAAAGCTGCTCGCGGTATAGGAACTAACGATTATCCGTGGGGTAATACTGTTGAACGTAACCAGGCCAATTTTCTAAGTAGTCATAACTTGTTTACCAAAATGTTTGGTGATGTAGTAAAAACTACTCCTGTTGGGTTTTACAATGGTAAAAGCTATAATGGATATCAAACCATTGAAGGCATATCACCTTACGGTCTTTATGACATAGTAGGTAATGTCTATCAATGGATGGGTGATGATTATCCTAAGGTTCATTATCGTTACATGAGAGGAGGTTCATATCAAAGCTATGAATATAGTCTTCGTGTGTGGCCAAGAAATAGCGCTGGTCCCGAATATACTAGTATGGCCGTAGGGTTCCGTTGTGCCCGCGATATGAGTACTGAACTTCTGAAGAATTAACGCATACATTAATGCTTGAAATGAGATTGGGTCATGGCGGAAGAAGCTATGACCCAATTTTTATTTAATTAATCTACGTTTAAAATCTCTCTAATCTGAAAAATAAATCAGAAATGGAAACCAATCTGGATAAACGCGTGCCGGATAAGCATCCCACGTTCGTTTATAGTAATGAAGCCGAAAGTTGTTTCAGTATTAACGATGGGATTATTATGTCACTAACTTATATGATTGGTATCTAATCCTTATTGTATTAATATAACTACGGTTGTTTATCAATTTTGATGGGAACAATAAGTATATACAAATAATTATAAATAATTATTATAAGAGGAACGATGTCTATTAAACAAAGATTTAAAAAAATACTACCAATTTTATTCGTAATTGTTGTATCAATTTTGGTGTTCGTATTATTGAGAAGTATGAAAAAGCCGCCCAAACGGATAGGAAACAGCAACAATATATTATCGGTTTCTACTATAGATGTTAATGTTGATAATATTCAAATAAAAATCCCGGTGATTGGCAAACTGGAAGCACGGAACCATGCACAAATCTATGCTGAAGTTGGAGGAATATTGGAACAAGGACAAAAAAACTTTTTAGAGGGAATTTCATTTAAAAAAGGTGAAGTGCTTTTATCAATTAATTCTAAAGATGCTGAATACAATTTAATGTCGCAAAGGAGTACGCTACTGACTCAAGTTGCTCAAATATTACCAGAGATGAAGTTTGACTTTCCTGAAAGTTATACTCACTGGGAGAGTTATCTGGCTAATTTTGATATTGAGCAAGAAATTAAACCTTTGCCTGAACCATCAAATGATAGAGAAAAATATTATATATCCGGCAAGGGGATTTACCAGACTTATTACAATATAAAAAACATCGAGAATACATTTAGCAAATATCGCATTAAAGCACCATTTAACGGTACTGTTGTATCAAGCAAGATTAAGCCTGGTACACTTGTTAGAGGCGGACAGCTATTGGGTGAATTTATGAGCACTTATGTATACGATTTGGAATCAAGTGTTTTAGTTGGCCAAGCTGCTACAATAAAAATTGGCGATAAAGTGAATCTGAATTCAGAAAATATCGCCGAAGCGATTAAAGGAAAAGTCTCGCGGATAAATGACAATGTTGACCCAAACACTCAAATGGTTAATGTTTATATAACTGTTTCCGGGAATGATTTATGGGAAGGAATGTATTTAAAAGGTGATATTTATAGCTCAACTTTTGTCACGGCTACAGAAATTCCTCGTAGAATTATAACTAATAAAAATACAGTATTTGTAATTGCTGACAGTGTCGCCGCTGAACAGAAAATAGAGATAATCTCACTCAGTGGAGATACTGCAGTGGTGACCGGATTACGTGATAGTAGTAAAGTAATTACCAAATCACAGAATATTTATGACGGACAAAAAGTTAATATCCTTTAAATCCATTTCGCATCTATTATATAATATAAAATAATCAAATCGCAATAATATGAAAAGACTCATTGAATATTTCATTAAATATCCTGTTTCAGGTAATGTAATTATATTTTTGATATTAGCTCTCGGATATTTTGGTTTTATTAGTTTAAAATCTACAACAATGCCTCAAACTGATCCCGGTAGTATTATAGTATCAGCTCAATATCCCGGTGCTTCTCCGGAGGAAATTGAACAAGGAATCATTCTTAAAATTGAAACTAGTCTAAGAGGAGTTTCGGGAATTAAAAAAGTTAGTTCAATCTCACAGGAAAATTTTGGAAGAGTTACAGTAGAAGTTATAAGTGGGTATAACACAGATTTGGTATTGCAAGATGTAAGGAATGCCGTAGATGCTATTAATTCCTTCCCTACCGGTATGGAACCCGCCAATATAAGCAAATGGGAGTTTAGATCGCGTGCCATTGATTTTATGATAAGTGGTTCAGTAGATCTGAAAACTTTAAAGGATAAAGCCAGAATAATTGAGGATGATTTAAGGCAAATTCCTGGTATTAGTAAATTAACTGTGAGCGGGTTTCCTCTAGAAGAAATCGAAATATCATTTCGCGAATCCGATTTGAGAGCATACAATCTAAGTTTTAATGAAGCAGCTAATGCAGTTAAAACTGCCAATATTGATCTAACAGGTGGTACAATTCGTGGAAAGGATGAAGAATTATTTATAAGAACAAAGCAGAAACAGTTTTATGCAAATGATTTGAAAGATATAATTATTAGAGCATCTAATACGGGTGCGATTGTTCGGTTGAGCGATGTGGCGAATGTAAGGGACAAATGGTCAGAAGATCCAAATCGTGTTTTCTTAGACGGTAAACCTGCTGTGTTGATAAGTGTACAATACACTGCTTCTGAAGATATAATACAAATCACAGATTCTGTAAAAGAATATATAAAAATATTTAATGCTCAAAATGATATTATTCAAACAACCATTATTAATGATGAATCTGTAGGCGTTAGAACGATGCAGCGTATTCTATTAAATAATGGAGTGTTGGGATTTTTATTTGTAATGATATTCTTGACAATATTTCTCAATAAAAGTTTATCCTTTTGGGTGGCTATATCAATTCCATTATCATTTATGGGGATGTTTTTTCTGGCGTCTATATATGGTTTAACTCTTAATAGAATGTCATTATTTGGTATGATCTTAGTAATTGGTATTTTAGTAGATGATGGTATTGTCATCGGTGAAAATATTTATCAACATTATGAAAGAGGTAAAAAACCTGTAAGGGCGGCAATAGATGGAACTTTAGAAGTAATACCGGCAGTGTTCGCTGCAGTTTTAACTACGATTATTGCGTTTACTTCGATGCTTTTAGTCGAAGGTATTTTTGGGCAACTGTTCCGTGAAATGGCGTTTGTTGTAATAGCAACATTGACTATTTCATTAATAGAAGGTGCATTGATTTTACCTGCCCACATTGCTCATTCAAAGAATATGGCTAAAGACAGCAAAAAGTCTCGTTTTGAAAAATATATGAAAAAACTAACGAGGAACTTTAGAGACAAATTTTATATGCCGGTTTTAAGGGGAGCAATTAATAATAAATTGTTAACGCTCACGATTGTAACCGGATTGTTCTTTGCTACAGTAGGTGCCATTAATGGTGGAATTATTAAAATGGGTTCAGGTGGATTTAGAAATGTAAATTATGCCAATGTTAGCATTGAGGTTCCACCGGGAACTCCTGAAAAGGTAATATTAGAAGTATTGGATAGAGTTGAATTGTCAGCTAAAAAAGTAGGCGATAGATTCAGTAAAAAAGATGGAAAAAATGTTGTTACAAGTATTGTAAAAAGTATTACTTCGTCAAGTACCGGATCAATTAATGTGAATCTGATAAATACGAAAGAAAGGTCATTCATTTCTACTGAATTTTCCAACGCATTGCGAAAAGAAGTAGGCATCGTTCCTGAAGCATTGCGGGTTAATTACGTTGAACAAAGCCATTTTGGAAAACCTGTATCAGTATCGTTATTAAGCAACAATTTTGAAGAATTAAATGGCGCACTTGCAGACATTAAATATGAGCTTAACCAATTATCTGCATTAAAAAACGTTATCGATAATAATCAAGTTGGAATGCGAGAAATTAAGGTTGTGCTTAAAGACAAAGCTTTTCTCTTAGGATTGAATCTTCAGGAGGTTATGAGCCAGGTACGAAGTGGATTTTTTGGTGCGGAAGTTCAAAGAATAAATCGTGGATTAGATGAAGTAAGAATTTGGGTTAGATATGAAAAAGAGGACAGATCAACAATTGGTAATCTTGAAGATATGAGGATTCGTACTGCGAAAGGTTTATCTATACCATTAAATGAAATTGCGGTATTAACATTTGAGAGAAACCTTACTTCAATTAACCATTTGAATGGACGGCGCGCAATTACAGTAGAAGCTGATGCCATCGATAAATCGGTAAATATTGCTGATATCAAAAGTGAATTGGACAATAGCATTCTTCCAAAGATTAAATCGCAATATCCAAGTATTCAATATTATTTTGGCGGACGACAAGAAAGAATGAGCGAATTAATGGGTTCATTGAAATTAGTCTTTCCGGTAATATTAGTTTTACTATTCGCAGTCATCGCATTAACCTTTAGGTCATTTCTCCAAACGTTTTTAATCTTTGGTATGATTCCACTTGGTTTTATTGGGTTAGGTTGGGGGCATGCAATCCATGGAGTAGCGATTGATATGCCTTCATATTTTGGTATATTAGCATTACTTGGGATAATTGTTAACGATTCTATAGTATTGATTAATACCCTTAATAGATATTTGCGAGACGGAGAAAAATTTATGGATGCAATTATACACGCAGGTAGCTCCCGATTCCGCCCGATTGTATTGACCTCACTCACTACAATGGCAGGATTGTTTCCATTAATTTTGGCAAATGATCCGGATGCTCAACATATAGTTCCAATGGCAATCTCGGTTGCGTATGGAGTCTTCGTTGCCACTTTTCTAACCTTATTAGTACTTCCTGTGTTATTGGTTATTATTAATTCTATAAAACGTAGAATTGAGAAATTAAAAACCGGAGAAATGCCAAATAGAGAATCAGTTGAGAGGGCGGTACAAGAATTAAATGTCAATAAATTAATTTAATTATTTATTACCCTTTCCACGCTGGTGACCTTTTTGCTTACTTTGATTAGTATTTATAATTGATTCACGAGAACCTTTTTGATGCATATTTTGATATTGAAATTCAGCTTGAGTATTTTTTTGGAGTAGGTTGTTTATTCCATCTCCATCAGCATCAATATAATTCATTTTTATTATACAATTTGTTAATTAATACTGCATTATTTAAAAGGCGTTCTTCGATAAGATCTAATAATTTTTCGAAGAAATTATAATGGACTCCATCAATGAATGTGCCTGCTTATCCATCAATTTATATAATTCTTTTTTACTTTGGTTTAGCTCTATTAATGCACTAGTAATCATTAATAAAGCAAGTGTAAAAAAGACAATAATCAAAAACCTAGAGTTAGTCCAAAAACCGATAAATTTGTTTGAATTACTGTTCATTTTGATTGGTAAAGTTAATGTGAAAACACATTGTAACTAAATTATTTCAATTGGTTAGAGTTTTATAATTAGTATACAGTATAGGACAAAAGTGTAGCACACTTTTATGGAGCATTGCCTCTTTTAAAACCTTTTCCTATTTTTTTTAAAAAACGTATTCTAAAACAAACAAGTTAATTTGAGTGTACCTTGATGTTAATCTTGGAAAATAAAAGGAATGTGAATGATTTTGTATTATATTTATATATAATTAAAGGAATTATGATTGCAATTTTAACTAATACAAATATTTTAAATCTAAATTGAAACCAATAAAATCACTATATCTTATTAGTAATTACGAATTCAAATTTATTCGTTTTAGGAAATACCTAAATGCGATTGTATATAGAATTGCGAAATATTTATTACTATTTATTTTAATCTCAAATTGTTCTGTAATAAATGCCCAATCCCGTGAAAATAATTTCAAAAAAATACTCATTGAAATTGATGGAGAGGAAGTATACAATGTGTATGAAATTACCCAGGATCATCAGGGATATATATGGATGCCGACTAATTTGGGACTGATTAGGTATAATGGTATAGAAGGAAAAAAATATGATATACCAAGAAATGATTTTTCTTTAACAACAAATGATTATGTAGGATCTCTATATGCTGATCATCTGGGTGAACTATGGATAGGGGCTAACTCAGGTCTTAGCAAATACAATCCTGATTGCGATTGCCTTTACCGCTATCCTTCAACAAATAATGATACTTCTCTGGTGAATATTAGGTCGATTACAGAAGATAAAAACAAAAATATTTGGATTGGCACCATGAATGACGGTTTATTTCGTTATGACAGAGAAAGTAATGCTTGCACCAGATTTCTGAACAAACCTTCTGATCCAATAACTATTACAAATGATAACATCTTTCATTTATTAGTAGATCAAAAAAATAATTTATGGATTGGTACAAACTCGGGATTGATCCGCTATAATATCAGTTCAGAAAATGTCAAACGATTTTTACATGAGCCAACAAATCCCAACAGCTTGGTTGATAATCGAATAAGTGCGCTTTACGAAGACAATCAAGGCCGCATATTAATTGGCACATTCAAATCGGGGTTTCATATATACGATCCAAAAAATGAATTACTGAAAAGAATTAGCTTTGATGCTAACAATCCTGGCCATATACATGCGCCTTATTCAGAAGAAGATGTTTTTGGTAAATCCCCTCGTGTTAATATAATACATCAAGATCAAAATGGAGGGTATTGGATTGGTACAAGCGGAAAGGGAATAAATTATTTTAATACAAGAAATAAGACTTTTAAAAATTACGATTTTAACCTTGATAATCCTCAAGTATTAGATTCATTTTATGAAGATCGTCAAGGTAATATATGGGCAGGCGGGATTATGGGTAGTGGCCTTTTTAGAACGGACCTTTTTGCCTGGAAGTATCATTTGAACACTAACTTTCCACATGCAACACGTACCCATGAATCATCTCTGTTTCCTGGAGTTTTATGGGTTGGATCTCATAAATCCGGACTGAGGAAAATGAATTTAAAAACCGGCGAAATAAAAAACTATCTACATAGTAAGACCAATAGTAAAAGTATTGGACATAATTGGGTGCGTTCGATCTACCAGGAAAGTAAAAAAACGCTCTGGCTAGGTATTGGCAATGGGGATGCATATGGAGGTCATGATGGAAATGGTGGCATAGACCAGATGGATATAGAGACTGGCTTATTTACACATTTCAAATTAACACGAAATGATGATGGAAAGGATAATTTTAGTTATACAGTGTTTAGTATATGTGAGGATGATGAGGGGTATTTGTGGGTAGGTTCCGGCCCAGGTGGTATATTTCGATCAAATAAGGATAAGACACAATTTGAACATTTTAATATTTTAAAAAAGGACAGTTTATCTAGTGACGTGTTTCTCAATATAGTTCGTATTGATTCAAACGGAGATATTTGGGCATCAGATTTTGCTGGCGAAGGAACTTTATATTTATATGATCGTCAGGAAGATAAGTTTAACCCATATCTGAATGGATTAAAAATGTATAACCTATTAATAG
>Ga0190293_1000292_pt1 | contig 17673 bp, 14 predicted proteins | sample 48693001_MG_FD_161671 | JGI IMG/M metagenome (GOLD analysis project Ga0190293, IMG submission 161671) | Hydrothermal vent microbial mat bacterial communities from Southern Trench, Guaymas Basin, Mexico - 4869-30-0-1_MG | ecosystem: Environmental > Aquatic > Marine > Hydrothermal vents >...
CATAACCGGAAAACTCTCCATTCAAATACTTTTTTTCCAAAAGTATCAGGAATGAATCACCTCTCCTGATATCCCTGTTGAAATCAATATCATACTCGTAAAGAGTTGCAAGGTGCTCAGCAAGCTCCCCTCCCCCTTTCTCAGACCCGGTAAGTGTTTCATACAGAGAGCCGTTAATACTACCTTCTATCAGCTCAATCCTGATCTCGTAGGGTATTTCAACTATCTCTCCTTCTATTTCTCCTGTTTCACTTATGAACAACTTTATATACTTGTTTTTCTCTATATCATATCTGAAAGATTGAAACCCGTCAGAATCATAATTGATCAAATATCTATTTCCTGCTTTTATTTTCCTGAGATCATATAACTCACCTGTTTTTGAAATAATCTCAGTTATAAGTGAATTGTCTAAATTTTCAGAAGAGAGGATTGTAAAAAGATTATCCCCTCTCCTTACCTTTCCTCTGAATGATAAATTGTCATTACCTAAAGATAGGATAGAATTATCAAAGGGAGAATTTAACCTGGCCTCTCTATACGGATTGTCTTGATCTCTGATTCTGAATACCTTCATATAGATAACAATAATTAAAAATATCAATATTAAAATGAGTGCAAAACGCTTTCTTCTGTATGACCTTGTTGCTGAATCCATAGTTGTCTATTCTAATAAAAAATTTTGTTCAAAGCAATCCTTCTCCGGCTTCAATCTTGCCTTAACTTAATGTTCTGATATAATATCGTCAATATGATCAACTATTTACTAAAAAAAATTTTCGGGACCAGTAATGAAAGAGAATTAAAAAAACTTGCACCGATAATAGAAGAAATAAACAAACTTGAACCTGAAATCAATTCACTTACCGATGAAGAACTTAAGGATTTTACGGACAAGTTCCGTAAAAGACTCAATTCAGGCGAAACTATGGAAGATGTTCTTCCCGATGTGTTTGCTGTTGTCAGAGAAGCGGGCAAGAGAGTATTGAACATGCGCCATTTTGATGTTCAGCTCCTCGGCGGAATAATTCTGCACAGAGGGATGATCGCTGAAATGAAAACGGGTGAAGGTAAAACTCTGGTTGCTACTCTTGCAGCTTACCTGAATGCACTTGAGGGTAAAGGTGTTCATATTGTTACGGTAAATGATTACCTGGCTTCCCGTGACTCAGAGTGGATGGGAAAGATCTACACGTTCCTCGGATTGTCTGTCGGAGTGATCAAGCACGGTATGAACGATGAGGAGAGGAAAGAAGCTTATAATTGTGATATCACTTACGGAACCAATAATGAATTCGGTTTTGACTATCTCCGTGATAACATGAAGTTCGAAGTAGAGAACCTGTGCCAGAAAGAGTTCAATTTTGCAATAATAGATGAGGTCGACTCCATTCTCATAGACGAAGCCAGGACCCCACTTATCATATCCGGCCCTACGGAAGAGTCAACTTCTCTATATTATAATGTTAATAATTTTGTTAAAAGAATAAAATCCGACCAGACCACTTTTGAGCTGGACCTTAAATCCAAAACTGTATCTCTTACAGAAAATGGAATTAATGAAGCTGAGGCTTTCTTTAAGCTGGGGAACCTGTATGACCTCGCCAACATGGACACACTGCATCAGATCAATCAATCTCTCAGAGCTCACCTTTTGTTCACAAGAGATGTGGATTACCTTGTTAACGAAAACCAGGTTGTGATAGTAGATGAGTTTACGGGAAGAATGATGCCGGGACGGAGATTTTCCGACGGCCTCCATCAGGCACTTGAAGCAAAGGAAAATGTTAAGATCGAACAGGAATACCAGACCCATGCGACAATAACTTTTCAGAACCTGTTCAGAATGTATGGGAAACTCTCAGGTATGACCGGAACTGCTATTACTGAAGCTGTAGAATTCCATTCGATCTATAAGCTTGACGTTATGGAACTCCCGACGAATAGACCTCTGATAAGAGATGAGATGCCTGACGTTATTTACGGAAGCACAGAGGAAAAATGGGATGCGGTAGTAAAAGAGATAAGGGCTCTGAACGAAAAGGGGCAACCGGTTCTTGTCGGTACAATATCAATTGAGAACTCTGAGATCCTTCACAGGAGACTCACAAGGGAGCATATAAAACATCATGTCCTGAATGCAAAATATCATGAGTTCGAGGCTGAGATCGTCGCTCAGGCCGGGAGAAAAGGTGCAGTTACAATAGCAACAAATATGGCAGGCAGAGGTACCGATATTGTCCTTGGAGGAAATCCCGACTTTTTGCTGAGAGAGGAATTAAAAAAGAGAGGATTTACTCCCACAAATGCACCGGAAACCATCCTTACCAAAGCAGAGGACGAGGTAAAAAGACATCATATCATCGAACAAAATGAGGTCCTTGCAGTAGGAGGACTTCACATCCTCGGAACAGAAAGACATGAATCAAGAAGAATTGACAATCAGCTGCGTGGAAGATCAGGAAGACAGGGTGACCCGGGATCATCCAAATTCTATATATCACTTGAAGATGATCTGATGAGAGTACTGGGTGGTGACAGAGTTAAAGGACTTCTTGTAAGAGCCGGTATGAGTGAAGGCAACCCTATCGAGAATAAATTTGTAACAAAAGCTATCGAAAATGCCCAGAAACAGATAGAGGGGCAGAATTTCTCAATGAGAAAACACCTCCTTGAATATGATGATGTTATGAACAAGCAGAGACAATACATCTATTCTGTCAGAAAAGATATCCTGTTCGGTAAGGATTTCAAAGATCATGTCTCGGAGCTTATCCTGGACATTTATGAAAGTATAATAAATTATCACCTCGACGAGAATAAAGATCCCGAAGAGTGGAACATTGAATCATTTGAAAAAGAAATAGCCGCTCAATACGGTATTGATACAAGCGAAACTCTTGATGAGGAAATCTCTGAACTCACCTATTTTGAGATCAGGGACAATATTCTTGCAGCAATAAATGACTCCTACGCTTCAAAAGAAGAACTAATCGGCTCAGAGAACATAAGAGAATTTGAGAGATGGATCATGCTGCAGATCATTGATACACAATGGAAAGACCATCTGCTTAATATAGATCATCTTAAAGAGGGGATAGGCTTGCGAGGTTATGCCCAGAAAGATCCTCTTATTGAATATAAGAAAGAAAGTTTTGGCCTATTTCAGGAACTTCAGGACCGGATAGATGATGAAGTGATAAGAACCCTGTTCTTTTTCAAACCGGTGGCCGAAGAAGAAATAGAGAATCTGAGACAGAAGAAAAGTTCTAAATTAGCCCGCCCAAGTTCCAAAATGCCCGGGAGAAAATCTGGGAAAAAGAAGAAAAAAAAGAAGAGAAGATAGTATGGAAAACAAATTTAAAAATTTTAAAGGCCTCACCTTTGATGATGTTCTGCTTGTCCCGGGTTACTCTGAAGTAGTACCTAATGAAGTGGATGTATCCACCAGATTCACCAGAAATCTTAACCTTAATATCCCCCTTATATCAGCAGCAATGGATACTGTTTCTGAAGCAGGGATGGCGATAGCAATGGCACAACTTGGAGGCATCTCAATAATTCACAAAAATATGAGTATCGCGGAACAGGCTTCGCTGGTAAAAAAAGTGAAAAGGTCAGAGTCCGGAATGATAGTAGATCCAATCACCCTTAAACCCCATAACAAGATCTATGAAGCATTACAGCTTGTGAAGGAGAAAGGGATATCCGGACTCCCTATTATAGATGATTCAGGGAAATTGAAGGGAATACTGACGAACAGAGATATGAGATTAACAACCAGACTGGATCAGGATATCAGTGAGTTTATGACATCGGAAAACCTGATAACAGTTACAGATGATATCAAAATGGAAGAAGCCAAGAAACTTCTCCACCAGAACAAGATCGAAAAATTGCCGGTTATTGACAGCAATAATTCACTGATCGGACTTATAACACTAAAGGATATATTTAAAGCAGCAAAGTTCCCTCTCGCTTCGAAGGACAAATTCGGACGACTCCTGGTAGGCGCTGCAGTAGGAACCGGTAAAGATACAATGGAGAGGGTCAGGGCTTTGTCTGATGTGAAAGTTGATGTCATAGTAGTTGATACTTCTCACGGCCATTCAAGAAAAGTGATGGATGTTATAGAGATCATCAGGAAAGAACATCCGGATGTAGAACTTATCGCAGGAAATATTGCCACAGGTGAAGCTGCTAAAGATTTAATAGACCTTGGAGTTGATGCGGTTAAAGTCGGGATAGGACCTGGTTCGATCTGCACGACCAGGATGGTGACCGGTGCAGGAATGCCCCAGATAAGTGCAATAATGGAAGTTGCAAAAGTTACAGGAGATAAAATTCCTCTTATTGCTGACGGAGGAATTAAATTCTCCGGAGATATCACAAAAGCCCTCGCAGCAGGGGCCAACTCGGTTATGCTGGGTTCTCTCCTTGCCGGAACTGATGAAAGCCCTGGTGAACTGGTAATATATCAGGGAAGATCATATAAAAAATATAGAGGTATGGGCTCGATCGGAGCAATGAAAGAAGGAAGTAAAGACAGATATTTTCAGGAAGATGAATATTCAGAATCCAAACTCGTCCCGGAAGGTATCGAAGGGAGAGTCCCCTACAGAGGAAGTGTTATGGACCTGATCCCATTAATGATAGGCGGAGTAAAGGCAGGAATGGGCCTGACCGGATGCAGAGACATAGACGAACTCAGGAAAAAATCCAGTTTTGTAAGGATCACAAGTGCATCACTTAAAGAGAGTCATGTACACGATGTAATGATCACCGAAGAATCACCGAACTACAGGCTAAACTAACAAAGGAATATGAAAAAGCTATTATCTCTTTTAATAATAATGTTCACAGCTGCTTTCGTTATTCAGCCGGCTCCGGCTAAAACCGGGATCGGTTTTCGGACCGGCTATTTTGGTGTCCCGGATCAGCTGCTTGACCTGGTAATGTTCGAACACCCCGGAATCGAAGGGAAATCCTATAGCCTGGAAATCAGGAATTACGGCCCTTCCGGAAAACGTTCGATATTCTCAGGGCTCTATTCTATCGAGATCAGCAATATGAAAGGTGAGGGACAATGGCGGTTATCTCAGAATGATGCAAGGATTGAAGGAAATGGAGAAATAACTCAGATAAATTTTACTGCCACAATAATAATGTGCCTTTTACCCGGACTCCCTGTCAGGCCTTATATAGGAGGCGGTATAGGTATCGGCTATATCAATCTCAAATCTGATGCCGAGCAGGTAGATGAACTCGGGACTACAATTGATGAATCCTTCAACGTAAAAAAGGTAATTCCTGTTGGTCATATCCCGGTCGGTATCATGATAAATCCCGGAAAAAACATTGAGTTGAGAATAGAAGGCGGTTTCAAGAACGGTTTTTATTTCAGTGGAGCCTTTACTTTTATTTTCTAATCTGCATCAACCAGTTCAAATTCTGTTGTCCCGAACCCTATTTCCTCCGAATGATCAAGTTGAACCCGGTACGGTATCTTATGGCTGAGTTCCGATAGTTTTTTCCCGGACCTTTTTTCGATGAGGAATAATGATGCGCTGTCGATAGCAACAGGATCTTCGGATAACAGAATTCCGATATCAGGTGTAACCTTTTCATATGTCCCCATACAATCACAATCCTTTGAAATACTTGTGAGAAAATTTATGTATAAGGCTTTGCCGCCCATAATTTCCGACACACCCATTGCATGCTCTGCGATCTTCTGCTGCAATTTTTCATAACTTTCACTCCAATTATAAACTACAGCATCAAATCTGCACACAGCAAGACATTCAGCACATCCTATACATTTCTCTGAATTTATTTCAGCTTTCCCCTCCTTGAAATCAATTGCCTCAACAGGACACCAACGGATACACTCTCCACAGGCAGTACATTTTTTTTTCTTGATCGTCGGTTTTGAAGTAGAATGCTGGATCATTTTTCCTCTCCGGCTTGCAAGCCCCATTCCCATATTCTTCAGAGCACCTCCGAAACCGGAAACTATATGCCCGGTAAAATGGGTCGTGACCACAAGTCCCTGGATCTTTGAAAGGAGTGCGGCGATTTTTACTTTATTATAAATTTTCCCACTTATACTGACTTCAACCTCTTCATCACCATGAATCCCGTCTGACATTATTACCGGCATTCCGGTGGCTTCATAAGTAAATCCATGATCAATCGCCAGTTTGATATGATCTACAGCATTACTCCGGTCACCTCTGTAGAGAGTTGATGTCTCAGTTAAAAAAGGGGTGCCTCCCTTCTCTTTGACAAAACGCCCCAGTAATTCCAGAAATTCAGGTTTGACAAATCCATTGATCTTCTTTTCACCGAAGTGGGTTTTGACAGCTACAAAATCCTTTTTGCTTACAAAATCAAAAAGATCAGAGTTTTTCAAAAACCCTTCCAGCCGTTTAAGAACCTCAGAAATATTCTCTCTATCCTTTGTTTCAAGGAAATAAACTTTTTCACTCATATCCAGATTCCTTTACTTTATTTATTTTAAATAATTATAAACACTGACAACCCTATTTGCAATCAACAGCAGGGGGACGGTGCTTGACTTCTTGACTTCTTCGGAAACAAAACAAATTAAAGAAGTCAAGAAGTCAAGCACCGTCCCCTTGTAATTTATACATGAGGCGAATATAATCAAAATGATGAAAAAAGGATCAGAAAAATATTTTGATATAGCAATTGAAGAAGCAAAAAGTGGTATAGATTCAGACGAAGGGGGACCTTTCGGTGCTGTTATTGTCAAAGACGGTGAAATAATTGCTTCTGCACATAATGAAGTGATCAAAACCAATGACCCGACAGCACATGCAGAGATCCTGGCAATAAGGAGAGCATCAGAAAAACTTTCCAGGTTTGACCTTTCAGACTGCACAATTTATTCAACCTGCGAGCCATGTCCAATGTGTTTTTCTGCAATTCACTGGGCCAAAATAAAAAGCCTTCACTATGGATGTGATAACAGGGATGCAGCTGAGATCGGATTTGACGATAAATTCATTTATGATGTTATAAGGGGAATTTCTGACGATCAGAAAGTGAAATCCGTCCAGGAACATAAGGAAAAGTGTCTCGTATTATTTGAAATGTGGGAAAATAAACAGGATAAAATTCAGTATTGATCTCAGGCCCCGGTTTCGGGAAATTTGTTTATTAAAACCTTCAATAATTTATAGTTATATATATCTATTATTCTTATCCGTTTCTTTTCATTCCCTCTCACATAGAACCAGAATGATGATAATCTGCTCAATGCCTTGAATAATTTGTGATAATCTTCAGGGACAGGGTTTTCAGACTGTCGGATCAACTCAGTTATCTCATTGATCGCATTTCTCATTTGTCCCCTGAAATACCACAGATTTATTTTTTTCTCTTTTCTGATTAATTCGAATTCTTTTTCTATAGCAATAATCACATCTTCCTCCTGCATAAGTTCAGATTGAAATGCGACCAGTTTTTTAAACTCGTTAAAATGGTCTTCATTCAGATTACTTCTCATATCCCCTCTGGGAAGATCATCAATGATCCTTACAAGATATTGCAAAAGTTTTTTGCTCGCACGATACCTGTTCCTTTTTCTGAAAAATTCTGTAGTACTCTTGTCAAGAATGTTCTCTTTATCTCTTTTTTGAACAAATTTTCTAAGATTATCTTCTACCATGGTCTCAAGATAATTTGTTATTTCGATTTTTAAATTCCAGATCTCATTTTCATCTGGAATGGAATCAGTTTCGATCTTTTCACTGATGCTCCATTCGTTAATTCGCTTGTCGCCCATATCTATTATCAATTATATAGTATGTAAAATTTTTTATGTCAATGCCGGACATATCGTTTCAGTTCCCAATCTGGTCCACTTGAATTTATCGGGCTTTTATAATAATATAAGCCTTAAACTCAATATCATTTACATGAAACAAATGGTATGAAATCTATTGACAGATATGGAGGTTTAGACAAATGTTAAGAACAATGAGAAAAGACTTTAAAAAGTACTCATGGACCCTTTGGCTGGTTATAATTGTATTCCTGCTCGGGTTCTCTTTTACAGATATATTCACCGGAGGCAGCGCCAGTGAATCTGTTATAGCAAAAGTCGGTGCTCAGGAGATTAATGTGGAACAATATCAGAAGCGGCTGTTCCAGGTCCTGGACAATTATAAAAATCAGATGAAGGGCAATTTTAATAAAGAATTGATCACTCAGATGAGAGTGCCGGAGCAGATACTTCAGAATCTGATCAATTCGGAAATAATCCAGAATGAAGCAAAAAAGCTGGGCCTTCGCGCAACAAAAAATGAATTGAAGAAAATGATAGTGAACTTCCCTGCTTTTCAGAGGGACGGGGAATTTGTCGGGATCAGTGAATATAAAAGATATCTTGCCATCTATAGAACCAATGCAAAGGACTTTGAGGCAGACCTCAAGAGAGATATTGTAAATGATAAACTCAAAGAAATAGTGACAGCTTCAATGATCGTCGATAACAATACGCTCAGAGAGACCTATAAAAGTGAGAATGATTCAGCCGAAGTAGATTATGTGAAACTTAAGATCACCTCGGAGATATCTGATTTTTCTGCTTCTGACCAGGAATTACAAAATTATTTTGAATCAAACAAGAAGAGATTCAAAACTCCGGAAAAAAGGAAAGGAAATATCATCGTAATGAAATATGACGGTTTTAAAAAAGATCTTAAATTAAATGAATCCGATTTCCATGATTATTTCAGACAGAACAAGGAACAATTCCGGATTCCCGAGAAAACCAGAATTTACAGGTTGTTTATAAACTATACCGAAGACAACAGAGAAGAAGTGTTGAAAAACATGGAAGATCTGAAAATCACTCTTAACACAGAGAACTTTGAATCAACTGCACGTCTCAACTCGACTGATATCAAGAAAGAAAACGGTGGAGACTGGGGATACTCAGAATGGAAAAGCTTTACTTCTCAGGAACAAAGCATAATCAGATCACTGAAACAGAGTGAAATTTCAGACCCGGTTGATACACTTTCGGGATTTGCAATACTTTTTGCAAAAGAGAAGACAAGTGAGATGCAGGAACCCTATGAGACAGCGAAGCCCAAGATAGTTAACATCATGGAAAGAGAAGAATTGAGAAATATAGTAATAACAAAACTCGATAAAGCATATGCTAAAGTTAAAGGGTCAACTGATCTTTCAGCTATTGAAAAAGATAAATCTCTATCGATCATTGAAACCGGATATTTAACGAGTGGGGAAGCCGTAAAAGATGTGGAACAATTTGGATATCTGTCAAGAAAATTTTTTAATATGAGTGAAAATGAGATAAGTTATCCGGTCGAATTCATGGACGGGATAGCAATTGTCCAGCTCATATCAGTCAAACAACCTGAAAATGAACTATTTGAAAATGTTAAGGAAAAGGTAAAGGCACTCGTGACCGCAAACAAACAGATTCTTGAAGCCATCAGCAAATCAGGATCATTCTCATCCTCTCTCAACAAATTTTCAGATAAGGACCAGATTGAAACCTTCCTTAAAAAAAATGATATGAAACTTGAAAGTATTGATTATAAACGGGGCAATGAGCTTGCTGACCTCGGGAAAGAGGATGGACTTGACACCATTATCTTCAATGGTGAGGAAGGAAAGTTCTCAAAACCAATAAGGATTGGAGACAATATTGCAATTCTCCGCGCCAAAAACATTAAGGTCACTTCTGAAACCGACTTCATTAGAGAAAAAGCAGGGTTTTACAAGAAAAAGCTTTTAGAGATAAAAGATAATTACTTTATTTCCTATATTATGGGTAAAAGAGCAAAATATCAGGTCGGCATCAACCAGAAGCTTTATGATAAGATCAGGGAGTCAGTTGTCGCCCGTTTTAATTAGGAGGCTCAGATGGAAAAAGAGAAAATAGCACAATCTATAGATATTCTTAATGAGCTGGATATTGATATGTGGATGGTCATCGATCAGGAATCTCAGCTTCTGGCAGATCCTATTATGGATTTTGTTGTCGGAGCCGGTGTTACCTGGCTCTCATTTTTCATTTTCACAAAATCAGGTGAAAAGTATGCAATTGTGGGGAATCTTGATAAAGAGAAGATAGAAAGCCTTGATCTGTTTGACAAAGTTATACCATATACAAATTCACCGAAGGAAAGTCTTTTTGAGATCATTGGAGAGAAGAACCCATCAAAGATCGCACTGAACTACTCTGTTGACTCTCCATCAGCAGACGGACTCACTTATGGGAAGTACCTGAAACTCCAATCCCTTTTTGAGGGTACGGATTATATGAACCGTGTCATTTCAGCTGAAAAATTAATATCGAAATTAAGAGGAAGAAAATCAGATGAGGAAATCAGAAGAACAGAAAGAGCCATCGATATCACGCTGGACATTTATGATAAGGTTACTGAATTTGTACAACCCGGGATGACAGAAAAAGAGATAGCAGCTTTTATAACAAAAGAACGTGAAAAACTCGGCCTTGAACCATCCTGGGAAGCGGAAATGAATCCATCAGTTTTTACAGGGCCTCAGGATACAGGCGCTCATTCAGGGCCCACTGATAGAAAAGTAGAAAGGGGGCAGGTTTTTAATATCGACTCCGGAGTGATCTTTGAAAAATATTGTTCCGATCTTCAAAGAACCTGGTATGTCCTAAAAGAAGGAGAAACTGCACCTCCCGAAGTAGTTATGGACGGATTTGATACAATAGTTAAATCTATACAATTATCATTCGATGCAATAAAACCCGGTGTTACAGGTATCGAAATAGATACAATTGCAAGGGAATATATCGTTTCCCGTGGATATACGGAATATCCCCATGCTCTCGGGCATCAGGTAGGTCGGACCGCTCATGACGGAAGTGCTCTTCTTGCTCCTTCATGGGAAAGATATGGAAAGCTCCCATATCTTGAACTTGAAGAGGGCCAGATATTTACCATTGAACCGAGGCTCTATCTGAAAGATCATGGAGTAGTAACAATCGAGGAAATGCTTGTAGTTACAGCCGAAGGAGCGAGGTGGCTTTCCCCACCTCAAAAAAAGATCTACTTAATAAAATAACTGACCCGACCTATATTCTAAAAACGCCATAATATGAGAAGATCTCCTAAACCTGACTGGCTCAGGATAAAGATCCCTGCCGGCGAAGACCTTTTTAAATTAAAAAAAGATCTCACTTCCAGAGGACTTCATACAATATGTCAGGATGCAAAATGTCCTAATATGAGTGAATGCTGGAATAAAAACCATGCAACATTTTTAACACTCGGAAATATATGTTCACGAAATTGCGGATTCTGCTCCGTTGAAACAGGTCCATGTGAAGAGCCGGACAAGAATGAGCCGGAGAAAATATCAGAGATGGTAAAAATAATGGGACTGAAATATATAGTGATCACTTCAGTAACAAGAGATGATCTGAGTGATGGCGGTTCATCACATTACAAAAAGATCCTGAATAAACTGAAGATGGAGTTCCCGGATCTGAAAATTGAGGTTTTGATCCCGGATTTCAAAGGAGATCAGAAAGATATTGAGACAGTTCTTCAGGGAGGTCCGGATGTCCTTAATCACAATATAGAAACTGTACGTGAACTATATAGATCAGTAAACAGAAAAGAAGAAAACTATAATATATCGCTTTCTGTCCTTAAATATTCAAGTTCAAGAAAATTTATAACTAAATCAGGAATAATGGTCGGGATGGGTGAAACCACCAGTCAGCTCAGAGACCTTTTCAGTGAACTTCTGGACAATGGAGTTGATATACTGACTATCGGACAATACCTTCAACCAACACCCGAAAACGTTAAAGTAAGCGAATTTGTCACTCCTGAAAAATTTCTTGAACTAAAGAAAATTGGTGAAACAATGGGATTCAAGGCTGTTGAATCAGGCCCGTTTGTCAGAAGCTCGTATAATGCATCAGCTCTTTATTCAAAAGTCAAAGGGATTCAGGGAAAGATCTTCTGATTGTAAAATATGTTAAACTCTTGAATAACTCTCCTGAAACAAGTATACTCATTTAAATGAAATTCGGAGAAGTTCTGGGAAAGGGCAGAGAATGAGATATCTTATTTTCAGCGATATTCACAGTAATCTTGAAGCTTTCGAGAAATTACTATCTCTGAAGATCACGCATTCAATTGATAAATTCCTCTTTCTCGGAGACCTGGTAGGTTATGGTGCCGACCCAAACGATACAATCTCTCTGTTCAGAAGTATGACAAACACTTTTTCTATAAGGGGAAATCATGACAAAGTTATATCCAGTCTTGAATCCTCCTCACTTTTTAATCCGGTGGCTGCTTTCTCTGCGGAATGGAGTAAAGTAAAACTATCAGATGAGAACAGAAAATTTCTAAAAGAGCTGAAAAAAGGCCCGGTAATAGTTGACCACTTTCTCACAATTTGCCATGGTTCAACATTTGATGAGGATTATTATGTATTTTCCGTATTTGAAGCTGTCGAATCTTTGAAGTTTATGAAGACATCGATAGGCTTTTTTGGCCATACACATTTCCCCGTGGTTTATTTTCAGAGAAACAACAAACTTAATGCTATTCCGCTGAATTTAGACAAAAAAATAAAACTTGACCCAAACACCAAATATCTTATAAATCCAGGATCGATAGGGCAACCGAGAGACAAAAATCCCCGCTCAAGTTTCATTATATACGATTCAGATAAAAAAGAGATCACATTTTCAAGATATGAATATAATATAAAAAAAACGCAGAAAAAGATCAGGGCTGCCGGACTTCCGGAACTTCTTGCCAGCCGCCTTGAATCAGGAGTATAAACAGGTGATAAAATGGCCGACAAAGAAAGTTTAATTTCAAAAATAGAAAACACCAAGAGTGGTATAGTACAGGAACTTGAAGAATTAAAAAGACTCTCCTCATCCCTCGGAGACGGAGAAACTATTGACAACCTTTATTCATTTGTAAAAAAAATATCATCATCTGTCAACCAGATCAACCTTATATCCAACCTGTTGAGAGGAATAAATCTGTTCTGCAGCAGGACAGCTATCTTTCTGCTCAGAGATGACAAGCTGGTCGGATGGGGTGGCTCAGGGATTTTGGAAGGGAATTCTCCGATGAAGGATAGTGATCTTAAAAAGATATTTTTTTCTTTATCAGCAGATACTGTTTTTAAAGATGTGCTTGAACAGAGAAGCCCATACACCGGAGATCCGCAAAAACATAAAGACAATCATCTGATTTACAGCCGTTTTGGGGGTCCCACTCCTGATTCTATACTTGTAATACCATTTTTTGTAAAAGGGAAACCTCAAGCTATAGTTTACGCTGATGTTTTGTCAGGTAAAAGTATGGGTGTGAAAGAGATCGAAATAATTTCAATTGTAGGCGAAATGAGCCTGGACCTGCTCCCAATCCGGCAGAGGATCATTGCGAAAGTAAAAACCCAGGAATTCCAGGATGAGTCCCGATCAAAATCTGATTCATTCGAGAAGGTTGTTGTTTCTGCTGTATCTAAACCAATAGAGATTAGAGAAAGCGACCCTGAACGACTGGCAAGAGTAATTGTAAATGATATGATCCTTTACAACAGACAACAGGTTGAAGACGCCAGAACTGCTAAACGGGTTTACGAAGAACTAAAAGGGACCATCCTACAATCCAAGGAGCTCTACCTGAGCAAACATAAAAACCTGAGGCCATTTGAGATCCAACTGGTCGAAACTCTTGCCGACGGGGACAGAGAAGCATTGAGCGGGTACAAATTTGAGACTATTTAAAAAAAATAAGTGGTTACAATACATCTTTGAGTTAGAACTAATATTAATCGTATCGATCGCTCTTTCATTTTTAATTACGATTATGCTGAGTAACAATAACCAAATCCGCCACAATAACAAAGAAGCAAATAATTCAGGGATACTCGAAAAATACAGAATATTTTCAAATATAATTAATCTGAAACCTGATGTCAGATATAAACCTGCTGATTATCCCGGAACTGATGATGCTTTTGTTAATAACTTCCTGACCTTAAAAACTCTTAATTCAGAATTAAAGGAAAAAAGCTATGGCATAATAGATGACTTTATAAAAAACTTTAAAGCTGAAGATAATTATCTCAGAACTGAGAAAAAAAAGCTTCATCTGAAGAATCTTTTCATAAAGAAAAGATATGAAGGATATGTAAGTAAATACAATAATGAGAATTTCGGTTTTGATTATGATGTAATGCTTCTGAAATCATATCTGAACCTTAAAGATAATAAAAGATCTCTTAAAGTTTTTAAAAACCTTTACATTTCACATAGTGCAAAAGAGATAAAACAACATATATCTGAAAAAGAAATAACAGGACTGATGAACGAAATGAACCAGTCTTTCTGGAACCGGAAACTGGAAATGATGATAAAAAACAACAGATTATCGGATTTCCGTAATATCAGCAAATATATAAAGGACAGACACCTTGTAAATTTCATATCTGCTGAGATCGCATATTCAAAAAAGAGATACTCGGGATCAAAAGCTCTTTTATCAAGAATAAGAGCTGCGAGGTTTACCGCTGGAAAGGAGAAGCTCCTTCTGAAGATGAGAATAAGGGATGATGATTTTTCAGATATTGATCAGACTCTCGAAAAAATCATGTCTGATAAAGATATATATAAACAACTTCTTCTTGATATAGCATCTCTTTTCCTTATTAAAGGTGAAACCGATCTGTCGATCGAGTATTTTTCCAGGTACATTTCAGTTATCAGAGCAAATGGGAATAATTATAGTGAAAGTTATTGGAGGGCTTTATGGGTAACAGCCTGGCTTAAGATCAAATCCGGAAATGATAAAGGTGCCGCTGACCTTTTCCTTGAAGGAAGCCTCTCCCCTCTATTATCATACCGGATCGCGAATTCATTCTGGGTATCCTTTATTAAGGGCCGGATGTTTCCGGGGATAGAAGAATACCCTTTCACCTATTATTATGCACGCTTCTCTCAGTTCAGGGATGAAGGAAAAAAATTAAACCTCTCAAATTTCAAGAAACTTTTCAACAAAAAGAGTACTCCTCAATTTCTTGACATAACAGAAAACATTAAAAAATTACTAAAGTACGGACTTTCGGAAGATGCAATAGATTATATCTCATGGATAAAAAGTAATGAAGAACTTCCGGATGAAGATATGAATTCTGTAAAACTTATTGAAACATTAATCTATCTCAAACTCGGAGACCATTATCATACTTTCATTTCATTTAGAAATAATTTTAGTAATTACTCCAAAATAATACTCCCGAACTTTCTGAAAGAGATATATCTGCCGATGAGATATGAAGAAATTATTGATAAATATAGTTCAGAGTTCAATGTAAGTAAGGAACTTATCCTGGCTTTGATCAACAGAGAAAGTATGTTCAGGCCTAACATAATTTCTCCGGCAAAAGCAAAAGGCCTTATGCAGATGATAGACAGGACTGCCAAATTGACTGCCAGAAAAATAAACGTAAGACTGAGACGAAATGATATTTATAAGCCTGATGTTAACATCAGGCTGGGTGTGGCCCATTTTAAAGAACTTCTTAACAAATATGAAGGGAAAATATACCTTGCTCTGGCTGCATACAATGCAGGTTCCCACAGAGTTAAACAATGGCTGGAAGAATTCGGAGAATTTGAAGAAGAAAAGTTTATTGAAATGATCCCATTTTCAGAAACACGGAATTATGTAAAAAATGTCCTGAGAAATTATTTTTACTATAAATACTATTATAACCCTGCTGAGTGGGATAATATAAAGATCTGACCGATCAGAAAAAAGAAATGGCGGAAATCAAAAAGAATGTAGCGATAATTTTTGGAGGGAAATCTGCAGAGCATGAAGTCTCGATCCGATCAGCCGGAGCAATTTATAAAAATATCGACAGGGACCTTTTTAACACATCTCTTATTTACATTGACCGTGATGGCAGATGGTCTCTCATTAGCGGGGATAATATCGGGAATCCGGAAACAGATCCTGCGGAGAAGGGAAGTTTTATCCCATGGGAAAAGGGGAGCATAATCACAAACGATATTGACATATATTTCCCGGTTCTTCATGGGCCGAACGGAGAGGACGGCAGGGTCCAGGGGATGTTTGAAATGTCAGGAGCACCTTTTGCCGGAGCGGGATCTTTGTCTTCGAATCTTGCAATGGATAAAGTAATATCTAAGATCCTTTTTGAACAAGCGGGGCTTAGTGTTGCAAAATACAAAGTATTTACCGAAAATGACCCTGACCTCATAATCAATGAAATTGAAGGGTCTATCGGATATCCCTGTTTTATCAAACCTTGTGCTCTTGGATCATCTGTAGGTATTTCACCGGCTGAAAATGTTGAAGAACTGCTCAAAGGAATAGATGAAGCATTTAAGTATGATATAAAAATAGTAATTGAAGAAAAAATTACCGGAATGGAGTATGAGGTATCCGTGAAAGGTAACAATGATCCTGTAGCATCCCGGGCAGGTTCATTTATTCCTTCCAGAGATTTTTATGACTATGAAGATAAATACATTCTCGGAGAAACTGAATTCCAGATCCCGGCAGGGTTACCGGCTGAGAAGGAGGATGAACTCAGAAGGGCTGCTTTAATTGCATACAAGGCACTCTTCCTCAATGGCTTCTCCAGAGTAGATTTTTTCATCGAGGAGAAAACCGGCCGGATCATTATAAATGAGATAAATACAATTCCCGGGTTCACGGAGATAAGTATGTTTCCGAAATTATGGACAATTGACGGTTTGTCCTTTCGATCATTGATAACAGAACTTATAGATCTTGGGTTTGAACATTCGGAAAAAATATTTTCGAAATTAAATAAGCCTGAATAAAGGATGATCATTCTTTCACTTGATTATGGAGAGAAAAATATAGGTGTCGCTATCGGCAATTCAGAACTGAGAACCTCAACTCCAATTAATCCTGTAAAAAACAATAATAAGGGATCGCTTTCAGTAAAATTAAAAGAAATAATTAATGAATATGAAGTAGTATTAGTAGTTCTTGGATACCCTTTGAACATGGATGGTTCAGAAAGCATCATGTCAAAGAAAGTAAACAAATTCAAAAATTTCATTACAGGAGAGACTGGGTTGGAAGTAAAACTCATTGATGAGCGGCTTACAAGTTTTGAGGCTGGAGAGATGCTGAAAAATTCCAGAGGAGATATCCGGAAAAGCAAAAACCTCATTGATTCTATATCAGCTCATATTATTTTAATTGAATATATGGAGACATTATGAAAAAACTTCTAGTATTTTTTCTGATAATACTTATCTCGGTCCTGATATTTCTGGGATATGATTTTTATAAAAAAACGACCTCTCCATATAAAGGCTTTTCCGGGTCGATCAAAATAGAAATACCGGGAGGATCCACTGTGACTGATATTGCCGGTATACTGAAAAAGAAAAAAATAATACCGAACTATCTTTATTTCAGGATCTATTACAAATTATATCATTCAGGTTCATTCTTTAAAACAGGAGAATATAATTTCACTAAACCCCTTTCGATAGAGGAGATCATACAAAAGCTTATAAAGGGTGATGTGGTTCTTTATAAGATCACTATCAAAGAGGGTATGACAATAAATGAAACTGCA
>Ga0190293_1000293_pt1 | contig 17616 bp, 17 predicted proteins | sample 48693001_MG_FD_161671 | JGI IMG/M metagenome (GOLD analysis project Ga0190293, IMG submission 161671) | Hydrothermal vent microbial mat bacterial communities from Southern Trench, Guaymas Basin, Mexico - 4869-30-0-1_MG | ecosystem: Environmental > Aquatic > Marine > Hydrothermal vents >...
AGAACCAGTCACTCCCTTCAGCTATCAGGATATTTTCCATTATTTCAGGAATAAGTTCGTCCGGAATACTATCTCTATTCCTTTCTATCAATTCTTTTACGATCCTTATCAATTCCCAACCTTTCCTGTCATCTTCATCACCGATCCAGATATTGAAATTCCCGTTTATCCAGGAACCGGCGGAAAACTTATTCAGATTACCGGCCCGGATTGAAGTTGCTTCGGAGAAAGTTATCATATCCACCTTTTCACTTTTCTCTACCAGTGAATAAAATTCTCTGAGAAACTCCCTGCCGCTATCACTATAGAATTCCCAGGCATTTTCTCCATCAAGAATCACCGGGAGGATAATCTCCTCTTTTCTCCCTTCTCCGACAGCTTCTATTTTATTATACAAGTCTCTCGCCGCTTCTTTCTGGTCCCAGTTCTTATAGTGGAACCCTATCAGATCAGAAATATAATTATCTCTGAAAAACATTTTTATATTCCCATTTCTCAGGGTCCAGGGCATGAATTTTGCATTCCCTGTTTCACCGGGTCTGGTTCCCGATTTATCCAGAGATCTTTCAATTATTTTTTCATCGGTAGCAGTCCACTTAATTCCATTGTTTTCTAATATCCCGATCACATCTTCAGAAAGGCTGCCTTCGGAAGGCCAGATCCCATCAGGTTTCCTGTCAAAAGTTTTCTCCATATATACAAGGCCTTTACTGACCTGTAGTTCAGCATCCTCTTTCCAATTAAAATTCAGGTTATACTCAGGCAAAGTCGGATCTGCAGACCGCCCTAATTGAGGATCTATAAGAAGAGGTAGAATCGGATGGTAGTAAGGAGTAGTGGAAATTTCTATATTTTCTTTTTCCCATAATTCCTTGTAGAGCGGAATTATCTTCCCCATTATTTCAAGCTCAATAGCACTGATCATTTTTTTATCGCTATCATTAAAACCCTCTCCCTTCTTTATAAGATCTTTTACCCTGTCATCATTTTCCCTGTAATACTGATCAATATTTGATAAAGAGAACCATACCTGAAGATCTGTCAATTCATTGTCTGAAAATATCTCTCTCCATTTTCCGGTATAATTTCGCCCTCCTTTTTCTGACATTTTGTTGTGAAGAAAATTGTACCTCGGGAATGGTTTGATATGATTATCAAAATTTGCTGAGAAGAAATTCTTCACCAGGAAAGCTGCCTGTTCATTTGTCATATTTTCAGGGTTGATCTCAAATACTTCCTGAAATCTGTCCTTCCTCCCTTCCAGATAGAGTTCGATCTGTCTGAGAAGTGAAGGGACAAGGTTGAAAGTTGCTTTAATACCAGGGAATTCCTCCAGGAGTTTCGCCATTCCATAATAATCTTTAATAGAATGGATTCTCGCCCATGGAAGTTCAAAACGGCCGGTGAATGGAGCTACATACCATGGCTGATGCATATGCCACAATAAAACAAGTTTTACCATAGGGGGATCATTCCCCCTTTTCTTTTAGTTCGGTTAATACTCCGGAAAAGTCTTTAGGGTGAGCAAAGGCGATCCTGGCTTTATGTGCTCCTGTCCTGGGTTCCTTATCAAGCATCCTTATCCCTTTCTCTTCGAGTGAAGTGATCTCCTTCTTAATGTCATCAACTTCATAAGCAATATGGTGTAAACCGCCCCCTCTCTTTTCTATAAATTTAGATATTGGCGAATCATCAGAGAGTGGCTCGAGAAGTTCGATAAAAATGTCCCCTACTTTGAAAAAAGCGACTGTCACTTTTTGTTCCTCTACTACTTCTGTTCCACTGAACTCAAATCCGGGTATATTCTTGTATACCTCTATCTCCTTGTTAAGGTCACTTACTGCAATTGCTATATGATCTACTTTTTTTATCATTTTCACCTCCGGACAGATGCTGAATATTAAACTAAATCTTTCTGCAAATCAATCAATTTTAACAACTATCTTGCCTCTGAATTTCCCGCTTTCTGCTAATTCCTGTGCATCTGCAACATCTTCAAGTTTAAATGACTTTGCGATCACCGGTTCCAGCGTTTCGGTCATTGCAAAACCTGTCATGATGGCAAGGTCGATTCCGGAAGATTTCACCATAATGATTTTCGATTTCTTTTTAAACGGAAGAAAATTAAATAACCTGTTTATAATAATACCAAATCCCGGAATCGTCGTTATATATATACCTCTGCTATTTACAAATTTTTTACTTTTTGAGAAAGTTGATTTAGCGGCAGCATCGAAGAAAACATCAAATTTCCTGCCTGATCTGTTTAAATCTTCTTCTGCATAATTAAAAACCTCATCTGCACCGAGATCTTTACACAATTTCATATTATCTTCACTGCAGATCCCTGTAACTTCAGCTCCCAGAGCTTTTGCCAGCTGTACTGCAAATGAGCCTACGCCACCAGTTGCACCATTAACAAGGACAGTACTCCCCTCATTTACGTTACCAAGATAATTTAATGCTTGAAGAGCGGTAAGTGCTGCTATCGGCATTGATGCAGCCTGCTCAAATGAAAACTTTTCAGGCTTCAGTGATACATTGGCAGGATCAGCAATGAGATAGTCTGAATATGCTCCACCTTTCATCGGATTCAGAAATCCATAAATCTCATCCCCTTTTCTATAACCGGCAACATTTTCTCCTGCATTTTCAATAACACCTGCAAAATCTGCTCCGGCATTTTTGGGAAATTTCTTCCCGCTCAGGACCTTCATATCCCCCCGCCGGACCTTATAATCCACCGGATTTATCGATGATGCTTTTACTCTGACCAGAATACTATTCGCACCCGGTTCCGGTTTTTCTACATCCGCAACCTCGAAAACTTCCGGGCCGCCATATTTATTATAAATTATTGATCTCATGTTTTCTCCATCAGGTATTATATCATTTTAATACCGGGTGAAAAATCAAGTGCCGGAATATTATCATTTTTTACCTCCGAAATAACTTATTACTAATTGAAATTCTGTTATAATTATTCTTCAATATTCCACTTACAGATTGAAAGGAGAGAAATATGACAGGCAGCATTGCTCTTATCGGCGCAGGAAACTGGGGGAAAAATCATCTCAAGAATCTTAAAAATCTCGGAGTTCTCCATTCGGTGTTGGAACTATCGGAGGAGATGATCAGCCTCAGAAGATCGGATCATCCGGATGTAAAATTTACTTCTGACGAGAAGGAAATTCTGGAAGATCCAGATATAAAGGGGGTGGTTATAGCGGCACCTGCACATCTTCATTATGAACTTGCAAAAAAATATCTCCTCTCCGGCAAAGATGTCCTTGTAGAGAAACCATTAGCCCTGAAAGTTGAAAATGGGGAGGACCTGGTGAAAATTGCAGAGGAAAAAGGAAGGGTCCTAATGGTCGGCCATATCCTTCAATTTCATGCAGCTGTCATCCGTTTGAAAAAATTGATAGATGATGGAGAATTGGGTGAATTGAGATATATTTATTCCAACAGACTTAACATCGGGAAATTAAGATCGGAGGAGAATGTTCTCTGGAGTTTTGCCCCTCATGATATTTCTCTTATCCTGATGCTGATGGATGGAGAAGAACCGGCAGAGATCACTGCTTTTGGCGGAGCTTATGTCAACAAGAATATATATGATACAACAATGACAACACTGGAATTCACTTCAGGTGTAAAAGGCCATATTTTCGTTAGTTGGCTTCACCCTTTCAAAGAACAGAAACTTGTTGTGGTCGGTAGTGAGAAAATGGCTGTCTTTGATGATGTCAGTAAAGAAAAACTTTTTCTTTATCCCCATACGATAGAACTTGAAGAGGGAAATATTCCTGTTGCTCACAAAGCTGAACCAGAGATTGTCGAGTTTGATACTACTCAGCCGCTTGAAGAAGAGCTTAAACACTTTATAAAATGTATTGCGGATAGAAGCGAACCTAAAACAGATGGTAAAGAGGGTGTCAGGGTGTTGAGGATCCTGAAAAAAGCAGGATTCTTCCTTAAATAACAGGACGATCACGGAGAATAGAATGGAAGAGAAAAAGTATTTTATTCATGAGAGCAGTTATGTGGATGATAATGTTGAATTGGGAGAAGGGACAAAGGTCTGGCACTTTTCACATATCCAGTCCGGAACAAAGGTCGGGAAAAATTGTGTTTTCGGCCAGAATGTAAATGTAGGGAATAATGTGACGATCGGGAATAACATAAAAGTACAAAACAATGTTTCAATATATGAAGGGGTTGAATTGGAGGACTATGTGTTCTGCGGCCCTTCTATGGTGTTCACAAATATTCTGGATCCAAGATGTGAATTCCCTCAGAGGGGGAAGGAGTTCTATGTAAAAACCCTGGTAAAAAGAGGCGCTTCATTAGGAGCAAACTCAACTATCGTTTGCGGTAATACAATAGGGAAATATGTATTTGTAGGAGCAGGAGCAGTTGTAACCAGAGATATCCCCGATTTTGCCCTTGTGACCGGTGTCCCTGCAAAAATATCAGGATGGATGTGCCGATGCGGTGAAAAGCTCAACCTCACAAATAACCCTGGATCAGAAGAAACAGATAAGTGCACCCGCTGCAGCAGAGAATACACAAAAAACAAACTCACCGTTTCCGAAAAAATGTAATACATGGGGACGGTACCTTTTCTATTAACTTTCAGCAAGATGCATGCATACTAAATCTGGAAATACAAGCTTTAGTGCCCTCTCACTTGCTATTTTCAGAAATTGAGTTAAAATAAAAATTAATATTTTCAAGGAGAATAATAATGCAATTTATTGATCTAAAGACACAACAGGACAGGATAAGAGAGAAGATCGAGCTAAATATAAATAATGTACTTGATCATGGGAAATATATTATGGGTCCCGAAATAAAAGAATTGGAATCAACCCTTGCTAAGTATTGCGGAGTTAAACATGCAATTGGTGTTGCAAGTGGAACTGATGCTCTTCTGATCCCCCTCATGGCATATGATATCGGCCCGGGAGATGCAGTATTTACTACTCCTTTCACTTTTATCGCTACTGCAGAAGTAATTCAATTACTTGGTGGAACTCCGGTTTTTGCTGATATTGATCCTGAAACTTTTAATATTGATATTGAAAAACTCGAAGAAGCAATAATTAAAACAAAACAAGAAGGTAAATTAACTCCCAAAGGGATACTTCCGGTAGACCTTTTCGGACAGGCTGCTGATTATGACAAGATAAATAAGATCGCAAAAAAATATGATCTGTTTGTTATTGAGGATGCTGCTCAAAGTTTCGGCGCAACATATAACGGGAAAAGGGCATGCTCACTTACCGATGTTGCTTCTACAAGTTTTTTCCCGGCTAAACCACTCGGTGCATATGGCGACGGAGGTATGATATTTACAAATGATGATGATCTTTATCAGAAAATACTTTCGATCAGGGTACATGGAAGCGGATCTGATAAGTATAACAACATAAGAGTAGGCCTTAACGGGAGACTGGACACTATTCAGGCGGCAGTACTCCTTGCGAAGTTTGAAATATTTGATGAAGAAATCAAGCTGAGGCAAATGGTTGCAAAAAGATACAATGAAGAATTAAAAGATATAGTAAAAGTACCTGTAGTTGAGTCACACAATATTTCGGCCTGGGCTCAATATGCAATGCTCCACCCTGACAGGGACAAGATCATTGAGAAACTAAAAGAAGCCGGGATCCCGGTCGCGATCTACTACCCTATTCCGCTCCACCTGCAAGAGGCATTCACTTCATTAGGACTGAATAAAGGAGATTTCCCTATTAGTGAGAAGTGTGCAAGCGAGATATTCAGCATCCCATTCCACCCCTACCTGACAAGAGATGACCAGGACAAGGTGATCGACGCCATAAAATCATCTGTATAAAATGTAACACTTGGGGACGGTACCTTTTTATTATTTTTTTAAATTTCATTTTTTGCCCTATGATATAACACTCGTAGAGAATTAACATCAAATTCTGAAAACAGCTTCATTTTACAAATTTCGCTATACTCTAGGGCTCCTTTTTCCTTAATATCAACAAGAAACAATCTTCTTAGTTTTTTACCTTTATGGGATTTTAGATCTATTTCATCAAGTTGAATTGAATGAAAAATTTCAAACTCAGTAATAGTATTTTTGACTGATTCAGCAAGAGTGAAACCAACAAGAAAATTTAGACCCGCTTCATTACAGATTCCATTGTTTTCTGAAAACAAAAACTTGTCTCCAAAGAATCTTGATCTTCTTATCATCTGCTCCTCCAATTTTTTGATCTTTTTGTCTGATACGGCATTAATAAAATTTGTTCTAGATAAAAAAAATTCTTCAACCATCTCTTTAGAAAGAAAAGGGTCTCTTTTTGAATTGAAATAACTACAAATGCTTGACCATCGATATTCAAATGGATTTGAAACATAACTAGATCTTTCAGGATTTTGAAATATATACATTATAAGAGTCGTGAGATAGCTCTCATCCTGGATTAAAGTCGATTTAAATCTATCCTCAAATACATATCCCTTTGAATTGGTGAATTTTCTATAATACTGGCCATAATTGCCATTAAGACTCTTCATGAAATTGGATAGATTTCCCGAAGTGTTTTCAAGTGCAAAATGAAAATGATTATTCATAATACAATAAGCAAAAATTCGTATATTGTACTTTTCAGATTTTTCAGCCATTAATTCAATATATTTTTTTTTCATTTTATTTTCAGAGAAAATTTGCTGTTTATTAAGCCCTCTGTTCATCACATGATGCAAAGCACCTTTCCAGGTTATTCTTGCTTCTCTCATTCAAATATTCCTAAAAATTAACAAAAAAGGTACCGTCCCCAAGTGTTTCATTTTTGCCAGAATGCGGGGAGGTGTTTGTTGTAAATACTATCAGGGGTATTTATGAAATCGGGATTATTCTTCAATTTAAAAGAACCGGATGTGTTTCCTTCATTGTCAATTCCATCCAACTCAAATCCATATAATTTATTAATCTTGTATTGAGGTAATCCGTTTATTTGTTCGATCCCACGCAATTCAGAAATATCTGTTATCCTGATCTTATTATCAGGAAATCTTGTTATCTGAACTACCACATCAACAGCTCTGCTGATCACATGTCTGACTGCTTCGATCCGCATCTCCATTCCCTGAAGGAACATATTTTCCAAAGCAAACATTGCATCCTCACAATTGTTTGCATGGAGAGAACTCATCCCTGAATGGCCGGAATTAAAAGCCCTCATCAGATCAAAAACCTCACCCGATCTTACTTCACCCAGAATTATCCATTTCGGAAACATCCTGAGGGAGTTTTTTACAAGATCCCTAAGTGAGATCGATGTATCATCTTCATAGTAAGCCTTTTTTGTTTCCAGCGGAGACCAATAAGGATTTTGGATATCCAATTCTCTGGCATCTTCTATAGTCACTATAATGTTTTCATCACTAATGAATCCACATAAAAGGTTAAGGAGTGTGGTTTTCCCGGTCCCTGTCCCTCCCGAAATTATTATATTCTTTCCCATCTTTACAATTGTTTGAAGGATATCTATACCAACCTTATCAATAGAACCGAATTCTATAAAATCACTGAAGGTAAGTCTGGTTTCCGGGAATTTTCTTATCGAGATACATGCGCCACTACTGTATACAGGTGAGATCAGGATGTTAATCCGTGATCCGTCATCCAACCTGCCATCCAGGATCGGATAATCAAAATTCAGTTTTTTCTTCAGATGCTGTGCGATCGTGTTACATGCAACGATCAGATCAATATCTTCCTCCCATGACCTTTTAACCGGCTCAAGGCCTTCACCAAATCTTTTAATAAACACTTTATCTTTTCCATATATGAAAATATCCGTCACACTTGTATCAATGATGAGATCATATATAGGATTAAGGACAATACCGATCTGATCAAGCGAAGAAAAGGTATCTGTATGTTCCATTATCTGAAGGATTCAAGTACTGAGAATAACAACAACCAGATATCTTTAAATACATCATTAAGTCCTGAAGTTTTCCCTGTTCCGAATCTGTAATAAAAATATTTCCCTGATCTTTTGTTCTTGAAATATACTTCAACAAGAGCCCCGGGAAGTGAAAACGAAGTTTTATTTGCTTCAACATCCAGCAGGCATATTCCTATTTCGATTGGTGATGATTTAGATATTCTCACCTTCTTTTTCCTCAATATATTTTTCAAGGGCCGGATAAATTCCCGTTTAAAAGGATAAGTTTTTTTGTTTGTTCTGATACTCCTGATAAATACAGATGCTGAATCATATTTAAAACCTTCATCAAACTCATATCCGAGGATATCGTTCCCCATAAGTTTTCGGTAAATATGAATATTAAAAAATTTGCCCAATGTAAATTTCTTCAACTTCATATCAGAACTTGATTTCAGAAATGGCCTTCTACTAACAATATCTTTTAAAAGTTGAGCTTTTTGCTCTTTATTCAATTTCTCAAAAATACCGGTTGGATCTGAAGCCCTGAGAAAATTAACTGTTAAAAGAATCAGGATAAATAAACAAAATGTCTTCTTATTTTTCATATTTTTTCCTCACATTTATTTTTTTCTTTATTCCCGGAATTTTGCTTTTGAAATGTCCATGAACCAGCCCGTTTACAGACAATAAAAATATCAGAATAATTGTCATTGTAAATGTGAACACAGAAAGATAATGTATATCTATTCTCAGCATTCTGATGCTATAAGCAAGAGAAATAGCAGCCACATACCATCCTGAAATGAACAGATCACTATTATCCATTTTTATAATACCAAGGCTATCGAAAATTATGCTTTTGCAGGTGGAATGAAATTTTGTTAATAAGTCATTTACTCCGGATCGTTTTCTATTCATATTTCCTCCGGGAATTTTTTTTAATAATATGAACGCTCTGAGACCTTTGAGTATGCTGAGATCTCGATATCCACTGAAAACCTGATCTTCAACTCAGTGCCTGCTTTGACCGTAATAGTAGGAAGAATTGCCAGTGAATCAGATGCCAGCCTGTCATTAAGTGTATTAAAATTATCGGAAGTTCTGTCAATAAAATGAGACAACCCGGATGTCTGGCTTATCTTGTTTTGAGCAAACCCGCTTAAACCATTCAGCGAACCGTAGAGAATTGAAGAACCGAATTTTGCAAAAAAATGGCTGTTTTTTTTCCCCTTTATCCCAAGAGCGCCTGAACCATCAAGAGCGGTCATACCATTGTTCCCGGAACCAAAATTTAAAGAGTGACCATTCGGTAATATCAGTCTGTGAAAACTGATAAAAAGCCTCTTGTCCTGCTGACCGGAAACTTTTTGCGCAAAACCGGTGATCTTTGAATTTGCAGGTATCAGGACAAACTTTCCTGTGCGATCAAGAAGGTCCTTTGTTAAAACAGCTGTAACCGGACTCGATTGTTTGTCATTTACGATCCTGTTCGCTAATACTGCATGGAGAAATTCACCTTCAAATATTGTAAATACCGGATTCGAATTAAAGATAAGCTGCTTTTTATTTGATAACTCCTGCTTTATTTGAACTTTATCAGCCCAGCTTTGATCAATATCATCAGCCTTGTTATACAAGACTTCTCCTCTTCCATTGTTGTATATTCTGGCAGATCTCTGAGTGTTACTAAATGCGAATAGTGTTCCCACTCTATCTCTTTTTATTCCCCTTCGGCTTCTCCCTGCTGATGATACATCCACGGTTTGCGGCTCAGAGAATAGTTCACCGGAGCTCTCATCTTCTTTCTGAAGATAAGCCATAATATCTTCAAACTGATCATCTGTTTCAGTCTCTGTAAATTCACTATTTATACTATCTGCTTCCTGTTCCTCCAATACTCTTTTTTCTTCTTTCTGTTTTGCTAGCTTTCTAAGATCACTGATAATACTTTCCGCATATTCATCAACAGCTGCATTTTTCCCGAGGAAAACATCATCGCTGATCATTCCAAGCTTCTCCTCTTTTGTTTTCTTTTGTTCCTCAAGCAGATCTATCTGTGCCAGCAAATCTCTATTCTCAGTTCTGATTTCCATTTTTCCGGGATCATTCCCGGGGTCATCAACAATTCCATATAAAAAATATGTAAGAACAAAGATCACAATTCCTCCGATCACCATTACAAGTCGATCTTTCGTCTTATTCCCCATTTTTCGGCCCTTCTTCTTCATTCCTCCAAGATTTACATAATTTGATCCAAGATCATTCATTTGTCATTTCCTCCTGATCGTCGATTCATACTTTCCGGCTTTCAGAATTATCATTTCATTCTTTCTGATGACCCTGTGAACGATGTAATAATTTTCCATATCGCTATATCTTACAGGTTCATATTTTGATCTTTTCCCTTTCTCCCGAATAAAGACCGCAGGCCGTATCTGGCTTAGAGGCAGGTATATTTTTGTCAGGATCCCGTCATCTTCCACTTTCTCGATCTTGAAGTATTTATCCCTGATCTTATATCGAGTGTTTATACTCCTGTTGTTCAATACATATCCGGAGCCCTGATCCGGGATCTTTTTATCAGAATTGAAATAGCTGATCCTCTCCCTGATGACAACTTTCTTCACAACATCAGAATCACGATTCCTTATTGAAATCTCCTCAAGAATAAAACTGTATATTTTTGAATTTCCGGTTATAAGGTCAAGTGAAGTATGAATTCCCCGCTTTACAGGAACTACATAGACAAATCTTTTGTTATCGCAATTTATAATCCATTCACCTGTCGGCTCAATAATATCAGCTATCGTTTCGTCAGGAGGGAGGACAAACATAGTGGTACAATTTGTCTCACATCCGATCTTTAATATATTCTTTCCGCTTCTCCCATCACATACTACATTCAGAACTTTGTATTGACGTTGCTCCCCTGGTAATAAACTAAGCCCGGTTATAAATATCATTACCAGCAATATTAACTTTCTAATTGTCATTCCCTTCCTCCCTGTTTAAAAAAATATTTTCCCTGTATTCAACTATTAACAGGCCATGTGCATTACCCTTTTTTCTGATAACCGGTTTTATACGGAGAATTGCGAAATAATCACTATTGCCGCCTGAATCTCCATCAGAAGAGATCAGCCTTTTTCTGAAAAACACCTGGATCTTAAGATCCGGAAGCTTCTCCAGAATTGAAATAGATAGGATTTTGACAAGCCCCTGCATATTTCTGTTTATATAGTCATATCTTTTAGATATAATCAGAGTGTTTTTTATATCAGCCGCTGCCTCTTCAGAAGTTTTCGAAATGGCATTGATCAAATTTGTCTTAACAGTAAGTCTGTTGTAAGTATAAAGATCAGATATAAATCCTGTAACAAAATCGTTTATCTCAGCATTACTTCGAGTCTCACCCTTTGCATCAATGAAGTCAAAATCAACTGCCTTAGCACTCCCGGTTTCCTTATTGATGAATATCGGCAGAGGTTTAACTTCATTGATCTTTCCGGACAATTTGAAGCTGTGGGCAGATAAAAGAATTATTATAAACAGCTCCACTACTATTATAAATTTGTAAGCTGCGTTGATCACAATTCTCGCATTTTTTTCATAAATATAATCACTCATTTATTATCCTTTTGTTTATTCCCGCCTCCGGAGAAGTTTTCCTTCGGATTTGCCCGGGGAATACTTTTATTACTATTTCCTTCCTGTGGTACGTTTACGGGGTTTGAATAAGAACTCTCCCTGGGATTTGCATTCGGGATAGCACCATTATTGCCGGCCGCTGATCTTGCCTTCTCCATAGGACGAGAACTATCTGTCCCTTTCTGTATACCACCTTTTCCTGATCCTGATGAGGAACCTATCCCTTCTTTCAGAGATTTCACTCCACTCCCGACTATCATTCTTGTAGCAGCGACTATGGACACCGTGATACCAATTGTTTTCTCAGCGATATTTCCTGCTGATCCGGTTAAACTTCCTACGATCTTTGACACTGAGAAAATGAGGCCGAATGTCAGGAGAGGGTTGACCATCATCACTCCAATACTTTCAATTGTGTTAGACATACTTCGGGATGAAGGATCATCTATGGTCGAGTTATTAATATCCACACTACCGGAATATAAAGAGGCTGTTATTTTCATGATCATCATATATGCAGGTATGGTAAGGAAGACGGATAGTAAGATCACAGCCCACTTGACCCCTGTTCCCCGAAGATCAGGAGATAAGAACATGGCAATGAATACCGGGCCCATTACCAGGGTAAGTGCAAGAGAAGCATAGGCTCCGGCAATGAAAACAAGAATAAGAACCATTGCAAGATATATGAATAGAAGCCCCAGTCCACTGAGAATAGCAAGAACTATAGAGAGGAAAAACCCTGTCAGACTCCCGCCTGATTCCTTGTCAAGTTCAAGAGATGTCCTCTGACTTTCAACACCCTCTTCATATCCTTTATTTATCCAATTGTTCACTTCTTCAAATCTCGGAACCATCTCCTTTCCGACTATAACAGCCCCGGAATATATATTTTTTGACAATCCGTTAAAATTCAATAGTATTGTCCCTATGAACAAGATCAGGATGAATTTTTTCCCCAGATTTATCCCCTGCCCGTTAGTAATATCTATCGCCTCTTTCAATATCTCGATCACAATGAGTAGAAAAAAAACAGAACCTCCAAGCGGGAGAAAAATATCAAGATATTCAAAGATTGAATCTCCGAAGATCTTTATCAGGTTTTCAAGCATCTTTGTCATATTAGTTCACCAGATTCTCGGTTAGGTCTCCGGTTATTTTAAATAGAAAAAGGACCATAAAAATCATAAGAATTGCAGGTACGAAATTTGAAAAAAGTCCAACTATACCCCCTGCTTTTTCATAAATATCATACTGATGATCAACTATGAACCGGTGAGATATTTTCAGAATCACAGAATACATAAAAAGGGTCATGAATTTTGAAAAGACAGATTTTATCCATCCGATCCCTGTTGACCTGGTTTCAGGCGACATCATAAGGGAGAGCGGCACAGGGCCCATTGAGAGGAGAATAAGAAAAACCACATATGTCCTGCAGATTATCAGTATAATAATTATAAGGAGGATAAAACATATAAAATAGGAGACTGAAGTAAACATCATCCGAAGTACATAGTCCAGATTAAATTTTGAAGTATCAACTCCGGAAACAAGATTTATATAAAAATTGACACCGGTCGGACTTGGACCCAGCAGATTGGAGTCATGCCTGACGGTCACATAATTACTCAATGCTGCAAAATTTTCTTTCAGGCCGGAATCATTAACAAGTGATGAATTTATTCCATCATAGATCACAGGAAAACTGATAAGGACAACAAGAAAAATTATATATGTGATAAATTTTACACCAATAGTAAAACCGGAGCCGGATACAAGATCAACAGCAGATTTTACAATTTCTATCATAAGAAGCAGTATCAGGATCCCCATTGCCAGATCAATGAAGTAAGAACTGAATTCAGATATTTTACTGATCACAATATTCAGAATTGTTTCCAGTATCTTCCCGTCATTCATTTTCTTTTATCTGATCCGGGACCTGCATTATTAATTCTCAGGCGGGAAGCATGATTTCGATTACTCATGTTTTTATCCATTAAAGAACTTCTTATCCCGATCTCAGTCTGAGCATTTACCAGAGAAATGAGCTCGATCATCTGTTTTTCGATCTCATAATCAATTATAACTTCAAGCCCGATCAACCTTCCCATCCTGACCTCATCACGCCCCTTCGGCCTAGAAAAGTTTTTTATATACTTCTTTAGTTCGACAACCTTTTTCCCCCTGAGTTTTTGAGATTCCCTCGTATTCCTGAGAAGAGTAATCAGAGATTCAATTTTACCGAGGTATTCAATTCCATCATTTATATTCTCATCAGTATTTTTTTTGAAATTCGCATTTAAAATATATTCAGAATTATCCTTGTAGTGAGATGTATAAAACAGATTAGGGAATTCCTTCTTAAGTTTGCCCGGATCCTTAAAAATATTTTTCCACTTCGTTCCCATATCATCAGAATCAACATTCTGTCCGCTATAGATCTGATCCGTTTCCCATGTGTCAAAAACATCAAGTTCAGTTAATGAAAATTTTGTATAGTATTTTGCCCATTTTTCCTTGTAGAAATTAATGAAATCTTCATAAAAATCATCCATCTTATCCGAATATTGTGTGATCTTCGTTGATATTTTTCCCATAAGATTAACCACTTCCAGCAGGTCAAAAGCGAATGGAAATATATTCCAGGAAAAAATTATCAGAATGAGAAGGAATACAATAGATCTTTTCATAATTACATTACCCCATTCAGGTCTTTCTCAGCTTTTTTCCTGTCCTCATGGATCTCTATTTCCCGCTTTTTTGCCAGATCCATTCTGATTATCTGTTCCTTCAGGGTTAATTCCATTTTCATTCTCATAGAGGTGATCAGAAGGTCCAATTTAACCAGTTGTTCCAGTTTCAGATTACAGAGCAGCCCGATAAGTTTCCCTGTTGAACGCTGGTTGCTGAATTTTCTGATCAAACTTTCAACACTCTTATATTTTTCTTTACCCTTTGAGATCACTTTTCTAGTATCTGCTATCATATTCAGAACATTTTCATATTCTTCATATATATCCTCCTCTCTGGCAATCCGGTAATCTACACGCTTTTTATACTCCGTATTTTTCGAATATAGTTTACTGGCTCTAAGCGGTGACCGGTCTTTCAGAAATGGGAGCTTTTTGAAGAGATTTTTTGAGTCTTCCCATATCTCTTTCCAGGAATCATCTTTTGAGGCCCTTACATAGGGACTATTAAAATAGAATTCGATTTCTTTAAAATTCAAGAGGAGATCGAGCGCTTCTCTTTTTATCCCACTATGAATTTTTGCAAATTTCCCCTTGAACTCTTCAAAATCATCTTTTAGTTTCTTCGCAGTATCAACAATAACCTTCAGAGCTTCCCATTGTTTGCCAAATTCCAGAGCCATTTTGGAATAAACAAGAAGATCGGTTACAAATATCGCATGGACAGGCCTGGCAATAAACATACAGATCAGCATGATAAAAACTATTTTCCTGGTATGACTCATTTAATTATTCCCCCTGTCCTCATTCAGATACTTTTCTATAAAACTGATCCTTTCTTTCCTGTCCCCATTGAATTCATTTGTGATACTTACAAGCTTTTCGATCGTCTTTCCCGTATCACCGTTACACACTTCTTCTTTCATTCTGTTTCTGATAACCCTTTCGCCGGGATCGGTTGTTGCTATCCAATATGTATAAGGATCGGTCAGAGGATTCAGGACCCTTCTTATCCCCTTTGATGACCAGTATAAGATCTCCCGGTTTGTACTTTTCATATTCTTATACAATTCTATGTGACTTTCATTCATCTGAAGTTTTGAAAATGATGATTCAATATCTCTTTGCCCGGAAAAGAAAAAAGCCTGTTTTATATTATTCAATATCCCGGTTGACCAATCTTCATCTGTTATCAGATCATTTATACTCTGGGTAATGATCCCCACGAGAAGATTGTAGTGCCTGCCCATTCTGATCAGAAGATCGATCCAGAAACTGAATTCTTTATTCCTCAAATATCTATGAGCTTCATCCAGAAACAGAAACTTCGGAACATTCAAATTCCCCGGTTTGCTTATGTCAGTAAATATTTTATTAAATATCGAATATATGACCGCAGAGATCTCCTCAGAAGATGTTTCAAGATCCTGAATATCAAAATAGACATATTTAGCAGAGTTCACTGTATCTTTGCCCGAATTAAAAAGTTCTCCTCTCTGGCCTGTCTGCCAATACCGGAGAGCATTGGGAATATCTCTGTTCTTTGTCTTCTGCTCCAGGATCGGGATCAGTATATCCAGGGGAGGGACATTCATCCGCCCCTTCATACTCTTTTGTATCGATCTGTATTGAAAGAAAAATTGTGAAAGAGCCTCTGACAAGATAACTCTGTTCCCTTCATTGATAAGATTCGGCCCTATCATGATCCTCAAAAGCCCCTCACAAAACCTCATCTGCTGCTCGGGTATCTCTTTGCCCAAATCAATAATATGGAACGGATTGAATGAAAAATTTATCTTATCCTTCGAGACGGTCAGGATCGATGTTTCATCTTCCGATTCCTCTTTCAAAAATTCAAAAAGTTCAGTGAACGATCTTGAAAGATCAATCACATATACCCGCGGATCTTCAATCATTCCTGACAGCAATAGTTTATTTACAAGAAAACTTTTTCCCCCTCCGGTAGGGCCTGTGATCGCCATATGATATGCATTTTCCCGTTTAGTAAAAGGTGTATATGAAAATATACCCTTCGCCCTGTCAAGAAAATAATCTGCAGGCTCCGGATCCCCCCGGAATAAAAGATAAACCGAGAAAAAATCTCCGGCATTACATGTCAGGATAGTTGAATATCTCCCATTCAGTTTCTCCATCCCCGGAAAGCTGCCGAAAAAAGAACCGGGCAGGTTAAAATTCTCGACCAATGCTATAGAACCAAGCTCTCTGAATATAGTGATCGCCTCGCTAACCTTTTCATTGAGATATTCCTCATCTTCTGATGAGAGGGTCATTGACAAACTCCACTTTACAGGTAACTCACCATTCACCTTCACATCTTTCATGAACTCATCAGCCTCCTCGACATAATTCTCACTGCTCTTGTCTACAGATGAAAGAGATCGTGCTATATTCTGATTTGCCTTGAGCCTTTTCTCAATATTCTGATAATTTAATACCTGAAAAGACTGCCTGATCACAAATTTGATATCCAGATCAAACAGCCTCTCCAGATAGATTGAGTGAGAATATTTAGGAGGATATTTCACTGAAATTACTTTTGAATAATACCCCTTCGAAACTTTTAAAGTATCTTTTTGAAACTCATATCCTGAATGGGCCAATTGAACATTCAAGGAGAGATCTTTCCTGTATTCCGGCGGATCTGCATAATTGATAAGCTTGTAGAGGAATTTGAATGACTCGGTTTTTGAAGGTACAAAGAAACCAAACCTGGATAATGTTGATTTTATCGTAATCATACCCTGATGCAGTTTTTCTATGCTGTTTTTCAATTCCTTTTGTGAAAACTGGTGTAGTTTCTTCTCATTGATAAGAGCTGTCCAGGGGATCTCCCTTTTTGCCGGATTCCAATATCTTATCGATCCGAATATCTTATTAGAATAACTTTGTGAAGAGATATCATCCCAGAATTCCTGCTTCTGCTGCTGAAGAAATTTAATTATCTCCAGATCATTTTTATTCCTCTTCAACGGGTGACAATTATTAATATCCCTGTTCAGATAATTCGAAACAACATATCCTCTCTCCAATTGAGTGAAACCGGTCCTTAATATATTACTGCAACTCTCTTTTTCCTCCGGAGATAATTTTTCAAAATCGATACCTGAGATCTCAAACAGGATCATAACTCCGCCATCCTTAAGCAGTATCACCGGGAGATCGTACTTATTCTCAAGAAAATCAACATAAAGCAGGATATCATCAAGTTTTTGTTCCTTTTTCCTCAGCTCATTTAAAACCGATCCATACGTTTTCAGAGAATCTTTTATCAACTTCATTCAGGTTGTGATCCTTATTTTCTGTTCTGAGAT
>Ga0190293_1000294_pt1 | contig 17565 bp, 14 predicted proteins | sample 48693001_MG_FD_161671 | JGI IMG/M metagenome (GOLD analysis project Ga0190293, IMG submission 161671) | Hydrothermal vent microbial mat bacterial communities from Southern Trench, Guaymas Basin, Mexico - 4869-30-0-1_MG | ecosystem: Environmental > Aquatic > Marine > Hydrothermal vents >...
CGACGAGCATGGGATTGATGGCTCTGCCAACATCGTGGGCTGCAACGACCTTCTCGATCTTCCCCGTGGCAGGATCTGCGATGACGAGTTGGCACGCGTATCCGAAAGCGGAATGGATGATCGGATGCTCGAGGCCCTCCTCGAGTGCGTTGGTCCAGTCCACGATGTACTCGCCGTGGTAGTCCACACCGATCTCTCGTCCGCCAGCGATCGCTGCCCCGCATGCGGACTCGACCGAGCCGGACGCCATCAGCGTCCCGCGAGAACCTGTGGTTTGGCCTGCGGAGAAATCTCTTGTGGTGTCAACGATGACCCTGATCCGGTCAGGGTCGATATCGAGCAATTCTGCTGCGACCTGGAGTGCAACCGTGTGCACACCCTGGCCCATCTCGGTCCATGCGTGACGTACTTCAACAGTCCCATCCTCGTTGAACCGCACGACAGCCTTGGCGACCTCCTTGAAACCGTTCCCCAAACCGGAGTTCTTGATCCCTGCACCGATTCCGACCGCCTTGCCTGCAGCAACCGCGGCGTCATAGTGTGGGCGGATGGCATCGAGGCATTCGGTGATCCCACGAACACCATCATCCATGATCTGGCCTGGACCCCAGACCGACCCGGGGACCGCCACGTTCTTTTTGCGGATCTCCCAGCTGGAGAGTCCTGACGCTTCTGCAAGCCTGTCGATGGAGCCTTCGGTTGCGAACTGGGCCTGGTTTGCACCGAACCCGCGGAATGCACCGCACACCGGGTTGTTGGTGCGCGCGGCGATCGCTTCGACATCGACATTCTCGATCGCGTACGGGCCACAGGCGTGTCCAGCTGCTCTCTCGAGCACCTTCATGCCTACAGACGCATAGGGGCCTGAGTCGCCGACCATCCGCGCCTTGAGGGCAGTAACGCGACCGTCTCCATCGCATCCCATCCACATCTCGACCCGTACGGGGTGTCGCTTTGCGTGCATGAGGAATGATTGAGGGCGGGTCAGGGTGCACTTCACAGGCTTACCCGTCAGGTGGGCTGCGAGGGCCGTGTGCCCCTGGTTGGACATGTCCTCCTTGCCACCGAATGCCCCTCCGTTGGAGACAAGTTCGACCGTGACCTTCTCCTCAGGAATGCCAAGCATCGCTGCGATCTGTTCCTTGTCGTCCCACACACCCTGGCCGCCTGAATAGACATACAGCGACCCGTCCTCACCTGGTACGGCAACGGTCGACTCCGGTTCAAGGAACGCGTGCTCGACACGTTGGGTGATGAAAACTTCATGAGTCGTGTGAGCAGCGTTCGCGTATGCCGTATCGAAATCGCCGCGGGTGTAGGTGGATGTCGACAGCACGTTGCCATCGAGGCCCCACACAGCGTTCTCATCTGAGGCAAGAGCAGTATCAGCATCGACAAACGGTGTGAGTACGTCGTAGGACACGTCAACGAGATCCGCCGCTGCTCGTGCTGCCAGAACGTTGGTCGCCACGACCACGGCAAGCACATCGCCACGATACGACGTACGGCCACCGACAGGGATCATGACAGGCCAGTCCTTGTAGATGATCCCGACCTTGAGGTCGCCTGCAATATCAGCTGCTGTGTACACCGCGACGACATCCTGGCCCGATGCGGCTCCGGAAGTGTCGATGTCAAGCACGTCTGCCCTGGCGTGATCAGCGAGGACAAGGGCGGCGTGGAGCATGCCGTCGATCTGGATGTCGTCGACGAAGCCACGATCACCGAGCGAAAGCTCCTTCGCCTCGTACTTGATGCCGTCGCCACCGATGGTGCCAGACCGCTTACGCACAGGAATCGGTTCTCCCGATGCCAGGAGTTCAACGGCCTCGATGATCTTGGTGTAACCGGTGCATCTGCAGAGGTGGGCACCAAGGCGGCCCTGGATCGTCGCGCGGTTAAGGCTCGCACCCTTCTGGTCGATCAACGCCTTGGAGCGCACGATGATGCCAGGCGTGCAGAACCCGCACTGGAGAGCACCCTTGTCCGCGAACGCGTCGGCGAATCGCTCACGCTCGACGGGGTCGAATCCTTCAAGCGTCGTGATGCGTTTCCCTTCGGCCTTCTCGAGCGAGACAAGACAACTAGCCATCGCTTTGCCATCGACGAGAACGGTGCATGCGCCACACTGGCCCGATGGCGAGCAACCATCTTTGGGAGAGGTCACGCCGAGTCCGCTGCGCAACGCCGAAAGAAGATGGGGGTGCTGGTCATCGACCTCTACGGAATCCCCGTTCAGTTCGAATACGATCGTCATTCTCTGCTCTTGTGTGGTTGGCTGATAAGTCCGAAGTGCTGTGATTGGTGGTACCGGTCAAAGTCGAACAGCGTGTTCTTGTAGAAATCGCAGTAGTCAAGGTCGATCGTCGCAATAGCGATCTCGTCACCTGTCGTGATGCACTGAGCCTTGATCTGGCCTGAGGGTGCAATGATCACGGACTGCGCAAGCGAATCCACGCCCTCCTCGATGCCCCCCTTGGCGACCCCGACAACGTATGTGCCGTTCTGGTACGCCCCTGACTGCATCACAAGATGATTGTGAAATCCTGCGAGTGCGTTCTGCTGTGGGTCAGGGCTGTAATGGAGCGGCGTGTTGTACCCGATCAGGATCAGCTCAACTCCCTTGAGCCCCATCACCCTGTAGGTCTCTGACCATCGACGATCGTTACAGATCGCCATGCCAACCTTGCCCTCAAAGGCATCCCACACCTCGAACCCATCAGGGCCAGGCTCGAAGTAGTAACGCTCGAGGTGCTGGAATGGCCGGTCCGGTTCGTGGTGCTCATGGCCGGGAACGTGAACTTTTCTGTACTTTCCCACGACGGACCCGTCACGCTCAACGAGCATCTGGGTGTTGTAGTGATGCTTGACACCGTCTCCGTCGATGAAGATCTCGGCATATCCGATGGAGAATCCGACTCTATGTTCGCGGGCCCTGTCGAAAAGACGCTGGGTTTCTCGCCCTGGCATCTCGGCCTCGAACCATTCGTCGATCTCCATCTCATCAGTGAGGAACCACCGGGCGAAGAACGTCGTGAGGGTGAGTTCGGGGAAGACGATCAGGTCGCACCCCCGCTGGGCGCCCTCATCGAGAAGTGCTATCAACCGGTCAACGACCTGATCCCTGGTCTCGATGCGGGCGATGGGCCCCATCTGTGCTGCCCCGACCGTGATCTTGCGTGTCAAAGAGTTACTCCTCAGTTACGGGATTCTTGCTCATTGCTTGACATTTTGTCAAATCCATTTTGACATTTTGTCAAGCTCGTAAGTAGTGTCGGAGATACAAGAGACAAGAGGTGACTCCAATGCAACAGATCGTGCGCTCAGCCCTCGTCCAGGCAGCCTGGACAGGGGACTATGAATCGATGCTCGAGACGAACATCCGATACGCCAGACAGGCGGCCGACGACGGCGCCCAGGTGCTGTGCTTCCAGGAGATCTTCACAGGCCCGTACTTCTGTAACGTCCAGGATCCTTCGTTCTACGACCTTGCGGAACCGATTCCCGATGGGCCCACCGTCACCGCAATGATGCAGGTAGCGAAGGAAACATCCATGGTCATGGTCGTACCCATCTATGAACGGGTGGACGAAGGGACCTTCTACAACACGGCAGCCGTGATCGATGCAGATGGAAGCTTGCTCGGCATCTACCGCAAAACCCACATCCCTCAGGTCGAAGGCTTCTGGGAGAAGTTCTACTTCAGGCCTGGAAACCTTGGTTACCCGGTGTTCGACACGGCCGTTGGCCGTATCGGCGTCTACATCTGTTACGACAGACACTTCCCCGAGGGCTGGCGGGAACTCGGGCTCAAGGGAGCCAAGATCGTATTCAACCCATCCGCTACAACGCGTGGACACTCGAAATACCTGTGGCAACTCGAACAACCCGCAGCGGCGGTCGCGAACCAGTACTTCGTAGGCGCGATCAACAGGGTCGGGGCGGAGGACCTCGAGGACACCGATTACTACGGGTCGTCCTACTTTGTGGACCCTCGCGGTCAGATCGTCGGAAGTGCCGCGTCTGACACCGCTGATGAAGTTGTTGTCCGCGACCTCGACATGTCCGAGATCGAGACTGCCCGCAGACAGTGGGCGTTCTACCGCGATCGCAGACCTGAGGTATATGAGGGCATAGCGACCTCATGACCGTGTGCCACGTCGAGTTCGTGATCGAGCCGTTCGTTGAGGACTCCCCTGGACCACACGTTCGTTCAGGCATCGAAGCAATGGCGAGGCGGGGGCTCGAGGTGTCCATGGGCCCGTTCGGTTCGTCGGTCTCCGGGGAGGTCGAAGACCTGGCCGATGCCATCGGTGCGATGGTCAATGCAGCAGTACACGACGGAGCACGGCGCGTCCTTGTCGAAGTGGTGATGGACGAGACATGACGGAAGCCACCCACCCGTTCGCCGAGGCGATAACACCACTTGTCGACGCCGTGGGGGCGACCGAGATCCCTGTAGGCGATGCTGAGGACGGCGACATCGTCCTTGAGTGGGAGGGCAGGCCGGTCATTGCGGTGCGTCTCGTAGACATCGTTTCCCTCCCGCGTCTCGTAGCGGGCGTCGAGGAACAACTCGGTTCACCGCTCGCGACACTTGACCGGGCGGACAAACAGAGGGCCGTTCGCCTTCTCGATGAACGAGGAGCGTTCCGGCTTCGCAAGTCGATCGAGGACGTCGGAGAGGCGATGGGAGTCTCCAGGATCACGATCTACAACTATCTCAGTGCACAAAAGGGTCAGCCAGCAGAGAAACTCAGCGAAGGAGCCACGTAAATGCCCATGCATCAGGTGCAGGACCGCACGTGGATGGTCGAACGATACGAACGGCCAGCCACACTCGACGAGGCGATGGACATCCTCGCCGCACACGGAGGGCGGGCACGTATCGTGGCAGGCGCCACGGACCTTCTCCTCGAAATGCAGAGGAACGTGAGAGAGGTCGATGTCCTCGTCGACCTGTCGGCGATACCCCGATTGGACGAGATCACCATCGAAGATGGAACCATCTCTCTCGGCCCCCTCGTCACCCACAGGCAGGTGGTCATGTCAGAGATCGTCAAGGCTGGCGGGCTCCCACTTGCCCAGGCCTCGCTTGAGGTCGGCTCCGCCCAGTTGCGCAATCGTGCGACCGTGGTGGGAAATGTGGTTACCGCAAGCCCCGCAAACGACACCATATCTGCGTTGGTGGCCCTCGCAGCAACGGTCACCTTGACATCATCGAAAGGTTCTCGAGTCGTGCCCCTCGACGAGTTCTACACCGGCGTGCGCACGACCGTCATGAGCCCACACGAGATCATGACGGCTATCAGTTTCACGGAACTCAGCGGGTCATGGTCAGGGATGTTCGCCAAGGTTGGTCTGCGATCTGCCCAGGCGATATCCGTGGTCCATGCTGCGGTGGTGCTCGAACGCAAGAACGCCAGGGTGACTTCTGCCCGGATCGCTCTTGGCAGCGTGGCTCCAACGATCGTGCTCGCCGCTGCTGCACAACTCCTCGTCGGTTCCGAGCTCACCGAGGACGCCATCACCCGATGTGCAGACGCCGCAGCAAACGAGGTCAACCCGATAGACGACGTACGGGCAACGGCCGCATATCGGACTGAAATGGTGCGGGTCGCTGTTGCTCGGATGCTCGAGTCCCTGGCTGGGGGCACCGAAGCCTCAACATGGCCTGAACGTCCAATGACACTGTCGAACGGGGAGCAGACGCTGGCATCCGTTATCTCTGTCGACGGGTCCGATTCCATCGAAGTCGAAGTCAACGGTGTCGTCACACGCGGTGCCGAGGGGACATTCGAGACACTGCTCGACTGGATTCGCGAGAACGCCACGGATACGGCTGGAGCGCTGCTCACAGGGACCAAAGAGGGCTGCGCTGAAGGAGAATGTGGCGCATGCACCGTCCACATGGATGGGCAGGCTGTTCTCTCGTGCCTGGTGCCCGCAGCTGCCGCCGATGGGCGATCGGTCACAACCGTCGAAGGGTTGACATCTGTGCCAGACCATGAAATCGAGGCATCGCTCGTGGGGTGCGGTGCGATCCAATGCGGATACTGCACGCCAGGGTTCGTGATGAGCGCGTCATCGTTGATCGCAGAACACGACAACCTCACCGACACAGAGATCAGAGATGGGCTCGGTGGAAACATCTGCCGCTGCACAGGATATACGTCGATCGTTGAAGCGATCGATATCGCAGGAAAGGTGACGCCATGACCGTCGGAACCTCCGTTATCAAGGAAGATGCGTGGGCCAAGGTCACAGGCGCTGCCAGATACCCGGGAGATATCTCTGTCCCGGACGCGTTGGCCGTCAAGGTGGTCTTCTCGAACGAACCCCACGCCCGCATGGTCTCGATGAACACCCAGGGCGTGCTCGATGTCGACGGAGTCGTCGACATCGTCACCGCTGCTGACATCCCCATGAACGAGTACGGACTGACAATCTTCGACCAGCCCGTTCTCATCGGTGTTGATGGCACAGGCACATCCCCTGTGCCGTCGGATGTGTCGAGGTGGGAGGCCGATGCTGTTTTGGTAGTCATCGCTGAAACGGAACAAGCCGCACTCGCTGGAGCCGAAGCACTAGACATCGTCTGGGAACAACTCCCCCTTATGCCGGACATAACCACAGCGGACGCACCCGATGCATCGCTCATCCATCCCGAGAACGGTGAGCCGACCAACACCTACTACCGCTACCGGATCCGGAAGGGCGACATGGATGCTGGCTGGGCACTGGCAGACGTCATCGTTGAAGGAACCTACGAACTCCCCCACCAGGAACATGCGTATCTCCAGCCCGAAGCTGCCATTTCCTACATCGATGATGAGGGAAGAGTCACCGTCGAGGTAGGTGGTCAGTGGGCCCACGAGGATCAGGAGCAGATCGCACATGCCCTCGAACTGCCTACTGAGAAGGTGCGCGTCATCTATCCACCGATAGGTGGCGCCTTTGGCGGCAGGGAGGACATGACGCTTCAGATCGTTATGGCCGCGGCTTCTCTGAAGCTACGCGATCAGGGTATCGACAGGCCTCTGCGGTCGGTGTGGAACCGTGAGGAGAGCATCGTAGGGCACCACAAACGCCACAGGGCGAAGATCACGACGCGTTGGGGCGCCACGAACGAAGGAAAGATCGTCGCAGTCGAGGCCGATGCGATCGTCGACGCAGGCGCATACAACTACACCACGAACAAGGTGATGGCCAATCTGCACATGACCCTGTCCGGGCCCTACAACGTGCCGAATGTCCACGTCGATTCACGCGCTGTGTACACGACATCTGTCCCTGGAGGTGCCTTCCGTGGGTTTGGAAGCCCACAGGCGGCGTTCGCTGCAGAGACGCAGTTGAACAAGATCGCGCTCGCTCTGGGGATCGACCCCATCGAGATCAGGCTGAAGAACGTGCTCCGTGATGGCGATGACTCCGTCACCCAAAGGCCGATGCCGCTCGGCGTGAGTATCGGCCAGGTTGTCGAAGAACTGGCTCAGGCATCGTCCTGGAGCGATCCTGCCCCGATAGCGACGACAGTTTCACCCATCAGGACCCTTGGCGCAGACGAATCGTCCACGCGCACAGGGCGTGGTGTTGCGTGCGCGCTCAAGAACGTGGGTTTCTCGATGGGGTTCCCTGAACGTTGCGAGGCAACGATCACGCTCTATGGTGACGACGAGATAGACACGGCCCACATCGCTCATGCTGGGGCTGATGTCGGCCAGGGAGCCCATACAGCGTTCCTCCAAATGACCGCTGAGGCCGTGGGGATCGAATACGACAAGGTGACGGGGACCTTCTCTGACACTGCCACGTCGGGAGATTCTGGATCGTCATCAGCGTCGCGGATGACCTTCATGGCAGGCAACTCCATCCAGGGAGCGACGGAAGAAGCGGTGAAGGCGTGGATCGATGGAGATAGACCTGCCGAGGGTCACTTCAGGTACGTCCCTCCCCCGACCGAGTACATCGACGCGGAGACCGGCGAAGGACTTGCTGTTATCGCCTACGGATATGTTGCAGAAGTCGTGGACGTTGCCGTCGATATCGAAACTGGCCATATCAGGGTCGGCACGGTCTGGTGCGCCATCGACGTCGGAAAAGCGATCAATCCCCAGATCGTGAGAGGCCAGGTCGAGGGGGCGATCGTCCAGGCCCACGGTTATGTACTGTCAGAGAGGCTGCGTTTGGTGGATGGAAGGATCGTGAACCCGACCTTCTCTGGTTACCTCGTGCCTGGCACCAAGGATGTACCAGATCACATAGAGACGATCATCCTTGAGATCCCTGATCCGCTTGGGCCGTGGGGTGCTCGGGGTATGGCGGAGATGCCGTTCATCCCGTATGCGCCTGCGGTGATCGCTGCCGTCCACGACGCCACAGGTGTCTGGTTCTCCGAGTTCCCCCTCACTCCAGACAGAGTGCTCGCAGGATTGAAGAGCGCTGAGGACTAGAAACCAGGCACCTCGAATCGACACGTCGTTCCTGGTGCCCTGGAGAGCTTCACATCCAAGGTAACGAGTGGCGCGTCCAGTAGCTCGGCGATAGCCACATACCACGCGTCATAGGATGTGATCGCCCCACGCAATTCCCATACTCGGGTGGCGAAACGATCGAACGCGTGAAGCTCGACCTGGAGATCAGTGAGATCGCGGTAGGCAAGACCGGCTACGCCCGAGGAGATCTTGCCGTTGTATTCGGCTCGACGCAATACGTTGGCCGCCTCCGCTGGCATCATGTGGGGTGCTGCCAGCCGCGCTGATCGGAGTTGACGTTCGGCCCATCGACCGCTATCACCGTAGTTGACGAGTGCAGCGATAACAGCTGATGCGTCGACGACAATCATCAAAGTCGATCAGCATCCCGATACTCCAAGATCTCATCAGTTGTGAGCACTGTTCTCGTTGCCTCCTTGCGGTCAGCGATGCGCTGAAGCAACGAGTCAATATCCGGCTTGTTGGCAAGTTCGATCATCTGTGCTCGGAGGTATCCCTGGAGCGATCTCCCGCTGCGGGCAGCCCGCGCCGCGAGTTCGTCTCGCGTCTCGTCCGGAACGTCTCTGATCGTGATAGAAGTGGACATACATGCATTATGCATGCAATGTACCGCGATTGCAATAGCTTTGGTCAGCTGGTTTCGGGTTCGACGCCGGCCATGAGGAGGCCGACCTGCTCGCGCGTGGCCGTGGCAGGATCGACGATGTCCATGACCCTGCCCTCGTAGAGAACGGCGATACGGTCGGCAAGTCCGAACACCTCGTCAAGATCCTCTGAGATCATCAGGATCGCGGTGCACGCGTTGCGGTGTTCGATCAGTTTTGCCTGGATGAACTCTGCGTCGGTCATCACGTTGCGTTTGTCGATGAGACGGCGATGGATGTACTCGGCGGCACCGATGTCGACGCCGCGTGTCGGCTGTGACGCAACCAGGACGGTTGGTGATGATGACAGTTCTCGCGCCATGACCACCTTCTGGATGTTGCCTCCTGACAGGGACCCGCACGGTGTATCAATCGACGGCGTTCGCACGTCGAAGGCTTCAACAAGTTCGTGTGCATGGTCGGTGATCGCACCGAAATCGAAAAGGCCGCGCTTGAGGAAATCCGGACTGTTGTGGTCGATCAGGAGGAGGTTCTCCCACACGTTGAACTCAGCGATCACACCCTCGCGCATCCGTTCCTCCGGGACGTAGGCAAGACCAGCCTTGCGAACCGTCTTGGGATGAGCTCCCGTCACATCGACACCTCCAACGGTGATCGACCCGCTTTCAGCATGACGTAGCCCCGCAATGGTCTCTGCGAGTTCGCGCTGGCCGTTCCCTGACACCCCCGCAATACCCAGTATCTCACCCCGACGAACCTCAAGGGTGAGATCGTCGACAGCGATCAGCCCTCTGTCGCCTATGACGGTCAAGTTTCGGATATCGAGTTCTACCTCACCTGGTTCTGCAGGCAATTTGTCCGGCCTGAGCTTGACGGAACGCCCGACCATCATCGTTGCGAGGCTCTCGCGTGTGGCGCCCTCGACAGGGATCTGGCCAGTGACCTCGCCGAGGCGGAGCACCGTGATCCTCGTGCTGAGGGCAAGCACCTCATGGAGCTTGTGAGAGATGAAGATCAACCCTCGTCCATCATCAGTCAGCTTCCGCAGCGTAACGAAGAGTTGATCGACCTCCTGGGGCGTGAGAACCGCTGTCGGTTCGTCGAGGATCAGGATCCTTGCGTCGCGATAGAGCGCCTTGATGATCTCGACACGCTGCCGCTCGCCCACCGACAGTTGCCAGATGAGAGCGGATGGATCGATCTCGAGGCCATACTGGCTCGAGAGCGTATCGATCCTCTCGGAAACAGCAGCAAGATCCGTGAGGATGCCGCGACTCGACTTGAGGCCCAGCGAGACGTTCTCTGCAACCGTCAGCGTGGGGACCAGCATGAAATGCTGGTGCACCATTCCAATGCCATGCTCGATGGCATCGTTCGGGCTGTCGAGCACCACCTCGTTCCCATCGATGACAACCGTGCCCTCATCGGCCGGATACAGGCCGTAGAGCACCTTCATCAGCGTGCTCTTGCCAGCACCGTTCTCGCCAAGGAGTGTGTGAACTTCGCCAGGGTACACATCGAAATCGACGCGATAGTTCGCTATCACGCCAGGGAATCGTTTCGTGATTCCCTTCATTTCGAGCATCGGGCTGTCTGTCACACCTGTCTCCCTCTTGAGGTACCTGGTATCTGGTAGCCAGTACGTGGACGGAACCTGTTGCAGATCATGGTTCGCCCAAGTATCAGGTACCAGATACCGAGTACCGCTGTTTTTCTATCCTTCAGACTTGAATTGCTCAACTGCGGCGTCACCGAGTTGTCTCACGTCGTCAGGCAGGTCGAAGCCATCGTTGTATTCGATGACCAGGCCCTCATTGGCAAAGTTGATCACGTACAGTTCGCCACCGAGCTTGCCATCCTTGACGTTGGTGACCATTTCCTCGAGGATTCCCTCCCAGTGGTACACCTGTGATGCCACAACGATCTCTGGCGCAAGGCTTGTCTGGTTGGCCTGGGTGCCGAACCACAGGACACCATCTGTCTTGGCCACGCCAACGGCCCCGACGACCATCTGAGCGGTTCCTGAGAGCACATCGGCGCCCGCGCCTATGAGCGAGTTCGCCGCTTCTGAAGCAAGCGCAACGTCACTGAACGAGTCAATGTAGTTGATAGGAACATTAGCTGACGGGTTCTGGATGAGAACGCCCGCCTTGAACCCATCGACGTACAGTTTCGCGTCGCCGACCTCAATCGGGCCAACAATGCCGACCGTTCCAGACTGGGACAGCGCTGCAGCCATGATGCCCATGACCCTGCCACCCTCATCTGAGGCAGCCTCGTATGAGTACACGTTGTCGAGACCGAATGTGTCTGCTGATGTGCCCCAGGCAAAGGACGTTTCCGGGAAGTCTGGAGCGATCTCCTGCAACGAGCCGCCGTACTGGGAACCGTGGGCGATGACGAGATCGTACCCTTCGTTTGCGTAGTCCCGGATCGCGACGGCAGCATCGTCGGGCACACCTGTCGAATCTGTAATCGCAACCTCGCTGATGCTCCCGTTGTCGACCAATACATTCACGGCGTCCACGATCGACTGCGTGAAGGCGAGGTCGTTCGACGCCGAAGGGGCGACGATCGCGACCTTGAAGTCGCCGTCTCCCGAACTGGAATCGTCGCTGCTGCTACACGCGGCAGCAATCAAAGCGACAACGGCGAACAGGATCGCCATCTTTGTAGTTACGTTTTTCAATGTTCCTCCTTGTAGGTGGACCGCACGCGGCCCTTACTTTCCTCGTGTAAATGGTTTGGTCAACGCTGCTGGAGCCTTGAACCGCCCTGCAGCGAACGCCAGAACCAGAATCGTTATGATGGCCGGAGCCATCGCTGCAAGATTGGAGAGATCTCTCGGAATGATCTCGAGGGTCTTCAATTCGAGGACCAGTGCGTTGATGAACCCGAACAGCAGTGCACCAGCCATGACACCCACCGGTCGCCACGCTCCGAAGTAGACAAGGGCGATAGCGATGAAGCCAGCGCCGTTGGTGAGGTTCCCCTGAAAGATGCCAAGCGAAATGGCGAGAACGGCTCCCGCTGTCCCCGCGAGGGTCCCTCCGATCAACTGGGTTGCGTACCGTACACGTGCGACGCTGACACCAAGCGTGTCCGCAGCCTCAGGATACTCGCCAACGGCCCTGATATTCATGCCAAACGTCGTGCGGTTGATGACGAACATCGCGAGCGGAACCGCCGCGAATGCAAGGTAGATGACCATGCTGTGTTGGAAGAACATCTCACCGATGTAGGGAATAGACGACAGAATCGGCACGTCGACCTGGGGGAAGGTGTCGATGGGAATCGGCGTGCCGACGAGTTTCTGGAAGAGCAGGTCGCTCATCCCGAGTCCGAACAGATAGATGCCGATACCGCTGATCCCCTGCTCCGCCTTGAGGGTGACCGCGATGACAGCCGAAGCCAGTCCGAGGATCAGACCGATGAGTGAGCCTGCGAGTAGTCCGACCCACACGTTGCCGGTCTTGAGCACGGCGTAGTAGCCGGTGAATGCACCGAGCAGCATCATCCCATCCACACCGAGGTTGAGCACACCGCTTCTCTGACCAAAGGTCTCCCCGAGCGCCGCTAGGAGAAGCGGTACGGCAAGGCGAATGGCAGACGCCACAACAGCGACGAGGACCGCAATAGTGAAAATATCGCTCACCGGTCATCTCCAGTGTCGTAGGTACCTGTGGGTCTGAACGAATCCGTACCCGTCGGTGCGACATCACCCGCAGACGAGGCAGCCGAAGCCTCCCCGCCTCCCTCACCGTCAGCGTCGGCAACCATATCCCTGCCATCCTCGGCGAGGAGCTTGGAGCGATACCGGTCTGCCGCAACCACGAAAATCACCACAAGACCGTTCAGAGCAACGATCAGCGCCGAAGGCACCTGGACCGCACGCTGAAGGGCTTGCCCACCAACGATCAGGCCACCGAAGAGGAACGAAGCAGGGATCGTCCACAAGGGGTGCAACCCGCCGAGGAGGGCGGCAACGATCCCGTTGAATCCGGCACCACCCGTGAACCCGAGGGTCGACCCGTCCGTCACCATCCGGTGGCTCTCGCTCCCGAAAACAAGGACGGCACCACCAAGACCAGCGAGCGCACCAGACATCGTGAGGGCGAGCGTGATGGTGCGTCGCACAGGTATGCCTGCGTACCTCGCCGCGTGCTCTGAGAGGCCGACGGCACGAAGACGGAATCCCATTGGAGTCCTCCACAACAGGTAATACGCGCCGATAGCACACAGCACGGCAAGGATGGGACCGATGTGGAAACGATCGCTTCCAAAGAGCAGTGGAAGGTCAGCGGACTCGGCGAGCCTCGCCGTCTGTGGGATGCGAGTGCCCCTCTCGATCTCGGCGGGGTCTATCAGCGGACCCCGCAGAAGGTATGCCATCAACTGGACGGCCACAATGTTCAACATGATCGTGCTCAAGATCTCATTGACCGAGTAGTAGGCCTTCAAAACGCCAGGTATCCATCCCCAAATCGCACCACCGATAAGCCCTGCGAACAGCACAAGCGGGATCATCACATACGGAGGCATCTCAGGCAGATACAGAGCTGCCATGGTCGCAAAGAGGCCACCAAGTACGAGCTGACCCTCCGCACCGATGTTGATGACGTTCGCGCGAAACGCGATGACGATGCCGATGCCAACGAACAGCAAGGGGGTTGCCTTCAGGATCGTTGCGACGAGAGCGTCACCGGATCCGAACGCACCAAGGAACATCTCTGAGTAGCCCTCGATCGGGTCTGCTCCGAGAAGGATGAGCATGATGGCACCGAACAAGAGCGCTGCGAAAACAGCGAGAACAGGGATGCTGTAGGCGAGGAAGCGTCGTTGGCGTCTGGACAGGTCGATTGTCATCTCATTGGTCCGTAACGCACCTACGTCGAATCGGCAACGGCTGGACATAGAATCGTCGAAGCAGCGTCCCTAGTCAAATCCTGACGATGTGAGTCAGCATCGCGAACGTGGTGCACGAGAACGGAAGCGGTACTCTTCCCCCATGGCAACAACCTTCTCTGATCTGGGACTACCTGATGTCCTCACCACCACGCTGTCGTCACACGACATCGTCGAACCGTTCCCCATCCAGTCTGCGACGATTCCTGATGTCCTTTCCGGTAGGGACGTCTCGGGAAGGGCCCCCACAGGGTCAGGAAAGACCCTGGCATTCGGACTCCCCATCCTTGCGAAGGTCGGAATCGCTGAACCGAATCGTCCACAAGCATTGATCCTTGCCCCAACGAGGGAGCTTGCAGCTCAGATCCGGCTTGACCTCGCCCCCTACGGAAAGGCAACGAACAGACAGGTGTTCGCTGTCTTTGGCGGGGTCAGGTACACACAGCAAAAGGAATTCCTGCGCAGGGGTATCGATGTGTTGGTTGCCACTCCGGGCAGGCTCGAGGATCTCATGGACCAGGGAGTAGTCGACCTCAGCGACGTCGGCATCGTCACCATCGACGAAGCTGACCGCATGGCTGACATGGGATTCCTCCCTGACGTGCGACGCATTCTCGACAAGACGCGCAGCGATCGCCAGACACTCCTTTTCTCAGCGACTCTCGACGGTGCTGTTGGTGTCCTGATACGCAACTATCAGAGCGACCCCGTCACGCATGAGTCAGGGACGGTCGAACCAGAAACGACGGATGCTGAGCACCATTTCTGGCTTGTTGACCGGAACCGCAAGGTACAGCATGCAGCAGACGTCATCCGGATCGCCGATCGGTCGATCGTGTTCGTACGGACGAGAATCGGCGTCGACAAGTTGGCGAAGAGGCTCTCGGGGATGGGTGTCAAGGCAGTGCCGATGCATGGTGGCTTGAGTCAGAACCAGCGAATCCGTGCCCTCAAGGCGTTCTCTGTTGGTGACGCACAGGCCCTGATCGCAACCGATGTTGCGGCCAGAGGCATCCACATCGACGCCGTTGCGTCCGTCATCCACTTCGACCCGGTCGAGGATCCAAAGGACTACGTTCACAGATCAGGCAGGACCGCCCGTGCTGGCGCCTCGGGCAACATCGTGAGCCTGGTGACGAGTGACCAGCGCCGGTCTGTCCGACGGATGCAGGACAAGCTCGGCATGTATGAACCCATCGGCAAGCCGGAACCCGAAGCTCTCCACGAGCATCACCTCACATCCATGCACGAAAGCACGCCCAGGCCCGTCCCCCCTCCAAAGAGGAAAGCAGAGGGACGGAGTCCCGATACAGGGGGATCCGCGGCGCGGTCGGGGTCCTCTCCGCGCCCGAAGCATTGGCCCGCCCCGCGCCCTGTGAGGACACCGGACCCGACACTGCCTGGCGCAAGGACCATCCATGTGTCGAACCTGCCGTGGAGCGCAACCGACGAGCAACTGACCGCCATGTTCGCCGAACACGGCACCGTCACCCAGGCAACGGTGATGATCGACAATCGGGGACGTTCCAAGGGGTACGCACTGGTGGACATGCCAAAGCGCGAAGCGCCAAAGGCAGCCGACGCTCTCAACGGCCACCTGATGGACGGCAGACCCATCAAGGTCAGACTGTCGAGGTAGAAGTACTTGGTACTTGGTAGCTGAGTGGTGCGACTCGGTTTTCCTTCTCTGACCCTCGTTCCTCGGCCCATCTCCCCCGCCACAGAGCGAGGGAGAGAGCGGAACGTGGCGTAGCTGCCTATAATGTCAACTGCCGCATCGGGTGGAGGCCAGCGTCCCAACGCTTCCCTGATGGCAACGGCTTTGATTCTCACCGGTTGGACCGCCTCTTCTACCGACATTTGGACCGTGTACAACGTTCGTATGCGCCCCAGACGAGACACAGGCAATCCAACAACGTATTCCCGCGGCCACTGCCCCGGGACTCTCAGGAGAGATCATGACACAGACGTTCGCCCAAATCGGGCTCCCAGACCCACTCGTCCAATCACTTACAAGGCGAGGATTCGACAAACCGTTCCCCGTTCAGTCCACAACGATCCCCGACGCCCTTGACGGCCTCGACATCTCGGGCAAGGCCCCAACAGGCTCAGGCAAAACACTTGCGTTCGGCCTTCCGCTGATCACCCGGGTTGCGAAAGCCAAGCCACACAAGCCCAGAGCGCTTGTTCTTGCACCAACCCGCGAACTCGCAGAACAGATCAAAACCGAGCTTGGCCCGCTCGCAGGCTCGATGGACCGCACCATCACCGCCGTGTACGGCGGCGTGAGCTACGTTCCCCAGAAGAAGGCCTTCCAGAGAGGTGTCGACATCCTTGTCGCCACCCCCGGCCGCCTGGAGGATCTCATCGAGCAGCGAGTCGTCGATCTCTCGGCGACCGATATCGTCGTCGTCGACGAGGCCGACCGCATGGCGGACATGGGGTTCCTTCCCGCCGTTCGCCGCATCCTCGACAGGACGTCGAACCAGCGCCAGACGATGCTCTATTCAGCGACCCTCGACGGAGACATCGCAACATTGTCGAAGCGCTACCAGAAGAATCCGGTGCGCCACGACGCCCCTTCGATCGAGCCTGAGGCCAGCGATGCACAGCACCTGTTCTGGGACGTCCAACACGAACAACGGCCACAGCACACCGCTCAGATCATCGAGGCATCGGGGCGATCCATCGTCTTCACGAGGACCCGCCACGGTGCAGACCGCCTTGCACGCCAGCTCGGCAAGCTCGGAGTCGATGCTGTAGCGATGCACGGCGGCAGGTCCCAGAACCAGCGCAACAGGGCGCTCAAGGAGTTCAGCTCCGGTCGAGCCCAGGCTCTGATCGCAACCGATGTTGCAGCGCGAGGCATCCACATCGACTCTGTGGCATCTGTTGTCCACTTCGACCCGCCGGCCGACCACAAGGACTACCTCCACCGTTCAGGCCGCACCGCGCGTGCAGGTGCCCCCGGAACGGTCATCAGCCTCGTCACGAGGGACCAGCGTCGTTCTGTCGGTCGCATGCAGCGAGACCTTGACTTCAGGATCGACATCGCCGAGCCGTCTCTCACACCTCTGTACGAGACACATTTCGATCTGCCGACGCCCAAGCAGATCAGCAAGCCACGCACGGAGGCCCCCTCCGAGCGACCATCGGATAGGCCCAACGAGCGGACTCATCGCAACAAGAACCCCAGGTCACGGCCGAAGAACGATTCGCGGGGCGAGGTGGAGCAGCAGAGCATCTACGTCGCGAACCTCCCCTGGTCTCACTCGAACCATGACGTGCAGCGCCTCTTCGAGCGTTACGGCAAAGTGTTCAAGACGTCGATCATCACAGACAAGAGAAACGGGAAGTCCAAGGGCCTCGCATTTGTGGACATGCCAAAACCCGCCGCGCAAACGGCGATACAGGCACTACACGGTTCATCGGTCAATGGCCGTCAGATAGAGGTCAGGTTCGCGAACCCACGGAGATACGGGAAGTAGCAGGAGTCAGACACCAGAACACAGAACACAGAACACAGAACACAGAACACAGAACACAGAACACAGAAAGAT
>Ga0190293_1000295_pt1 | contig 17544 bp, 13 predicted proteins | sample 48693001_MG_FD_161671 | JGI IMG/M metagenome (GOLD analysis project Ga0190293, IMG submission 161671) | Hydrothermal vent microbial mat bacterial communities from Southern Trench, Guaymas Basin, Mexico - 4869-30-0-1_MG | ecosystem: Environmental > Aquatic > Marine > Hydrothermal vents >...
GGCAGCATTGTCGCCCACACACACGGCAACCGACAATGCCATGCAACGCTCACCCGAGGAGCCGAAAGCGGCACCGTTCAATGCGGCAACCGCATTATCCATATCCGCATCGGGCATGATAATGGCGTGATTCTTGGCGCCACCCAGCGCCTGGCAGCGTTTACCGTGAGCGCTGGCAGTACTGTAGATATACTCGGCGATTGGCGTTGAACCGACAAAGCTGACAGCCATAACCCGATCATCGGTCAAAAGCGTATCGACCGCTTCCTTATCGCCGTTGACCACATTCATCACACCGGCGGGCAAACCTGCCTGCTGTAAAAGCCCGGCAATAAACAAGGCGGAGGATGGATCCCTCTCGGAGGGTTTCAGCACAAAGGTATTGCCGCACACAATCGCCATCGGGTACATCCACAGCGGTACCATGGCGGGAAAGTTAAATGGCGTTATACCAGCAACCACACCCAGGGGCTGGAACTCGCTCCACGAATCAATCGCAGGACCGACATTTTTTGAGTGTTCGCCCTTCAGAAGTTCAGGGGCATAACAGGCGTATTCGACATTCTCGATACCACGTTGCAACTCGCCGCCGGCATCGTGAACTATCTTGCCGTGTTCTTCACCGATCAGCTTGCAGATCTTGTCGGCATTTTGCTCCAGCAATTCCTTGAAACGGAACATCACACGCGCACGTTTTGCCGGTGGTGTATCGCGCCATTGGGGATAAGCGGCCTGTGCGGCGGCAACTGCCTCTTCAACCGTTGCCTTGGATGCCAGCGCAACCTGCTTTTCTACCTCACCGGTAGACGGGTTAAAAACATCCTGGGTACGGCTGGTATCGGCCCGTGTCTCGCCGTTGATCAGGTGACCAATAGTGTTCATAAATATTACCTTCCTAGTTCAATTCGCTGATGGTATCACCCAAGGCGCTCATCAATGTGTCAATTTCGTCATGTTCCACGGTAAAGGGCAGGCCCAACTGGATCGTGTCGCCACCATAGCGCACATAGAAGCCCTTTTCCCACATACTCATGGCGATCAGGTACGGACGTAACATCGGCTCACCGGGAGCGTGCTCGATCGTCAGGGCACCGGCCAGGCCATAGTTGCGGATATCATCGATATACTGCGTGCCTTTAAGTGCATGCAGGGATTCTTCAAAGCCCGGCGCCATGGTTCTGACACGTTCGATCAAACCATCATTCTCCAGAATATCCAGGGACGCCAGACCGGCAGCGCATGCAAGCGGATGCGCCGAGTATGTATAGCCGTGGGGTAATTCAATAGCATATTCAGGACCACCATTGTCCATAAAAGTATCGTAGATTTCCTGCTTACAGATCACCGCGCCCATGGGTACGGTACCGTTGGTAAGCTGTTTGGCGGTGTTGATGATATCGGGTATCACACCGAACTCCTCCGCACCGGTCTTTGAGCCCATGCGGCCAAAGGCAGTAATCACCTCATCAAAAATCAACAGAATGTTGTGCTGCTCGCAGATATCCCGAAGCCGTTGCAGGTAACCCTTCGGTGGCGGTATTACGCCAGCGGAGCCAGCTAAAGGTTCAACAATGACGGCCGCAATGGTAGATGCATCATGCAAGGCGATCAGTTCCAGTAACTCATCGGCCTTATGCGCACCTGTTTCCGGCATGCCTTTAACAAACTTGTTTTCCGGCAACATGGTGTGCGGCAGGTGATCAGCAGTAATTGCTTCACCAAAAAGGGCACGGTTACCCACTATTCCGCCGACACTGATACCGCCAAAATTAACACCGTGATAACCCTTGATGCGCCCAATCAGCTTGGTCTTGCTCTGCATGCCTTTCTTATGCCAGTAAGCACGGGCTATTTTCAGAGAAGTATCGACGGACTCCGAACCGGAATTGGTAAAAAATACCCGGTTGAGGCCTGCGGGCATAAATTGCGTGATCCGCTCTGCCAGTTCAAACGATTTAGGGTGGGAAAACTGGAACCCCGGGGCAAAATCCAGCTGTTTGATCTGCTGGCTGACCGCTTCTGTAATTTCCGGGCGACCATGGCCGGCACCACAGGTCCAGAGACCACTGAGCCCGTCGAAAATCTTTCGACCATCGGCACTGGTGTAATAGTTGCCCTTGGCGGCAACGAAAATCCTGGGGTCTTTTTTAAAATTGCGATTACCAGAAAAAGGCATCCAGTGGGCATCCAGTTGGGCCTGGGTCAATCCGGCCAGTTTGTCGTTTGTAGACACAATAAGACTCCTGATAGTTGTCAGTCATGGTACCAGGCGAACTTTACAACTCCCGTAATGTTTTGTAAATTTGAATTAATCAATCTTTAGTTTGATAGTTACCAAACTTATTTCACGGCAACTTTGAGGCGGAAATGGCACAAAAAATGTTACTGGGACAGTTAAGCGATATCGAAATCCGTCGCCTGCGTGTCTTTCGGGTCGTTGCCGAGGCTGGCGGAATTTCTGCGGCTGAACTTGAACTCAATATTGGCCGTTCCACCATTTCCACACATATCAAGGATCTGGAAACACGCCTGGGTGTCACGCTGTGCCGGCGCGGGCGTGGTGGTTTTGCCCTGACAGATGAAGGTGAGCATATCTACCAGGCCACGCTGCGACTATTGGGCTCGCTGGATGAGTTCCGGGCCGAGGTTGACGACCTGCATCAGCGAATGACCGGCCATATCAGCCTGGCCGTGTTTGACAAGACAGCCTCTAATCCCGAGGCGCATATCGGCAAAGCCTTCCAGTTGTTTGATGATCTCGCACCGGAAATGAGTTTTGAAGTCTACGTGGAACCCTTAAACGAGATAGAGCGCGGCGTCATGGAAGGGCGTTTCCAGGTGGGTGTGATACCTGCACACCGGATATCGTCCAGCCTGGATTATGTGCCCTTATTCAACGAACAAATGTATCTTTACTGTGGCAACGGGCACCCTCTTTACGGGCTTGCAGATAGTGCCATCAGCAAAAAAGACATCCTGTCCTGCAAGTACGCGGGCCTGGGATACCACTCCCCCAACATGGAAATCGGGCGCAACCTGGGCATGAAGCGGGATGTGACCGTCTACGACCAGGAGGCGATTGTCCACTTGCTGCTGTCGGGACGTTATCTCGGCTACCTGCCGGACCACTACGCCAAACCCTTCGTTGAACAGGGATTGATCCGGGCCATCGGAACCGATATTTTTCAATACCGATGCGAGTTTCTTGCCATCACACGATCATCACCCAAACCATCACGAGCAGTGCAGGTATTTATGGATTGCCTGGTCAAGGCTCACTGACATTCAAATCCTGCTGAACAGCGACGATACATTCACGCAATGTATCAACAATAAAGTCCACCTGTTCACGTGTAAGAGTAAGTGGTGGTGACATGATGTTCAGGTTACCTACCGGTCTGACAATCAGTCCCCTGGCTTCGGCTTGATTGGATACCATTTTACTGATGCCCACCTTGTCCGGAAACAACTCCTTACTTTTTTTATCCTTCACCAATTCCACGCACATCATCATTTTGAGTCCGCGCACATCACCGACAATCGGCAGATCCATCAGAGATTCAAGCTGTTTCTCAAAATATATCCCTATATCATTGACATTACTGAATATATTCTCGCGCTCCATGATCTCTATATTCTTCAGGGCTGCGGCGCAAGCCACCGGGTGACCCGAGTAGGTATACCCGTTGGCGAAACAACGACCATGCCCTTGTTCACTGATCACATCATGTATTTCATCGGAATAAAGCATAGCCCCGATCGGAAGATAACCCGAGGACAAGCCCTTGGCGGTGGTGATGATGTCCGGTTGTATTCCAAAAATATCCTCCGAGGCAAACCAGTGTCCCAAGCGGCCAAAGGAAGTGACCACTTCATCAGAAACATAAAGTACATCGTATTTTTTACAGATATCCCAGGTCCGTTTGTGATAACCCTCTGGCGGGACAATCACACCGCCTGCACCCATCACGGGTTCGGCAAAGAATGCCGCGACATTATCGGCACCCAATTCCAGGATTTTGTCCTCCAGTTCAATTACCAACTGGTCCAGAAAATCCGCTTCGCTCAGACCTTCCGGTGCACGGTAGTAATTGGGCGCTGAAATATGATGAATGGTGTCGTTTTTGAACTTGAATTCCGGTGGATGATCACCTTTCTTGCCACCAATCGACATGGCCATGTAGGTCGAACCGTGGTAAGAGTTATCACGTGAAATAATGTGTTCTTTTTCAGGTTTGCCACGGCAGGCCTGGTAGTACTGGATCAGCCTGTAAGCAGAATCTACAGCGGTGGAACCACCGGTGGTAAAAAATGTGTGGTTAATATTAGCTGGTGCCAGTTCTGCCAGCTTTGCTGCCAGTTTCGCCGCAGGGACATTTGTCATATCAACAAAAGGGTTTGAAAAAGCCAGTTTCATCACCTGCTCGGAGATAGCATCAGCCATTTCCTGGCGACCCAGACCGATGTTGGTACACCACAGGCCACCAACCGCATCCAGGTAACGGTTGCCATCGACATCCTTGATGTAAACACCGTCACCTTCGTTTATAGCAAGCGCCCCATCCTTATAAAAGCTGTCAAATACCGTCCAGGGATGCAGGAAGTGGTCTTTGTCCTGTTGCCAGGTTGTGTGTTCACCAGCCATGTTTTGCTCAATCATATCCTTACCCCGTGACGGAATTGTCGTCATTGATTATCCAAGAACGCGACTGCCAGTCTAGCCACTGTCCTGTTCAGTTCATATACCTCCAAAGGATAGTCACGCCCCCCTTCACTGCCTATATGAACCTGTGAAAACCTGTTGGATTTAAATGATCTACCCCTAATGGGTATTTCGGATTTTACTTTTTACTAATACACTGCACTGATGCAACACTATCTGAAAAAACTGAACCCGGATGGTGTCCCCAGTCTTTGCCTGGTGAGCTTTATCGGTACAGTTGGATTGTCAGCCCTGATGATCCTTCCCATCCTGGTAGGTTCCTACATAGACTACCTGGGTTTTGCTGAAGACACCGCCGGTTGGATATCTGCTGCCAACCTGGCCGGCATTGCTGTGATGACCCTGATTGTCTCTCTGAAGACCAAACACTGGCCACTGGCGAAAATAGCCGGCTACGGTCTGGTGGTCATGATCGTGTTCGATATCCTCACTCTCTATTCTCACTCACCGCCCTCGTTTGCCGCACTTCGGTTCGCTTCCGGCATGGGGGGAGGAGCAGCCCAGGCAGCAGTGGCCGCTGCGATTGCCCGGTTGGTGCATTCAGACAAGGGCTTCGGAATCTATATAGCCTTCCAGTTTTTACTGCCTGCAATTGGCCTGTTCGCGCTCCCTGCCCTGTTACCCGAAATAGGCTTCAACGGCATGCTACAAATACTCATCGCGATGGAAGTTATTTCCTTGCTGATGGTCCCTGTTTTAATGAATTACACCTTACAAAAACACAGCCGGGATGCAGAGGCTGATAGCGATTTATTTGAGATTAGCTTGATTCTGCAAAAGCCGGCCATGCTTTCAATTATCGGCTTGTGTATCTACGGTGCAGCCAATGCAGCTATTTGGGCTTACGCCGATCGCATGGGAATTAACGTGGGCTTGAGTAGCGAGGCAACAGGCACTGCCCTTTCTATCGTCGCCGCTATTGCCGTACTTGGTGCTCTATTGGTTGTCTGGGTGCAAGACAAGTTCGGGCATATTGCTCCGCTTGGTATCGGAATCGCCTGTCAGATTGTGGCCATGCTTATATTGATCTACTTTTCCTCACCGCTTGGGTTTGTCCTGGGCATAGGCTTGTACAATATCGCCTGGGCTTTCACCTGGCCTTACTTCCTCAGCATCCAGGCTGATCTTGATCACACCGGAACCGTGGTAGTCGCCGGCTTATTTGCCAACCTGGTGGGCAATTCCATGGGGCCGGCGATGGCAGCATTTCTGGTTGGCAACGGTGAGTATGTGCCTGCCATCTGGATGGCTTGTGCCTTGTTTGCTATCGCCCTGATGACAATGCTGGCAATTAAGCGGGTGAAAGTACTTCCTGCCCGGCGTCCTGATAACTAAATCATAGCCCCAGCTTATGGCTATAATAAGCACGTGAGCACAATCCCTTCTTATATTTCTAAATGGTCACAAACAGTTGGTGAAGCTATTTCGTTGCTTGGTACGGACGATTTTTTTGAGTCCTTTTGTCAGGCCTATACCTCCAAAACAGAAAGAAGCCACCCAATGGTGTTGTATTTAACGGAAAACGCCCGCCCCCGGGTTCTGTTTACCCAGCATAAGGCGGGGGCCGAATATGTTCGCCAGGTAGAAAACTATGTTAACGGGCCCTACATCCTGGACCCCTTTTATCAAGCCAGCGTGAAAGGAATACCCGCCGGTGCCTACCGCTTAAGCAAAATCGCGCCTGATAATTTTAAAAAGACCGAGTATTTTCGGCACTTTTACAGGGATATCAATTTTAACGACGAGGTATCCTTCATACAGGATTTACCCGGCAATGAATACCTGCACTTTTCCCTGTGTTACCGGCATCGTTTACCTGCACAAAACATGCATTTTTTCAGAGCGGTAAGCCCTGTTACCAATGCCCTCATCAGGAAGCACTGGGATATAGTATCCTCAGTGCAGTCAGCCGATCCCTCATTGAAATTGCATCAGACTTTAAAGCATTCCCTGCAACGATTTGGCAGTTCCGTCCTGACTGGGCGTGAACAGACAGTCCTGCAGCTTGTCTTGCACGGTCACTCCAACAAATCAGCCGCAGGAAAACTCGGAATAACACTTGCCACGGTTAAATTGCACCGTAAACACATCTACAAAAAACTGGATATCAGGTCGCAGGCCGAGCTGTTTTATCTCTTCATTGACTCACTCTCCAGTTCATCATCATCGGGAAATGATGATCCTTTAAAAGCTTATATGAACCTATAAATAACCGCCGGCCTGCAGACGGCACTTCGATCTGCTGACATTGAAATCTTACTTCGCTGCCCTTGCTTCAATAACATTGGCCAGCACACAAGCACCTGCCCACAGGTGTTCCGGCTCTGCCCATTCGTTTTCGTTGTGGCTCACACCATCCCGGCAAGGTACAAAAATCATGGCTGTCGGACAGAGTTTAGCCATCGACATAGCATCATGAGTAGCGCCGGAGGCGAGGGTTTTTACCGGAAAGTTCAACGAACTTGCAGCGCTCTCAATCGACCGCACCAATACCTCATCGAAACGGGTAACGGCTGATCGAATCATGCTTTTCACGCCCACATGACAGTTCTGGACACGGCCCGCACACTGAAAAATAATCTTTTCAATTTCTTCCAGGCGATTTTCATCCGGATGACGCAAATCAATACTGAAATTCACTTCCGACGGGACTGTATTGGGTGAACCCGGAAGGACTTCAAACTGCCCTACCGTGAAGCGCACCAGGTCCTCATGGTCGTTTATGGTATTTACGATATCGTTAATCAGGGCCATGGCGGATACCAGGGCATCCTGGCGTCGTGATGCGGGCGTAGTTCCAGCATGAGCCGACTGGCCTGAAACGAGCACCTTGTATTGGCGCAGACCCTGTATTCCGGAAACTGCGCCAATCAGGGTATGGCTCTCTTCAAGTACCGGCCCCTGCTCAATATGGGCCTCAAAATACGCATTGTATGCACAGCGCGAGTCCTGATGACCGATTTGCCCCAATGACGATTTCATGGCTGCAAGCGCATCGCTCAAAACCACACCATCGCGGTCTGTAAGCTGCAGGGTTTCATCCAGATCAAGTTCGCCGGCATAGACACCCGATCCCATGGTGGCCGGTGAGAAGCGACTGCCTTCCTCATTCATCCAGATTACCAGGTCAACGGGGCAGGACAGGCGTTCACCACGAGCAGCAAGCGCCTCAAGAACCTCCAGCCCGGCCAGTACTCCGTAGATACCATCAAAAATACCACCGGTGGGCTGGGTATCGAGGTGTGAACCGGTAGCGATCGGTGCTAGATCGGGATCAGAACCGGGAAACCTCAAAAATAAATTACCAATGGCATCCATCCTGGGTTTCGCACCGAGCGCAACTGCCCATTTAATCACCAGGCGACGGGCCAGACTGTCATCTTCAGTCAATGCCTGCCGGTTCACCCCACCGGATTTTGTGGCACCAATCCTGCCCAGTTCCATGTGGCGATTCCAAAGCCGCTCACGATCGACAAATTCAGACAAACGGTGTGAAATACTCATCCTGTCTACACTTTTCCCAATGCACGGATAACGTTTTCAGGCGTCATCGGCATGTCTACCCAGACACCTGTCGCATTGTAAACAGCCTGTGACACTGCCGGAATTGCCGCAGCAATAGGCGACTCCCCCGCACCGCGCGCACCATAGGGGCCAACGGGGTCATAGGATTCATGAAAAATCACCTCTGCATTTGCAGGGAAATCTGCAGTACGCAGTAGCTTGTAATCAAGGAGATTGGCGTTGATGGCTTCACCTGTTTCCGGACTGAATTTCAATTCCTCATACAAGGCAAACCCCAATCCACAAATGGCTCCACCTATCACCTGGTTTTTTAAGACCTGCGGGTTCACAACGGTGCCACTATCCTGTAGTGCCAGGTAATCGAGCACTTTGATCTGGCCGGTATCCATATCGACTTCCACTTCAACAAAGTGCGTTGCAAACTGACGGGAAAAGGCAATGGTCGGCGGCATTGGATCCCTGGATTGCCCGGTAATCGACGACATCTGGCCCAGTGCATCCGAGCGGAAGAGGTTCAACACCTCACTAATCGTCGTTGTCCGATTGGATGGCTGGCCCTCCTTCGGGCCAATCACACCATCGACGATATCCAGGGATTCCGGATCCATGCCTTCAAAACACTCGCGTGCGGCAAGCTCCAGAATCTGCCGGCGTGCATCAAGCGCTGCCTCGCGGGTTGCCCAACCGCCCCGGTACATGGTGTTGCTGGCGATAGAGCCATGCCCCCAGGGGCACGCATCGGTATCACCCGTTTCAACTTCAACTATTTCCAGCGGCACACCCAATGCTTCTGCAGCAACCTGGGCCTGCGTCGTTTCACTGCCCTGCCCCTGTCGACCGGCACTGCAAAATACCTTCACGCTACCATCCGGATTCAAACGCACAATGGATGAGGAATTCCCCTCGGCCTCCACACCACAGGTATGGCTACCGGTACCAACACCTATTCCACGCTGTTTCGCCCCGCTCACGGAAGATGGCTTGCCCCAACCTTTGAATCGTTCACCCCATCGAAATCGTTCAGCCCCGTCACGCAACATCGGCACGGTTGACCCGCTGGAAAGATGAAACAATTCAGGCCATTTATCGCGTAGCTCAGGAGCCACAAATGCCAGCGGATCGCCATTCGTGTTTTTCATTACTTCATCTGAATAACCTTTGAGGCCATTTAGAAAATCACCCTGCCCGATCTGATTTCTGGCACGAAAATCAACCGGATCAAACCCCGCTTTCTCTGCAAGTTGGTCGGCCATACGCTCCATTGCAACACTCAATGTGCAGTCACCAACCCCCCGAAAACACCCGGCAGTTACACGGTTTGTGTTAACGCCCTGAACCTGTGAACTGGCGTTGTGAATCCCGGACCACAGATCCAGACAGGTGTAACCCACATCATTTTTGAAACCATAGGCACCATTATCAATCATGTGGTCCATTTTCAGGAATGTCAGCCTGCCATCCCTGGTGCAGCCCATACGTCCGCGTGAGTGTTCTTCATGGCGACGCTTAACCGTCGCCATGCACTCTTCATTATCGAGTTCAATCTTGACCGCACGTCCTGCTTTTTTTGCCAGCAGAACGGTCACCATCATGAAATTGTTGCTCCACCACAAGCCGAAAGAACTGCCGCTGGGCAGCGCCAGAACCCTGATCTTGTTCTGTGGAATACCAAGCGCCTCATGTACACCGTCTTTAAGCTCTGAAGGTGTTTGTGAAGACGTCCAGAGTGTTACCTTGTCATCTTCCCACTCGGCAATACAGGCATTCCTGCCCAGGGATGCATACTGTTGGGAAGGGAATTTAACATCACAGTCAACGATAAAATCTGATTCCGCTTCGCCCTGAACAACATCACCCCATTCAACCCGGCTGGGTGGCCGTACATTTCCTTCCTCGCGAACCTGGGGCGAGCCTGGTTTAGCGGCTTGGGCCATATCAAATACGTGCGGCAATATTTCCCAGCTTATGTCGATCAACTCAATTGCCTGCCTGGCAATATCTTCAGTTTCTGCTGCAACGGCGGCAACTTCATCACCCACAAACCGGGCAACACCGTCAAGCACCTTGCCACGATAATTAAACCACGCAGCTTCCCAGTTGTTACGGGGCGTATCATGGTGCGTCAGTATGGCAATAACGCCCGGCAAAGCCTCGGCCTTGCTCGTATCAATTGCCTTGATGCGTGCATGCGGATGAGGGCTTCGAAGAATTTTCCCATAGGCCATGCGATGAACACCCATATCCACTGCGAAACGCAATGATCCCATTACTTTACTGGTAGCGTCTTTGACAGGGACACCCTTGCCAACAACTGATAATTTTTTTCTCATTTCCATCTCTTAATCCCTGGATACCTGTATGCAACAGATGCCTGCTTCGTGCCTGGCATTTGCTAGGACTCGCGGCCTTTCTGCATTTTCTCGGCGGCGTTCAAAACAGCGCTGACAATGTACGGATGAGCACCACAACGGCAGATGTTTCCACTCATTGCAATTGATGCCTCGTCCTCGGACGGGTTCGGGTTTTCTGCCAGAAATGCCTTTGCCGACATGATGAATCCCGGCGTGCAGGCGCCACACTGAAAGCCTTGCTCATCGATAAAAGCCTGTTGAACAGGATGCAGTTCCTCAGCCCTGCCAATACCTTCGATTGTTTCGATCTGCCGGCCCTGGGCCTGACCGGCCAGAACCAGGCAGGAGGTGACCGGTTTGCCATCCAGCAGCACCGTGCACGAACCGCACTCTCCTTCAGCACAGGAAACCTTGGTACCCATTAAACCAAGGTCATTGCGTAACACACTGGCCAGTGTCCTGGCTGATGCACCGGATATTTCATATGTTTTATTGTTAACTGTAAGTTTCGTCATTCGGGCTCTCCGGTTAATGACCGCGAAATGTCTTCCAGGACACGTCGCACCAGAACCTTGACCATTGCCGTGCGGTACCCGGCAGTGGCGCGTACATCATTGATCGGAGTCGCATCATCTGCCGCAGCTTCGCCAACCTGCTGTAAATCCGCATAACTCATAGATGACAACACGGCACCCCTGAGCATGGCTTCTGCCCGGGCTGAGCGGATCACCGTTGGGGCAACCGCACCCAACGCAATTACTACACTGCCTACAACACCGTCATCGTCGAGCGTAATTGCTCCTGCAGCACTGACAAGCGCGATATCAACCACCGTGCGATCAATACGCCGGTAGCTACTGGCCCTCGCCTGCGTTGGCCGGGGAATGTAAATCTCAGTCACCATTTCACTGTCGTGCAAGCAGGTCCTGCCCGGCCCGAGCATCAACTGTTCAACAGGCAATTCGCGACTGCCCTCTTCGCCTGTCACGCGCAAATAAGCGCCCATCGCGATCAGTGGAGGGATCAGGTCCGCAGCAGGTGAGGCGTTGCAGAGGTTACCGGCGATGGTTGCAATAGTCCGGGTCTGCTGGGTTGCCATAAGCCTCGCGACATCTGCCAGGGTACGCAGATACGGATCCTGCCGATCTGCTCTTTCTATTTCCGACAGGCTCGTCAAACCGCCTATACGCAGTATGCTATCCTCACTCTTGATGTAAGCAAGACCATCAATAGCCGTCAGATCGATACAGTGCAGCGGTTTGATTTTTTCCGCCTTCCATTGAAGAACAAGATCCGTTCCTCCCGCCCAGAAAAGGGCATCGGTGCCCAATTCATGTTTCATCCGCACAGCATCTGCGACAGAGTCGGGCCTGTGATAGTCAAACTGAGATCTCATCCCTGTTCTCCCGGTAAGAGGCTTTTGTTTCGTTGTATCAGGCCGGCCATCAAAAACATAACAATGTAGACAATCAGCCGATAGATCACATTAGAATTGGGGGGTATACAAATAAACGACATACCTGTCAGGCCGCGTTTGCCTAGTTCATTGGCTATTCGCAAAACTTCGTAGTCACTCATACCCATGGGCTCGGCGAGTTCACCGAGGATATCCCCGGGCGCCGGGCCCGCACCACCCAGTACATCCATGTCAAAGTGAGCGTATACAGCATCCGTTCCTTCCCAGGCATGAGACAATTCCCGACACAAACCTACAATGCCAAGCTCGGTACGAATTTTCCACATGGGATAGAAATTCGCGCCCCGCTCCAGAAATCCTCGAACCGTGGCCTTTCTTTCCATCATGCCCCGCTCACCGATCTCCACCAGGTTTTTGGGATCGTAGTTCTTCAGAAATTCATAAACCTTGTACTTCCAGCACGCACTACCGGCAATCCTGGGATCCCCGGTCAAGCTGTCAAGCTTCCCCGAATCCCAGTGCGTATCCAGGCTCACCATACCCACTTTGCCTGCCGTCGCCTCAGAAATCGGTTTGGCAATGGCATAGGAAGAACAGGGTGAATTCTGTCCGATGACAATCGGAATGGCGCCCGCGGCCAGGCAATCTCTGACCTTTTTTTCAACCTCTGCCTGGGCCTCGAGAATATTTTCCGCGTTAAGTTTTTGCTGGCAGGAAACCGGTACTGGCGCATCACCATAATCAACGACCTTCAGGTGCTCAAAGACATCCATGTCAAATTCCTGAACATAGCTGGATCGATAACGGTTTGATTGCTGGCGGACCCGTTTGGCGGCAGCCATCCAGTCCGATTGAGGAACACCGGCATACTCCCCGGTGCCGGCAACATAGGATGAACCGATAATCACCACATCAGCCCCCTGTAAGTCTTCCGGAGACCTTGCCAGTGGACGGGCCATAAATGTTGGTGTTTCTGCATCGATCATTGGCAGATCGTCGCTAAGCAGATAAGACCCCTCGAAAGCGTCGGCCTTGACCTGTTCCCAATCCGGGTAACTCATAGCTGTTCTCCCTGCGCGCCATTACTGTGGAATCCGGTGCGGATCACCCTCAGCTAACAATATGCGCAGGGGACTGAAATTTATATAACCACTATGGGTGACGCACATCTAGTGATTCAGTTGTGCAAGATAAGCTTCCAGGGGGTCAGCGTACGGCAATGCCCCACTCTGTGCCGTGACAGCATTCAGAAACAGCGAAAACAGTTCGGACTGTGACCTGAGATCCAGTTTTCTGTAAATATGACGGCGATGAGTTTTGACCGTCTCATGGGAAATATGCAATTTGAGTGCGGCAGACTTGGAGGAATGGCCCCTGAGGATCATTTGTGCGACATCGCATTCGCGGTCCGTCAGCTGCGAGCGGCCAAAATTTTGCAGACTGGTCGTCAAATTCTGGTGAAGGCTGATATGTTCTGATGACAACTTTTGTTGTGTGCCAGGTATTGACCAATGACATTTCATCATGGACAGAACCCAGGGCTCCAGAGTGCGGAAACGACTTAGTTCATCCCGGTTAAAGCGACGCGCAGAGCCAATGGTGATGACCAGGGTGCCCGCAGCTTCCAGAGGCAGCAGGTAGAACATATCATCCTTGAGGTGAGTGTAGGCAAAGTGTTGCTTAAAAAACTCTGAACGGAAAAAATTATCTGGCGCGATTTCCCTCAATGAGTAGAAGCCCAGGTTCGGCTGTTGCAGGATAAACTGGTAGAGGGGATCCAACAGATACATGCCGTCAACGTAATAACGCAACCTCCCCTTCTTTTCAGTGAGTTCCGAAATATTATCTTCATAGATACGTTTCGGGATGCTGTCAATGGGGTAAATCAGGATCATCGAGTGGTCATAGGTGATGGCTCGCCGGAACACTTCCATCAACGCATGGGGAAAGCTCTCCTGGTGGAGTTGTTCAGTGGCTTTACCCATGGCGTGGTAAACACCAGGGGAAGCCAGTTTGGTTACGCTCATCGGCACATGAACCTGGTAATTGTTGGACATCAGTATAGTTGTTACCTACTGAATTTACCCAAGCTTATCCACCAGACCCTGTCTAACCCTTAGCGGTTATATAAATTTCAGCTGCCCGGGAATACGCTTATTTTTGGTGCAGTATCAGTCTTGATAAGGAGATTACAAAATGATCATTCACGAGAGTCCCGAAATAGAAGCTTTCTGGCAAAAAGCCTGCGCAGTCCTCGGAATCAGTGAAGATTCACATCATTACGCCCTTCCATTTATCGAGCATGATGAAACCACTCAGGAGGATATGCTGGAGATAATTGATGGTATTGGTGCATTGGCGGTTAAGAGCCTGAAACGGGGAACCTGCCACCTGGCAATGCAGTTTGAAAAGGACAATGTTCCCATGCGCAGTCTTGGTGATCACTGGATCGTCGTAAAAACTGATGGTACGCCGGTTTGTGTCGTTAAAATCATTGCCATCAATATAGTGCCATTCAACCAGGTTGGACCCGAGTTTGCGGCTTCAGAGGGGCCTGAAGGCGGTTTGATCCCAAGTTATGAGAACTGGAGTAATGCACACAGGGGTTACTTCATGGAACAGTGCGAAACCTGGGGCGTTGAATGGCGTGAAGATTATCCGGTTGTTTGTGAAAGCTTTATTACTGTCTATAGTCCAGATTACCCGATGGCAATATCCTGATTCCAGGAGTCTGTCCTGACATACCCACTTGGGATAATACCCCTGTCCCCGGCCAAATGTAAAAATGGTAATAAGATAATTTTAATAATGGGCCAGCTATAACAAGGCGTGTAAATAACCATCCAGAGGAAAGGCAATGAACTTCAAACCCAGTCAACTTGTGAGCACCGTTCTGACAGCGGGACTATTGCTAACGGTAAGTCTGCCGGTCATTGCAGCAGAATCAGTACTTGAAGAAGTTATCGTAACCGCTCAAAAGCGTGAACAATCCATCAGCGATATCGGTGTCTCAGCCACTGCATTCGCCGGTGAGCAATTAAGAGAACTGGGTGTCGACCAACCCGTAGACCTGGGAGCTATGACGCCCGGGTTGATAACAGTCAATGCAACCTCGGGCAGCACCCCAGTCTTCGCCATCCGTGGTATCGGCCTGGACGATTTTGGTGCCAACAACACCAGTGGCGTGGGTGTTTATGTCGACGAGATATTTGCCAGCAGTCCCTTATACCTGAATGGACAACTTTTCGATGTGCAACGGGTGGAAGTATTAAAAGGCCCCCAGGGCACGCTGTACGGGAAGAATACTACCGGTGGCGCCATCAATATTATTAACTATAAACCCAGTGATGAACCGGAAGGTTATGTTGAGGCTGATTATAGTCGCTATCAGACCTTTGAGTTAACCGGTGTGGCTTCCGGCCCTTTGGGTGAGGCGGTGCGTGGTCGTTTTTCTTTTAATTACGTAAAATCAAATGAAGGCTGGCAGGAAGATGTGGTAACCGGCGAAGAATATGGTTTGCAGGACCGGTTTGCCGCTCGCGGACAACTGGCATTTGACCTGGGTGACAAGGGCGAGGCTCTTGTTCGCGCATATTATAGCCAGGACGAGTCCAAACCATTGTCGCCGGACAGTGAAGGTATCGGGGACGCACTGTATCTTCCGGAATTTAATGTGCTTGATTCACCTGCCGACCCCAGCCAGGTCAAGGTAGGTATATGGGACGTCTCCCGTGATGAAGATGGTGCAGGTATTGCACTGATCATTGACTACGGCTTTGAACCCTTTGATTTCAAATCAATATCTGCTCTTGATCAGTATAATCGTCTGATCATCGACAACTATGATGGCTCAGCACCTGCAATAACAAATGCGGTATTGAACAATGACCTTGAACAATGGTCCCAGGAGTTTCGTCTTACTGGCAACACTGCTGGCGCCTTTAGCTGGATAACCGGACTTAACATTTCCCACGAGGAAATCCAGTCTCTCGATAGCAATGATGCTTCGTTCCTGGTGACCGATTCAGTGTTTTTTGGTGTTCTTGACCCGGCAGATATCCTTGCGGAAGGCCTTGATGTCTTTGGAGTCGATTACTTGCAGGAAACTGACTCGCTGGGAATTTACCTCCACACTGAAACGGAGCTTAATGAAAGACTGACGCTCATCGCCGGGGCACGTTATTCATATGATGACCGCTCGTTCAAAGGAAGCTCACATGAAATCTTCTTTGGAGATTTTTTCCCCATCGCCGAACTTGATGAAAGTCATGACGAGGACCGTATCACTGGTAAAGTCGGGCTGGACTGGCGAATTAACGACGATCTTCTTTTATTTGGAAATATTGCCACCAGCTACAAAAGTGGTACTTTTTTTGCTGGAGCGGGACTTGACGCCAGCGCCTGGTCCTATGTAAACCCGGAAGATATCCAATCGTATGAGTTGGGCTTTAAATGGACACTGCACGAAGGCAGCATGCAGGTGAATGGTTCTGTCTTCAGAATGGACTACGAAGATCGTCAGTCGTTGATTTCATATGTTGTCGATGACTACAGCAATTTTGTAGCCCTGCTACCCGTAGTTGACGTCACTTTGATTAATATTCCTGAATCCACATCCGAGGGGTTTGAATTTGACCTGGCCTGGGTACCAGCGGAAGGGTGGACCATTCACGCTGGTGTGGCCTACCTTGACAGCACGGTCACCAAGGTGCCCGGTGAGGCGGAGTTGCGTGGCATCAATCCTGACCCGAGTGTCAATGACGATGCCACTGGTGATTTGAATTACAATGGCATCATCGATGATGGTGAAATCGCGTTTGTCGATGCGCTGGCTGCCCCGATGGAAACAGGCACTACCCTGTCACAGGCACCTGAATGGAGTTACAACGCAATGGTCGCCTATGAGTTTGGTGTGGGTGATGGTCTGATTGGCCGTGTGCAGGGCAGTTACAGCTGGCTGGACCGTCAATTCAGTCAGTTGGCTGATGCCAATGCTTTGTCTGATACTGTCAGCGGCTTGAATGCGCAACTATCAATCGGTGCTGATGACGGTGTCTGGATGGCCACGCTCTGGGGCCGAAATGTTTTTGATGAAGATTCCGATACCTATTCATTTACCGGATTTGCGGGCCGTAGTGTCTATCGCCAGATGCCGGCAAGCTATGGCATCACCCTGAGATACAGGTACTGGTAAACGCGGAAAAATCTAAATCCGGTCACCTTTCTTACCCTTTGTAAGGAAGTGGGGTTTGCTTTATGAAGCCAATGATTTCAAATTCCGGGTCTTTGTGTACCAGGCACGCATCCTGGAGTAAAGCACTGGCGGCAATCCATGCATCTGCGAGAGAGAGGCGATGGTTTGCCTTGATTTCTGATGCTTGCTCAAGCAATTCGGTACTTTCATGCACCCAGACTATGGGTAATGACTTGCACTGCTCATAGGCAAGCTTTCCTTCAGCTTCATTTTCATCCTTCCAAACCCGGTACAAAACCTCCATCAACGTCATAAAACAGCCGAATACCGTTAC
>Ga0190293_1000296_pt1 | contig 17533 bp, 18 predicted proteins | sample 48693001_MG_FD_161671 | JGI IMG/M metagenome (GOLD analysis project Ga0190293, IMG submission 161671) | Hydrothermal vent microbial mat bacterial communities from Southern Trench, Guaymas Basin, Mexico - 4869-30-0-1_MG | ecosystem: Environmental > Aquatic > Marine > Hydrothermal vents >...
AAAAAGAACATTATGACGCACATGATATACTTATATGCCTTGCAACCGGTAAGGAAAGAAATGATACTAATCGAATGAAATATGCGACAGACGAGTTTTATTTAAAGTCACAAGATGAAATGTATGAATTATTCGGTGACATCCCCGGCGCAATTGAAAATACCCGCCGAATTGCTGACAGTATAGATTTGGAAATTCCATTAGGAAAATATCATTTACCAAATTTTCCTATACCGGAAGAATCGGCGGATTCTAGCCCTGATGATTATTTACGCGAATTGTGTATCAATGGTTTAAATGATAGATATAGTACAATAAATGATGAAATAAATTCTCGACTTAATCACGAATTGAGTGTTATTAAAGATATGGGTTTTGCCGGCTATTTCCTGATCACAGCAGATTTTGTTAAATATTCAAAAGAAAATGGTATACCTGTTGGCCCTGGTCGAGGCTCCGCCGCGGGAAGTATAGTTTCATATGCACTGGGTATCACTTCTATTGATCCTTTGAAATATAATTTGCTATTTGAAAGATTTCTAAATCCCGAGCGTATCAGCTTGCCTGATATTGATATTGATTTTTGCATTGAACGGCGAGGCGAGGTAATTGACTATATTAAAAAACAATACGGTGAGAATTCGGTTACACAAATAATTACTTTCGGTAAAATGAAGGCAAGACAGGTTGTAAAAGACGTTGGGCGTGTTATGAGTTATCCGTATGGAGAAGTCGATAAAATCGCTAAAGCGATACCGGAAGAAATAAATATTACTTTGGATGAAGCAATTAAAAAAAGCCCCGATATGTACGATTTTGCCAATGGTGATTACCGTGAACTGATCCAACATTCATTAGTTTTGGAGGGGATGAATCGCCATGCATCTATTCATGCCGCCGGTGTTGTTATCGCTCCAAGCGATTTAACAAATTACGTACCGCTTTATAAATCCTCGCAAGGCGATATTACAAGTCAGTACGATATGAAGGGATTGGAAGATCTTGGCTTGTTAAAAATGGACTTTTTAGGACTTAGAACATTAACGGTTATTGATAAAGCTGTGAAATTAATTAAGCTTCGTGGTGTTGAAGTTGATATAGAGAATTTACAATTTGATGATCCAAAAGTATTTGAGTTATTTGCTAAAGGAATGACTGCGGGTATTTTTCAATTTGAGTCATCGGGGATGAGGGAGTTCTTAAAAAAATTAAAACCAACTGCTCTTGAAGATTTAATTGCGATGAATGCACTTTATCGTCCCGGACCTATGAATAATATCAATGATTATATTGATAGAAAGCATGGCAAAAAGAAGGTCGTTTATCCACACCCCGATATAAAACCTATATTAGAAGAGACTCATGGTATAATTGTTTACCAAGAACAAGTAATGCAAATTGCTAACGAGATTGGCGGTTTTAGTATGGCAGAAGCTGATATTATGCGCCGCGCAATGGGTAAAAAAATTGCCAAATTAATGAAGGAAAGTACAGATAAATTTATTGATGGTGCTATTAGGCGAGGGATAAATAAAAGTAAGGCCACGGAGATTGTTGGGCTAATTGAAAAATTTGCACAATATGGTTTTAATAAAAGCCATGCCACTGCCTATGCTATCATTGCTTATCAAACTGCATGGCTAAAGGTATATTATCCGGCTGAGTTTATGTCAGCTAACTTAACAAGTGAAATGTCTAATAGTAGTCGTGTTGTAATCCTAATTAATGATTGTCGCAAATTGGGTATTAAGGTAAACGCCCCCGATATAAATGTTTCGTATGTTGAATTTCGTCCTGTTAATGATAAAACTATTTCATTTGGATTAAATGCTGTAAAAAATGTTGGTACAAAAACTGTTGAAAAAATAATAGAAGCAAGAGAAAAAGACGGAAAATTCACAGATATTTTCGATGTGTGCAGCCGAGTTGATCTGCATTCACTTAATAAAAAAGTATTGGAAAGTTCAATTAAAGCCGGCGCAATGGATTCACTTAATGGAACACGAGCACAGAAATTTGCTTCTATTGACGATGCACTCAAGTATGGACACCAAAGGCAATATGATGCTTTAAGTGACCAAGTTGGATTATTTGATATGTCAAATTCAACTGAAAGCGATGTGGTGGTAAAACCTCAATTATCGGATATGGAAGAGTGGGAAGAACAAGAATCTCTGGATTATGAAAAAGAAGTATTAGGATTATATTTATCTGGTCATCCGTTAATTAAATATGCAGATGATCTTGAAGAGTTTAGTAATTTTGATTTTTCTGAGAAAGTTGATTTACGTTCAGTTAAAAAAATTCAAATTGGTGGAATTATCCGTGACTTGCGCCGTATTTATGATAAAAAAAATAATCAGATGGCTTTCTTCAATTTGGACAGTTTAGGTGGACAAGCTGAAATATTAACATTTAGTGATACTTATGAACGTTATAAGGACTTAATAGAAGAAAATAAAATCATTTTTGTATCTGGCAAACCAACCGACCGATCCGATTTTGCTGATTTAAAGTTAATTGCTGATAAAATTGTACCTCTAGATCAATGCAGAGAGCTACTTTCAAGAAGAGTAAATATTCTGTTAAGTCCTGATTCAGCAGAAGAAATTGATCTTGATAAATTACATAGCTTAGCGAAACTATATCGTGGTAGCTGTAGTTTGGTTTTTCATATTTCAAATGGTCAACTGCGCCAGAGGATATTAGCACAAAATATAAGAGTCTCTGCTAACAAAGTATTCTTAAAAAAATTGCGTGAAGAATACGGCGAAAAGAATATCTGGGTAGAATGATTGCAGTAATTCAACGAGTTTCAAGAGCTGCAATTTCTATTGATAATAAGCAAACTGCTAAAATTGATAAAGGACTTTTAATACTATTAGGCGTCATGGAAGATGACAATGAAACAGATTGCAAATATCTACAAGAAAAAATTACTCATTTTAGAATTTTTAATGATGAAAGTAATAAAATGAATTTGTCTATAAAAGATATTAATAGTCAGGCGTTGGTTGTGAGTCAATTTACCCTATGTGGTGATTGGCAAAAAGGTCGAAGGCCAAGTTTTATACATGCTGCATCACCGGAAAACGGAGAAAGATTATATAATTTGTTTATTGAATATATGAAGTCGGAAAATATTCCGATAAAAACCGGTCGTTTTGGAGCAATGATGGACGTGTCTTTAGTTAATAATGGTCCGGTTACATTTGTGTTGGATAGTAAAGTGAAAAAAGGGAAATAAGTATAAGATTTTGAATCTATGATATTTCTAACATCTAATAGTAAATTTAATGCTAGATAAATAGTGAGTATTAGCATGAAACGTAAAATAAGAATAATTATGGCAAAGCCGGGACTAGATGGACATGATCGTGGAATTAAGGTATTAGCTGCAGCTTATCGGGATGCCGGTATGGAAGTTATCTATTTGGGTTTACGGCAAACTCCGGAAATGATAGTATCTGCTGCTTTGCAGGAAGATGCTGATGTTATTGCTTTATCTATTCTATCAGGTGCTCACAATACAATTTTCCCACGTGTATTAAAATTAATGAAAGAAAAAGGAATCAACGATATATTGTTAACGGGTGGTGGAATTATTCCGGATAAGGAAATGAAAGAATTGCAATCTCAAGGAGTGGGAAAATTATTTGGACCCGGAACGGTTGTCCAGACAACAATTGACTATATTACCGATTGGGTTGAAAATAATAGAAGATAATGGATTTAAAAAACAAAGCTGAACTAGAAAAATATTTTGCCGATCATTTTGATACGGTACTATTCCCCGTATTAGCCGATATCTATAAAGCAGAAGGAGACCTAAATAGAGCGAGGAAAGTGTGTGAGATCGGATTAGAATACCATCCCAATAATGTTGATGGTTCATTCGTATTAGCTGACATCAGTCAATCGGAAGGAGATTTATCGTCGGCAGAAAAGTTGTTGAAAAATGTCATTGCGATTGAACCCCTTCACTATAAAGCTGCAGTAAAATTGGCCAAGATACAACTGAAATTAAAAAGAGCACCGGATTCTATCGCTAAAATTTTGCGTAAAATTATAAAAATCAATCCAACCCATACTGATGCAAACAAATTCTTGGATCAATTATCAAATCAAAAAGCTAAGCTATCTGTTAAAAAATCAGTTGATGAACCTATAAAACCAGTCAAAAAAAGTGAAGTTGATAAATTAAAGGAAAAGTTAGTCGCAACAACTGAGAAGACTAGCGCTCCGGTGGATAATATACAGAAAAGTATCCAAGAAAAAGAAAAAATACTTGGGCCTAAACCACCGTCAATAAAGCCACAAAAGATAAGCGAAGAAGAATTACAGTCATTAGATATAAGTCCACGAATGGCTACTTTTACTATGGTCAATGTTTTAAAAAAACAAAAACTTTATCAACAAGCGTTAGCTGTTTTAAAAATGTTAGAGGAAAAAGGTGCAGACTCTGCATTGGTTAACCAAGAGCGTCAAAATCTTCAAAAATTGATTGAAGATAATAGACAATAAGGATTTTTAAGCATGGCTGAAAAGATATTTGAAAAACGTCTAAATTTACTTAAATCAATTTTAGCTGATCAGGGACTTGATGGAATATTCATCAGTCGTCTTTCGAATGTTAGATATATATGCGGTTTTACGGGATCGGCCGGATCTTGTATTATAACACCAAATGATAATTATTTTATTACAGATGGTCGTTATAATGAGCAATCCAAACATGAGGTAAAAGGGTTTAAACGAGTTATTGATTATGGCACTCATATCGAAATTGCTCAAAAGAACAATCTAATTTCTAAAGGATTAAAATTGGCGCTTGAAAGCGATTTTATGTCTGTGAGTTCGTACAACCAACTTAAAGAGATATTCCCGAACGTTAGGTGGGAAAGCACTAAAATGATATTGGAAAACATAGCCGCCGTAAAAGATAAGACTGAAATTGGTGCGCTAAAAAAAGCAATTGAAATAACTGACAAAACGTTTGCTGAAATTCAAGATTTAATAAAAGTTGGAATTACTGAAAAAGAACTCGCATTAGAGATCGCTATGCGATATCATAAATATAGTGAAGGCGAGGCTTTTTCAACAATTGTTGCATCGGGCCCCAATAGTGCGTTACCACATGCACAACCCGGTGAACGTAAATTTAAAAAAGGTGATTTTGTTGTAATAGATACCGGAGCAAAATTCGCAGGCTATCATGCCGATATGACCAGGACAGTTGTTATTGGGCAAGCGACAGATAAGCATAATGAAATATATGAGTTAGTTAAAAAATCGCAACAAGCAGGAATTGATGCTGCCAAAACCGGAGTAGCATGTAAAGCTGTCGATGATGCTACACGTAATGTTATCGCTGAGGCGGGATATGGCGATAAATACATACATTCTGCCGGCCATGGTATCGGATTAGAAATCCATACCTACCCACGTTTAAGCCAACAAAGTGAAGAGATTTTAAAGGAAAACAACGTGGTTACGGTTGAGCCTGGTGTGTACCTGCCCGGTTGGGGTGGTGTGCGAATTGAAGACGATATTTGGGTGAAAAAAGATGGAAACGAAGTGCTTAATAAAACCTCACGTGAGTTAATGAGTTTTAATTAATCTATAATTGTTTCTCGTATTTATTTTTAAATCTCTATTCTTATGATTAAAACAATATTTTTTGATATCGGCGGAGTATTATTAAATATTCATCCCGATAAGACAATAAAATATTTAAGTGAGATTACTAATCTAACCGAAAAAGAAATTGAAAAGGCCTTTCCTGAAGAGGCGCACCATAAATATGAACGTGGTGAAATCTCGGGGACAGAATTCTTTAATGCAGTAAAACACGAATTGCCTAAATCAAACAATTTAACTGAAGAACAATTTTGGAATGCCTGGGGTATGTTAGTAGGTGCAGAGACCAAAGTTGTTGAAATTATGAATAAATTAAGCTTAAAATATTCTGTTTGGTTGCTGTCAAATACAAATCCATATCATATTTTAGAAGAGGAGCGATTTAAATTATTTGACAAAATTACAGGCGGTGTTTATTCCTTTGAAGTTGGATCGCGCAAACCGGAACCGGATATATTTCATAGTGCACTAAAGATTGCTAATACTTCAGCAGAAGAGTCTCTATTTATTGATGATTTATTAGTAAATGTTAAAATAGCAAGATCACTAAATTTTAATACCATACATTTTAAATCAATAAATGATTTTAGCAATCAACTCGATAAATATATTCATTTTTATTAATCATTAATAATATCCCAAGTAATCTAATTTTTCAGTATAATTTATACAGGAATAATAGGAATTACCGTTTAAATGAACAAGAAGCAAAAATTGATGATATAACAGTACCGCGTTTTGTATTTCGTACATTTGGACGCAAATTAGAAAAATTTCAAGAAGATATGGAGTTGTTGTCTATTCCTGTTCCTGAGGATATACAAGTAAGGATATTTGAAGAAATATATATTATTTCAAAGACCGTTGATGACACCAACATTAAGATTAAAAGCAATAAATTGGATGTTAAAAAGTTAATTAAAACTCAAGATAACCTTGAACAATGGGAGACAATACTAAAAAAGGATTTTCCGATTTCAAATCAATTCTTAATTGATGAAATATTTCCTGCTCTTAACATAGACAGCCCGATATTTAATGAAGACAATCTAGATAAAAAGCAGTTTATTGACATTATAAAACAACATGATAATTTGCTTGCTGTACCGGTACAAAAACAGAGACATGCCTACATTATAAATTTATCAATATGTGAATTTGCACAAGTAATTATAGGGAATGCATATTTATATTCCGTTAGTGTGGAATCGACAGATATCGCTGAAGTAAAAAAGACCATCCATGATTTAAATTTAGATTCCTTTGAAAATATTAATTATATACAAGCCATTAAACGTGTAAAAGATATTATCTCTAAGCCGTTAGCTAATTGAAAATCCACAGCAATATTTTAGATTAGCGTTGGTAAATCCGTTTTAGTAATTATTTATTAATTCTAATCAATCCTGTTTTAATCAATTCCTTGGAAATCTTTTTTGAGGAAGCTTTTAATAGATAGGCCATATCCCAATCGGGATTGAATGTATCAAAGAATGCACGGGCGTCGGCATCGCCAATCCACATTGTTTTATCGGATTTTGCATCTATTAGTGAAACGCGTAATTGACCAAATGCTTTGTGTGCTGTCCCGCCGCCGCTAACAGTTGTGCCCGTACCGTTTTCATTTGTTTGTGTATGAACGCTCATTGGTTCAGATGTCGCTAAAAATCCTGCATCAGCAATTTGAATTACAGCGAGAGCTTCAACTTTATTGTTTTTAAAAATTTCATTTTCCTGCACAATTGTAAACTCACGCGTTGGTGGTAATAATGATAAACTTGAAACAGCATTAACGCCTTTATCAAGTAGTGTTTCAACCATTTTAGTTTCAATTGCTAATCTGTCAGACAAATCGTTCACATTTGCTACTACCGCAATGCGATTATATAACTTGCCGCCCGCATCAGGATCAGTAAATGATACAACTCTAGTATGTGTACAGCTTGATACTATTAATATCAATATCAGTAGTGCCGTAATTTTAATTTTATTCATGATAATCCTCCTTGATGATTGAAAAATATATGTGAATATTACTATGTGTTTGATTAAAGTAGTGCAAAAATCATACCACTATATAATATTAGAGTATATAGAGGAAGTACGAAGGATTCAATCTTAAATTGTACACCATGTAAACAGCAATATTGTACACAATACAGTCAGTTTAATATTTGTTCTAGCCAACCATTGGTACAAATCGCACCCCAAGAGAACGCTTAATTTTTACTTTACCTTTTACGTTTTTAGTAATAATATAAAGTGATTGATCAAAAACACTTGCGCCAACTGGAATTATCATTCTGCCTTCTGGGGCTAATTGTTCGATTAATTTATCCGGCATAGAAGTTGGAGATGCTGTTCCGATTATTCGGTCGTATGGTGCATTTTCTATCCAACCTGTTATTCCATTGGCATGATGAACTTGAATATTACTGTATCCAAGGTTAATTAATCGTTTACGAGCATCGTTTGCTAATTTTGCCACAAATTCTAATGAAATAACCTCTTTTGCTACCATTGATAAAACAGCTGACTGATATCCGCAACCTGTACCAATTTCCAATACGGAATGATGTGATTTAATTTGTAATTCGTCGGTCATAAATGCCACAATATACGGTTGACTAATTGTCTGTCCATGACAGATTGGCAAAGGTCCATCAAAGTATGCTAATTGCTGCTGAGGTTTCTCTATAAATAGGTGACGTGGAACAGTTTCCATCGCGTTTAGAACGCGTTTATCTTTAATCCCCCGGCGACGGATTTGATCTTCCACCATTTGTAAACGCTGTTGGTCAAATTCATTCATTTTATTAAATGTTTTCATCTAAATTTGCCACTGAATTTAGAAGGAACCACATGAAATATACTGCATTCAAATTATTTTTACTTTTACCATGGATTATTTTCAGTCAAGCCGTTGATCCAATTTACATTACATTAAATGGGGATATAACTAATCCCGACCAAGAAGTCTCGGGATTGGCTTGGCACGATGATAATTTAATTTTACTACCACAATATCCGACGGATAAAATATATTCAATTCAGAAAGCACAAATTATTGAATTTCTTGATTCAACACGTTCAACAATTTTGCCAAATGAAATAAAGTGGAATTCATCCGGTATAGATAGACGTATTTGCGGATTTGAAGGGTTTGAATCAATTATTTTTAATGACGACACGGTTTATGTTACAATCGAAGCGGAAAGACGTAAAAAGAATTCAGGCTTCATCGCTCGCGGAAATATTAACGACAATGAAATTAAAATTAATAGGAAAAGTCTAAAGAAAATTAAAACACCAGTTTCACTACGCAATATGACGTTTGAGACAATTTTAATGAACAATAATTCTGTAATAACGATTTATGAAGTCAATTCAGCAAAAGTAAACGAAAACCCAATTTATCATAAATTTGATAATGATTTAAAAACAGATATTGTAAAACCATTTCCCTCGACGGAATATCGCATTACTGATGCGACGGAGGTTGACGAGGGCGGTAAATTTTGGGTAACAAACTATTTTTGGCCCGGCGACTATAAGTTGTTAAAACCGGATTTGAATTATACAATTACAGCAAAGGAAGACATAAAACCGGTAGAGCGATTATTGGAATTTCAAATAGTTGGCGGAACAATTGTACGGACAGAAACCCCGCCTATTGATATAAAATTATCCGAGTTCGGCGACTCGCGCAATTGGGAAGGTATAGTGCGTTTAGATGATAAAGGATTTCTAATTGTTACCGATAAATTCCCCGGAACAATACTAGCATTTATACCATATCTGAGTTAATTAAACGAGTTTTTTATCTTCTATAAATCCAATATGGGATTCGAATGGATCAGGGAAATCAAAGCCTTCCACACCGGGAAAATGCACAATTGATGTAATAAATGGCCATGGTATCAGCAAAGAACCGGTAACAGTCTGATATATAGGTCGTTTTGGTTTTTTGCCTTTGGCAGTTTTCAATTTTGGTATTTTAAAATTTGAAAATTCAACCCATAGTCCATAATCGTCGTAACCCAATACTTTTACATAAATTGTTTTTTGAGTTACGCCAATTTCTTTCAATGCTTCTGCATTGGCGAGGATTAGCAAAACCACATCGCCGGTAATATTTTTCATTTTCATCGTTTCACTTTTTTTCATAATTACCTCATTAAATTATTTTTCAATCATTGCTAAAAATTCTTCTTCTGATAAAATATTTACACCTAATTGCTGCGCCTTTTTCAATTTGCTTCCCCCGCCGGTACCGGCGATGAGATAGTCGGTTTTTGAGCTAACCGAACCGCTTGCCCGTCCACCGAACTTTTCAATAATTTCTTTGGCTTTGGTGCGTGTAAGTGATTCCATTCCGCCGGTTAAAACAAATATTTTTCCTGCTAATTTTTGCGCCGTTTGCGATGTTTCTTGTCCGACGATTTTTACGCCATTATTGATACAAGATATTACAACTTTTCTATTAGCATCGTCCTTCCAAAATTGTACAATTCCTTCCGATACAATTGGACCAATTTCAAAGATATTATCTAATTCATCGCATTGGGAATCCATAAAATTTTGAATATTAGCTTTAAAGTGTTTTTCCAATACTTTGGCGATATGTTCTCCTACGTTTCGGATACCAAGTCCGTAAACAAACCGTGCAAAAGTTGTATTTTTTGATTCTGCGATAGAAGATAAAATATTATTTGCTGATTTGTCCGCCATTCTTTCAAGATTGGAAAGGACATTATATTTTAATTTAAAAATTTGATCAACCGACGACAAAATATTTTTATCAACTAATTGTTCAACAAGTTTTCCCCCAAAACCGTCAACATCTAAAGCGTTGCGTGAGACAAAATGTTCGATTCTGCCTTTAATTTGCGCAGGACATGATAAATTCTGACAACGCAATACTGCTTCATCTTCTGATCTATATACAATATGTCCACATACTGGGCAAATATTTGATATTTGATATTTTTTAGTGTTAGGCGGTCGTTTTTCAATTATCACTTTTACAATTTTAGGGATTACATCACCGGCACGCTCAATTAACACGGTATCGCCAATACGAATATCCTTGCGGTCAATTTCATCTTGATTATGTAATGTAGCATTGGTTACTGTTACACCGCCAACTTGAACCGGTTTCAACCGCGCAACAGGTGTAATGGCACCTGTTCTGCCAACTTGTACATCAATATTTTCAATTATAGTTGTGACTTGCTGTGCTTTGAATTTGCCGGCAATTGCCCAACGCGGAGATCGACTTCGTTCTCCCAAAGTTTCTTGTTGAGCGAATGAATTAACTTTATAAACAGTGCCATCAATTTCATAAGGTAAATTATTGCGCAACTTTTCCATTTTTTGATGATATTGCACAATTCCGTCACTTCCATTAATCTGTTCAATATATGGATTTACAGGAATACCCCATTTTTTTAGTGCATCGAGAAATTCTATATGTGTTGAAAATTTAACATTGTCAACTAATCCTAGCTGATAACAATAAATTGAAAGCGGTCTTTGAGCAGTAATATTTGAATTAAGTTGACGTAAACTTCCGGCTGCAGCATTGCGTGGATTTGCAAACAAATTTTCTCCATGGGCTTCACGGTTCAAATTCAATTCATTAAATCCATTTTTTGTTATGAATACTTCACCACGCACTTCGAGAATAGATGGAATTAGAGTATTTTTATCCCTCAATTTTAATGGAATTCCCTTAATGGTTTTGAGGTTTTGAGTTATATCTTCTCCGGTAACTCCATCTCCACGAGTTGATCCATGCGCAAACACGCCATTTATGTAAACAAGTTCAACGCCGATTCCATCCAATTTTGGTTCAGCGATATAATTTATTTCTGAATTCGTATCTAAAAACTTTTTTACACGAATATCGAACGCAGCTAATTCTTCTTCATTCATTGCATTTGCTAACGATTGCATTGGAATGGAATGCTGAATTGTCCCAAATTCAGTCAAGGGCGCTGCCCCAATGCGTTGCGTAGGGGATTCTGCTGTAATAAATTCAGGATGTTCAGATTCTAATGCTTCTAACTCGCGCAGTAGGTCATCATATTCACTATCTGAAATAATCGGATCATCTAGAATATAATAGTTGTAATTATGATTATTAATTTCTTCACGAATTTTTAGAATGCGGTTAGCAGTACTCATAAAAAAGTATATCAGATATTTTTTAAATAATCATCAATGAATGATTCTACGCTGAATATTTCTTCTTCATTAGGTGTGAATGTGTTATGACAATAATTCCCTGTTTCGTCAAGTGAATATAGGTCGGAATACTCATCACGTTTAGCGACAATATCTTTCAGCGCTGTTACCAGCGCAGCAACATCGTTTTTAGTACTGTAAATACCAAACGAAGCCCTTACCATTCCGGCTTTGATTTTTAGAGCGTCATTAAATTCAACTTCATTAAGCTCGACACCTGAGCCCAACACTTCCTCAATTATCATTTCCTTAACATATGGATGGGCGCAGAAACATGCATTGCGAACGGCGATATTATAATAATCATTAAGGATCGCCGCCACCAAACCATGATCAAGTCCACGAATATTCAATGATATAGAAGCAGCTCTAGGGCAGGTTGAACAATTTGATTCACCATAAATAATAACATCCTCAATTTGTTTAATTTGATTGAGTGCGCTGTTAATCAATACAGTTTCATCTTCATAAATAAATTCCATTCCAATTTTGTCCAATACATCAATCGCTGCGGCTAAGCCTATGGCACCGGGTATGTTGGGTGTACCTGCTTCTTCACGATCAGGGAATTTATCCGATATTGTATAACTTTCAACATGTACCTGATCAACCATTCCACCACCAACTTCCTCAGGCTCCATTGAACTTAAAATGTCTTTTCGGCAGATTACAACACCGGGTGATCCTGGTACATAAGTCTTATGACCCGAGAAAACCAATGCATCAATATTTCTGTCAGGATTTTTATGGTCGCTCACCCTAATTGGCAAGTGTGCTGCCATTTGAGCACCGTCAACTAAAATGAGTGCTCCGTATTGGTGCGCTAATTCAGCGATATCATAGATTGGATTAATTATACCTGTTACATTGCTAACTCCGGTCATGGCAATGTAATTAATTCTATCTTTATTTTCCTCTAGTTTTTCTTTTAATGCTTCTAGATTGATACATCCCGGTTGTCCGGAATGGTCGGTTAGCGGTATATGAATAACTTTACCCGCATGCTTACGATGTGGTAGATCATTGGAATGATGTTCCATTAGAGACACAATTGCAACATCTCTATCGGGCTGAAAATCTCTAAAAACACGCGCCATGCGATTTATTCCACCTGTGGTACCACTGCCTGTAAAGAAACAAGCGTATTTTTCTGCATCAGCTTTAACAAATGATAAAATTCTATCGTGTGCCCATTTGTAATTTTGTGTCGCAATTTTTGCTGAAAAATGTAGCAAACTATGCGTATTTGCATAATGATCATAAAAAGCTTCAATCGCATTATATGCGGCACTCATCATTAACGTAGAGGCGGTAGAATCTAAGTAAATACGTTTGGTTTTTTTACCATCTGCACGTGTATAAAGTGTATCCAATCCCATAAAATCAGATTTAATATATTTTAAATATTTTTGTGGATTGTCCATATTCAAATTTACGTTTTTTTGTACAATTCACACAGCTACGATATAAAAATAATATTTAATATGTATAATTAAACTGTAGTAATTTGGTATAATATGGCAGTATTTATAAAACGGGAATATGACTACGCAATTCGTATTTGTGCGTATTTATCGAATTTTTATAAAAAAGAATATTTATCAGTACCGGAAGTATCCAAGAAATTATTTTTAACAGTTCCTTTCACAACAAAAATTGTATATCAATTAAAGAAAAAAAACATTATTGAAACGATTCAGGGGAAATTTGGCGGTATTAGATTAAAATCTGACCCAACTAAGCTTACATTCTATGACATATTATTTGCAATGGGATTTGATATGACGATAAATGAATGTGTAAAGAATCCTAGAATTTGTCCGCTCGTAGATCATTGCAAAACACACAATTATTTTATAGATCAAGAACGAATGATAGTTGATAACCTAAAGAACGCAACCATAAATGATTATAAAATTACAGATGACGATTTGTCTTAAAAAGTTCTCGTTTTTATAAAACTCTATCTATAATTATATTCTAACCTATCAATTCAATAATTGGAGGTTATTATGAGGTTAATTCGATCTTCTTTTCTTTTATTACTTGTTGCTCTATTCGTAACAAATATACTTTTTGCTCAAGCATACGATAGACCTGAAAGTGCAGTTTATGACGCAGCAAATGATAGATATTTAATATCAAACACTGGGAATGGTGATATAATCTCTGTTCCGCGGTTGAATCCAGGGAATATAAGTATTTTCATTACAGGTCAAATGTCTTCTGTCCGGGGTATAATAATAGTTGACAATACTTTATGGACTGCCTGCACAGCCAATAATGCTAATCAAATGCTTTATGGTTATGATTTGAGTACTGGTGTTCGTGTTAGCGGTAGTATATGGATTACTGAAGGTAATTTTATAAATGATGTTACTGCCGGTGAAAATGACATTGTGTATTTGTCTGATAATAATAATATTTATTGGATTAATACTGTAAGCGGTGCCTATGGCACATTACTTGCAAATGCCGGTGCAAATGGATTATTATTTGATGGTGTAAATAATAGAGTATTGTATACAGACGATACACCTGCAACCGGTTCGCAAATATCTGCACTTGATATTGCAACAAACACTTCTACACCGTTAATAGTAAATCCAAATTTTAAATGGCTCGATGGATTAACTGTAGATCATTTAGGTAATTATTATGTTTCGTGTTGGAGCCAACCACAACAAGTGTATCGATATGATCCAAATTTTACATCATCAACCGTAGCTTCAACTGGACATAACGGTGTGGATCATGATGGAGTAGCAGATATTTTCTATGATCAGGTAAATAATATATTAGTTGCCCCGAACATGAATGCAAACACTGTTGATTTTATTCCATTTGCACAATTATCAACTAATGATAATGAAATAAGCATCCCTACCGAATTCCAATTACATCAGAATTTTCCCAATCCATTTAATCCAAGTACAACTATATTTTATGATGTGAGTAAGGAATCAAATGTTAAAGTAGCAGTATTTGACCTACTAGGTAGAAATATTGTTACCTTAGTTGATCAAATTGAACCAGTAGGAAGTAAATCCATTAGTTGGGACGGAAGAGATCATACAGGTAATTTAGTAAAAGCAGGTGTTTATATTTATCAGATTGAAACAGAAGGGTTTATGCAAGCTAAAAAGATGGTTTTGTTGAAATAATATATGGATTAAGGGCAATTCTTTTTTGAATTGCCCTTAATTTTATTAGATTTTTATTCGTAAATCTGTTTGGTTAGTTCTTTAATATTGGTACAATCAGCAACACTTAGATACACATTGCAATCACGACAATCCACATCTTTACAAATATCACCAACGTTTTTCACAATCCAACACGGCTCACCCATTTTATAATATGCATCACAATCTTTACGATCTTTCTCTTCACACGGTTTTATCTTCCAACATGGAACCATTGATAAAACTGTTTTAATTCCGGCGATATTTAAACCGTCTTCTTCAATAAAATGCCGTACACAATGCAATCTTTTTATGTCATTTTTTGAATATAGACGTCTTTTTGTGTCTGTCCTTTTTGGTGAAAGAATGCCTGCGTTCTCATACATTCTTAATGCATGGACAGAAACACCAATTAGGTTTGCCACTACGCCAATTGTATAAACAGGTAAATTTAGATCGTCAATGTTCTGTTTCATTTGTTTTGAGTTTAGGTAAATATTATTTGAGCACCGGCAGATTTTTCGTAGAATTCGCCGACAGTCATAATTCCTTTTACTTGTGGTACAAAATCACCCATTGATAGTTTAAACATATCAACGGTCATTTTGCAAGCATAAATTTCTACACCGGCATCATCACACATTTCTAAAAACTCTCCTACTGGTGGTACATCGAGTTTCTCCATTTCATTTTTCATTAACCAAGTAGCAAAATTGGATACGCCAGGTATTGCGCCCAATAGTGTTGGGAATGGCATAGTAATAGGCATTTTTAACATAGGCATTGCCATATTAAGAGCAGCGTTACCCACAGTTGCAACCTTAAGATTGTTGTGAGTTTTCTTTATTATTGTATTTAGTCCAAAAAATGTAAAGAAAATTGATGCTTCAATCCCTTCCATCCGAGCACCGTTAGCCATTATCAATGATGGATAAACTTCTTCTAACCCACCCTTAGCACAAACTAGTGATACTTTTTTTACTGGTTCATATTCACTCATGTATTTCTCCTATTCTTAGATGCAACCATGTGGTTTTGGTATTCCGGCAATTAACGCTGCTTTCTTTGCAGGTCCACCCGGAAAAAGCTGGTACAGTTCTTTGGTAGAAACACCGCTTTGTTTATTTAATTTACGTATTGATGGACCGGTGCCGTTTTCTTCAAATTCTTTTCGCATAAATTCGATTACGATATAATGGCGATCCGTCAATTCCTCTATTTCTTGTTCTTTTGCAAATGCTATAGCGATATCTTTTGTCCATGCTGATGGATCTGACATGTTTCCGTCATCATCAATTTCAATAGTAACTCCGGCGATTTCTCTTGTTGCCATATTTAACTCCTTATTTATTTTTGATCTGTTGTTCTTCAGTTATTTTTTTTAGGAATGTAATTATAAATCCGATTCCTCTTTTCATTTCTGGTGTTCTTAATTCACGCATTACTTTCCAAACAGAATATTCTGGAGCCTCGGAAGGATCAAGGTTCTGATAAATACTAATTGCGTTATTAATTGCAGTTAACATCTCAGGCTGAGTTAGACTTTTAACGGTCTCAAGAATCGTGATAACATTATTGCCTAGTAATTTGACATCTTCTTCGGAGAAATGTTCAACTACGCGATCCGCTACATTTATTAACTCTTTTATAAATTGAAAATATCCTTTTTGATCAAACTCGTCCAGTTTTTCTAAAGTTGCACTAAATAAATCTTTACTGATTGGTTTAGCATCTTCAAAGAAATCAAGCGCACTCTCAAATTGAGTCATAACATTGGTAATATTGCGAGTATTTTGAAGTATCTTTTTCAGCAAATGTAGAAAATCACCGGTTTGGACAAAAGGTGCGATATCTTCGAGTTCCACAATGGCTGTATTGAAAACATCTTTTACAATAATCGTTAGATCCTGTTTTAGTTCATTCAGTTCTTCTCTTTGCCTGCGAACCACAGCTAATTCTTCAGAAATTAAATCTAATTTCTTATCGATTGATTGTAGTTGCAGTTCTAAGTTTTGATCAGCCATTCTATTTTCTCTTACCGGCCATTAACATTTGTGATTCAATAGGCAGTTCGGCTCCACGCAATAGCAAATTCCAATACATCCATCGGAACATTATTTTTCCATAATGATTCATTTTTGTTTCTTCCAATAGTGAAAATGGTCCAACTCCCGGTAAAGGATATTTTCCCGGCAATGGTTCTGTGTCATAATTAAAATCAATAAGAATTCCTTTCCCAAAACCTGATTCGATATAGCAATTTGCATGGCCATCAAATTTGGCGCGCATTGGTCTGTCTTCAATTATACTAAGGAAATTTTCAAATAATACATCAGCTTCAAAATGAGCAACGGAGCCGGCCTTGGAACTCGGAAGATCCGTTGCGTCCCCAATCACAAATATATTTTTATAATCTTTTGATTGAAGCGTTTGTTTGTCAGTCGGAATAAAATTTAATT
>Ga0190293_1000297_pt1 | contig 17519 bp, 15 predicted proteins | sample 48693001_MG_FD_161671 | JGI IMG/M metagenome (GOLD analysis project Ga0190293, IMG submission 161671) | Hydrothermal vent microbial mat bacterial communities from Southern Trench, Guaymas Basin, Mexico - 4869-30-0-1_MG | ecosystem: Environmental > Aquatic > Marine > Hydrothermal vents >...
AGAATCGGCGTTTCGATCTCACCCAACTCCATGATCTGGGTGCTGCCCATCATTTTCCCGTAACCATTACCAATCACAACACCTGCAGGCACCTTATCCTGATACAGGTTGCCACCGTGGGGCAAAATGGCTGTTACGCCGGTGCGTACATCATCGCCCTCAATCAACGTAAGCTGCCCCACCAGCACACCGTCGACATCGGTAATGGCGTTGTATTCACCCGGACGAAATATTCCCGGTGTGATACCAATTTCACGTGCCCGAACCCGGGCCTCACCTTCAGTCTGTTTACTCATACCCGGTTCCGCACCTAAAGCAAAAGAAGAAAAGCCAGTCATCAAAACAGTTAACGAGAGCAGCAATACCCTCGAGAATGAAAAAAATCCGCCTTTGATACAGGCAATAGAATACGCCACTTCAGCAACTCCTAATATCAGCCAGATACATACTAACCGGTAAAGCCCGGATACCGGTTAAATGTAATCGCCAAGTATAAGATAGTCCCTCTCTTCCTTTGCCATCGGGTGCCTGGAATTGCGCCAGTAAAATGCGATCACACCCAGGCTAAAAATATCCCCATAATGCACCAGGTAGGCGTAGAGGATTTCGTTTTTAGGTTTCAAGTGATAATAAAGTGCCGGTGCAGTAAAGAAGGCAGGGTATCGAATATTGACATATCATGACATGTCTTGATACCCTTATGCTATGGTCAAGATAAAAATCAGTTCCAAAGTTGAACAAAGCGAATGGGAGGCTCTGCAGTCGATCGCCTATGAATCGAAGCAAAGCATTGCCGGTTTGCTGTCGGAGGCCGTGGCGGACTATGTTCGTAAACGAAGACTTCGCCCGGAAGTGCTTTCACACCTTGAAGATTCGATAAGCGAAAACGAGGAACTGGGGCATCGCCTTGCCAAATGACGTCATTCAGTTTCTGTCGCTTGACGAAGCTCTGGCGATTCATGAACAGCTCATCGAAAAATTTGGCGGCACGCCAGGCATAAGGGATTTAGGCTTGTTGGAAAGTGCGCTATTCCGCCCGCAAACCGGCTACTATGAAGATCTTGCGCAGATGTCTGCCGCATTGTTCGAATCCCTTATAAGCAACCACGCCTTTGTGGATGGTAACAAGCGTGCAGCTTACTTTATGTGTGATGTTTTTTTGCGTCTCAATGGCTGGAAGCTCAATGTTGATTCAAACGATGGCTATGTGTTCATTGTCGGGTCACTGGAGAAGGGTGTGTGTGATTTCGAACATCTGCTACCGTGGATTAACCAGCACATCGGAAAACTCTAGTACCCGGATTCTTAGCTATTTAATATCATCTTCCCTGCAATTTCCTTCAGCAGTTTTGAGGCAACCATGGCAGTCATATCGTTGATGTCCCGATCCGGATTGTACTCAACAATATCCGCACCAACGATGGGGTTAGGCAAGCGCTGAATAATCCCCAGAATGTCCCGAACCGATAGTCCGCCGGACTCATGGTGGGATACACCGGGTGCAAAGGCAGGATCCAGGGCATCCATATCCAGGCTGATGTAAACAGGGCCATCAAAATCGCGGCCAATTGACGAAAGGTCCACATCTTTCATTTCGTGACTCTCGACGCCAAAGCGTGCCACCTGCTCACGCTGATGCTGGTTAAGTGTACGAATACCAACCTGCACCAGGCGTTTGGCTAGTCCTTTTTCCATAATGCGTGCAAAGGGGCTGGCGTGGGACCAGGGATTGCCCTCAAAGTCGTCATACAGGTCCGGGTGGGCATCGAAATGCAGGATATTCACCGGGCCATTGACCTGGTTAATGGCCCGCATGATGGGATAGGTTATTGCATGGTCGCCACCCAATACCATAGGCAGCGCACCTTGCTCAACAATCTCCCTGATGTCAGCTTCTATTGCCAGGAAGTTTTCCGCACCCTTTGCAACGTTCCTGTCACCGACGTCAATGAAACGGGAATTGTCTGCCAGGTTAACTCCCAGTTCAGAGCAAAGATTGGCGGATGGGCAGTGTAATGCCCGGCGAATGGCCCCCGGCGCGGCAGCTGCCCCCCGCATATAACTGGAGTTCCTGTCGGAAAGAATCCCGATCAGGGCGATATCATTCTTGCTGAGTTTAAGTGTTGTCATAATGACCTGATTTTTTACTTCAATAAGGCAATGAATGCAACACCCAACACACAAAACAAATACAATGGATACCTCCGTGTTCAGAGCAAAACAACCATGACAAAACTGACCACCGTGCAACTCAATGCACCCTATTTGATCCTCATCGGCGACCTCGGCGATGCGACCTACGCCAAGACGGGTTTGGGCATTGTTCAATGGCGGCCTGACCTGGTCGCGGGGCAGTTGCGCTTTGAAGGTTGCGAGATTGATATGGGCGTACCCGATATGACTGTTGCAGAAGCGGCAAAAGCGGGTGTTAAGAGCCTGTTGATCGGTGTTGCACCCATCGGCGGCGTGGTACCTGATAGCTGGTGGGCATCCATCGAGGAAGCCGCCGGCGCCGGTATGGATATTATCTGCGGCCTGCATTTCAGGCTGGCGGATTTTCCAAAGCTTGTGGCGTCTGCCGAATCCTCGGGCGCACGCCTGATCGACGTGCGTCGACCGCCGGCCAACCTGCCCGTGGGGACGGGTATCAAGCGATCCGGCAAACGCGTATTGATGGTCGGCACCGACTGCGCCATCGGCAAAAAATACTCCGCCCTGGCACTGGATCAGGCCATGCGCGAAGCCGGTATGAATTCCACCTTCCGCGCCACCGGTCAAACCGGCATTATGCTCGCCGGTGAAGGCCTTCCCATCGACGCCGTAGTCGCCGATTTCATATCCGGTGCTGCCGAACTGATCTCACCTGATAACTATGAAGATCACTGGGATGTTATCGAAGGCCAGGGCTCATTATTTCACCCCGGCTACGCAGGCGTCAGCCTTGGCCTTTTGCATGGCTCACAACCGGACGCTTTCGTGCTGTGCCACGATGCCACCCGCACGGTCATCTCCGGTTGGGAGCACTTCGCCCTGCCCTCCATCCAGGATTGTATTGACCAGCATGTGCTAATGGGAAGCCGCACCAATCCGGACATACGCTGTGTCGGCATCAGCGTTAATACATCAGCACTGCCTGCAGATGAACGTCTGGATTACCTGGCAAACCTGAGTAATGAAACCGGCCTGCCCTGCGTCGATCCGCTGATCGATGGCTGCGGGGCAATCGTCGAACACATAAAACAACTCTACTCTGAGGATTAATACCATGGAATTCAGCATACACATCGCAGACTGGCAATTAACCGAACCCTTCCGTATTTCCGGCAATGAATGGATTACCTCAGCCTGTCTGGTTGTGCATCTTGTTGAGGATGGATTTGTCGGCCGCGGTGAAGCACAGGGTGTTTTTTACCTGGACGAGACTGCAGAAAGTATCTTTGAGCAAGCCCATGCAGTTGCTGCTGAAATTCGCAAAGGCATTTCCCGCCAGGAACTGCAGGATCTTCTGCCTGCTGGCGGCGCACGTAACGCGATTGATTGTGCCATGTGGGATCTGGAGTGCAAAAAAGCCGGTAAAACTATCTGGCAACTCACCGGCATTGATCCAAAACCGGTAACAACCGTTTACACCATCGGCCTTGAGGACTCGCCTGAAGCCATGGCAGCAAAAGCCGCCGCCGCTGCTGACGCACCGATACTCAAGATCAAACTCAGTGACCACCTGCCCTATGAAAAACTGGCCGCCATCCGCGCCGCCCGCCCGGATGCCGAACTGGTGGTAGACGCCAACCAGGGCTGGAGCTTCGAATTAATGAAAGAAGTGCTGCCCAAACTGGTCGATTTAAACCTGGCCATGCTGGAACAACCGTTAGCGCGTGGTGGTGATGACATGCTGGAAAGCTTCGAATCCCCCATCACGCTGGCCGCAGACGAATCCTGCCTGCATACCGGCGAGTTGGAAACAGCCGCCCGGCGTTACAGCATGATCAATATCAAGCTGGATAAAACCGGTGGCCTGACAGAAGGACTGCGCCTGGCATACGCTGCAAAGGAAAAAGGTTGCAAGCTGATGGTGGGCAATATGTTGGGTACCTCACTCAGCATGGCACCCTCTTTTGTGGTTGCCCAGCTATGTGATTTCGTAGATATCGATGGGCCGCTGCTGCTGAAATATGACTATCCGTATGCGCTTAAATACAACAAGGGTGTTGTGAAGGGTTTTGATCCGGAGCTTTGGGGTTAGGTGGGTTTATACGCGGGGAAATACCCTCCAGATATCAATGAGAATTGCCATTAATGTCGAATATTGATAAATATGGCCATTATTTCTACTATGAAAACCCTTATTTATCAATTGTGGAAATAAAAAATGCCTAGCAGTTTGAATGTATCTCTAACAAATGAACTCAGAGAGTTTGTTACTTCCCGAACGGGTGATACGGGACTATACGCCACACCAAGTGAATATATCCGTGATTTGATACGCGGGGACATGGCCTCTCAAGAGACTGTTGCGCATGTTTTGAATGGTCTCAATGATATTAGAAATGGTCGTATGTCCGAAAAATCAATTCTGGACATCCACGACGAAACATAAGCAGATTTAATGAGAGACAGGCACTACACCTTAACGAAAACAGCAGAACAGGATTTTCGGCAGGCAAAAAGGTGGTCACTTTCCAGATGGGGGAAACCCCTTACCAAACAGTATTTCACTGACCTTCATATCGGCGCAGAGTACATTGCGTCAAACCATAAGTCTTGGCAGAGTCCAAATATTCTCAAAGCAAATCAATTTATGATTCAAAGAGAATTAAAAGATATTTGATGATGGTGAAGATATTGCCCACCTGCTGGATCTCTCCGGTGCGAAAAGACCCAACCAAGGTCAGAAACGAGTTAACGTCGATTTCCCCAAATGGATGGTAAATGAACTGGACCGGAAAGCCCGCCGCATTGGTGTAACACGCCAATCAATCATTAATCGGAGTCAGACTCAATGGTTTTGATCCAGCCCTTTGGGGGTAAATTCAAAATACAGGGACTCAATTGCGTATTACATTTAGTGACCCAACGCTTTTAGTACAACCTTTGGTTCTTTTGCTACTACATTGAGTAGTACCAAAGCTGGGCCATGAGGCTTGCGATCGCCACGCTCCCAGTGACGAAGCGTGCTAACACTTATTCCAAAAGCTGATGCGAATTCGTTTTGAGACATACCAACCTGAGCTCGAATATTTTTTACATCAACAGGTGTGAACTCGTGAACTACTGCTTTTCCTTTTTTCCCTTTTGAAAACTCCAACGCTTCATCAAGACCTTGTTTGATACTATCAAATACTTTACTCATTTCCGGTCTCCATAATTCTTAACAAGTAGCGATGTGAATTTTGCCAGATCATTACGCTCAGCCTTGGTCAAATTTGTTTTCTCGCCTTTACCAAACAAGGTTAATAAAAACAGTGGTATAGATTTATTTTGATGATAATAAATAATTTGAACACCACCACTTTTACCTTTACCTTGTGCAGGCCATCTTAATTTACGGATACCACCAGTACCCTGCATGATGTCGCCTGCGGATGGATGTACCGCTAAATAATTAATGATACTTTGCCTTTCTGACTTACTGAGCAATTTGTCCGATCGTTTTAGATATTCTGGTAACTCAATAATGGTTTGCATAGTAAATGGTGTAATCCATTGGATTATAGCACATCAATGTAATGGCCATTTGGTTCAATGCAATTGTATCCTGCGTTTACGGCAGAAACGATGGGGGTTTTACTCTTTACCTTGTAGGACATTGGCGGTCATTTGCGACTAAATTGTGGAAACTGTCCAGTGCATTCTAATGCGCTCAAATACAACAAGGGTGCTGTGAAGGGTTTTGATCCGGAGCTTTGGGGTTAAGTAAACCTACCCCAGCAAGCTGGCAAGCCCGACACCGATAAAGTTGGCGATCGCATAACCCAGAATTCCGACCATGAGCCCGGGGGTCACCAATGTCCGCCAGCCTCTTGATGCCGATATGGCAGCCGGCGCCACCGGTCCGCCAATGCAGGCCAGCGATGCTATAACAATCTCGGCAAGATCCATTTTGAACAGCTTCGCGCCCAGGACTATCACGACAAGGTGTGTGATGATGATGAAAGAGGCATAAATAAATACCATCACACCGGCTTCGATCATCACCGCGACATCTGCACCCGCACCGATGGTTGCAAAAAATATGTACATCATCAGCATGCCGGTCTCGAATGCGCCGTGCAGATTTTCGAGTTGCTTGTGAAACATATTGGCCACCAGCAGTGTGATGGCGGTGATGAACAGGATGCCATAGCTGGGAATATTCAGGGCTGTGGCAATACCGTAGCCGATGGCACTGATGGCCAGGCTGATCGTCAAGGCAAGGCAGATATGTGCCGGGTTGTAGGGTAGGACCTCGTCATCGGCGGTAGCCTCGTCGTGCATAGGTGCGTTTGAGGTCTCGACGATTGGTGACGGAATCCATCTTCTCAGGATAGCCACTGACGGAATCAGCACCACGACGAGAATGTGCAGAGTACCAACGACATTGTCAGCTGCCAGGGCTGCAGTTAACAGTGTGGCTTCCGTGAATTCCAGCGCTTCGGCCACTGCTGCGAAATTCATCGAGCCGCCGATATAGGTTGCACTCAGGATACCGGCAAGATCCGGCCCGGTACTTCCCATCGGCAAGATCCACAAGCCAATGACCGCACCGATCAGGGTACCTGCAACCCCCAGAAAATACGCCCCCAACATCGGCCCGGTTTCGGAGATGATGCGCCTTAAGTTGGCCTTGAGTAACAACAGCGGTACCGCGGCCGGCACCAGGTAACTCCAGACCACACCATAAGCCGGTGCTGAATGCGGAATCACGCCGAAATTGCCGAGAAGCATTGCAGTCACCAGCATTATGCCGATCCCTGAAACCTGTTTTCCGATACGCGTAGAGTCAGCCCAGAAACCAAAGCCGGCCACGCCAATAAGTACTGCCCACAGTGCAAAATCCCAATCGGGTGATATCAAGGGAAAGGTCATTATTCTTCTTGCTCCTTCACGTAGCGCAAGTCAAGATCGTGAAAATCGTAGGAGAAGTCAGTTTCCGGCGACACCGCCTTCATGGCGATACGTTCAATTGCACCCTCGGGTGTCAGGTAGAACGACACGTAAGCATCGGCCATGAGTTGCCGGTCGGTCCAGCGCGCGATGAAGGTATCGAACTGGAAGTGCTCCAGGGGGCCGGACAACTGCGGTGTCCGGGCTGAGCGGAAGAAAAGTTTATCATCTACCAGTTCAATAAAGATGTCGCCATACCAGGAGTCCCTGTAGGTACCCACGTAAGTCGCCAATGGAAGACTTGGCCGGCTTTCCACCTGCCTCGCCGCCTCCGCTTCTGCTATTTCCTCGCCGGCTTCCTGGTGGCGGGAACTGACTAAATCCTGGTAGATGCTGACCCAGTCCTTTTCGTCGCCCAGGAACTGGTCAAGTATCTCGAACACAACAGCGCGCGGCCCCGCAGACATTTGATTATTGCTCGCAAAAACCGCCAGGTTTTCTTCGGGCAACATGGCCGTGAAACTGGTCATCCCCCAGAGCAAGCCCCCGTGTTCGTAAATGGGTCGTCCATAGAAAGAAGATACACCCCAGCCCAGGGCATAGGCACTCATGTGGCTGCCGGCATGTTCCTTCACGTAGTCTCTGGTCGGCACTAACGTGACCGGATTGAGAAGTTCCGTGACTTGTTCAGGGCTGATGATTGGCTGCTCCTCAGCTTTTTGATCTTCAGCCTCCTGAGCCTGATCGTCGTATGACAACCACATACTCAACCAACGGGCCATGCCGGCGGCGCTGCACTGGATACCGCCTGCCGCTGCGGTGATGTCTGATTTCTCGAAGTAAGTCACCTGCAGCTCTCCATCCACCAGAACGTGTGGCGTTGCCCGGTTCCCGGCCCCTTCAGCACGGGTTACCCCGGCTCGACAGCCTTCCATACCCAGCGGGGCCAACAGGCGGCTTTCGACAAAGTTTCCATACGACATGCCGGATACGCTGGCAACCACCTCACCGGCAATGATGTACATCAGGTTGTCGTAGGCATATGTGCTGCGGAAGCTGGTGGCCGGTTTCAGGTAGCGCATGGCACGAATTATTTCATCACTGCTTGTCTTGCCTGCAGGAAATATCAGCAAATCACCGGCCCCAAGCCCAAGACCGCTGCGGTGTGTCAGTAAATCCCTGATGGTGAATTCCCGCGTAACCCAGGCATCATACATGCGAAAATCAGGCAGGTAGTCTATGACCTTGTCTTCCCAACCCAGCTTTCCCTCATCGACAAGCAGGGCCAGCGAAGCGGCGGTGAAGGCCTTGGATATCGACGCAATCTGGAACAGGGTATCGCGGTCAACCCGCTCGGCCTTGTTGATTTCCAGCACACCATGTCCCTTGCTGTAGATCACCTCACCGTTATGAACCACCGATACGGCCATACCCGGCACCTGGAACACGTCCATAGCCTGTTTGACGGCAGCATCAATTTTCTTTTCAGTGATCTCGTCGGCGTTTACTGCCGAGCTGGCAAATATTAGCCCGAACGCCAGGCAAAACAGGGGGTAAATCTGGTGCAAGAATCGGCTCCGGCTCGTGTTCACAGCTCACATCCTCTTTGCTTGTAAATTCGGTTAAATACGGCCCACACCATAGCAGGTGTCCAGGAGAGGTGTGCTGACTAGCCCCAGAGCTTACTGGATAAGCCGCGAACCAGTCCACCATCGTATTTCATCGGATGATCGCAGTCCTTAACCAGGGCCAGGGCACCATCCAAATCGACGAAATCGCACAGTTGCGCCACCACCAGGCCGGGTGCCATGGCCAGCGATGTACCGACCATATTGCCGACCATCAGGCCCATTCCCTTGTTCTTGACCAGTTGGGCCAGATTCAGGGCTTCGGTCAGCCCACCGGTCTTGTCCAGCTTGATGTTAATCATCTGGTAGCGGCGGCTGGCAGCTTCGAATTCACTGCTGTCCAGGCAGGATTCATCCGCACATAGGGGAATGGGTGGTTCGTAAGCTTCAAGTTCAGCGTCACCTCCCCGTTTCAGCGGTTGTTCGATCATCTTGATCCCCAGCCGGGCAAATTCCGGGGCCATTTCGATCAGCTGTTGGAAGTCCCAGCCCTGGTTTACATCCACCACGATTTCCGCGTCCGGACGCGCGTTGCAGATGGCCTGCATACGTTCCAGTGGATCCTCAGCACTCAGTTTGACCTTGATATGACGCGAGTCCAGGCTTGCTGCCTTAGCTGCCATCACTTCTGTTGTGCCAATGCCAACGGTCATCACGGTATTCACCAGCTGCATTTTAATGCCTGTGAGTTCCCAGATAGACTTACCGCTGAGTTTACATTCCAGGTCCCACAAGGCGCAGTCAATGGCATTGCGCGCGCCCCCGACAGGCAATAGGTTCAGTAATTCGGTCCGGCTTGCGCCTTCGGCGATACGCCCTTTAACCGACTCGACCTGCACCAGCATGCTTTCAGCATTTTCCTGCAGGTAGTACACCCCGGCTGCCTCGCCGGTTCCACTGACCCCGTCCTGGCCGATTTCCACCACCAGGGCGTCTATTACCGTGAACACGTAGCCGGTGATTGCGAAGGGCTCTTTCAGTGGCAGGGGCTTGATGCAAGCTGATAGCTTACGCATATTCATATTCCTTTCCTTTTCAGGCAAACTCAAGGGTTTTAAAAGAGCGGGATCAGATTGGTTTCTGACCCCGCGAATGTATCGCGCTCAACGGCGCGCCCACAGGCTTAGCGGAAATTCCACCTGATGACACCGCCGAAAGTCCTGGGACGTGTTGGCGTACCACGTGAGACGGAGGAGAAGCTTGAGGCGAAGTTGGTGTAGGCCCATTCATCAAGCAGGTTCGTGACATAAAATGAAACATCGAATTGCTTCATTTGAAAGCCTGCCCGCAAATCCACGAGACTGTAGCTATCCACAGTTACGCGTGGTGATGACGAGGGCCAGTACACACCGTCATCATCGGTATACCCCGAGAATCCAACCGGCATATCACCCTTGTAGCGCCAGGCCGCACCCACATAGGCCGGCAAATCACCCATGTTGAAGTCATAGTTAAAGTCCAGGGCAGCCTGCCACTCGGGGCTGTTGGGTAGTTGTTCACCCTTGGCGCCACCAAGGTTCGGCTCGTCACTGCCGAGCTCGGCGTTGATATAGGACATGGTGCCCATGATGGTCAACGCATCGGTCGCGGCAAAGCTCAGGGCCGCTTCGAGGCCCTTGCTGGTGGCTTTATCTGCATTTCCGCCCACTGAGCTCCCCATAATGATCACCTGAATTATGTAGTCCTCCCAGTCAATGTAAAATGCAGAGACATCGTAGCTGAAGCGCCCATCCGCTGATGTACCCTTGATGCCCGCCTCGTAGCTCCATAGCGAGTCTGGCTTAACAAACGGTTGCGTCAATGGTTCACCGGTCTCCGGGTCGAGCAGCACAAAGTTGGCAGAACCGGGCCGGTACCCGCTGGCGATGCGGCCATAAAAAGACATGGTGTCACTGCTGCGGTAGCGCATATTGAACAGATAGTTGGTGACCTTGTCATCAATCGTGGACTTCGGAATAGGAGCAACCAGTGGAACCCCTTCCACATTCATTACGACATCGTTGGAGTAATCGGCGTAACGGATGCCAAAACTGGTATCAAAATCCGGTGTCAAGTAGTAGGTGCCCGTGGCAAAAAGGGATATTTCCTCGTAGTTCGATGGGAAAGCAACGGCTATGATCAAATCGGGTGGGGCATCTATGACCTGGTTGTTGAAGCTTTCCTCATCGGAATAAAAACCGCCGACGGTCCACTCAAACTTCTCATTGTCATTGGATGTAAGTCTCAATTCCTGGGTGACCTTGTCATAGCCCAGATCGCCAATAAAGACCGCAGATGCATGTGGTGCATTTTCCGGGAAGAATATGTCAGCATAAAAAGCATAGGGAATGGTTGCGTCTACCGAATTGTCAAATGACATTCCTTGTGTGCTGGTGATGGAGGACAATGTTCCGAAACCGAGGTCGTAGTCGATGGTCAAACCCAACATATCAAACTCATATTCGCTCGGGTTAATATCAGTATCGCCAGTTTTATATTTGCCGTACCAGGGCTCCATTGCAGCTTTACCGGGCAAAAACGCATCATCGGCATGGTTCGCCTGGATACTTGCGTTGCCGTTCTGGGTCGAGTTCAGGTAGACGCCCTGTAGCGTGATCTCGAGTTTGTCGGTTGCTGCCCAGCGTAAACTACCGGAACCACCGTAATATTCATTATCGTCCCACCCCTCAATCGGTATGGTCACGTTATCGATATAACCGCTCTTGTCCTTCCAGAATGCGGTAAAGCTCATACCAAGCGTATCGGTCACGATCGGGCCATTGGCGTTTACCCGGTACAACTGGTTGAGCCCACCCCCATTGGTTGAAGACAAGTCAGCCGAGACACTGCCCGTCCAGTCTTCCAGAGATGCGTTCCGTGTATTGAATTTCAGCAGGCCGCCCATGGCGCTGGCACCGTACAAGGTACCTTGCGGGCCCTTCAGTACCTCAAGGGTACCGAGATCCAGCAACGTGCCATCTACCGGGGTACCACCATCTGCGAAAGAGGTTGAGGAGCCAAGGGGAATGTCATCAACATAGGTGGCAACGCCAGCCGACAGAACAGCATTGACGCCACGTATATGGACGGTATTAAAGAAGGATCTGCCGGTATCAACCACGGACACGCCCGGTACAAAAGGCAGGACGTCTGCCAGACCGGTCAAGCCGGCATCGGCAAATTTTCCGGTATCGATCACGGTCACTGCAAGGGCGACATCCTGTAAAGCCTCGTCACGGCGTGATGCTGTGACGATCACTTCTTCCAAAATATTTTCAGCCTCATCCTGAGCGGGGGCTTGAGGGCTGTAAAAAACGCCGCCTGTAAAGGCAAAAGCCAAACTGAAGATTGCTACCAAATGGCGTGTTGACTTGAACATGTTTCTGGCCTTCCTGATTAAGTTGACTGATGGATTACCCGCCGCGCTGCATGTTTCCCAATTCACTCGCCCAAGCAGGGATGTAGTCCGATAGTAAAGAAACCCGGGGGATACCCCATAGGCTGATTCGACTTATTATTGTGCAGAAGCGGTGAGACTGGTCTTCGCAAAGTGAAGGTAGAACAACTCAGGAATAAATATCAAGTGCCACGCAGGGAGTAATAGCCGGGCAGATCAGGTTAAATCCAACAGGCTCCTGACACCTTGAGATTGACGCCATTGTCGCGGACTGCAGCCACTAATCCGGCGAAAGGCCCTGGAGAATGCGGAATGATCCTCATAGCCGATAATGTCACCAATTTCAGATATCGAATGTTTGTCTTCATTCAGCAGCAACTTGGCGGCATCGATGCGCCTGTTGATGCAGTACTGCAATATCGTGGTGCCGAACATGGACTTGAAGCCACTTTTGAGTTGCGTTTCAGAGACGCCCAATTGTCGTGCCAGGACCGGCAGCGAGGGCGGGTTGGCGAACTCTCGATTGAGCATGGTCCTGGCCCTGCGAATCTTTGTCTCACCTGGAATGCTGAGGTCTTCCGAATGAGGATTGATCAGGGGTTGGTCGTTTTTCAGTACCTGCAGGCCGATACACAATAGCTCGCTAAATTTTGCTTCCAGCCAATGACCGAGCAAGGCCCCCGAAACCGGTAAGTTGAAACAGGGCCAGAACAAGTCACGATGAATCTCTTCCAGGAACAATACACGTTGCCGGGGCATCTCGAAATCACCGCTGATAATTTCCTGCAGCCAGCCCGGATAATCCTCGGCGGATTCACCCATTCTTTCCATCAGGTTGGACAGAGTTGTATACAACACAACATGGCGGAGATGTTTATTTGTCTTGGGTATGCGGTAAGTAGTTTCCATTTTAGGAACCGCAGAAACGATGATGGCAGGCCCGAGATCATGTACGTTCATACGCTCACCGAGAAACTCTCGGCGCTTGATGCTTACGACAAATTGAAAACTGATCAAGTCGGACACCTTGTTGCGAATGATTACCGGTGACCTGAAAAATGCTTCACCGATTTCGATCACACAATCCCTGTCAATTTTATAACACAGTATGTGATCAAGAGAGGCGAGCGACAAATCCTGGAAAAAGCTGTTTTCCGGGGCAGAATTGAATCTGGATATTGGCTTCGCGTGTTGGAACAACTTGCTGAGGCTTGAGGCTGGCACTGCTTTCAGATCAAAATCAGGGGAGATGTCCACACTGTATTCATCGCCGTAATTCATTCTATCAACAACCTGTAATATGAACCCATCGCACATCTCCTGAAGCAACGGTTATTATAGTGGTATCTGCCCTTTCTGCACATTCTCTTGGCGCATCGGCCTAACTTGCAGGAGGCCGGCAAAGTTAACATCAGGAAGTTTCATACCAGTATCATCACGGAGACACGCAAAATGAGCCGGTTCACACGTCTGTTATCAGGTGGAATTTTCACGTTACTGCTCACTGCAAATGTCATGGCAGGAGCGGACAAACTGGATGAGCCTGCGGTGCTCGAATCGTTTATGGACGGATTCATCAAGCCATTGATGAAAGCCAAAAACAGCCCGTCGGCGACGGTGGCGATAGCCCAAAACGGCCAGTTGGTCTTTGCCAAGGGTTATGGCTTCCGGGATACCAATAAGCGGGAGCCCGTCGATCCGTACACAAGCCTTTTCCGGCCGGGTTCCACCTCCAAGCTGTTTACCTGGGTTGCGGTCATGCAACTGGTCGAACAGGGTCAACTGGATCTCGATGTGGATGTAAATAACTACCTGCAATCATTCAAGATCAAGGGCACCTTTGATACGCCAATCACTCTGCGCCATATCATGACTCACACGGCCGGCTTTGAAGACGGCGGCATGGGCTATTTGATCATTGAGGACCCGGCCCTGTCCATTTCTCTACGCGAGGCCATGGAGCGTTATCAACCCAGGCGGGTCAATCCGCCCGGGGCCCAGACGGCCTATTCAAACTACGCCACGGCACTCGCCGGCCTGATAGTTTCCAACGTTTCAGGACTGCCATTCGCAGACTATATTCAGCAGAAAATACTTGATCCGCTGGATATGAAACACTCCAGTTTTGTCGAACCTTTGCCCGAGCAACTGGCAGAAACCATGGCTGTGGGCTATGCGCTCAAAGACGGCGGCTATGTCGAGAAACCATTCGAAATCATCACCAACTTTGCACCGGCCGGCTCCCTGTCCGCAACCTCTGTAGACATGATCAAGTTTGCCCAGGCCATACTCAACGGCGGAGAACTTAACAGCAACCGCATTCTCAGGCAGGAAACCGTCGACCAGATGCTCACCAGGAATTTCTCCCATGATGATCGTCTGATGGGCATGGCGCTCGGCTTTTATGAGAGTGATTACAATGGTGTCCGTATCGTGGGACACGGTGGGGACACCCAGTGGTTCCACTCCGACCTGGGTATCGACCAGGAACATGGGTTGGTTTACTTCGTATCAGTTAGCGGCGCCGAGGGGGGCGAGGTGCGATCATTATTTGCACCTGCCTTTTATCAGCAATTTTTCCCCAGGGACGAGGCACCACCCATCCCGCCTGATGATTTTTCAGAAAGAGCCGCTAGGTATGCAGGAACCTATGGTTTCTGGCGCAGCAATTTCTCCACGTTTGAAAAGGCCTTTGGATTGGGAGGCGGCATCAAGGTCATTCCCACCCAGGACAACACCCTGATTGTTACCATGGCCGGCAATGCCAAGCAGTACGCAGAAATCGAGGACAAGCTGTTCCGTCAAATAAATCCGGGAATTTCGCTGGTCAGTGGGCTAAGTCCCCGCCTGTTGGCATTTCAGGAAAACGAAAAAGGCGACATCACCGGATTCGTGATGGACGGACTGCCGTTTATGTCCTTGCGCAAACTGCCTGCTTATGCCACACCGGACTTCAACTTCACCTTGCTCGGATTTTCGATGCTGGTCTTTCTGTTAGTCCTGCTTCAACGTTTCTATCAGCGGGTGATACTCAGGTCATTACCTGCTACTGATCGATCAGCGCTTAACGCGGCAGTATATGCCTCCGCTGCCAATCTGCTGGCTGTTGTCTCCGGGCTGATAGTGATTTCGATGGTTATGGAGCGCCTGATGTCTGAGATACCTCTCGCGCTCAAACTCTGGCTGACACTGCCAATCATCGCAACACTGATGAGCATTTATCTGCTGTACCGCACCATTATTGTGTGGAAGGCGGGTTCGTTGGCTGGAAGCTGGGCACGTATTCGTTTCACAGTGGTCACCTTGTGTACCCTGTTCATGTGCTGGTTCTATTATTTCTGGAACCTGCTGGGTTTTAACTATTTCGGATGATACGTCGGCGGTGTCAGAGGGCTTATTTTATTCGCTGCGATCCTCTCTCTACGCCACACGGTCTTGTCTCCGACGGGGATTTCCGTCGGAGGTTGAGATTTTGTCAAGCCGGGATAATTGGGTGATCCAAATAGCCCCCTAGAAGAACTGGTACCCCAGCAGGTTCCAGAAATAATAGAACCAGCACATGAACAAGGCGCACAGGCTCACAATGGAATAGCGGATTCGTACAAATTTACCAGCTAATAAACCATTTTTCCAGACCAGAACTACCTGGTACAACAAGTAAAACGATGCCAGCGTCGCGATAATCGGAAAAATCAGCCAGAATTTAAACAGCAGCGGAATACTTGCCATTAATTGATCCCCCACCGCCATCATGACAATAGCGAAGAAAACCAGTGCCCACAGGTGGCTGACAGCGGTAACAACTACAGTTCGAGTGGCACGCTTGTCTGCTGCCGGTAAGGCCCGAATACGATCGCGCTGATAAAGGTAGCGCAAAAACACAGCCAGAAAGACAATGACCGCAATACCGAGCATGCCAAAATTAAACGCCTTGCTACTTTGCCAACCTGCCCTGTGCATCGATAGTATTGACAACCCATTTTGCGCGTAGCCAATGATGTCGCCCTGGCCGTTTTCCTGAAAAGCCACCAGATCGCCATTTTCCACGTTCCTGAACAGCCTGTCGCCGATTTCTATAAAGCGCTGTTCACCGATCATCAGGCCGCCTTGTCCATCGGCTGCGACTGTTTTCTGGTCAACGAGCCCTATCAGTTTTTCAATCTTGCTGAAATTCCCACGCCATGAAATAAAGGTGCCGGCAAACCTGTCTACACGGTCATTAAAATCAGTTGGTGGTGTGTCATGGTGTGCGGGAAGGGCAAAAAACTCCTGGTAAAACTCACGTGACAAGATGGAATAAATTTTGCCACCACCCGGGCCGCTGAATGAGGAGAAAACCACCAAATTGGCAGAGGGCGTGATGCCAAGGTGGGAGAAAAAGGCAGTCGTGCCGCCATCGTGTCCAAAGGTGTCGGTATCGCCCCATGGATAGTGCAGGAAGCCAAGTCCATTGCCCTTGAGCCGGTTGTCGGCGGTGAAGTGGCTCTTGTTCATTTCATCAAGGGTTTCGGGCTGAAGGATACGCCCGCCATTGTAAGAACCGCCATTGAGCAACGCGGCGCCAAACTTAAGCATGTCTTCGGCGGTTGCAGCCAATGCTCCCGCCGGTGTGAAGTTCGTAATGAGTTCGTAAGGCCGGGCGACGTATTTCCCGGCTTCGAACTTGTATGCCACCGCCACTTTTTTCTCGAGCCGATCGGGCAACGGTTCGTCAAAGCTGGAATCGTCCATGCCCAGCACACTGAAAATATTCTGCTCAACGTAATCGTTAAAGCTCACACCGGAAACGTTGGCTACCACCAGGCCGGATAGCGACGTGCAATAGTTTGAGTACGCGCCAACTACGCCGGGCGGATTAACCCGCTCAGGTTGATATTTCTTCATTGCATCCGCCAATGGGATGACGTTTTCCGGATCCTCGATAATCAGGTAGCCAAGGAAACCATCCTCAAAACCCGGCGTATGCGTCATGCAATGCCGTAGCGTGACGGGCTGGCCGGGATAAGTGTCCTTGATTTGAAACGTCTCCAGGTAGGTATTGATATCGGCATCCAGGTCCAGCCTGCCCTGCTCGACCAGCTGCATGACGGAAACCCAGGTAAACAGCTTTGAAATGGAGCCAGGCCGGAATAGCGTTGTAATGGGGTCAACCGGAATGCGTTCTTCAACATTTTGCCAGCCGTAACCCTTGCGAAAAATGACTTCACCATCCTTCATCAATGCAAACACACCAGACGGGCTATGGCCTTCGGTCATCAGCGGTTTTACAACGCCATCAACATATGCCTCGATGATTTTCGGATCATTGAGGTCATTTGCATCGAGTGCCCACGCGGGGATAGTGAACAAAAGGGCGGCAGCTAGCAGCCAGTTTTGGATTTTTAGCATATCAATCTCCTGGTGACTGACGGTCATTGCTCTATCACTTCACT
>Ga0190293_1000298_pt1 | contig 17428 bp, 13 predicted proteins | sample 48693001_MG_FD_161671 | JGI IMG/M metagenome (GOLD analysis project Ga0190293, IMG submission 161671) | Hydrothermal vent microbial mat bacterial communities from Southern Trench, Guaymas Basin, Mexico - 4869-30-0-1_MG | ecosystem: Environmental > Aquatic > Marine > Hydrothermal vents >...
GGGAGAAGTTGATATATCCGGGGATATGTTTAAGGTGGAATATTTCAGAGGGAAACCTTTCCTCAACTTCAGTTTCAGCGGGTTTGAAAATATTGAAAAAGATGACCTGCTCCTCCCGACCGGAGAATCGTGTGGTGTTGTCCTCGGGAAAAGGAGATTTGCAGACTGGGATTATATAGTCTATTCATTCAACAGGTGGAAAAAAGAAAAAATATTCAGGGAGAAATGGAAAATAGAAAGAAAGCCCGCGGAGATGGAATTGCTTGAGGATGTCCCTTTCCCGGTAGAATTCACAGGAGGAAAAGGTAAAGAGAAAGAAAAGTTCCTGTTCTATTCGGTACCGGAATTTGAGGGGGAAAAAGTGTTTTTGAAACATTTCTTTGAAAAGAGAGATGCTGAAATCCATTATCAGTCAATTTCCGGTAAGTGGGAAAAATTTGTAAAAAAATATAAAAGCAGAAAGATAGAAGATATATTTAATAAAAAAGGGTGGAAGATAAAATAACCCCCCACCCTTTATTTTTTTATTTTATATAGAGATGGACCGGGAGGAAAAAATCAGCATCCCATGAAATGAGAGGGCCGTCCTTGCCGCCGTCATCATCCCTGTCTGCTCCGAAACTATACAGCATTTGTTTTTTTTCATGCCATTTGTATGGGTTTCCTGAGCATGGATCTATCAGAGAATTGTACAGATCCAGTGAGTCCAAATTTTCCTGGACTGTTTTTGAAGGATCATATTTCAGATGAAGTTCAGCTGATATCCTCACCATGTCGTAGGTGGTTTTCAAATGCCAGGATTTAAGTACAATTGTAGGAAAATTGAATCTGTATTTTTTATAATAGTGTTTCCCGAAAGGGTTCTGAATCCACCAGAAAAATCCCTTTTTTACATTAGTCTTATTTTGAATATCATCCGCCCATTTATATGGAGGTGTTTTCTCATTTTCTAATATTTTTGAAAGGTGATCAAAATAGTATTTTTTTGTCCTGTTCTTCTGAAATAACGGGTTAATACTTTTTACCTGAGACATACTGAACCCTTCTGCAAGAATCGGTTTTGCTGAACCGTATTCATCACCTTCAATTTCATCAAGTTTCCTCAACACAAGTTCAAATACTTCTGACGGGCAATCGGGCTGATTCATGATTGATGCTATTCCGAAGAGAGTTATCTTCTGAACAGCTTTTCCTATCAGGTTTGTTATCAGTGTCCTGCTCCCTTTAGTGGCCTTTTTTGCAAACTCGACATGCTCAATTAATTTATCTGTTGAATTGGCCCAATCACCTTCCAACGCATTCAGAATATTGATTGCGGCATATTGCTTGGCAACATAGAGCCATGTAAGGAGATTTGGGATCGGCGCTGAAAAATTAACCTTATCTTTTTCTAGAACGATCAGAGTATAATCTTCAAAATATTTTGCATTGATAACTTTTTCATATCTTTTCAGAAGGGGTTTAAGAAGGTCCTGCATTTCCAGAACATATTTTTTCTCCTTTAAGATTACCCTTCCCCAGTCCTTGTTTGCAAATTGGGGATAATTATCCCAGGGAGTACTTTTTTTAAAAATTTCTCTCCTTTTTTTTGTTAGTTCTTTGTTAAAAGCTCTTTTCTTCTTATTCCATATGTTGTCATACCAATCCTTGACTCCCTGGACAGTTGCTTTCTCCGGATCATTAAGATTTTTCTGTGTCTTAAAAAGTTCATCAGAATCGATGTCTACATCCAGAGGCTCAGACAATGTCCAGAGCTTAAAAAACCCATTCTCCTTTGTTACCGGAATGGGAGGAAAAAGATCGTTCAAAAAGCTGATAATGTTACTGGTGTCATTCCCCTTTGCTGCTTCGAATTCAGGTTCACTGATATCTGAAAGCAGATTGAAACCTGTCCATAAAAAGATAAAAGCAATGATAATAAAAATGATCTTAAATAATAATTTTTTCATAGTGCCTCCTATTGCACCACTATAATAATTCGGAACACTAAAAAAGAAGTCTCCTAATTGTAATCAATTGGTAACAAGAAAGTAATCATGATTCATGCAAAGGCTTTCGCCGTCATCCACTTCGCTCCCGCTCCGGATGTGCTCATAAATCTCTATAGACAAAACATCAGTTAGTTTCATTAGCCAGTTATGCCTTAGCCGTAATTGCTTTTGACTACCGCAAAATCCTGCTGGTATTTTGCTGGACGTCCGCCCTCCGTTCGATATTAGCGAGACTCGGGCTTCCAGTCCCGCAAAAGCAAAACACGGCTATGGCTGAAACTTCTAATATGAAAATATCATTCCTTTTGTGAAGGAACGAAACAGAGTGGGTGGGAACCGGTTTTACCGAAGCGGCGATGATCCGAAGGGAAAAGGCCACTGTCTGAGCATACATCTTTCAGGTATGTGAGTTGGCCTCTTTAATGCCGCTGAATAATACCCGGTCACACGCGTCGTGGTGAACGAACAAATGAATGATATTTGAAAGTGCTTAATTGCAAAAGTAATCACGGTAAAAGCCACTAAATTTAAAATGAATGATATTTGTTTTTATAATAGAAGTTTGTAACCGGCGCCGTGGATTGTGATTATGTGGTGAGGATCTTTGGGATTATCCTCGATCTTGTTCCTGAGTTTTACTATAAAATTATCAATGGTCTTCGGGTCCGGGAAATATTCATCTCCCCAAACTTTATCGATGATCTCATCCCTAGATATGACCTTCCCAGGATTTTCCAGGAATAATTTTATTATCTGTTGTTCTTTGGGGGAAAGCGAATGATCTTTCCCGCTCTTTTTTACAATAAACTGATCCAGGAGGATCTCGGCAATACCGATCATCAAAGGTACCTGTCCCCTTTTACTATCACCGGCAGTGGCTTCAACCCTTTTAAGGACTGCTCTTATCCTGGCGATCAACTCTTTTGCACTGAATGGTTTTGTTACATAATCATCTGCCCCGAGTTCGAATCCGAGAAGTTTATCACTCTCCTGCACCCTTGCAGTAAGTAATATTATAGGAACTATCTGGTCGATCTTTCTTATCTTCCTGCATAATTCGAAACCGTCAGCACCGGGAAGGTTGATGTCAAGGATCAGGAGATCGGGCTTATTTGAGATGAATTTTTGATACCCGTCTTCACTATTGTCTGTGGCCTCAACTGAAAAGTCATGGAATGTCAGAGCAGAGGACAATGCTTCAACTATTGTTTTGTCATCTTCGACCAATAATATCTTAGTCATTGTTTCCCCATTGTATCATTAATCGGGAACAGGATTACAAATGAAGATCCTTCTCCCGGCCTGCTGTTAACGGTGATCTCCCCTTTATGGGCTGCAATTATGTGAGCAACTATGAATAATCCGAGCCCGCTCCCCTCAGTGGCTGTTACTTTATCTGTCCCGGACCGGTAAAATTTTTCAAATATTTTTTTCTGATCCATGGGAGAGATACCAATACCCTTGTCCCTGACTTCCATCCTGATCTTTTCCCCTTCCTGTGTCAGTTTTATCAGGACGTCTTCATTCCCGAAAGAGTATTTCATACTGTTCTGGATAAGATTAGAGATAATAAGCTTAATTCCATCAGGATCACCATTCAATTCCGGAAGTCCGTCAGCTAGCTCTGTTCTTATCCCGGGACCAAAATTTTCTAAATTATTGCTGAGGTATTCCTCTATAATATCTTTAACTGAAACTTTCCTGAAATTATAAAGTTTCTTCCCTGAGTCGATCTGGGAAAAATCAAGCATATTGTTAATAGTCTCATTCATCCCTTTGGTCTCTGAAATAATGCTTTTTAAAAATTTATCTATTTTGTTTGTGTTATCTATCCATCCGGAAGTTATATTCTCGGCAAGAAGTCTCATCCTTGTGATCGGCGTTTTTAGAGTATGGGATACATGGTCGATAAATTCAGATTTTGACCGGAGCAATTCCATCTCTTTGGCAATGTATTTATAGAACAATATGGTCCCGAGAATAAGGAATGCAATTAGTGAAATTATGAGCCCGTAGTTTATCAAGACCTCCTTTCTGGCAATTGTCTGAAAATGGTCGGGATCGCCGGAATAGAGGATGAGAGAATATCCGTTCAATACTTTTGTAAAAGGGAGATTGACAAGTATTATTTCATTATTATTTTCCCCTTTTATCAGATCCATATCTGAATTGTATTCGATCTTTGGTTCTGTGTTATCTGCACTGAGTTTTAGTTTCACTTCTTCGGGGAAGAAGGTTTTTTTTATATGGTCGTCAGAAACAAGAAACCCGAAAATATAGTCACTGTTTTCAGTGGAAGTTTTGAATCTTTTATAACGGATGTCTACATATTTGTTTAATGGAAAAAACAAAAATGATTTGAAGTTTATCTCTTCATTTACTGATCTGAGATCTATCTTGCTTCTAATAGTTCTGTAGAACCATGTTTTTTCATCACTTGGTGTATATAATTCTTTCAGCTTAAGAAATCTCTCCTCACTGGTTGATTCACCTCTCCGGTTGTCTGAAGCATCCTCAAGTGATTCGGTGAATCTCCAGTCGAGGATTCTGTCAAGATCTGTAATATTCCGTAGTCCGGATAAATTTCCTGGGCTGAATTGAGAAATATCCGAGTCTTTCAGCACTTCCCGGTATCTGTTGAGATTATCCAGTGCCTCATTTTTATACATATCGAACTGGCCGGATCCGGATAATGATTCGTGTTTTACGATCTTTTCATAAAGGGACAGGTATCGTTTCAGAGAGGATTGCATCAGTCCCAGATTCTTTTGAGAAAGCGCTTCCTGACGCAATATTGTCAGCCAGAAAGGGAGGTCAGCCTCGAGTTTGTTATTATGATCTTTTATCAGTAATTGATAGTAATAGGATGCCTGATGGAATTTTCCTTCCTTAAAATAGCATCTGGCGATTGCGTTAAGTATATAGGGTGTTGCCATTTTCCGGGAAGAGATACTGAGACATTTTGTATATATTTGCAATGCTCCCATGATGTCATTTCCGGTGAACTCCAGATCTCTCCCTTTCGAGTACAGAGATCCGATGACCGGGTCGGAGGCGGCAAGGTCAGGGCTCCGTAACCGGGACTCGGCCTTACTGCCGGTTACTGGGAAAATATAATTTCCCTCCACTTCAAGGATGAACGGGTAGCTTATTATTGGATTGTTAACTACGAGTGATTTTATAGTTTCTATAATAGATGAAGGATCGGAAATCTCTACCTTCAGGCTGGAAAGTTCAGTGAAAACCTTAGAGATGGATTGTTCGGAACTATTTTCAATATTCTGGAGTGTCTCATTTGCCCTTAGTTCATATTCTTTTTTCAGGTTCAGTTCACGGGAAGATTTCTGCTGAGACACATAATATAAACCGAGTATACTGATTATGATGCCGGGGGTGATAATACTGGCAAGAATCAAAGATTGCCTCATTTTTTTCCACTTTTTTTTCAATTTATTTCCAAAATGGATTATAAATGATTGAATCTGTAATAGAAAGAAGGTGGACGGCCGGAATTCTTGACAGGGTCAGGGAAATAGAGTATAAATATCCCATTATTAAAAAAAAGGTGGTGATTAATCTTGGCCAGTGTTGACGTAAGACCGGGTGAATCGTTTGACAGTGCTTTCAGAAGATTCAAGAGAAAAGTACAGACTGAAGCAATAATCAAAGAGATCAAAAAACACGCAGTTTACCTGAAACCGGGTGAACGGAAAAGACTGAAGATAGCCCAGGCACAGAAAAGAATGCGCAAAAGAATGCGTAGAGAGATATCTGACCTGTAAAAAGCACGGGGCGTGGCTCAGTCTGGTAGAGTATCGGTTTTGGGAACCGAGGGTCGCAGGTTCGAACCCTGCCGCCCCGAGTTTTTATTCAAAATGCACCCGTAGCTCAATGGATAGAGCAACTGACTTCTAATCAGTAGGTTGGGCGTTCGAGTCGCTCCGGGTGTACTTTTTCCTCCCCATATATCGGTCGTTTTCGCAGTCTTAAAATTTTATCGTTAAAAATATTTTCACGGGTGCCACATTTGGTGCCAAATAAAAGTCATTAAAACCGGCTAATAGTAGTATAAACCCCATTCAATTCCAAAATACTGTCAGGATACCCTTGTATATTAAAAGGAATTATTTTAAAACAACCTTGTATTATTAAATCAAAATGATATGATTGAGACTGAAAGGAGGAAAGGATGAAGCGGAGGATCGAAAAACAACTTCTGGAATGGAAGAACAGCCGGAGGAGAAAGCCTCTCATTGTGAGGGGTGCCCGTCAGGTTGGGAAAACCTGGAGTGTAAAAAAACTTGGCTCGGATCACTTTGAAAATTCCATCCATCTTGATCTGGAAAAGAATCGAAATTTCCACTCTCTCTTTGAGGGAGATTTAGATCCTAGATTAATTGTTCAAAGTATTGAAGTGCTGACGAAGACGAAAATCACTTCAGGAAAAACATTGTTGTTCATAGATGAGATCCAGAGTTGCCCCAGGGCGATTATGTCACTTCGCTATTTCTATGAGGAGATGCCTGATCTGCATGTTATTGCCGCAGGCTCTTTGTTGGAATTCGCTTTGAGTGAAATTTCCTTTCCTGTAGGCAGAATTCAGTACCTGCAAATGGCTCCTTTGTCTTTTTCGGAATATCTTGAAGCGGGGGGAAACGATAAATTGGTGGAAATTATTCACTCCAAACCTGAAACATTACCGGAACCAATACATAATTTGTTACTCAGGGAATTGAAAACATATTTTTTTATTGGAGGGATGCCGGAGAGTGTCAGATCCTTTTATCAAACAAGCAGTTTTATAGAATCTTTCAAGATTCATAAAGAGCTTTTCAATTCCTTTAAAGATGATTTTGGAAAATATGCTGCTCATTCCAGTAAGGTTTGCCTTGAGGAAGTTTTTGTAAATTCTGCAAAGAACATTGGGAATCAATTGGCTTATTCCAGATTATCTGATTCTTTCTCTAATCCTACAATAAAGAAAGCATTTGAGTTATTAGTGAAAGCCAGAATGATCAATAAAGTTTCATCAGTTGGAAAATTGGAACTTCCACTGGATGTGCAGAGTTCTTCAAGAAAGTTTAAAGCCATTATGCTGGATATTGGTATATGGCAGCAATTAAGCGGTATTTCTATTGGGAGTGAAATAGCAGAAGCAAATCTGATGAACTTGTATCGTGGAGCTCTTGCTGAACAATTTGTCGGACAGGAATTACTGACATTTGCCGGTGAGAATTTGTTCTATTGGGCAAGAAATGAAAAAAGCAGTACTGCTGAGGTTGATTATGTTGTATCTGTGAAAGGAAGGATCTATCCTATTGAGGTGAAGAGCGGAAGTTCGGGATCTTTAAAGAGCCTCCATCTGGCATTGAAAACTTATCCTGATTGTCCCGGAGGAATTGTATTTTCAACTCGTGAATTTGGCGAGATTCCAAATCAGAAAATAACATTCCTACCTCTATATTATGCTGGTCAGTTTATGAATTTTCTTTAAGCTTAAATATCAATTGATGTATTTCAGATCGAGGTATTTATTTTATCTAAATAAATTTTCATTTCATTGGATTATTTATTGGTGGCAAATACGCGCCATTTCTGCTTTTAAAATTGATTTATGTGTCTAAATTATGACTACCGAATACGATTGGATATGATCCCATTAGGTTTTTCTCACCATTGGTCTTCATCCCTTTTTTGAGTTACTGAAAAGATTGGAGTGGTCTCATTTATCCTTCACTTGGAACCTGATGGATTATTGGCGCGGAATATTCACTCTGTAACTGAAGTTAAGAAAGCAAGGGTGCGAAATTATGTATGTATTATATGTGGATAAATGCAAAGTGTATATAAATATGAAAAGATGAGTTTACACTATTGACATTTACCTTCTAATGGATGACCCCTTTAGCATTTATAAATTTAATAACTACTAAAGTAGTATTTCAAATTAACCTACTTTAGTTGACTTGATTGGTTCTGGTTATCACTTAGAATAAATACAGTTTTGTTTAAAGGAAAGAATCATGAAGAATATTACTAAAATTAGCTTGATAATATTATCTCTTATTACAAAAATTTTATGTTTCAAATTTGTGGCAGGCCAAGTAAGCAATCAATTAGATAACTTGGAGAATTAAAAATGAAAAAAATATACTTGATTTGTATCTTGGTTGTAATACTATTTTTATCAATTTATGGAAAAAAAGAAAGGATTTTAAGTAATCAAAAATGGTTGGAAGATTTAAATTGTACTGTAAAGCTACTAAAATCCACCCACCCATATCTATATTATCGGATATCAGAGGATGAATTTAACAAGATTGTAAACCAGAGTAAATTAAATATCCGAAAAGCAGTTTCTGACCATGAAGCTTATTTTATAATAAAAAAAGTTATTGCTTCAATACAGGATGGACATACTCAACTATTGGATCAAGGTGTTATAAATCTGAGAGAGTTGAGATTTCCTTTTTTATTAGGCAAATTTGAAGATGGTGTGTTTATAACTGTTATTCGTAACGACTATCAGAAATATTTTGGATCCAAGGTGGTTTCTATAAACGAAAAACCTATTGAGCAAGTTTTAAAAATAACCAGTTCTGTAATTAATATGGATAATAAATTTGGCCTTATTCCCCCTTCAGTTAATTTAATAACTTTTGCTCAAAAAATATTCGGCTTGGAAATTATTGATAGTGAGGAAGAAATAAATCTGGAATTAATTACTACTCAAAATGAAAGAAGAAAAATCAAGGTAAAGTCTGTATGGGAGAAATTTCCAAGATTCTGGCCCAACAGACTTACTATGGCCCCTACCAAAGGAGAATATATTGATGTAGCTAAATCATTGGGTAAGAATACTCCACTTTATTTAAAAAAACAGGATAAGAATTCAAAATTTTATTGGTTTGAGCATTTAAGGGATTCGAAAACAATATACTTTCAATATAATCAGGTTGATAATCAACCTGGAAATCCGGAATCATTCTCTCAATTCACTGAAAGACTATGGGATTATATTGATCAAAACAGGAAGGCTGTTGATAAACTTGTCATTGATATTCGTTTTAACGATGGAGGAAACGGGAGAATGATGACACCTTTTATTAATCATATAATTAAAAGGGATTTTATAAATAAAAGAGGCAAATTATTTGTCCTGGTGGGTAATAGAACTTATAGTGCTCCAGTTATCTTAATGACAGAATTAGTTGTTCACACTGAAGCCATATTCGTCGGAACTCCTCCAGCCAGCCCATTTAATTTTTTCAGTAACCGAAGAATCGTCGGAAGACTACCAAATAGTGATTTTCAGTTAGGGATAGCTTCGCTTCAAATTGCTCATGCCTGGCCTTATCAACCGGAGTATTTCCAGCCGGATATCCCTTCCGGCTTCACTAGCAAGGAATATTTTTCAGGGAAGGATCCGGCTATGGATATTATCTTAAATGGAAATGGCCTTCTATCTGTGGAAGATATTGCAGCAGATTATGGAGTAGAATCCGCTCTTGAATTCTATAAGAAAAATAAAGCTAAATTTTCAAAATACGAATGGTGGACTGCTTATAATCAGGATATTCTGGAGAGCAGGATCAATCAACAAGGATATAATCTGATGGTAACTGATAAAAAAAAAGCTTATCAGATTTTTAAACTCAACACAATCTTATTCCCTAAATCTCCTAATGTCTGGGACAGTTTCGCTGAAATCAATATAGTTAAAGATAAAGTGATGGATGCAATAAAATTTTACAAAAAATCCTTGGACTTAAATCCAGAAAATGATAATGCCAGAAAAATGTTAAATAAATTAATAAAAAAATAAACTTTGATATGATTCTTAACTTGGAGCAAAAATGGATAATTTAGTGAGTGATGCTTTTAAGATCTTCAATAGTGAAGCGTCTGAACATGCAGGATGCTGGAAAGAATTGATCCAAGGGCTTTCTAAAGTTAGCACTCTTGATAAGAGAACTTATAATCTTGCATACCTTTCTGTTCTGGCAGTTTTGGGTAGGAAGAATGGGATACCTTTTCATGTGAAAATAGCAAAGAGTGCCGGGGCAACAAGAGAAGAAATTATTAGTGCCCTTCTGGTTGGATTGCCTGCCGCCGGTCATATTGTTACGGAAGTTCTCCCGAAAGCAGTCGAAACTTTTGATGAGGAAATTTAATTGCCTTAAAAGTGACTATAGCTCAATCAGTGTTGTTTTTCCTTGAGGCTCATACTACTTTTCGACCAGATCGCCCGAATCTGTCCTAATGTTACAATGTGATCTGTGTATTCAAAATTATGGTAATTACAAAGTTTTAAGGAATTTTCCGGTCAGTTGAACCCGGTTTGATACATTGAATTTTTTGAAAATACGGTAATTATAATCTTTAATGGTTTGAAGTGACAGGAACAGTTTATCAGAGATCTCTTTGTTAGTAAAACCATCACATATCAGACCTATTATTTTTGCTTCGGTATCAGAAACATTTCCTGCTTTAATATGATAATCAAGACTTTCAAGGAGCGTTTTCTCTGTTGCAGGGCGTTGGTAATAGTTCTGCAATATGATCTTCAAATACTTCAAAAGTAAAAGATTAAATATAAGTAAAATCAGGGAAGAAATTAATGTAATAAATTCATTTGGGATTTTTGTGAAGATTTGAAGTGGTACCGTACACAATAGAAGTGTCATAATAAAAAGAAATCCGGAAGAGAATACCCTTACAGTTTTTCTCCTTAAGTGATCCTCTATTTTGTTTGAGATAATTAGTGTCCTTATCATTTCAAATGTGACTAGGATCATCCCCAGATAGTCAATCAGTATGTTAATGCATATGTAGAGTGGAATTCTTAAAAAGAAGAGCTTGAACTTTACTCCGATAAAAAAAGTTATAATAAGCAACAGCCATATAGTTAAAAGTAATATCTTGTATTTTCTGCTGAATTTTTCTTCAATTAAAACCCGGAATAATGATATAAAAACTCCAAAAATAAAGATAAGCAGAATGCTGGCAAGAATCCTGTAGGTGAGCTCTATAGAATATGCTATCTCTTCATTCATGCTATGGAGTATATTTACTAAAAAGTAATTGTAAAAAAGATTTATTGCTATTCCGAGATTTGTGACGACAAGGAAATAAAAGAAATTTTTTGATAATGCAGTTTTATATTTCTTTTCTTCAATCAAAGACAAATATATCGCAAACATGCCGATTATTAATCCTAGAATAAATACAGCAATAGAAATATGAACTAGCATGCAATTATCTCTCTTCTAAATGAAATCATTCTCAAAATATTATCATATTTAAGACTCATGTTAAATCTGAGCATAAAAAACAATCTGCTTAACAACTAAAGTCGTTATATTCAAAAAACGACTTTAGTTGTCTTGACCGGATCATGCGATCAACTAGACTATTGAAGAATAGTTAGAATAAAACAGTTTTGTTTAAAGGAAGGAATTATGAAAAATATAACTAAAATTAGCTTGATAATATTTGCTCTTATTACAAAAGTTTTATGTTTCCAATTGGTGGCAAGACCAGGAATGATAGAAAAGCTTTATGATACTAGAGTAACGAATCAACTTATTCTTGCTGAGAGGGATAAGGATATTAATATGATCATCGATATTTTTGATGATAGCGCATTGTTTGTTATTCCAGATGCATTACCCATTTATGGGAAAGAAGCAATTGTTTCAATATATCAGCATATTTGGCGAAAGGGCGAATTAACAACCATTGATTATAAAAATGATTCAATTGAATTCAGTGATAATAAAATAATCGAAAAAGGATTTTACCATTTCATGGAAAAGAATAAGGAGAGTAAGCTTCCATATGAAGTTGTGTTTAAAAAGATTGGAGATAGATATAAAATCTTAGAAATAATATTTGGGAATGCAATTGAAGATTCAAAATTACCAAAGCTTCTCAAGCCTACAGGAGAATATATAGTCGGTAGATCTGTATTCTTCTATGAAAAAGAAGATACTGATATTAACCGGATTCTTTCTTTCGAAATTTGGTACCCTGCTAATCATGAAATCAAGAAAAAAGCCTATTATCAATCAAAAGAAGTTTGTACAGCCTCAGCTGAATTTTTAGGTTGGCCTCTATTTTCTAATAGTTATTTTGCATTGATGTTCAGTAACTCTTTTTTTAATGTCCCTGCCTTTCCCGACAAACATTTTCCTGTTGTTATTTACAATCATGGTTATAGTGGTTTTTCATCTGTTTACCAGACAGTATTTGAAGAGTTGGCAAGCCATGGATATATAGTTGTTAGCATAGCTCACGAAAATGAATCAGCAATCCTGATTAAGGAAGATATGACTGTGATTAAAACAGATAGGGAGAATAAGTTTTTTAAATCTCATTCTATTGAATTGAATGGCCAGGAAATAAATTCTTTACAGAATGTTATTCTTAACTCAAACAATACTCAGGAAAACACAAAAGCTTATAAAAGCCTGATAAAAATCAGCCCTATTCATAATAAAAGTACCCGTTTGTGGGCACAGGATACTAGAGCAGTGATAAAAAAATTAAAAATAATAAATAATAAGTCAAAAAATCTAAGGAGAATATTTGATTTCACCAGAGTAGGAGTAATGGGACATTCTGTTGGTGGTGCTACGGCAGGGCAATTAGCAGTTTCTCCAGAAACAATTAAGGCAGGGATAAATTTAGATGGATTCCAGTTTGGTGATCTGATCAATCAGAAGATTAAAGTACCATTTATGTTTGTTTCAAGTAATGCAAGAGGGAATTCTTACCTCCGTTTTTCCACTTTCATTAATAAGTCGGGAAAAGATTGTTTTCACGCTATAATCAAGGGATTCTCTCATGACAGCTTTTCAGATCTGAGTATATTTAAAACAGAAGGGGAATCGGTAATAAAACTTCAGAGGGAACTGATCACTACTTTTTTTAATATTTACTTAAAAGCGGGAAACAAATCAAATTTAAAAAATCTTGAGCAAAAGTTTAAAAAGTTATCAATTAAATTAAATAGGGGATTCGAAAACCGGATTTAGAAATAGGAATGACAAAATGAAAAAACTAATTATATTATTCTTCACAGTTGCATTTATTTTGGCAGGGTTATGGGGCGTGGAGAAAAAAATGTGGGATAAAAAAACAAATCTAGAAGTAGTGAAATTGATTGTTGATATGTACAATAATGACTCAGAATTGGCAAATTATATTTTTGATGATGATTGTAGACATCATATAAATGGAAGTATTGAAAAGGAGAGAGGTCCGGAAGTTGTTAAGAAATCAATATCATTGATCTCTGAGCAGTTCTCAAAATCAAAAACCACTTTTATTGAAATAATTTCAAATATGGAAAATATAGCAGTGCGGTGGAAATGGGAAGCAATTAATAAGATAACTCACAAAAAATGGCAATTTAATGGCAATACAATTTTTCACTTTAAAAATAGTAAAATAATTGAATACTGGGCAATAGATGACAGATACAGGGAAATGCAGGATCATGGGTTCACAATAATTCCTCCACATAGTAAATGATCAGAAAAACATATGGGGTGAAATTAAAAATACCTTTACATATATACAGAGAAGAATGTATTTTTTAATTCTTAAAAACAATCTGATTGATTCTGATAATCTACTTCATGTCATTGGAAAACAAATCTAGTAAATAATTTCTAAAAATAAAAATTGTGAGAAATATATTAAGTTTATAATTGCCAATATCTAAATCTGACTGTGGGAGATTTTGTACCACAAGTGGTCTCGTTTAGCACAGCTTATGCCCTTAATGCAAGAAATATAACAACGTGTAAAAGAAGTAAAAAAACAGATAACCCTAAATAAATTAGAGTTATCGGTACTTTTCAATTGACATTAAATTTGGTTAAGTTCGGTTTTTCCCCACTCACCGGGAATCTTAAGGAAGTCCCGTGCGTCTGCCAATTAATAATATTTATTAGAAAAAATCATTAAATCAAGATTATTTTTATTGAGACTTTAAATAAATATTCTTTTTAGCTAAGTCATATAACTGGTGCCAAATAGGTGCCATTTGTACCTTAGAAATAGCTGTTCCGTAATAGTTTAGGGTCTTTAATACAAATTCAGAGAAACCTCAAAATCATCTGCAGATCTATGTTTTGAGTATGTTTTAGTTAATTTTGGAGAATAATAAAATCGAGGTGGGAGTGACTTCTAATCAGTAGGTTGGGCGTTCGAGTCGCTCCGGGTGTGCTTTCCCTTTCCAATCATATAGGCTCTTTCGGCATATTTCTGCAAAATCATAATTGCAAATCAATAGCCCATGTGCGACCTAAGCTTCAAGAACGAAGTGCCTGCAGGGTATGACTTATTCTGAAAGAACGGAATGCCTTTTTGGCACAAATAGGTGCCAAATTAATATTTCCTGATCTTATAGTTTTTTGGTGTTTTCAATTCGATTATGTTTTGATCTGTGTCAGGTATTTCAAAACTGTTGACTAATTTTCGTTTTCCTTCCATTAGAGCTTTGGAGTATCGTTCAGTTGTTGTCACTCTGGCGTGGCCGAGGTTTTCCTGATCTTCCTTCCTGTTTCTGTGGTTTGTAGAATCAAAAAATTCTTTTGTAGTGGTAAAAAACATTACAATGTGTTAAAGTTTTCGATATATCGTATACTTTGGCGACTTACGGGAGGTTGTTCATGTATAAAAGAAACTTTTACGTTGATAAGATCAAACCTTTTATCGGGAAACCTGTAATTAAAGTACTTACCGGAATGAGACGTGTAGGGAAAAGTTCACTTTTAAAACTTTTAATAGAAGAGATCTCTTTGAACAAACCGGAAAAGGATCTGATCCTCTATATTAACATGGAATCCCTTCAATGGAATAATATAAAGAATGAAAAGGATCTATACGATCTTGTAATGGCCGAATATAACAAACAGGGACAAATGTTGACTCTGTTTATTGATGAAGTCCAGGAAATAGAGAACTGGGAGAAAGCTGTTAACTCGTTCTTATCAGATAAAATAGCGGATATCTATATTACCGGTTCCAATGCACACCTCCTATCATCTGAACTGGCTACTTTACTTTCAGGCCGTTATATACAATTCCCGGTTTACAGTCTGTCAATATCGGAATATAAACTTTTCAGAAAAAAACAGGAGATAGATGAAGAACTGTTTCTTGAATATTTAAAATTCGGTGGACTTCCGGGGATACATCATGGAGATATCACTGATGAGGTTGTATCACAATATCTTTCATCAATATTTGATACAATATTATTGCGGGATGTCATTGCCAAAAATAAGATCAGAAATATTGCTTTACTTGAAAAAATTGTCCTTTTTCTTCTAAATAATATCGGGAATATATTTTCAGCAAAAAAAGTATCAGATTTTTTAAAAAAAGAGCAGAGAAATATCGGTGTTGAAACCGTCTATAACTATTTGAAATATCTTGAAGAAGCTTTCCTGATATTCAAGGTCCCGAGATATGATATCAAGGGTAAAAAATTCCTGGAAGTCAGTGAAAAATATTTTATCGGAGATATAGGGCTGAAATATGCAAGGGTTGGATATGATCAGAATGATATAAATGCAATTCTCGAAAATACTGTTTTCCTGGAATTGAAAAGGAGAGGTTATACAGTTTTTATAGGAAAACTGGATGATAAAGAGATCGATTTTATTGCCGAGAAAAAAGGGGAAAAAATATATATACAGGTATGTTATCTTCTGGCAACAGATGATGTGGTCAAAAGGGAGTTTTCCGTTTTACAGAAAGTGAAAGATAATTACCCTAAATATGTGATCTCACTTGACAGGTTCTGGAGTGGAAATGTTGAAGGAATTATCCGGATGAATATACAAGATTTTCTCCAAAAAGAGGAATGGTAAATAGAAATCCCAATGGAATGGTAAACAGAATTCCCATTTTGAAGTAACTCCTCAAACGCGAAATAAAAACCTGACCAGTTCACTTCACTTAGGTTAAAAAACCAGATATCCCCCGAGTAACGGGGGATCTGGTCTTTGTGGAGATCTGTATTTATATTAAGGGGGGAGAGATGGAAAGGCTATTTAAAATCATTTTTCATGTTAATTAATGAAGAAAAAAATGTCAAATTTATGGAATGAATTCAAAAATGTTTTGTGTATTTATATAATGGTCCGGGAAAAATGGACCAAAATTTGATAGCAAATAAAGTGCATCTCCTTTAAAATAACAAAGGAGGCTAAATTGAGTAGACGAAGCAAATTTGATGAGAACTTTAAAGCGCGGTTGGCATTGGAAGCGATCAAAGGTGAGAAGACAATTTCAGAGTTATCCGGAGAATATGGAGTCCATCCGAACATGATCCGTTTATGGAAAAAGAAGATGCTTGAGGAAGCACACAGTATTTTCACGAGGAAACAGGATCCCCAAATAAATGAGTTAAAGGATCTTACCGAAGAGTTGTACAAGAAGATCGGGAAACAGAATATTGATCTTGAGTTCTTAAAAACAAAGTACAAACAAATGAAAGACCTGTAAAACTGGAAATGATAGAAAGAGAGAATTCTGATCTGAGTATCCGTCATCAATGCCAGCTTTTAGATCTAAGTCGATCCGGTCTTTACAGAGAGAAGAAAGAGATCAGCCATGAAGACAAAAATCTTCTTGATCTTCTGGACGAGATATTTCTTGAGTTTCCCTATTATGGCAGCCGGAGATTAACTAAGGAGTTAAATCGTAGAGGTTATAAAGTTGGGCGGAGTAAAGTTCGGGGCTTGATGAGAAAAGCCTGTATTGAAGCGATTTATCCTAAGAAGAGACTTAGCATTCCGAATAAAGAACATAAGGTTTATCCGTATTTGCTCAAGGAAGTAAAAATTGATCGGCCCAATAAAGTATGGGCGACAGATATCACTTATATCCGCATGGAGAGAGGTTTTGTTTATCTTGTAGCGATAATCGATCATTTCAGCAGATATATATTATCCTGGAAGATCTCAAATACTCTGGATGTTGGTTTCTGCCGGGATGCTTTAAATGAAGCTATAGAAAAGTTTGGAGCACCTGAGTATTTTAATACAGATCAAGGCTCACAATTTACCAGCAGAGAGTTTGTCGGGATTCTTAAAAGTCATAAAATAAAGATTAGTATGGATGGCAGAGGCAGAGCCATGGATAATATTTTTATAGAACGTTTCTGGAGGAGCCTTAAATATGAGGAGGTATATCTAAAATATTATTCAAGTGTTACCGATTGTAAAAATAACCTAAACAAATACTTTACTAAATATAATGAGTTAAGACTTCATCAGAGCCTCGGATATCTGACTCCCCGGGAAGTATATTCAGGAATGAGGAAAGTTAGTTAAATGGAATACAGGGGGATGCACTTTAAACTAGCCGAAGAAATGGTCTTGACAAACCAGACCACTATACTCAGCAGAATTTTA
>Ga0190293_1000299_pt1 | contig 17387 bp, 16 predicted proteins | sample 48693001_MG_FD_161671 | JGI IMG/M metagenome (GOLD analysis project Ga0190293, IMG submission 161671) | Hydrothermal vent microbial mat bacterial communities from Southern Trench, Guaymas Basin, Mexico - 4869-30-0-1_MG | ecosystem: Environmental > Aquatic > Marine > Hydrothermal vents >...
TCAGTTATTTTAAGTTATTTTTTTAATTTCCTCTGTAAAAAACAATTGATTAAAATAGGTCAGGGGTAAACTCTGTATAAATTTTTACATGGAGTTTATGTATATTTACATTGTGAAAATTTATGTTGTTTTTTGATTATTATTTTAATCTTTTTTAATAAATACTGCCTCAAAAGAAATAAGGCATGACTAATCCATAAATTTACATATTATTCAAATACATTCAACTTTGAATATTAAAATATTGTTACAAGATGTTTTAATATTTATTTGTAAAAATTATCATCAATTTGAGCCCATTACTCCTAGCTATCATTATCGGTCTTTATTTTTTGCTATTAATTGGCATTTCTTACTTTACAGGAAAAGAGGATAGCAATACTACCTTTTTTACGGCCAACAAGAAATCACCATGGTATGTTGTAGCATTTGGAATGATTGGAGCCTCCTTGTCTGGAGTTACATTTATTTCCGTTCCCGGATGGGTACAAAGCACACAATTTAGCTACATGCAAATTGTATTTGGTTATTTATTGGGGTATATCGTAATTGCTTACTTATTGATCCCTTTGTATTACAAATTAAAGATCACATCTATTTATGAATATCTATTACAGCGTTTTGGAAAAACAAGTCATAGAACAGGTGCTTTTTTCTTTTTGATTTCACGCATATTAATTGCTTCATTTCGTCTGTTTTTAGTTGCTTCGGTTTTACAGTATTTTATTTTAGATGCCTGGCATATTCCTTTTGAATTTACAGTTGTCATATCTGTTTTATTTATTTGGCTTTACACTTTTAAAAGTGGTATCAAAACAATTGTATGGACAGATACCCTCCAAACTTTTTTTATGCTTTTTGCGGTCGTTGCTGCTATCATTATTCTTTTAAACAAATTAGACCTTTCTCTTACTGAATTCATACATTCTTCCATCTATAAAAATTACAGTAAAACTATTTTTACCGGTGATTTCAACGACAAAAAATATTGGTTAAAATCTATTCTTGGAGGTATGTTTATAGCCATTGCCATGACTGGTCTAGATCAGGATAATATGCAAAAGAATCTCACATGTAAAAACATCAAAGAATCACAAAAAAATGTAATATCACTTGGATTTGTTCTGATTCTTATCAATTTTATATTTTTATTTTTAGGCGTTTTACTTTTCGCTTACGCTAAAAAATTTGGAGTTTCCATTCCGGTGGTAGAGGGAAAAGTAAAAACCGATCTTCTTTTTCCGGAAATCGCATTGAATCAGGGGCTTGGTCTTGGATTGGGAATTTTATTCATTCTAGGATTAATCGCCGCAGCTTATTCAAGTGCCGATAGTGCGCTAACTTCCTTAACAACTTCCTTTAGTATTGATTTTTTAGATATCGATAAAAAGGAAGTCTCTAAACAAAAAGTGCTTCGAAAAAAAGTACATATTCTTTTTTCTCTTATTTTAATAATCGTGATAATTTCTTATCAGTATTTTATTAAAGACAATATAATCAATAGCTTACTATTAGTTTCCAGTTATACTTATGGTCCGCTTCTTGGAATTTTCAGTTTCGGAATTTTCACAAAATATCAGATTGAGGATTCATGGGTTTGGCTCATTGCTGTTTTGTCCGTTATCTTTACATACATTCTCAATCAAAATGCAAGCAATTGGTTTAATGGCTTTCATTTTGGTTATGAAATACTACTAATTAATGGATTATTTACTTTTATGGGTTTATACTTTATCAGAATAAAAACAGCTAAAACTTGAGTGCTTAAAATTTTAAATAACTAACTTTCGACTTTATGACATTCGACTTTTAGACCTAATAAAATATTCCTATTTTTGAACCATGGAAAAAGATTTAGGCAATTACCGTAAAAGTTACGAAAAGAATCCACTTTTAAAGGATCATATTTCTGACAATCCGATGGAGTTATTCCAAAAATGGTTTTACGAAGCTGATGAAACAAATGGCATTGAAGAGTCTAATATTATGCATATTGCAACGATAGGTCTCGATGGTTTTCCAAAAAACAGACTTGTATTATTAAAACGTTTTACCTGGGAAGGATTTATTTTTTACACCAACTACAACAGTGAAAAAGGCCTGGCCATTGAACAAAATCCAAACGTTTGTGCGACATTCTTCTGGCATAGTTTAGAACACCAGATTATCATCAAAGGAAAAGCTGAAAAAATTGCTGAGAATCTTTCAGATGGCTACTTTGAATCCAGACCGGAAGGCAGCAAACTGGGAGCCTGGGCATCACATCAAAGTCAGGTTATTGAGTCTCGAAAGGCTTTAGATCAAAAATTAGAAGATTATAAAACCAGGTTTGAAGGTAAGGAAATTCCTCGCCCGGATTACTGGGGAGGCTATATCATCAAACCGGTTTCTATCGAGTTTTGGCAAGGTAGAGCAAATAGAATGCACGACCGGATTCTCTTTACCTTACAGGAAGATTATAACTGGAAAACTGAAAGACTGGAGCCCTAATATTTTTTAAAGTCAAAAAGTACAAAGCAAAAAGTAAAAAGTTTCATATATTTGAATCAACCATAATCAATTGAAATAAATGAAAACCTTATATATAGTTCGTCATGCTAAATCCTCCTGGGAATACGAAGGAATAAAAGACATTGACAGGCCTCTAAAGAAAAGAGGTATAAATGACGCCTATTTAGTTTCTTCTGTATTACAAAAAAAAATTGAAACCCCTTCTGTTTTTGTTTCAAGTTGTGCCAACAGAGCATTACATACTGCAATGATATTTAGTTATTCATTTAACTATCCATTGTCCCATGTAAAAATTAGTAAATCCCTATATAATTTCAGTGATGGCTATTTAATTAAAACCGTTATGGCTTTAGACGACGGATTTGATTCTGCAATCATTTTTAGCCATGATCATGGAATTAGTGATTTTGTAAATAAATTTGGTAGTAAAAAAATAAATCACGTACCTACCAGTGGTGTGGTTGCCATTGAATTTAAAACAAAACACTGGAAAAATATCAAAACCGGAAAAACTTTATTTACAGAATTTCCAAAATATCACAAATAAATTATTCTGTAATTATCTGAACTTCAAGGGTATCTCTTAAAACAAATGGTATTATCACAAATTTAACGGAAAGACTGATGAAACATTATTTGATATTGCTTGTTTGAAGGGTGGCATTCAAGAATTTGATATACTAAAATACATAATCAATAGACAAATAGTTCCTTTTTATTACTTTTGTAAACATACGAGAACCAAACAAAATATTATGAAATTAACAAAATATGCCGCTATTGATATAGGTTCCAATGGAGTTAAATTGTTAATTGCCAATGTTGTTGAATTCAAAAATAAAGAAACTCAATTTAAAAAATCATCATTGATTCGTGTACCAATCCGTTTAGGTGAAGATGTATTTACAAAGGGAATCATTTCTGAGAATAATAAGAACAGAATGTGTGATGCCATGCAGGCATTTCAACTTTTAATGAAGGTCAATGGGGTAAAGAAATTCAAAGCATGTGCTACCTCAGCTATGAGGGAAGCCGACAATAGCGATGAGATCATTCATTTTATTCGTGAAAAAACAGGTTTACAAATTGATATTATTGATAGCAAAACAGAAGCCGAAATAATTTCATCCACCGATTTAAAAGAGTTTATTCAAAATGACAAAACTTATCTTTATGTGGATGTAGGAGGTGGAAGCACAGAATTTACATTTTTTTCAAATGGAGAATTAATTGATTCAAAATCTTTTAAAATAGGTACTGTAAGGTTACTGGATAACAAAGTGGGAGATTCCGTTTGGGATGATACAAAAGAATGGATCAAAAAAACCAGTAAACATTTAAATAATATCTCTTTAATTGGATCTGGTGGTAATATCAACAAGATCTTTAAAATGTCAGGGAAACGAGAAGGAAAATCTCTTTCTTATGTTTATTTAAAATCTTATTACAATTTTCTAGATAAAATGAACTATGATGAACGGATCAGCGAACTGGATCTGAATCCTGACAGGGCTGATGTAATAATTCCTGCGACTAAAATATATTTGAAAGCGATGAAATGGAGTCATGCAAAAAAAATATATGTCCCTAAAATCGGTCTTTCTGACGGGATCATCAAAAGCTTGTATATGGGAAAGATATAGTTTTATACCTAATTTACCCTATGAATTGCATATTCCTTTTTAAACAGAATAACTACAAATATTTTGAACTAACTTCCTCTGTATTTTCAGAACAAAATGTACATTTGCAATCCCAAAACTTAAAGACTAAAAACAATAAAATAGTTACAAATGAGTAGATCAAAAAATATTTTACTTTGGACACTAACTGTTATCATCACAGTTAGTGCTATGTTCTATCAACGAATGACCGGACCAACATATCCAAAAAAAGTTAGTGCAGTTCTTTCTGGGCAGGAATATAATTTTAAGCTATTACGATCTAATGAAATTGGAACTCCTTGTGATATAAATTTAGATGCAGAAGATCCTGACCTGGAAGCAACCATTTATTTTAAACGTTATAAAGTTGATGAACCATGGCAGGAAGTAAAAATGCAACGCAAAGCTTCTCATAAAAAAGCTTTTTTTGGCAAAGGTGATGAAACAGAAATTCTTACTGCTACCCTTCCCGAACAACCTTCTGCAGGAAAAGTAGAATACCATATTGACATCTACAAAAACGATCAAAAAACATCTATTGCTGCTGATGAACCTGTGGTTGTTCGTTTCAAGGGCTTTGTACCACGATCCGTATTGATTCCACATGTTTTGTTTATGATCATTTCTCTTTTTATAGGAACCCGTGCCGGGATAGAAGCGCTCTTTAAAGGGGGAAAAACTTTTAAATTTACGCGTATAACGCTTATTGCTTTTGGAATTGGTGGATTAATTTTTGGTCCGATCGTTCAAAAATATGCCTTTGGTGAATTGTGGACAGGCTGGCCTTTTGGCGGTGACTGGACTGACAATAAAACTATTTTTGCATGGCTTTTTTGGCTGGTAGCTTTCTTTGTGTTACGAAAAAAACCAAAAAACAGAGTATGGCCAGTTATTGCCATGCTGGTTCTTTTTGCTATGTATATGATTCCTCACTCTATGGGAGGTTCAGAATTAGATAATGAAACTGGAAAAATTGAAACTGGAGTTAGAGAATAATACTGATCTTAGGATTTGTTCTCCTGAGCTCTTATACGAACATCTCTAATATCTTCAATCAAATCATTTTTGGTATCATTATATAGTGCCAGAAATATATTGAATGATTCACCTGAATCCAGCTTTTTATCTGCCAGAGATTTCATTGCCTGTGATCTTAATAGTTTTAATTCTTTTAATATTTTGATGTAAGCATCTTCCTCTGTTGCTGTTTCAGACTTACTTCTTATATCAAGCAAAGAATTGTAATACATCTCAATATTTTGCTTTTTCCTTCTTTTAAATCTTGTCCTTAAAGATGCTAAAATTCCAAATAACACAACCGAAATGGAAATCAAAGGCCAAATTATTTTTACATACTTTGACCATACAGGTGGTTCATTTCTATCCAAAAATTGAATTGCTCCTTTATGTAATGGAAAAGATAAATCTTGCCGATCATAATTAAAATCCAAGAGATTATAAACTGGATTCATTTGGATAAGTCTTGATCTATTATCATATAAAGTTTTTGTGATACCATAAATTAAATCATTAGAAACATCACTTCTGGTAATAAGTATATCATTAAGTGAAACAGTTAATACCGAATTATCAGGTTTTCCTTTATATATAGATCTTGGAATAATAAATGGCTTTATACTCATATTCATCAAGGCAAACCCCTCAATTTTAGAGCCCTTACCATAATTATCAATATCATCTAAAGGGAAAAATAACCAATCATGATGAATCAAATTTTTCACTTCAACATTATTTAGATGCATAAGTCCGATATACACCTTTAAACTATCTGACTTTTCATCTATTTTTAATTCAGTTGAGGCAAGTTTAGAATCTATTTTGCTTTCGTCAATATTAAAACTATAAAAAAACCTTTCAAAAAATATACTATCTAATCTTGATCTATCTTCGAAATAAACTGTTTCATTTTCCAGAATATCTTTTAGACTTCTATCTTTCATATTTTCACTAGTCATTATCATTAAAATACGAGGTAATAATGGAATAATAGCTTTTATTCTCATGTCTTCATTCCTAGCATTATTTGGAATGATTACCAAATCTACCTTTTTATCCAATAACTGTTTAAGAGCAGAATCCGCCGAAAGCATATAATCAATTTTTACATCTAAATTATATTTTTTCTTTAAAATTTTTCTTAGAGCAGAATCCGATACTTTAGATGAGCTATACTCTGTAACTTTTAATAATTTTAAAGTCTTGTTTTTCTGGTCACAGGAAACCAGGGCAAACAGAATAAATACAATAATTATGCTTGTAAATTTTTTCATAGTTTTATTAAGATTTATATCCATTTTTTAAGTTTAAAATAAAACAATGCTAGTAATGACAGAAATATCATTATTGTGATAGCAATTGGGTAAGCATTTGGAAAATTAAGTTCAGGCATATCTTGAAAATTCATACCATAAATACTCGCAATAAGTGTTGGTGGTAAAAAAATAACAGAAACGATGGTAAAAACCTTCATAATAACATTTTGCCTCAAATTGATCAATCCCATTAACGTATCTTGCAAATACTCCAGACGTTCGAAGTCAAAAGATATATAGTCCAGAATGGAATGCAGGTCTTTTTCAAGGATGAAGATTTGCTTTTGTAACCCTTTCTTTAAAAAATGATCACTTTTTGAAATGGAAATAACAACCCTCTCTTTATCTATAATATTTCTTCTCACTAAGATCAACTGCTCTTGAAGTGTGGTTATATCATAGATCAAATTCTCATCCAGATTACTTTGCGTGGTAATTCTATTACTTAATTTAACAATTCTACTGGTAATATCTTCAATAGTATCTATATCGTACTCAAGGATTTTCCCTATAATCTTTAGAAGAACTTTTTTTCCATCTAACTTTGATATATCTGCTAATTCAATCTCTTTATAAATATTATCATAAGACAAATGTGGAATTTTATGATTTGATATTAAAAAATCATCCATTAAAATAAATGAAATTGGCTTACCTAGCAGATTTTTTCCGTCACGATGAAGTAATCTTGTATTGATCATTATTTGGCCTTCGCTCTCCATAAATCTAAAACTATGTCGAACCTTCTTCTTTGAAAGCAAATCAAGTTTTACCTTAAATTCATCTTCTAATGTAGTTCTTTCCTTATCCGTGATTTTTAAAAGATCAAGCCATAAAAAATCACTTCTTGAAATCTTTAAAATTTCCTTTAAATCGGTTGTTTTTTCAAATTTTTCGTATTTTTTATATATTAGTGTAACCATACTTTAGAAATTAGTAAGAATTCTGTTTTACTGATCTGAATTTAACAGAGGTATTCAGTGCCTTCAACACAGCTGGATCTCTTTTATACACATCTTTTATAAAATAAACTCCCCCTTTCCTGTCAACACCGGTTGTCCAGTACAACAAATAAATAGGAAGTGGTTTAGGAAGATCAATTCTTGTAGTTTCGCCACTGGCTAATATTTCATTGATTTTATCCATATTCCAAACTTTTGGATCATCCATCAGGCTTATCAACAATCCCCATTTATCTTCCGTTCGGATACAGCCGTGACTAAAAGCCCTATCCTGTTTATTGAAAAGACTTTTGGATGGTGTATCATGTAAATAGATAGCATTTTTATTTGGAAAAATAAATTTAACTTGTCCCAGAGCGTTCCATGGACCGGCTTCCTGCCGAACAATAAAAGGGAAGTTCCCCCTAGAATATTGATGAAAATCTATCTTCTTCGGATCTAAAACCTTACCGCTTTTATTCATAATTATCATATGCTTTGCAGCCAGATAGCCCGGATCTTTTTTTAGTTTTGGAAGAGTTTCACTCGTAGCAATTGAATAAGGAAGTGTCCATGTTGGATTTAAAATAATATACTGCATACTATCTTTAAAAATAGGAGTACTCTTATGATACTTACCTACAATCACTCTTGAGTGAAATATTTCCTTCTTATTTTTAATTCTTCTCACTTTAAACCCGGCAATATTGACCATTAAAAAATCATCTCCAGGATGATGCATTACCCATCTTGACCTTTCTAAATTAATACGTATCTGATCAATACGGTCTTCCACAGAAACATTCATTTGCTCCAAAGTACCTTTTCCTATTATACCATCGGCAGTTAAATTATGTCTTTCCTGAAACTTCTTTACAGCTACTTCTAATTCATCATCAAATAAAGAAATACCATCAACTTTTGAAGAAACAAGATCTTTATTGATCTCTAAATATTTTCTAATGATTGGTATTCTTTTATCCTTATCCCCCTTCTCCAATTTATCAATAACAGGAATTTTTGGCCAACCACCATTACTTGCAATTTCTTTATACTTTTTTAAGTTTTGCTTCATCAACAAATAAAAATAATGCTGTGGTTTTAATCCTTGAAGCGCCCATTTTATATTATCATTTTTAAGCGTTACTGATACCAGACTATCAATCCCTTTAGGTCTTTGGTTAATATCAACATCCCATTTTGAACGCAATTGTGATTGCTCTACCTTACCCGATACCAAATGTGAAGCATAAAGCATCAAAGCATCGGTTAATAACATATCTAAATTAGCGGCATCCAGATCACTTAGTTTTTTATACTTTGATTTGGATAATATTTTTTTAATTCTTTCTAAATGATAATCATTTGGCAACAAACCTTCTTCATCGGCTCTGTTCAAATTATCAATAAGATCTTTTCTGTTTATTTTACTATCCCATATTACCTCATAATTGCTATTCCTATAAATTTTTGGTAATTCAATCTGCGAAAACAAAACAATCCCATCTGCAGAGATTGATTTTTTACTTTCTCCTGACTCTACGCGCTGTTTAATAATTTGTTGTGAAGTTTGTGCGTAAACAGAAATACTTAAGAAAAAAAGTAACAATCCGGTGCTTGTAAGTTTAATACGATTCATATATATCAATTAGTTTTATTTTTTCGGCAAAATAATAAAAAATTATTATTTTCTATGAAAAATTACTTTTCCAAAATTATCAGGAAGTAAAATTGCAGTCACCTCTCCGGTAACGGTAACCACGCCTTCTACAATTACATCTATTTTGGTAATTACTTTTCTATTTGTAATTTCAATTAATTTACCAACAATTTTCAGTTCCTTTTGTAAAGGTGTTGGTTTTATATAATTTACATTTAAATTACCTGTTACAAATCTTGGAGCATTTCCCATTTTAATTTCCAAACCACTTTCACGTGCATAAAAAATGGAGGCTGAACCTGTACCGTGGCAATCGATCAACGAGGCGAGTAAGCCACCATATACAAAGCCTTCTACCGCAATATGGTAATCCTTTGGGATGAATTTACTTACAGTAATTTCTCCTTCTAAATAAGTTTTTAAATGATATCCTTCATCATTCAATCTGCCACATCCATAACAATGAGAAAATTCTTCATCATATAGATCTTGTATCGGTTCTACTAATTTCATTTTATTCCATTTTAATTAAAATAACTAAATCCTTTTTTAGGATCTACTTCCAATAATGTTTCATAAATTAATTTGATCACATTTTCCACATCCTCTTTATGTACCATTTCAACTGTTGTGTGCATATAACGAAGTGCCAGCGATATCAAAGCAGATGGAACGCCACCGTTTGAATAGGCGAATGCATCTGTATCTGTTCCGGTTGCTCTTGAAGAAGCCATTCTTTGGAACGGGATCATATTCTTTTCTGCAGTTTCAATGATCAATTCACGAACATTGTTTTGCACGGCAGGCGCATATGAAATTACCGGTCCGTCACCTGATTTTGTTTCTCCTTCTTTCTTTTTATCGATCATGGGAGTTGTTGTATCATGGCAAACATCTGTCACAATGGCAAGATCTGGCTTAATAGTATGCGTAATCATTTCGGCACCACGAAGACCAATTTCTTCTTGCACCGAATTAGTAATGTATAATCCAAAAGGTAATTTATTTTTATTTTCTTTTAATAATCTGGCAACTTCAGCGATCATAAAACCACCCATTCGATTATCTAAAGCACGACAAACAAAATTATTTTTATTCAAAATAAAGAATTCATCCGGATAGGTAATTACACAACCTACATGAACTCCAAGTTTTTCTACTTCTTTTTTGTTCTTGCACCCAACATCGATAAAAATATTATCCAGTTTTGGCGCTTCTTCTTTACCTCCAATTCGGGTATGAATGGCAGGCCATCCAAAAACACCTTGTACAATTCCTTTTTTAGTATGGATATTTACTCTTTTGGAAGGTGCGATCTGATGATCACTACCTCCGTTTCTAATCACATAGATCAATCCATCATCTGTAATATAATTCACATACCAGGAAATTTCATCGGCATGACCTTCAATTACAACCTTAAATTCAGCATCCGGATTGATCACTCCCACTGCTGTGCCGTAATTATCTGTAATAAAAGTATCTACGTAAGGTTTCAAATATTCCATCCAAATTTTTTGCCCTTCAGACTCATAACCGGTTGGTGAAGCATTATTCAAATATTTTTCTAAAAAGTCAATTGATTTTTTATTTAGAATTTTATCTTTTGCCATTATCTCTTTTTTTTTACGAAAATAAGAAATTTATCTTATTGTTTTTACTGAATTAGCTATTGTTTATAACAAGTTTTCCTTAACAAAAAATTATCATATCTATTCATTCAAAATTTGATCAAATCAAATTGTTATTGTTATTTTTGGAGCGATTTTTGATTATCAATATTTTATATGAAAAAGAATTTATTTATACTATTTCTCATCCTTCCATTTTTTTTGTTTTCCCAAAAATGGAAAAAGGAAGATATTGGTAATGAGGACTTTTTTATCATTAAAAATGACTCTTTAACAATTCCTCTTGACGAAGTTATTGTTTTGAATAAGAGAAATTTCGATTCCTCAAAAGAGAGAAAATACTACTACTGGTACACAAAAAAAGTTAGAAAAGCATATCCTTATGCAAAACTGGCTGCTGAAAAAATGACAGAATTGAATTTATCCCTTGATTCTATCAAGTCAAAGAGAAAAAGAAGAAAACATGTTAAAAAGGTTCAGAAGTATCTGGAAGGTGAATTTACCGATCAATTAAAAAAAATGACCAGAACCGAGGGACGAATTTTGATAAAACTGGTAAACAGGCAAACAGGTGAAACAATGTATAGCCTCATCAAAGATTACCGAAGTGGTTTAAAGGCATTTATGTACAATACTTCCGCAAAGTTTTTTAAACTCAATTTAAAGAATGAATATCAACCACAAGAAATTGAATTGGATTTTTTAGTGGAAGATATTTTACAACGGGCTTTTATTGATGGTGCATTAGAAAAACAGGAACCATATATACCAATTGATTATTTTGAATTGCAAAATCATTGGAAAAATATATCTGTTATTGATGTGATCAACAATTATATCGAAAAATACAAATAATTATTCTGGTAAGGATGATGCATTTGGATCAACCGTATGATCTACGCCTTTAAATTCTTCCAAAACAGATTCTATCTTACTGTCAATGAATTTTTTATCTGTATTATATTTTACAGCCAAAGATTCCTGACCCGGCATTTGTTCGATCATCAAAGTAGATGAAGGAAATGCAAATTCAACTCCTAAAGCAGCAGCCAGTTTCACAATGGAAATATGCAATCTATGTCTTGAAGATTGCTCATCTCCCCAGTCTAATTTTTTAAAGAATACATTGACCATGATTTCCAGGGCAGAATCACCAAAACCGGTAAATTCCACATTAAAAGACTCACTTCTGGTATCAGGATGTTCAATAATAATTTTTCTGATCCCATGCACAAAAGCCTCGATCAATTCAGGGGGAGTATCATACCTTATTCCAAGTTCTGTTTGATATCTTCTGTATAGCCTTAACCCCAAATTATTAATTTCCATTTCGGAAACTTTACTGTTGGGAATTTGAAATATAGAAGTATCTACTCCCCGTACCCGGGTTGATCGTATACCAACATATTCCACTGTTCCTTCTATTCCCCCAATCACTACCCAATCACCTATATGAAATGGTTTATCTAAAAATATGTTAAAAGTACCTATTAGGTTCTTAACAGAATCCTGTGCGGCAAAAGCCAGAGCGATACCACCAATAGAAGCACCTGCTAAAACAGTAGTAGGATTAACTCCAAAGATGGTTAGAACATGAAAAAAACCAATTAAAACTATGATGCCATTAATAAATTTATTGACAATTGGTGTCAGTTGCCTGTCTAATCTGCTTCTTGAATCTTTGTTAATATCATTATACAAACTTACAAATAGCTTTAATAGGGTAAGTACAATCATTACCCAAAAAACTGTTTCTGCTACTTTTAGTCCAATAATAACATAACTATTTAGGTTTAATAATTGCAGTGAAGGAAAGATTCTTTGTATGAACCTAATCAAAATAATAAACACAATTGGTCTTGTTAATTCATTTAATATTTCAAATGATTGATAACTTCTTTTTCTTTCAAATAGTTTTACAATTTTTTTTAGTAAAAAAAGTACTATTGGTCTTAAAATATAGAATAATAAAACGGATACAATCATCAACAATACAAAAGCTATTGGCTGCCATATCAAAACACCTAAAAAAGTTGCTTTAAAAAATCCTGGAAATTTTTGTCCTATCCATGCCAATTGTGACGGATATAGTCTATCATAAATTGCATCTATTTCTTCAATAGTTTTTTTTGAATAATACCATTTATTCCCTACTTTTTCAACATACACTTCAGGCAACCTCAATGGGAAAGGAGCGTATCTGTGTTGTGCCTTTTCGATCTTTTGGGTTGATACAAGAACGGTATCTAAATAACTGGCATTTGTTGGAACATTTGTAAAGTCTATTACCAATCCCATCCCGTCCAGTACAGCTTTTATTTTTATTGCCTTCGCATTCGCTTCTTTTTTGGATAAACCTTTGATGGTAGTTGATGCCTTTGCTACATTATAACTATCAGGCATTAAGAAGTATATATGCGTATAAAGTGTTGCATTGGGGTTTCTTAGATCAACTTTTACAGTTCCCTGTGCAAAGCTAAAACCAGATACAAAGACTAATAAATATAGTAGTTTTTTCATTTAACAAAAATAACAAAATCAAATCAATTATCTTTTCTTCCTTTTCGATTTGTTTAAAACACTTGTATAACCTTTATTTTGTTTTGATTTTTTATGACTTCGATTAAAATCGGAATTATTCTTCTTTTGAGATTTACCTTTTCGATAGCTATTGCCAGTACTTAATAGTTTTTCAACCAGATCATTTCGATGTACTTTTTGCAAAGTGTTTTTAATCCAATTGAAATTTTCCCTTTTGTACCAAAAAAAGAATTTGTGCTGTTCATCACGATCTTTCTTTGTTTTAGAAACATACACTTTCTTTAAAGTATATGGATGATAACCACTGTAATAGATCACCGTAGCAACCGTCATCGGAGTTGGTGTAAATCCTTGAACCTGCTCCAGTTGAAATCCCATATCCTTTGTTTCGGCTGCAAGGTTAGCCATATCTTCCAGCTCACAGGCTGGGTGACTCGAAATAAAATAAGGAATCAACTGAAGATTCAATCGCTTCATTTTATTGATCTTGTCAAAAGTCTTTTTAAATTGATGAAAATAGGAAAATGAGGGCTTTCGCATTAATTTTAAAACCGGATCAGACGTATGTTCCGGTGCAACTTTCAACCTTCCGGAAACGTGCTTGGTCATCACTTCTTCTGTATATGCTTCCAGTTCTTTTACATCTGCATTTTTATTGAATTCCGGTACCAGCAAATCATATCTGATTCCACTGCCAATAAATGATTTTTTTATTTTTGGATGTTTATCTACTGCCTGATAAATTTCAGTAAGTGGTTTATGCGAAGTATCTAAATTATAGCATATTACAGGTGAAATACACGAAGGCGCAATACATTTATCACAAATACTTTGAATTTTACCTTTCATTTTATACATATTGGCAGATGGCCCACCAATATCAGATAAATAACCTTTAAAATCAGGCATATTGGCAACTGCATCTACTTCTTTTAAAATAGATTCCTTGCTACGACTTGCAATAAATTTTCCCTGATGTGCAGAGATCGTACAAAAACTACAACCCCCAAAACAACCTCTGTGAATGTTGATAGAGAATTTGATCATTTCGAATGCAGGAATTGGACCTCGTTTATTATATTTAGGGTGAGGCAATCTTGTAAATGGAAGATCAAAAGATGCATCAATTTCTTTTTCGGTCATTGTTGAAGCAGGTGGGTTAATTACCAAAGTCTTATTCTCCACCTTTTGTAAAACCCTTCTTCCAAATATTTTATTTGACTCCTGTTCAATCGTTTTAAAATTACTTGCGAAGATCTTTTTATCCTTTAAACAGGCTTCATGCGAATGAATTTCTACATCTTCCCACTGGTTATTTTTTGGAATTCTTTCCTTGATATCCGACAAATAAGCGGTTTGTTTAATTGTTTTGATCGAATCAAACGGAACACCCTTTTGTAAAAGTGAGATCAATTCCCGTAAGGGCTGTTCTCCCATTCCGTAAACCAAAAGATCAGCACCCGATTCTGTTAAAATATTTGGCTTTAAGGCATTACTCCAGTAATCATAGTGTGTGACCCTACGAAGAGAAGCTTCAATACCACCAATAACAACAGGAATATCAGGAAATTTTTCTTTCAAAATTTTGGAATAAACCGTGGTTGCATAATCCGGGCGAAAACCCTTATCACCGTTTGGTGTATAAGCATCTTTATCTCGTTTCCTTTTGGAAGCGGTGTAATTACTCACCATAGAATCCATCTCACCGGCAGTAACTGCAAAAAACAAATTGGGAGTTCCCAGTTTTTCAAAATCCTGTAAATTATCATTTACATTTGGCTGAGGTACTATTGCTATCCGTAGTCCATAACTCTCCAGTATTCTTCCCACAACCGCTGGACCAAATGCTGGATGATCTACATAGGCATCACCACTAAAAAGAATTACATCCAGACTATCCCAACCTCGTATTTTAACTTCTTTGTTGGTAGTTGGTAGCCAGTCGGAAAGTTGCAGTTCTTTTTGCATTTTGCAAAGGTAAGCCTTATTTAGGAGTTACTCATACTGAAAAAGTAAACTCCAAAAAAAGCAAATTCATACTTTTTTTTACGGAACTCAACGTTCACTTTGTGAAACTTTACGAAATAGCCCTGCCCATCCGTTCAGGCGGGTATCACACAAAGTTACACAGAGAAATGGAGAGATTCACAGAGTCAAAATAGTCATAACCAACTAATAATCAGTATTTACATGAAAATATGAATATAACTTACAACTCTAATATTTAGGCTCTTTTATTCTATCTTTTCGAAAGAATTATGGTTTCATACTAAAATCCTGATTGCTAAACTGCTGCATATCAGGTGTTTTTACAATATTATACTCAAATTTAGTCTGCAAATGGCAATCATTGCAAGTTGTTGTAAGCAGTGAATAACTCCTTTTAAATGATTTCACTTCTTTATTTATAATCGCATATGAAACACTATCTAAAGTAGGGTTCATCATATCGATCAACTGACTTTCATCTCTTTCTTTTTGATACTTTTTAATTGTTTCAAGTACTTCCTTTAATTCGTGTACTTCAAATTCTGCAAGTTTCCAGTTCTTATTAATTCCGGCAAACCAGAGTTTTGCATGATGTACCTGAACACTACTCATCGATTCGCCAAAACCCGGTTTATAAGAATTCGCTACCTGAGTTTCTAAAACCTTTATTCGATCTTGTAATTTAGTCATATCACTAGTTTGTTGCTTACAAGCAAACAAAGAGAAAAACATAAGAAAAATTATTATTGCTTTCATTTTTTAAGAATTTATGTTACCAATATAAAAGAATCTATTATTATTTCTAATCTTATAATCTATTTTTTATCCATTGGAAGTAAAACTATCTTTCCTAAGATGAACCATTTTATTTGAATATTCTGACCTCTTAAGAAATTGATCTTTTTAATTTTTGGAGAAAATAAATAAGTACTAATTCCGGCAAAGAAACCTTTCTTTCCAAGGATCATCTCCGGATAGAAATATTCTAACACAAGCCAAACCATCGCAAAAATCAAAAACGGAATTAAATATCTGTATATCAAGTATTTTGTTTTATTATTCATCATGTTATTGTTTCCTAAAATAATTCTTTTCCGTAATTAAAATTTGCCGGAAGTCCACCGGTATGCCAGAATAAAACATTACTTTTTGGTTTTATTTTTTTCTTTTTTAAATAATCCAGCATCCCATAAAATGCTCTTCCAGTATAAACAGGATCTAACAATATCCCTTCTGTTTGGGCCAGAGTTTTTATTGCTTCTTTTTCTTCACCGGTCATATTTCCGTAACCTGCTTTATCAAAATTTCTTTCAAGCGGAATATCATTAATCCTATATTCTTTATTAAGATGAAAGAATTGTTCACTCTCATGGATCAGATCCAAAATAATTTGCTCTAAAAATCCTTCTGCTTCTGCTTTGTCTATATTTATAGGAATTAATTTCGCTTTCAAGTCGTAAAAATCGAGACCAATCATTATTCCTGCCTGTGTTGCCCCCGAACTGGAAGCAAAAAAGATATAATCAATATTTAAATTTTGCTCTAACAATTGATCTTTTAACTCTTTTATGGCATTGATATATCCAAAAGAACCCAGTAAATTTGATCCTCCATAAGGAATAACAGCAACTTTTTTATTTTCAGATTCTAATTCATTTTTTAAATCTTCAATATCCTCTCCTTTTCGGTTTTCTCCTGTAAAATGAAGCTTTGCACCTAACACATGTGAAAGCAGTAAATTACCATTGTACTCTTTTGGTTCTTCACCACCAAGTAACAAATGGCATTCCATTCCGGCAACGGCACTGGCAGCAACAGTTTGCCGGCAATGATTAGATTGTTGTGCTCCGGCTGTAATCACCGTATCACAATTTTCATCTAAAGCTTTTTGGATCAGATATTCAAGTTTTCTGGTTTTATTACCTCCGGAAGCAAGTCCCGTTTGATCATCTCTTTTAATAAAAATCTGATAATCAGTAAACTTTTCTGAAAGATTATTTAACTTATGAAGTGGTGTAGGAAAAAAACCTAAATCAAATTTATTATCAAGATCCATTTAAAAATCATTTAACTATTATCAAAACTAATAAATAATTCTTGAAAACTCCTGTATTCGA
>Ga0190293_1000301_pt1 | contig 17330 bp, 13 predicted proteins | sample 48693001_MG_FD_161671 | JGI IMG/M metagenome (GOLD analysis project Ga0190293, IMG submission 161671) | Hydrothermal vent microbial mat bacterial communities from Southern Trench, Guaymas Basin, Mexico - 4869-30-0-1_MG | ecosystem: Environmental > Aquatic > Marine > Hydrothermal vents >...
GAGTAGGTACCAATTACGACACCGGTGATCAGCGTAAACGCGAATCCGTGGATGATCTCGCCGCCGAAATAGAACAATGCAAACAGTACCATCAAGGTGGTTGTTGATGTCATCAGGGTACGTGACAGAGTTTCATTGATCGAGGTGTTAACCACTTCAACCGGTTGGCGTTTACGGTAGCGCGGAAAGTTTTCGCGGATACGGTCGAACAATACGATGGTGTCATTCAGCGAATAACCCACCACCGCCAGTATGGCCGCAACGACGGTTAAGTCAAATTCAATCTGCACAAAGGACAATACACCCATGGCAATCATGACGTCGTGGAACAAGGCGGCCACAGCGCCTACAGAGAAGCGCCACTGGAAGCGGAACATGACATACAGGAAAACACCCACCATGGCGTAAATAACCGCCAGTATGCCCTGCTCTGCCAGTTCATCGCCGACCTGCGGGCCAACAAACTCGACCCTGCGCATTTCAATTTCACCCTCAACGCCCTCGCTTAATGCCGCCAGTACGCGAGTGGACAATTCTGCACTGCTTTCCTCTACATCGCTGGGTGGAATACGCACCACGATATCGGTGGCTGCACCAAAAGTCTGCACGATGGAATCAAAACCGGCATTGGCCAGATTTTCCCGCACCTCAGTGGTATCAGGTGCTGAAGGGTAGCCTACTTCAATCAGGGTACCGCCGGTGAAATCCAGGCCGAAGTTCAATCCGCGCATCGCCAGGGATGTGATCGAGGCAATGATCAGAATGGCTGAAAAAATCAGAGCAATACGGCTCCGACTCATGAAATCGATATTGGTCTTGCGATTCAGAAATTTCATGTCGATTCCTTAAATAGCCAACTTACGGATACGTTTCTTGCCACCATAAATCAGATTTATGACGGCCCGCGTGCCCATAATTGCAGTGAACATGGAGGTGATGATACCCAGCGACAGGGTGACCGCGAAGCCCTTGATCGGGCCTGTTCCAAACAGGAACAGCACGAATGCTGCGATCAGCGTCGTAATGTTGGCATCCGCAATGGTTGAAAATGCTTTTTCGTAACCGGCCCGGATACTGGCCTGCGGCGTATTGCCATTGCGAATTTCTTCACGGATACGCTCGAATATCAGCACGTTGGCATCGACCGCCATACCGATGGTCAGGACGATACCGGCGATGCCGGGCATGGTCAGGGTTGCGCCCAGCATGGACAGTAATGAAATCAGCAACACCAGGTTGGCAAGCAAAGCCAGGTTGGCTACCAGTCCAAATACCTTGTAATAGAGCGCCATGAAAACCAATACCAGCACGAAGCCGATCATGACAGATTTGAAGCCCTGGGCTACGTTGTCTGCACCGAGGCTTGGGCCAACAGTACGTTCTTCAACTATTTCCATCGGTGCCGCCAGTGCGCCCGCTCTGAGCAGCAACGATAGCTGTGAAGCTTCCTGGATTGAGTCCAGGCCGGTAGTCTGGAAACGTTTACCAAAGGGTTCACGCACCGTCGCAACGCTGATCACGTCTTCGATCTTACGGCCGTTGGGTTTTTGTTCCATATAAACAACCGCCATGCCGTTACCCACGTTATCACGGGTAAAATCCAGCATGCGTTTGGAGCCAACCCCATCCAGCGTCACGCTGACGGACGGTTGCCCGGTTTGCTGGTCAAAGGAAGCCGAAGCACCGATCAACTGATCACCGGCAACGATCAGGCGTTTTTTAAGCAGAATCGGGTTGCCCTTATAGGTATACAAACGGGACTCAGGCGGAATACGCCCGGTTTGTGAGGCAGTAAATGGATCATTGCTCTCGTCTACAGCACGATATTCCAGCGTAGCGGTTGCGCCAATGATTTTCTTGGCTTCAACCGTATCCTGTACACCAGGCAATTGCACGACCACCCGGTCTGCACCCTGCTGCTGGATGACCGGTTCCGACACGCCAAGCTCGTTAACACGATTACGCAGCGTGGTGATATTCTGCTTCAGTGCGGTTTGTTGCAGGGCCAGTAACTGCCTTTCCTGAACCGTAGCAGAGATACCGAAGGTCTCGCCCGCCGGCAGTTCCTTGATATTCAAACCCTGCAAGCTCTGGTCTGTGCGCAGGAGATTCATGGTCCGGTCCCGGTCTTCAGCAGAACGAAGCATCGCCAGCAGTCCGTTTCCTTCATGCCGGACCGAGATATAACGTATGCCTTCATCACGCAGCACCGCGCGGATATCATCCACAAAACGGTCCAGTTGCTGGCTGCGGGCCGTATCCATATCAACCTGCATCAGGAAGTGAACACCACCCTGCAAATCAAGACCCAGTGTCATTGGCTTGCCACCAACAGCGCGCAGCCAGTCCGGCGTTGCGTGTGCGAGATTGAGCGCAACCACGTACTGGTCACCCAATGCTTCACGTACAACATCGGCCGCCTTGATCTGATCCTCTGTGTTGTTAAAACGATACAACATCAGGTTGCCCTGCTGCTCACGGCTTTTGAAGCTGAGTTGCTCAACCAGCAGCGCATCATCGATATTGGCCGTCAGATCGGCAGGTAAAGCAAAGCCGCGCGATGTGGTGATCTGCAGTGCAGGATCTTTACCGTACATATTGGGCAGTGCATAGATCACGCCCACCGTGATAGTCAAAATTATCAGCAAATACTTCCAGACAGAATACTGGTTCATGAATCAGTCTCTAAAAATTGGATTTGAAAACGAAGAATCAAGCGTTTTTCAGTGTGCCCTTGGGCATAACGTTGGCAACAGCCTGACGTTGCAGCTTGATTTGCAGATTGTCAGCCAGTTCCAGCGTGACAAATGATTCGGACACATCGGTGATTTTCCCCAACAAACCGCCGTTGGTTATCACTTCATCACCCTTGCTTAACTGTGAAACCAGTTGCTTATGTTCTTTTGAACGCTTCATCTGGGGACGGATCAGCATAAAATAAAATACTGCAAAAATGACGATCAGCGGAAGAAAGCTCATCAAGCCACCTGGCGAAGCATCGCCAACCTGGGCATATGCATTGGAAATAAAGAAGTCCATGTTTCGTTCTCTTGTTTGTCTGTCGGGGTTTACCCGGCAATTATTGTAAGATTTGGATCGTTAACAATCCAAATGGGGCCCTTGTTTTCATTTTCAAACAAAATGGCCAATATTAATCGACCAATTATAAGCCATGCGGAAACATAAAACCGCCGTTTTTATTGTAATTCGGTCCCTAACACCGCTGGAGTACAGGCTTTCTACCCAGGGTGATTTAATTCATATATCCACTATTAATTAAGTGGCTAAATAATATTTCGGTAAACTCAACTGTATTCCTCTGATCAACATGGGAACTGTCCGGCAAATCAATCTTGTTCAAGCCCTTTACATCATTGAAGTGCAGCGTAGCCACATTTGACTTGCGGCCAATCAAATCCCAATAACTTTTACGTGGATAAAACTTTTCATCCAGCTGCCAATGACCTTTATCTGTAGGGAACCTGACCAGAATGACATTACCACCCCGGTTATTAATGGCGCTGAAATATGCTTGTATCAGTGCAATATTTTGTTCCCATACTTGTGGCTCTGTCGGTGGGTCACTTTTGTAGTTTTCTTCCTTTTGATGAACAAAGTGACTCAATAGTGCGACCCTGTCAGTTCTGGTGAAATCAGCTGATACCGATTGATCCAGGTTTGCGGTGGTGTAATAAACCTCCCGGAATTCCTCATTTGCGTCATAGAACTCCACAAGCTCCTGTATTCCCAACAGAGGATGTAGAAATCTTAGTTTCGATTGGAGGAACGCTGACAGGTAAGCATCAAATGATTTATTGAAAGAAGACTGATCAGCATAGTATTGATTGTATTCACCCTGCATATCCAAATACCTTGTTTCCAGCGCCTGGGCATTGAATGAAACAATCAGGGTTCCGATAAAGTTTTTGTCGCCGGCTATGGCCTTGAGTGTCGCCAGTGGGTATCGGCCGTTAATACTGAGTTGGGTTACATCGTGATTACCCAGTTTCTTCTTCAAATAAGGGATGTTGATATCAAGTTGGCTTCTCGAAGTTCCAACAATCACCAGTGCTTCCTTTTTGTTCTGTATTTTTCCCCGGTACCACGACCATAAATTCATGTTTTGTTCGATGGATGGAATAAAACCCCGGTCCTTCAAAAAAAACTCATAGCCGCCTAAGGATGCAACGCAAATGACCGCGATGAATAACCACGACCAATACCATGACCTGGTGTTTGATCTAGAACTGGAAATAGATGAAAGCATCTGAATTCCCCGAAGAAACAGCAATTAAAAGAAGACACCCGGACAAAAGCAAAGCTCTGCTGAATGTGGACATTCTTTGCATGACATCGGTAATGAGATTATTACTATGAATCCATTGCAGTGCTATGAGTGCAATAAATGTGGCGGTGACAAGTTGAGTCCACAATCCCCAATTGACCAAATTCTGGGATCCGGCAAATCCAGCCATACCTTTAAAAATCACCAATGCCTGTTGCAGGTTTTCAGCCCTGAATATGACAAAGGCGAATGTAACCAACAGGAATGTCACCACCATTAAAATGATTCTAACGGGCTTGATATCGGCCAGTTGCTTTGAAAAAGAAAATGATTTCAACCCTCGCTCAACAACCAGATAAGTGCCGTGCAGCCCCCCCCAGATCACAAACGTCCACTCGGACCCATGCCACAAACCGCCCAAAAGCATGGTAATCATTAAACTCTTAAAAGTAACAAAGCTGCCAAATCGACTGCCACCCAGCGGGATATAAAGATAGTCCCTTAGCCACGACGACAACGAAATATGCCAGCGACGCCAGAAATCCGAGAAGCCAATCGCAGAAAATGGTGCCTTAAAATTAAATGGCAGCTTAAAACCCAGGCATAAAGCAGTGCCGATCGCACACAGAGAGTAACCGGAAAAATCACAGAATATCTGACCATAAAAGAAAAATGCGGCTAACCAGGAAGACAAAGCATCAGGCTGAGCATTGTCAACAAACACCGAGTTAACTATTGGTGCAAAAAAGGTATCCGCCAATACAACTTTCTCAAACAGGCCAATAATAAATAAACTCAGGCCAATCGAAAACGTGTCAAATTTAATGTGATTCTGTTGCTTTAATTGTGGCAAAAATTGTTTGGCACGGACAATAGGCCCGGCAACCAACTGGGGGAAAAAGCTGACAAATAACGCATAATCCAGAAAACTATGATGCGGTTTGAGCCTTCTGAAATATATATCCAATGTATAGGAAAGGGTTTGAAATGTATAAAAGGATATTCCCATGGGCAAAATGAACCCGGGGTCTTGCAACTCAATATTGAACCCAAGCAGCTTTGCAAAAGATTCAAAGTTCTCAACCAGAAAATCACTGTATTTGAATACTGACAACAATCCCAGGTTGAATAACAAACTTAACCATAACCAGAATTTACGGCTTTTTGCGGTTGGGCTGAGAAATATTTTCTTGGCCAGGTGCCAATCAACAAAAGTTGATGAGAAAAGCAATAAAACAAAAGGTGGATTCCATGCGGCATAAAAAATATAACTGCCAATCAACAAGTTTGTTTTCTTATATTTCCATGGTAGTTTTGAATAATGCACCAATACGATATACATAAAAAACATGATAAAGGTGTATGAATTAAACAACATGGAACTGGCGGCCTTAATCTATACCGGTAGCATATAATTCCAGAAACCGGCTGGAATACTCTGTAAGCGCACCATTCTCTACCGCCTTTCTAAGGCCGGCCATCAATTGCTGGTAGAAATAGAGGTTATGGATCGTGGCCAGGTGGGGGCCCAGCATTTCTTTACAGCGGTCAAGGTGCTTCAGATAGGCACGGGAGTAATTCTGGCAAGTGTAACAACCACAAGCTTCATCGATGGGCCGTGTGTCCATTGCAAAACGTGCATTACGAATTTTCAGTACGCCACGGCTGGTGAAATAGTATCCGTTGCGGGCATTTCGGGTTGGCATGACACAATCGAACATATCCACACCATGCATCACGGCTGCGATGATATCCTGTGGCCGCCCCACGCCCATCAGGTAACGGGGTTTGTCTGCCGGCAAACCGGGAAGGGTATAACCCAGCACCAGCTCGCGCTCATTCTCCGGTTCACCGACCGAAAGACCGCCAATGGCATACCCGTCAAAACCGATGTCCGTCAGGGCTTGTGCCGATTGCTGGCGCAGTTCCTCGTACATACCACCCTGGACGATCCCGAACAGAGCCGAAGTACTATTGCCATGCGCCTCACGGCATCGCGCCGCCCAGCGCATGGATAATTCCATGGACTCAGCCGCCTCTTTACCGGTAGCCGGATATGGTGTGCACTCGTCAAAACACATAACAATATCGGATCCAAGAGCCGCCTGAACCGCCATCGATTCTTCCGGCCCCAGGAACACGCGGGCACCATCGACCGGGGATGCAAAAGTGACACCTTTTTCGGTAATTTTGCGCCGCTCGGACAGGCTCCAGACCTGGAAGCCGCCGGAATCGGTCAGAATCGGCCTCTTCCATTGCATGAACTCATGCAGGCTGCCATGAGCCTTGATGATTTCAGTACCCGGCCGAAGCATCAGGTGAAAGGTATTGCCCAAAATAATTTCAGCGCCAGTGTCACGTACCGCCTTTGGTGTCATGGCCTTTACCGTACCGTAGGTACCCACTGGCATGAACGCGGGGGTTTCTACCTTGCCACGATCAAATGAAAGGGTACCGCGACGGGCTTTGCCATCAGTATTCAGGAGCTCAAATTGCATCGATAAATTCCCAGGCCAACACAAAAAATTTGGAGTATTTTACACAGTAGCCGTCAGGCAATCAGCATTGCATCGCCATAGCTGAAAAATCTATAGCGCTTTTTTACGGCATGCAGGTATGCCGCCAGTGTATTCTCACGCCCGGCAAATGCACTAATCAGCATCAACAGGGTAGATTCCGGAAGATGAAAATTGGTGATCATTGCGTCCACTACGCGGAATTGATAAGGCGGATATATGAAAATTCGGCTGTCACCGGAGAAAGGTTCCAATGAACCACCCTGCGCTGCGGTTTCAAGACTGCGTACTGCGGTCGTCCCAACTGCAATGATGCGTCCTCCACGAGCCCTGGCAGCGGCTATGGCATCACAGGCTGATTGCGGAACCTCCAGCCACTCCGCGTGCATATGGTGGTCTTCAATATTATCCACCCTCATTGGCTGAAAGGTCCCGGCGCCCACATGCAATGTAACGGTTGTAGACTGGATACCTGTCTCTTTCAAGTGATCCAGCAAGGCCTGATCAAAATGCAAACCCGCTGTAGGTGCCGCAACAGCGCCCGGCTTCTCGGCAAACACCGTCTGGTAACGGTGCCGGTCACTTTCCGTATCTTCACGAGTGATATAAGGCGGCAAAGGCATGTGGCCGAGACGCTGTAGCATGTCCATCAGGCTACCGCTCACCGCTCGCAGATGGAAGAAACTATCCTCCCGCCCCAGCACGCCTAGTTCGCTGCCGTCTTCGAGCAATATTGTGCCACCTGCTTTCGGCGATTTGCTGGCACGAACCTGTGCCAGGCATTCCTGCCCATCCAGCAATCTCTCAACCAGGATTTCGACCCGGCCGCCACTTGTCTTTGTACCAAACAGGCGGGCCGGGATAACCCTGGTGTTATTGAATACCAGTAAGTCACCCGGCCTGAGCAGAGATGAAAGATCGAAAAATTGCCGATCGTTCAATTGACCGCTGTGCCTGTCAAAACACAGCAAACGACTTGCGCTGCGCTGACCCAGCGGCACTTGCGCAATCAAATCAGCAGGCAGGTCATAATGAAAATCGCTGCGTTTCATTACAACCCTAAATCAATCATGACAATCTGCTTATTAGAATCGTTTATGGAACCTATTCACAATCCTGACGAACCGTCAATTTTTCAGTCTCATCCGTTCGATCAACTGAACCGCTCAAGGGTGATTGGAGTACATAATCCAGGTTCCAACTCTGCGCGTCCTCGGTGGCAAATTCTCTACTGAACATACCCACCGATTTACTCGTAATCACATCTGCAGAGCACACCGCACAAAAACCACCCAGCTGACTTAGCGACATTTCCTGTTCGGTGGGACTCTGAGGGCTTGGGGAGCCAATTAACCACACAGGTCTGCCCAGACCATCAAAAATGTAATGGATGAATGCCTGGGACGTGCCATTAACAACAACTGTTGCTCCACCGAGACCCACCGGGTTCGTTGACCAAAGTCCGCTATAGCTGGATTCGGATTCGTCAATTGTCGGACACCCGAGCGGCAGGCTCGGAAATACCCTGTCACTGCCTTCATCACCGAACAATACGAAAGAAAAGATCGAATCCTCTTCGGCCAGTGAAGTCACCGAAACATGACCCACCGGTGCAGACTGTTGGTGCCTGCCGTCATTGGTTACACGCAATAAATTAGCCACCCAGACATTACCTTCCGGTTCAGGTGCGGCTGCTATGTACCAGGCAGGCTCACCATCTTCATCATAGGTATACCAGAGGAAGGCCCGGTAGCTACCGGTAGAGGAAAAATCAAAGCCCTGGGCAATGTTCGGCCTGGAAGAAGCCTCCCACAAGCCGGCTCGCAACGGAAACTGATCACCGGTAAAGCTTAAATCCGCCTGGATATCAACGGCTGCATGCTCTCCGCGGTTATTTTTCAACACGGCAAACCAGCGTCCGGGAACCAGGGTAGAGCCACTTACGGTGACTGTCGGGCCATTGCTGTTGGAGCCAGTGGCTGAAGCCAGCGGACTTCCACTGGTATCGGGCGAAGCTACAAAAGGCGCATTTATAAACGCGCCATCAAAGTCTTCACGGTAAAGTTCGATAGTCAGATTTTCACTTTGCAAACCGTCTGCACCGGATGCCGAAACGGTTAAAGATTCCGTATCGGGGGGCACGTCGATATAAGAGCGGTCATGCACGCCATTGCTGCTGAGGGTCAAACCACGGGAGATGCCGTTCATCAAGACCAGTGTTTCGGGATCTGCAACGCCTGTCTTGGTGAAACTGACAGGAACGATACCTATATTGTTCGGAGTATCACGGTGGGTACCAATACCGACAGCACCCATCAACTCTGTACCGGGCACCGCATTTACATTATCCCAGGATAAGCGAACATTCTGAGCTTCTGCAAATGCAACCATTCCGTTACCACTTGCTGCCAGCTGCGATAAGGTGTTTTTACCGACAACTGCTGACTTTAAGGTGACCTCATCAGGATTGTTGGTCGCAGTCCAGTTTTGCACAATAACCCAGTACTTTCCGGCTGCGGGTGTGAACAGGTCGCATAACTCAATCTCGGTAGGTGAGGTGCTGCTGCAAAGCTCTTCGCCTGCCTGGGCAATACCATCATTATTGGTGTCCCTTCCGACAAACAGATCAAGATCTGCAGCTGTGGATTCCAGTGTTTCTGTATGTAGCCAGAGTGTGTTGGGTGGTACGTCATGCCAGACTGTCATCAACCCTTCAGAGCCGTCATAGGGACTGTCATTGGTCGGATCTTCGGGCAACATCTCAACCGTCAGGGTGGGCACAACCAGGCCACCACTGGTAAAGGTGGCATCGGGCATGCCTGACAGGTCGCTTAATGTAAACTCTTTCCATCCGGAAATTTCATCGCTGCTGATCTGCCATTCAGCCGGCAATTCACCGCCATCGGCAAAAACCGCGAGTGGGAACACCGCGTCGGGAAGTCCACTTGATGTCAGTCGTACCTCACCATAAACCCAGCTACCCACTATGCCGGATTGGCTCAGATCAACATTGATGGTCAGTGACCGGCTGGCGCCATTTGCAAGGCTGAAATTATTCGGTGAAATACTGACCGATACGCCGTTGACGAAACCTTCGGCCGACGCGCTCCAGGAAGCGCCGCCAGCGAGATCAGTAACCGTACGCTGGAAGCTACAGGAATTACGACAAACCGTATTAACCAGGCCCGGCAGGTTCAGGTCTTTGGGGTCGCCGCCCGCACTCGGGTTGGCCGCCACGAAATCGCTTTTGGTTTCATCCAGGTACAAGCCTGCTTTTGCCGCCAGGTCCAGGCGTGGCCTGCCAGCGCCACGTTTGTGTGGTGTCGCTACAGAGCCGTCATAATCCAGTGCCAGTTCCGGCGTGGCGGTCATGATGATGGCAGAATTTATCATCGACGGTGTCCACTCCGGGTGTACCGCCTTAAGCAAAGCTCCACCACCCGTGACATGCGGTGACGCCATTGACGTACCTGTCAGGAAAACAAAATTATCCTCCTCGGAGCTGGCACCCAATATCATTGTACCCGGTGCAATGACATCAGGCTTCAAAACATTTTCAGCTGGCGGCAGATTGGGCCCGCGTGAACTGCTGATGGCTATTAAATCACCGGCCTCCGGTATATGGAAGATATCAAACCCGCTAAGACCACCCTGGTGATTGCTGCCACTTTCCAGCCAGCTACGTAATTTATCACCATTCTTCAAACCCAGGTGGGTCGCCGGCAGACAATGATTATCGGAGACTATGGCTTCTTCCCAGTCGTCAGTATTGGCCAGCACATAACCACCGGCACCGGCCAGCATGACATTCTTGCCCTTCTCTACGCGGCCATATTCACCACGGTCACAGACCACGATTTCACCATTGAAAGTTCCCGCAGCAAAAGGGCTGCTTGCACCGGTATTGCTGTCACAATCCGCTCCTGATTCGGATTCACCCTCGCCGCAAAGCGCATTTCCAAAATCCCGCGCATGGACGATTTTCCTGACACCAATACCTTCGGTAAAACTGGCACCGATCAAGTTATTGGGAGGTGCGGTATCACCGCCACTGAGGTTTTCCAAAGCACTGGCAAATACGCGGTCGTGAGTGGCGTTGCCCACGGCAGTAATCCATGGCGCATTGGCCGGCGAACCAATTGAGCCAGCATCCGGCCCGGTATTACCGGCGGAAGTCGCGACAAAAATACCCGCTTCCCTGGCATTGAGAAATGCATAGGTTGAAGAGCTGACAATCCACGGGTTATGAGCATCAGTTCCAATGGAATAGTTGATGACATCCACCTGGTCGCTGATGGCCTGCTCAATGGCACTCAAAATTGCGGAGGTCTGGCAACCATCATCATCCGGATCACCGGCATCGCCGATATAGCAAACACGGTAGCTGATGATGTTCGCATTGGGTGCAACACCGCCAATTTGTGCCGGAACACCGTTGAGGGTCACATTGGCTGGGTTACCGGCTGCCGTTGAGGCGACGTGCGAGCCGTGACCTGCATTGTCTTTACCCTTATTAGGTTCTTCCGTCTCGTCCGTATTCGGGTCGTCCACGACAAACTCAAAAACCCCGATCAACTTGTCATTACAAAGCACTTCAGCGTCGGAACACAGGCCCAATTGTTCACCCTTGGGATTGACATGATTGTGACCACTGCCTGACTCACCCGGATCCTGAAACGCAGGGTGATCCCAGTTCACACCAGAATCGATAATACCAACGATGATGCCTTCACCACCGGTTGCAGGAACCCCGGCACTGCCGTCATGGATCTTTTTTGCTCCAATCCAGGCCGGGCCCGAATCTGTCTCAAGGCGTTGAACCTCATCAAACTGCACTGACTTCACCCGGGGCATTGCACGCAAGGCACGGACTTCCGCCGCATTGAGCTCTGTTGCAAAACCATTCAGGGCATTGCGATAACGGTGTACCGCTGGCAACTGACGCCCCAGCCTGAGCAACGCTTCACCACGAAAAGATGTAAATCTCTCATCCAGGAACTGGAGGTACTTTTGAGATTCTGGCGACCTGACATCCAGTTTCGGGGCGCCGGTAAAGCTGTTCGCAGTCGGCTGGAGTCGGGTTGATTCAGTATCCCTTTCAGGTGTCGACATGCTGCGACCGTCATAGGCCGCAAGGGGCAGGTCATCAAGGATGACAATATATCGTTGCCTGTCATTTTTTCCAGAAACTGCTGATGCGCTTTTGGCAAATGCGGGTGTGTGCACCGACAAGACCACAAGGAACACTGCACAAACCAGGCCACTAACAACTTTCAATCGATAGTCCATTAATACTTCCTTCATCCCTGAACCGGCACCCGCATGGTGACCAGTTCCTCTGCCGCCGTCGGGTGTATACCCGTTGTGCGGTCAAATTGTTGTTTCGTAAGGCCAGATTTTATCGCAACTGCAAAGCCTTGCACAATCTCGGGTGCATCCATACCGACCACATGCAGGCCGACAACCTTGCCGGATGATGCCTGCACCAGCAGTTTCATCATGGTTTTCTCATCCCTTCCCGACAATGTGTGTTTCATCGGTTTAAACACGGATTTGTATACGTCCAGCTTGCCATAATGCGTTTTGGCCTCTTTCTCTGAATAACCTACCGTGGCAACGGGCGGGTGTGAAAACACGGCAGAAGGAATAAAGCCATGATTTACCGGTCGTGAATTACCCCCGAATTCACTATCTGCAAACGCGTGCCCCTCCATTAATGCCACCGGGGTCAGGTTAACCCGGTTGGTCACATCACCAACCGCGAAAACATTTGGCAGATTGGTGCGTGAATACTCATTAACCGGGATCATTCCGCCCGGCAATGCATGCACCCCGGCATCACTCAGGCCAAGGCCCCGAACGTTGGGTACCCTGCCGGTGGCAAACATCACGGTGTCTGCCTGCAATTCACTGCCATCATCCAGCTTCGCTGTTATCTGACCATCTGCATGCTTGATCAGTTCAACAACATTGAGATGCAAGCGTATATCAATGCCCTTTTTCTTCATTTCGCCCGCCAGCGTTTCCTGCACATCATGGTCGAAGCCACGCAAAATCTGCTCGCCACGATAAACCTGTACAACTTCGGAACCCAGGCCGTGGAAAATGCCTGCGAACTCACAGGCAATAAATCCACCACCGACCACGATGACCCGCCCGGGCAATGATTTGAGGTGGAATGCCTCGTCTGAGGTAATGCTGTGTTCGGCACCTGGAATTTCCGGTGTCCACGGACGTCCTCCGGTCGCGATCAATATCTTGTCAGCACTGACAATATCCTCACCCACCTGAACACGGTGTGAATCGAGCAACTTGCCATGGTGGGGAAACAACCTGACGCCCGAGTTTTCCAGCAATCCCAGGTACACCTGGTTGAGCCGGTCAATTTCACGGTCCTTGTTCTCAATCAGGCGCGACCAGCTGAAGCGGGACTCACCGACTTCCCAACCGAAACCCGCGGCATCCTCAAACTCTTCGGCAAAATGGGCTGCATAGGACAGCAGTTTCTTGGGAACACAGCCGCGGATAACGCAGGTGCCCCCTACCCGGCTTGATTCGCAAATCCCCACGCGGGCACCATGGCCTGCTGCAATCCGCGAAGCCCGCACACCGCCGGAACCGGCGCCAATAACAAACAGGTCAAAATCAAATTTACTCATGGAATTCCTTATGTTTGGGGATTACCAGTATCGGCATTACTGATGTAACGTTTGTTGATGCGCATTGCAATGGCACTCAATGCGATAAAAATCAGGCCCAGCAAAATAAGTACCAACGGCCAGCCCAGGGAGTCCTGGAAGTGTTCGGAGGTGAAGTAGCCGATATAGGCCAGTATCGCGATGGTGCTGACAAACAACAATGTCCGGCTACGCACCCAGGTGCTGACAAATACACCACCACAGGCTGCCGCCAGAAAAGCAAGTTCAATGATGGTGTTTTGCACCAAATCGAACAGGCCGTAAAAAAACCAGGCTGATCCAAACAGGTACCAGACCGGATTCATGCCCCGGTGGGGCGTGCGCTCAAGACCGACGCAGAAACCAACCGTTGCAGCCCCCAGCACCAGGGCGATTAAATCTTCATCGACATTTAACAGATCAAGCGTCACACCGAAAAACCATAATGCAAAAAGCAGGCTGGTAAACAGCAGTGTCGTATCCCGTTTTTGCCAGAAAACCGAGGCTTGCTGGATAAACATGATACCAGCCGTCCACATGGCCGCAGAATGCCAGTCGCCACCACTGGAAAACTCGTCAATGGCTACCAGTATCCCTACCGGCTGCAGGGCCGCCGCAATCAGGTAAAGCGGGGTCTTGACCCTGGTATAACGCTCATCGCCGGACGCCACGATCGCCATGATAAACACCGCGATACCTGAGCCAAGTGTGATGATAATCCGCGCTGCGGTGTTCATCACATCCCAGTTCAGAGCAATAAATATACCCAGCCCTGCGAATATGAACGTGCCACCAAGGTAACCGAGAATACGACCCAGAATACTGCCGGACGGCTCTGCACCACCTCCGTCCGCCGCCCTGAATGCACTTTCAATATCTGCCGGGGTCAGTCCATGATCACGGGCAATCCTCAGGATCTGTTCAATGGCTTCGTGTTTTGTCTTCATCTTATCCCCCTTACTCGATGACCCAGCCGACCAGGCGAACATCGTTGTACCAATAGTCCGATGCCGGCAAACGCACACGGACGATCGCACCGTTTTTTTCTATGCTCACATCGGTTCGGTTCCTTGAACCACCAAACATTTCCGTCATCAGCCCCCCACCCCTTCTGCGCCCGCGAAATTCATAACCATCGGGTGCCTGCAATGCATCACTGACCCGTAAGTTTGCAAAGCCCGGGATGGGTATCTCCGCACCCTCCTCTAGTTCAGCAATGTTCTCGGGTATTGGAATGCTGACCTCCCTGACATCACCGGTCAGGTGTTCATAACGGAATAAACGCGGATTATTCTGATAGCTCGGATTCTCCGATTTAACAATGAGTGCGGTGAGTTGACCGTCTTTGACCACCAGGCTGATTTTAACCGGGGACGTTTTTGCGGTTGCGTTGCCCCGCAGACTCAGCAATAAATCATGCGCGGGCGGTGTCGAGTACAAACCCGGCAATATGCTGGCCAGGGCAAAAAACACCACCACCAGTAGCGGCAAGGCGATGCTAACGACAATCATCAAATTTTCACGCAAGAAAGATTTCATAGATTTCTCGTTTTTCAGGAGTGCATATAGCTTGCTTGCGCAGGCAATCACCCCATATTATCCTCTTCCAATTCAGACACTAGCCAATTCAGCTACTATAATACGCGGCCAATGCGCCAAAAATGAAATATATAAACGGATCAAGCGGATTTGCCTATCAACTCTCACATGCTTTCAATTTCCGGGCTCAGCTTTGAGCGGTACTTTGAACGGGTCTTCGAACCGGTTAGCTTTGACCTTGCTGCCGGTTCCCTGTTGCTGGTTACCGGTGCCAATGGCTGTGGCAAAACCACACTGCTCAGACTGTTAGCGGGCTTGCTTGAACCCAGCGAAGGCGAAATACACTGCCCTCAACAGGCCTTGTATGCCGGTCATAACCCGGCCATCAAAGACGACCTGAGCGTGGAGGAGAACATCCGTTTCTGGATGCGTTTTATGGGTACGCGCAAATCGAACCCGGGAAATGGCCTGTGCCAGCAGATTATCGAGGAGATCGGTCTCGCGCCCGTCGCTCTGCAGGAAGGCCGCACACTCTCCGCCGGCCAGCGTAAACGTTGTTCCCTGGCGCGACTGCTGTTTTGTGATGAGGCCCTGTGGCTGCTGGACGAACCCTATTCCAACCTCGACCACGAGGGTATTGTCATGCTGGATCGCATACTCAGGGCGCACCTGGATGCCGGTGGCGCCTGCGTCATGACCACTCATGGCAGCCTGCGCCCCGAGGGCTTTGATCTGCAGGAGTGTCATATGCAAAGCGGTCGCCATCATTACGCCGGGGCGGCAGCATGAGCAGACAATCGGCACCGACGGCTTTTGCAGCACTGCTACGGCGGGATTTCCTGCTCGCATACCGTCGTCGTGCCGAATTGCTGCAACCACTCGTATTTCTGCTGGTCGTTATCACCCTGTTCCCGCTGGGTGTAGGGCCATCACCGAAGCTACTGGCCAATATTGCACCAGGGGTTATCTGGATCGCGGCGTTACTGGCATCGGTGTTGTCACTGGACAGCCTGTTCCGGTCGGATTATGAGGACGGAACGCTGGAACAGATGGTGTTATCCGGCCAGTCACTGGCACTCATTGCACTGGCAAGAACTGTCGCTCACTGGCTGGTGGCAGGCCTGCCCATTGTGTTGCTTTCACCATTGCTGGCGATGTGGATGAATCTTCCGGATGCCGGCGTGCCGGTTTTGATAAAATCACTGGCTATCGGCACTCCCGTATTAAGCCTGATCGGCGCCATTGGTGGCGCACTGACCGTTAGCCTAAAACGAGGAGGCCAGCTGTTATCCCTGTTGGTATTCCCTTTGTATATACCATTACTAATCCTGGCAACCAGCGCTGTCAGCGCCGCCGTTGTCGAATTACCGTACACTGGCCAGCTTGGTCTGATGTTCTCAGGTTTGATTGGGGCATTGACACTGGCACCTTTTGCAACAGCGGCTGCACTTAAATTGAGTCTCAGTTAATGAACCCTATCGTATTATTTTTTCACAAGACCGGATCACCACCCTGGTTTTACCGTTTCAGTGGATATTTAATCCCATGGCTTTGGGCTATTTTCATTGTGCTAACGGCCATTGGGCTTTATCTCGGTCTGTTCCGCGCTCCGGCGGATTACCAGCAGGGTGAAACCGTACGCATCATGTATCTGCATGTACCAACGGCATGGATGTCAATGTTGATCTACGGAATGATGGCCGTGATGGGGTTCATCGCCCTGGTATGGCGCATCCGAATTATGGAAGTCCTGGTAGTAGCCAGTGCACCGATTGGCGCCGCATTTACCATCATCGCGTTGATAACCGGCTCCCTGTGGGGACGGCCGATGTGGGGTACCTACTGGGTATGGGATGCACGTCTGACATCAGAACTGGTATTACTGTTTCTTTATTTTGGTGTTATCGCGCTTTACAACGCCTTCGATGAACCACGCAAAGCGGCACGGGCCGCCTCGCTGATGTCCATCGTTGGCGCCATCAACCTTCCCATTATTTATTTCTCGGTTGAATGGTGGAATACCCTGCACCAGGGCAGCAGTTTCGGCTCAAAGGGCAGCGGTATTCATCCCGACATGCTGTGGCCCTTGTTGATCATGGCCACCGCCACTAAATTCTACTACGGTGCGAACTTATTGAGCCGGGCACGACTCATACTATTGAAGCAAGACAACCGTAAACGCTGGGTGCAGGAATTGCTGGCGAAGGAGAATAGTTGAATGTCACATACGCCATTTATTTTAGCCTCCTACCTGATCAGCGCAGCGGTACTTCTGTGGGTTGCGTTGGTACCTGTATTCCACAAACGCACCCT
>Ga0190293_1000302_pt1 | contig 17287 bp, 13 predicted proteins | sample 48693001_MG_FD_161671 | JGI IMG/M metagenome (GOLD analysis project Ga0190293, IMG submission 161671) | Hydrothermal vent microbial mat bacterial communities from Southern Trench, Guaymas Basin, Mexico - 4869-30-0-1_MG | ecosystem: Environmental > Aquatic > Marine > Hydrothermal vents >...
GACATCAGTATGGAGACTCACTGCTGCTTCGTCGAGACTGGAGGGAGGCATCCCATTCTCAGAGCGGTCCCTCTTGATGTCGGTCCGGATCTCAGGGATCAGGTATACAGCAGTTTTGACTCGACTATTGTTACTTCCGCAACGCTTACCGTGGCTGGTGAATTTGATTTCTACAGGGAGCGACTCGGAGCAGAGGAAGCTCTGACAAGGAGTTTCGGAAGTCCATTCGATTACTCCGTGCAGGCGGTTCTGAGCATACCCGGGCAGCTGCCCAGACATGACAGCCATGATGATCTTGCAGGTAAGGTATGGGACTGGGGAAGACGCCTGGCCGAAGCTCTGGGTGGGAGGACACTCCTGCTTTTCACAAGCTACAGGAACCTTGAACTGGTCAGGAAACTCGCTTTTGCCGATCCTCCGGATGATATCCGGATAATGGTCCAGGGCGATATGTCTCGAAGCGCGATCCTCGAAGAGTTCAGAAAGGACAGCAGAGGGATCATACTGGGCACTTCATCCTTCTGGGAGGGAGTTGACCTTCCTGGTGAGATGCTGCAGGCGGTCGTCATCGACCGGCTGCCATTCTCCTCTCCAGGCCATCCTCTGATAAGAGCGCGGATGGACCTGATAGAACGGCGGGGAGAGAGTTCCTTCGGCAAGTATTCACTGCCTCTCGCAGCTGTCCGCCTCAGACAGGGAGTCGGAAGACTCATCAGATCATCCATGGACACCGGAGTTGTGCTCATCATGGACAGGAGGATAACCAGCAAGGGCTATGGCAAGGTATTCCTCAATTCCATCCCACCTTTCATGAGAGTCGATGATGAGGATATACTGCCCTTCATCATGGAACACTGCCGTCCTGGAGGTGTATCATCACTGGAGGAGTAAAACTCCGTGGAGGTACAGCAGGATGATGACCAGGATGGAGATCGAGTATGGTGAAGGCGGCAGTGCGGATGTGCAGTTCACCTCCGGTCTTCTCTCTGTAAGGGGCAGATGCGGGGTCACAGAGGATGAGTTTGATGATCTTGTCTTTCTCAGCCAGGTCCACAGTGCGGATATACTCGTTTCGCCATCCGGCGGTGAAGTGGCTGATGGACTCATCATGGACGCCGGTTCGAGGGCTCCCGCTCTCAGGGTAGCTGACTGCCTTCCAGTATTCCTTGCATCAGAGGAGAGAACTGCTGCATTTCATGCAGGCTGGCGGGGGCTGGCTGCAGGGATCGCATCGAGGATGATCGAGCTGTTCTCCGGCACACCGGATATGGTCGTGCTCGGTCCCTCGATCTGCGCTGAATGCTACGAAGTCGGTCCGGAAGTAAGAAATGCGGTGCTTGACGGCATCTCCACTGACGGGCATCCCCCTGATCATTTGGACCTCGGACTCGCGGCAGTCGAGCGAATGAGGAAAGCGGGGCTCCCGTCTGGATGCCCTGTATTCAGACTGCCCGGATGCACGAAGTGCACTCCGGGAATGTTTCATTCCCACAGAGGTGATGGTACTCTGGAGCGCAACATTCTCTGGATGCGCGGTGCTCAGCAACGGCAGGTTGCCCGGAGGAGGGGCTGATGCAATATTTCATGTTCGCAATTGCGTTCCGTATGGAACACTTCGATGTATTTGATTCAGGAAATAAATCCGATACACCCCCTGCAAGGAGGGACACATGATGAGGATGACAATTGCCGCTGTATGTCTGGCGATGCTTGCATGCAGCACTGCCATCGCTTCTGGAGAGGAGGATGCCACACTGGTTGGTGTGGTGCCCTTCGGTTATTCCGGCAGCGACTCAAGATGGATAAGTGAGAAGCTCTACGACTACCTCAAGGACGGCTTCGACGACGAATCAGGTTATTCGTTCATCTCCGAGGGAGACCTCGAGGATGCGTTCGAGGACCTGGGTTTCAATCCTTCCGATTTCGAGTATGGTGTTCCACCCGATTTCGTAATGAACGCCGGAGTCGCGCTGGAAGCGGATATCATTCTGTATGGCAATGTCTTCCCAAGTTCTGACGAGAGTTTCCAGGTCCTCTGGAACATTGGCATTCCCAATTCGGGCAATACCGTTAATATCGACCCTGCATTCGTGCCCAAGAACTCCGATCCGGTGAGGCAGCTTGCCGAAGAGATGATCGCTTCGATCGAAGAGCAGGTCGGCGGAAGAGCTCAGCAGGCGCTCGAGCAGGCTGAATACAGCCTTCGCGTCGAGAACTGGTCTATGGCCATCATGTTCCTCAAGCAGGCTCTGTCCGTGGATCCAGGTCTCCTCGAAGCGCGCTACCAGCTTGCCGAGGTATACCTTGAGGCTGCAGTGGATTCAGTTGACAAGGCGCTTTCGGTCTTTGAGGATATCCTTCTGGAAGACCCTTCCAGTTCCAGAGCGCTTGTCGGTATGGGTAATGTTTATCTTGCCCAGGAGGATGCCTCCGCTGCCAAGGATTACTTCGAGCAGGCGGTTGAGCTTGATTCCGAGAATGCCGATGCATATCTCGGCCTCGCTTCGGCGTATCAGGCTCTCGGCGAGCTTGATCAGGCAGTCGCGAGCTTCGAGGGAGCACTGGCCCAGAACCCCGATAATCTCTCCATCAAGTTCCCTCTGAGTCTTCTCTACTTCCAGCTTGAGCAGTACGATCAGGCCATCCCTTATATGGAGGATGTACTTGCGGCCAACCCCACTATGAACGCCCTCCGGTACAGGCTAATCCAGTCCTACGTCAGGATGAGTCAGTACGGGAATGCCGCCGATAATGCAGTCATTTTCCTCGAAGCCAGTCCGGATGATGCACAGCGCATCCTCTACACAGCCCAGCTCGAATCATGGGCGGGCAGGACTTCAAGCGCTGTCAGCAGGCTCGAGTCGCTTATTGGCGCCACAAGCAACCGTGAGGCCTACATTCTTCTGGCTACCATCTACAGGGACAGCGGCCAGAGGGGAGCGATGCAGGGGATATTCTCCCGACTCAGCAGCGCATACCCGAATGACCCGCTCGCGAACTACATGATGGGCGCTTTCTACTATCAGAGCGGAACTAACAAGGCCAGGGTCTCTGAACTCATCGCCGACAATCTTCCGACATGGAATGCAGCCATCAGCGAGCTCAATACGGCCATCAACTACCTGTCCCAGGTGACTGGTTACAGAGCCGCGGATGCGCAGACGATGATACAGGCCGCCAACAATTCGATCTCACTCTGCGAGGAGAAGATCGATCGAGTGGAGCGCTACAGTACATGACCTCCGCTGATCGGAACTTGACGCTCGATGTTCACCTCGTCTTGCATTCTGCGAGACGAGGTGGATACGAGTTTCCTTCCGCAGTGCAAATACTGTATAAATGGTGAATAAACACTGCATAGCAAGCTGGTAAAAGAATTGCTTAAATTATACGTGATGGGTAATATCGACCGGGAAGTCATAAATATGGAAGGGCAGACAATGAAAAAAGGTTTTACGCTAATTGAGCTGATGATCGTTGTTGTGATCATCGGTATACTTGCCGCGATCGCGATACCGATGTTCAGCAGCGTGCAGGAGGAGGCCAAGAAGGCCGCCTGCAGGTCCAATCTCAAGAATATCGCTACTGCTGAGGCCATGTACTTCGCCAGGCTGGGACACAGCTACACCGACGACGCCGGACTTGAGAGTTCCGGTATACTCGGTAATGCATCTTCTCTCGTATGTCCTGGTGATGGCTCCGCATACATCTATACACTGGCCAAGCAGTCCTCTACTTACACAGTCAGGTGTACATACGACGATGGCTCCGGAAGCGGAGCACACGGTTACATCACGGATGGCGTCTCTTCGTGGCAGGGGGAGACCACCTAGAAATAGGCGGTCGAGAGACACTTTCCTAACATCGTCGTTATGACACAGCAGGGGGAGCGGTAATCCGCTCCTCTTCGCTGTTGCATGATCGAATTCCGACCTGGCTGTCTATGTCATCATGCCCGGGTTTTGCTTCACAGCATGATAACTGAGATATTTGCACCTGCTGATCCAGACATCGACTATTTCTATTAAGGCGGCATATGCGTATTCACCTGGACATCACCCACCCTGCGCACGCGAACTTCCTTCGCTGGCCTGCCAGTCTGCTCAGGGAATCCGGTCATAGTGTATCAATTACGTGTCTGCGAAGGGGAAGACTTCCACTGATCGTAAAGGAGCTCTTTCCAGGATTTCCCCTGATGGAAGCCGGGACCTACCGGCGGACTCTTCCCGGAATGCTTCTTGGAACAGGGATCGCGAGACTTCTCACACTTACGGACATCCTCAGCAGCGAGAGACCTGACGTTCTTGCCGGTGTCGCCGTATTCCAGCCTGCACTTCTCTCCGGGCTGCTTGGTTTCCAGACTGTAGCCACTTATGACGACCCTGAGCACAGGCTTAATTACGATCTTACGAAGAGGCTTGCCGATACATTTCTTGTGCCCGAATGCATGGGGGAGAGTGATCCCTCAGTACGCACATTCAGGGGACTCAAGGAGTGGGCGTACCTGAATCCGGATAGATTCACTCCGGATCCTTCCGTACCGGTCATGCTTGGGCTGGAGCCTTTCCAGTACCTGTTCATAAGAAGTATCGATACTGCAAGCATGAACTACCGTGAGCAGGAATCGGATATCATTGAGGGTCTGTACAGGGAAGGACTCTCCGGAAGACAGACGCTGCTTTCTCTCGAGAGGAAGGAGACAGCCGGGGAATTCCCATTATGGCGTATACTCGAAGAGCCGGTGAAGGACATCCATTCGCTGATGTACTATTCGAAAATGGTGCTCTCCAGCGGTGACAGCATGGCCAGGGAGGGCGCGGAGCTCGGTGTCCCCTCGATCTACTGCGGCACAAGGGACATGAAGGCCAACAGCGAGCTTATGAGACTGGGACTCCTGACACGTTCAGCCAGCCCGGATGAAGTGATGCAAAGAGTTAACGATGCATGGCGCCAGACAGATCCTGCCGCTGAACGCAGACAGCGGAGGGACCTTCTCAATTCTGAGTGGGATGATCCGGGCAGGATCTTCACGGATCTAGTGATGGAAACAGTATTATGAGAGTTATGAATGACCGGAGGGCGGAATGAGGATCAGCGTATTCGGAATGGGCTATGTCGGCTGCGTATCTATGGGATGTCTTGCAAGAATGGGACATACGGTGATCGGCGTTGATATCAACCAAAGCAAGGTTGATCTTGTGAACAGGGGACTTGCGACGATCGTGGAGGATGGAGTCGATGCTCTTATCTCTGACGGGAGAAGGACAGGAGGGCTCTCTGCTACCGAGGACAGCCGCCTTGCTGTGGCTGATTCGGAGCTTTCTCTACTCTGCGTACCCACACCCTCGGGACCGGATGGACATCTCGATCTCTCCTTCGTCCGCAAAGTTGCGTCGGATATAGCGGTACTGCTTCCAGAACTCGGCAGATTCCATACAGTTGTATTGCGCAGCACCGTTCCTCCCGGGACAACGGCTGAAGTGGTCTCCATCATGGAGCGGGAGAGCGGTCTTGAACATGGCACCGACTTCGCCGTAGTCCACAATCCCGAGTTCCTTCGGGAGGGTTCCAGCGTCAGTGATTTCTTCAATCCGCCCTTGATAGTCATCGGGACACTCTCCGATAAAGGCGCATCTATGCTGGGAGAGATGTACAGGGGGATCGAGCTGGAGCTGACCCGGGTCCCGGTCAAAGTCGCCGAGATGATCAAGTATGTGAGCAACTCGTACCATGCTCTCAAGGTCTCATTCGCCAATGAGATCGGACGGATATGCCGTGCTGGTGAGATCGATGCGGCTGAAGTCATGAGAGTATTCAGAATGGATCACCAGCTGAACATCTCCGGCACCTACCTCAAACCCGGATTCGCCTATGGAGGTTCCTGCCTGCCGAAGGACCTTGGCGGCATTTGCGCGATGGCCACCTCGGCTCAGATAGATGCACCTCTGCTTGAAGCCGTTCAGCCAAGCAACCGGGCACAGGTCATGGAGACTGCGGCAAGGGTCATCAAAGCAGGAAGCAGGAGGGTGGCAGTGATAGGCCTGAGCTTCAAGGAAGGGACAGATGACCTGAGGAACAGCCCTTCGGTCGAATTGGTGGAGTACCTTCACGGCAAGGGCTACGAGATCAGCATCTACGATGACAGAGTTGTCTATTCCAGTCTAACCGGCCGAAACAGGGAGTTCATCGATTCAAAGCTGCCGCATGTGGGAGCCATGCTCCGCCCAACACCTCATGAGGCCCTTGAGGATTGCGGAACTGTGGTTGTCCTTCAGAAGGGCACTGTTGACAGCTCATTATTCGAGGGTATGACCGTGATAGATGCCACCCCTGAATGAGAACGGTACGATGAGAAATCGCCTGGATATAATCTGTGATACAGTCTCTGTTGGAAGCGATGGATGGAAAAGGATCGGGTGTCGATGAAGGAGACGGGACATGGACGGAACATCCACATCAGTTATGATCAGAAACTGCAGCCATATCACTGCAGGATAGCTGAACTGGTTTCAGAGTACTCGCGTCCCAACGGCAATCTACTTGATATTGGCTGTGGTGTGGGGCATACGCTGAAAAGGATCAGGAAGCTGTTGCCTGATATAGCGTTATATGCAGCTGATATTGATGATGAAACACTTGGTATCACAGCAAACAGGGTAAACCTTGCCGGAACTCTGAAAATCGACTCCGTCGAGGATATCATTGAGTCCAATCGAAAATTCGATACAGTCATTCTTTCCCATTCACTGGAGCATATGCGTTGTCCGCTCGATATCATCGAAGGAGTGATGTCGATACTCGAACCAGGAGGGCTCGTGATAATCGCCGTACCGAATCCCGGAAGATTGAACGTCTTTCTGGGTAATCTAGTCAGGCGTCATTATGCAAATCCGGGACACATGCATGCCTGGGATCGCTCGCACTTCATGAACTTTCTGGAGAACATCGCCGGACTGAACGTCATACGATACTCGCACGACTATTTCCCCCTGCCGCTGCTTCACGGATTCAGAGTATTCCAGCCGCTGGAGAAGCTGCTGGCACACCTCTTTCCCTGGCTATCGTTCTCCAATATAGCGGTCATCCGATCCGATACCTCCTCGGTGGAGTCCGGCAGCGCATAGCAGGATATCAGTATGACGCTTATTCCCTTGATCTGGTCCTGAGGTCACTGAGAGTGACATTCATGCGATGGAAGAGAAAATACCAGGCGATGGGTGCAGAAATGAATGTTATCAGCAGTCCAGCCACCCTGGTCAGCACTGATGCTGCAACCCCCTGCGTGAAGGTCAGGCCTGACATCTCCGAGATATAGCCGAAGGCTGCTTCCTTCAGGCCGAGATTTCCCGGAGTAATGTTGACCAGATTCATAATAGAGTTGAACACAACCAGTACAAGAGCGATCTGGATATCTATACTGAGTCCGATGCTTGCGAATGCGAACATGATAGCAATGGCACCGATGAAGTAGAGAGTTAGTTGGCACAACACCGCCTCCAGAAGGTGTTTGCGGTTTGTCCTCAGTTCCAGAAGACCTTCCTCGAAGAGCCTGAGCATTTTTCCGAATCGACCGAGGCGAGTGATCATCCGGTCGGGAAAACGAATGAGCAGGAGAAGAACCGGCAGGACTCCAACAGCTCCAAGCCAAATAAAGGAAGGAACGTGATTCCCAAGAAGAACGTTCACAAGATTAGTTATCAGGATGAGTATGGCACCGATGAAGAGGGAGATCACCACGCTTGCGAGGAGTATGACAGGCGTTTTCGAGTAGGGGAGTGAATGACGCTTCTTCATGTACATCGCCTTGGCGACAGTCCCTGCGTGAGCTGGTAGCATCATATTAAGGGCAATGGCGACTCGAGAGAGTCCAAAGCTCTCAAGAAAACCCATCCTTATACCAAGTGCGAGATAGAGTCTCTGGAACCGGATCGCGCTAAAGACTGCGAAGACGAGCATTGATGCAGTGAGCTTAGCGACATCCCACCACTGGATATGGAGGAATGCGGAAAACTCATCCCGCTGCATGTAGACATAGCGGGTAGTCAGAGCGATGAATGCAATGCCAACCAGGGATCTGATGACCGTCGAGGTAATCCTGCGCCGCATAATCAACAGCTCTCCTCAAAAAACGAGATCCAGGAATCAGCTCTGAAATTCATATTTGAATATACGGAATCTGGAAATGCTGTTTTTCTGGCACTCCGTGTGGTCATACCTGCTGCGGCAGGACTCCAGCGCGTTCGCGGCTTGACTTGGATCACTTTTGCAGGGTCAGCCAGAGTCTGCCGATGATATCTGCAAGAGCAGCCACAGTTTCGATGTCCTGTGAAATCTCGATGCCCATATGTCCTGCAACCATTTCCAGGATGGAATCGATCTCATTTATCTCGGAAGCATTACGTTCACTGCAGTTCATGAAGAGGAAAAGAGCAAGTACATTCACAATATGTACCGTATCCTCTATCCTGACATTTCTGAGATCACCTTCTGGAAATTGCCTTCTGATCCGGAGGCGATAGAGATTGGATAAATGCTGGAGGAGAGCAGAAGGATACTTGTGGAACCGCTTCCTGACCCTATCATGATGAATGTATTCAGGAAGGAAAACATTCACTGAACTGAGCGTCAGGCCCAATTCACGCTTTATGAGGAACGAATATATTGCCCTGACTGCATCCTGAGTTCGTGCAAGCAATCCCGAGGACGAGATTTCCGGATTGAATCGGGGGTTCAACTTGAAATTGGTTGCCTCAAGTGCAAGAGCGGGAAAAGAAGGATACACCTTCGCCAACTCCGGGTACATCTTAGCATACTCATTGCGAAGCAGCTCATTTGCAGCACGATAGGAGTGTCTGTATTTGCCGGATTGGATCAGAAGCGCTTCCTGGCATGATATGATAATGCGATAGAGCCATATCGCCGGATGCTCACCGGGAGTTCCTGAATCATCATTGCAGATCGGGAGCGAGATATTAAGCAGGGTCTGACCGATCCTGTTGTAAATCAGCCTGAAACCTTCGCGGATGGGGATGTCGGAGCTCGACAGCTCCCTCATACCTTTTATGTAGTCTCGGCCGCGTATCACACGAGAGCCGTAAGTCCTATCGAAGTAATTGACCGGCAGAGAACCGGATCTCCAGTAAAGAGGGCTCAGGAGACCAGGCCTGTATTTGAGAGGAGGGTTCCAGTAAAGACCAATGTCTATTCCTGTCTTAAGTGAGAGCTGCATACTGATCCTCTTCAAACTGCGTTGGGAAATAGGAAGCCATCGAACCACACTGATCTCTATATCACTCAGGTATTCAAGTTTCTCATTTATTAGCAGAACCGATGCCTCGCCCTTGCCGAAACTACCCGAGATCAGGATGGAGAGCGGATGCCAGGCTGTGATTATTGCTTCAGTTATCTCATCCAGGACCAGGCTAAGCTGCTGTTCAGTCTCTGGATCCCTGGAAGCTGTCCATCCCGGTTCGGTCAGAGCCTCCATAGTGGTTGCCCGTCCATACTTTGCGGGATTTGAATATCGAGCATCTTCAGTATTGAGGGTGTGATGTCACACATGTTTGGTTTCTCCGGATCGCTTTTCAACGGTTCACTGGAAACGAGTACCCCATCCATGCACTCATGATCAGGATTGTAGCCATGATGGAAGGGTTTTGTACGCGAAGAGAGTCCCATCGGGTACCATGCACGTCCAAAGGCATAAGGCAGATCGATGTAGAAGATAATATCACCATACCTGTTGTCCGGCATATTGATATGATACTTTCTTGCCATTTCACCCGTGATGACGTAGCCGGGCTCGATAGTTGACAGTACCTTTTTGATCTCAGAACTCTCCACACCGGAACGAGGCCAGAAACGGGCGAAGTTGTTATCAATCATATGTATGTATTTTGAGAGATTGAGCCCGTGCTTCCTGAAATGCTTCCGTATATCGAAGGTCTTGTTTACAGCGGTCATTCCGTGGTCGGAGAAGAGCATGAAGGCAGGATCCTGCTGCTCCTGCTGGTACTGCCTGAATCTCTTCTCAAGTATCGAGTCGAGCTGAAGGAGTTTTTCTCTTACAATGATGGAATCCGGTCCATGATTGTGGCTCAGACCATCGATATCACCAATGAACAGGTAATTCCATGGAGCAGAAGCATCGAATGGTGAATTCCTGATCTGTTCTATTGAGCCTATACCTCCGAAATGACGAAAACCGCCTGTACAGAAGTCGATACTATTCGCCCTCAGGATATCGAAGACGGTTGGATACTCGGGACTGAAACCAGGTTCCGACCAGAATCTGTCCTCGGACATCTCGAAGTGATGCCAGTTACGAAAAGAGGAGCCGGTTATGTACTTGATGCCGTAGAAGGAAGTGTTTTTGCGAGAGAAAGTCCGTGCAATCCTATATGTTGCATATGCGGTGAGCATCAGGTCGGAGCCGGGAAGCCATGAGTAGTATCGCGTATAGGGATACATTGGATTGCTTCCAACCTGCCAGATGAACCACTTCAGGTGTCGATTGGGATGTACACCGGTATACATTGAGCAGTTGCAGGCAACCGAATACCCGAAATCAGTGCGTATACGCTTCGTGTTTCTGAAGCCGCTGACAAAAGGCATCTGTTCGATGCTCTCTGGTCGAAGTCCATCAACGAATACAGTGAGAAGAGGTCTCATCTCGGATCACACAAACTGGAGAAGAGAGTGCAGTACTGATCAACAATCCTGTCCCATGAGTATTTCTCGAGTACCAGTCTCCTGGCATTGCCGCCCATTGAAATAAGCAGTTCGGAATCGTCATGGATACGAAGAATCATTCGGGCCAGCTCTTCCGGTGTTCCTTCCCGGAGGATATATCCATTGAGGCCTTCTGTCACTACTTTCTCAGCTCCGGCAAATGCGTTCACAATTGATGGCAGGCCGCAGGACATGGCCTCCAGCAGGACAAGGGGCATACCTTCATATGTGGAGGGAAGTACGAATAGATCCGAGGAGCGATAGAGGTTAAGCAGTTCGTTGCCAGAGCATATACCATGGAATTGAATCATATTTTCCAGCCCGGAATCCTTCGAGAGTCTTTCAAGCGCGGAGCGTTCGGGGCCATCTCCAGCAATCCGTACTGAGATACGTCCGCCATTACTCTTCAGGTGTCCAGCAGCCCTGACCAGAAGTTCGACATTCTTCCTGTTGACAAGTCTTCCTACATAAAGGATATGGAACTGTTCATCAGGTGTTCGTTCACGGGGCACCGAAGGGGAGAAGTAAGTACAATCAACACCGTTCCCGATTACTGACATCTTCTCCTGCTGAATACCATAGTTAACAGAAAGATCATCCATAATATGGTCACTTACGCAGACGATATGATCGCATTCCTGGAAAGCACGCTTCTCTATTCTGTATGCGAATTTGCGTCTGATAAGACCTTCGAGCAATCCCAGTAAGCCTGAACGGGAAGCGGAATCTGCCTCACCAAGATTTGTGGTTGCGACAACGATGATATGCGGATGGAAACTGAGATTATGACCGAGGGCTGTATGAGTATTAAGAACAATATCTGTCTCATCCGCTTTCAGGCACCGTTCGAGAGATCGAGCGAACTGGAAATGGTAGAAGAATCTGATGTTACTGACGGGTATCCTGCAGACATTTGTGGCGGTCGATGTGGAGTCGAGCTTCCGCCATTTTCTGAATTTCGGTGCAAAGACTTCTGTACTGTATTTCCTTTTAGACAAGTACTTAACAAGATTGAAAATAACATGCTCCTCACCACCACGGAAGAATGGAGGCGAGTATTTCGTCCCGAGGATCGCTATTTTCAAAAATGAATTTGAGTGAGTCAAGTTAGCTGTTCAATTACCACAAATCGCACCGCCAATTTCTTCTGGACATTACAATACACGGACTCAGTGCTGGCGATCATCAAGACCAGACTTCAGATGAAGGTTGCCCTGTAGCCCAGTCTCTTCATCGGCATTAGTTTCCTCTCGCAATATTACTTCTAGCATTTCTACTATGCAAGGGTCGTAGATTGAATGAGTTCTTCTCTGGATATCGAGAAGTGTGCTGTTCAGGGACTGGTCTTCAAGTCCGATGACATAAGCACTTGCAACTCTGAGTATTCTCGAAACCAGTGGAATGACATCGCCCCTCAAGCCATCCGGCGTTCCGGTGCCGTCGTAGTTCTCGGTAGTATGCCGGATACCGCTCACGATAACTGGGGGAAGTTTGAAGTGAGCCCTGGCAGGAACTGCGGAGAAGGTCTCCTGCCAGTCCTCCTCGGCCTTCTCGAGCATCGATGCCGCGAGGTGCAGCATTGCGGCCATCTCAATGTCTTCCAGACCTGAGGACTGTATCCCCAGTCGCTTGCCGAGCCTTCGAGCCATATCGGCAACTCTGCGGCTGTAACCTGTCTGTCTTCTGTCGGTCATATCCAGAGAGTAGACCATCGCTTCGAGGCATTGCCATCCCTCTCTGCCAACACGTTTCCGCAGTTCCAGATTGGTGAGAACAGTCTCTGTCTGATTGATGAATATGTCGAGTCTCTGCGCATCCAGAGGTGTTCTTGTTGTCGGCCAGACCTCCATCCGGAGTCCAGCATCCCCAAGGAGTCTCAGCGGTTCTGTTGAGGGCAGTTCCATGCCTGTCGGGTTCAGGATGGAGGTATTCCCCCATGTTACCCTGATGGCAAGCGGGGCAGCAGCCTTGAACCAGAAAGCTGTCAGGGCACGGAGGGCTGCAATGGGGGTTTCTATCTCTGAGAGGATCCTAGCCTGTCTGCTCATTTCATCCTCGAGGAAAAGACATCTGGAATACGAGAATCGGGCTCTGTCCAGGAGGACGGAAATCCCTGTCTGCACTGCAAGAATCGCCAGTACTCCTATAAAGGTGGTCCAGGGCCAGGCATCATTGTGGAGTGCTACCATTTCCAGGGCGGCTGGTATCATGAGTGGAATGAAGAGAATCGGGTACAGGATGGATTTGAGATTGGCTGATAGCCCGCTCAGGATGTCCGAGGGCTTACCTGCATCTATAACAAGTCTCACCAGCCAGTTGAAGAGGACGATCAGACAGACGGCTATGGCGAGAACGGCGCCCGCGCTCGCATATCCTTCAAGGATCTGATCCCGGACGGGGCGCAGGATCACCTCCGCCAGACGGAGGGAAAGGAGGGAGGCAAGGGTGAATCTTATTGATTCGAGGAGGTTCCTCCCGGCTGCCATTCCTGTTCTTGCACCATAGGCAAGCGAGCCGAGGAATGCAGCCAGTACAAAGGCACCCTCCTGCAGCAGTGTATAGCCTGTAACAGCCATGAACGCCTGTAGAAGGGGGAAGAGCGATATCTGGTGTCCGGCGGTTCTTCTGCTGTACATGGCTGCCGTGTAGAGCAGACCAAGCCAGAGACTGAAAAGTGAAAGTACTTCCTCCACTCCCGTGTAGCTGGTGTAACTCACAGGCAGCCAGAGAGCGAGCAGGACAGCAAGCGCCCCGGTGAAAGGTGTCAGAGTGGATTCGAAGCGTCTCTCCGTCATAGTTCGGCTTCCTCACCCGCGGCGATGACTCGCTCAAGTGCATCGACCACTCTGGCATCGTACTGAGTCCCCCGACCGGAGCGGATAGTCTCCATTGCAGTGTCTCTGCCCGTAATCGTGTGATAAGTCCTTGTACTGGTGATGGCATCGAAAGTATCGGCTACCGCAACGATCCTGGCCAGGAAGGGAATGTCCTCTGCGATCAGTCGATCAGGATAGCCCTTGCCGTCCAGCCGTTCGTGGTGACTCCGAATGATAGTAGTTACCTGCTCGTATCCGGAAAGCCCGGAGACTATCCCGGCTCCCTCCGCAGGATGGTTTTCAATGATCTCGCGCTCCTGTCTTGTAAGAAGTCCCCTCTTTGTGAGTATCTCGGCAGGTATGGCGAGCTTACCCAGGTCATGGAGTATCGCTCCGACCCGGAGCGTCTTCATGGCCTCAGGAGATATCCCAAGTTCTTCCCCGATGGCGCAGCTAAGTCCGGAAACACGGATGGAATGCCCGTGTGTATAGTCGTCCTTCGAGTCGGCCAGTCTTGCGAGCAGGACCGCTGCAGCCAGGAAGGAGCGCTCGCTCTTCATCGAATGTCCAACTGCTTCCCATGTATGGCTGACGAGAAGCAGGAAATTATCAAGGAGGGCGGGTGTCATCGTCCTGACTCTCTCTGCAGCCTTGCCTGAGATGAAGAGGTATTGATTCCCCTCATCCGAGAGACCTGCTGCAAGGCCATGTTTACCGTTGAGCGTGAATGGCGCAGTAAGCCCGTATCCGTCGGCGAATCTGTCGAGGATGCATTCTCCTCCACCAGGTAGTTCCTTCTGTCCTGAAGTACTCCAGAAAACCCAGTCATTGTCCTTGAGTACCCTGGTCAGGAGGATAACATCATCTGCCCCCGGACCGGAGAGGTAATCCTCCAGCAGCTCCAGGAATTCAGTTGATGTCTCCGACGACATAAGCCTGGTAGCCAGTTCGCTCTGCTCGGTAAGAGCCCTGACTTTTCCTCTGTTGATCTGGAATCTGTTGTCCATCGCCCTTCCGATAATGGAGAAACCCGTCACGGAGACAGCAGCCATTACCGCGCCGGGATAACCTCCCTGCACCAGGAGGATGGTTGTGATAAGAGTGAGAAGCAGCACTGCGACGTAGAATCCAAGCGTTCTTCGCAGGCGGATGATCAGAGTCGGGCCGAGTGGTGGTGATAGCGCATGCGGAACCAGGATATCTCCAAGGATCACAAGAGGAAGGGCTACCGCCGCGCAGCCAAAGTCCGAGATCTCGGGAATGAGGTCGGGCAGGAAGTGGAGTGAAGCCCTGAGGAGTGAGGTTGCGACTATACCGGAGGCGAGATATCCCCAGAAGAGCCTGCCCGATTCACGGACTCTGAACAGTGCGCCCAGGAGAGTGAATGCTACCGAAGCCTCGAAGGCCAGGTCTGCGGGCCATGCGAAATAGAGAGTCAGCATGAATACGCGACTGAGAGAGAATTCCATCCACTTCGAGCGAATAATCGGAAGACCACCGGTGATCGTTCCCGCAGCTATTATGGCCAGCAGAGAGACAAGAGAATCAGATGAAGCAAGGATACCTGCTGCGAAGAGACCGCTGCTTTCGAGTAGCGTGTTAATATCAAGTATCATTCCTCGGTATCCCCACCGGTGAATACCTGAACAAGAACCATCTCCCATTCACCCATGGTCGATTCCAGTGCAACCCCCAGTCCAGCGTGCGTGTATTGATCGGAAAGGACAGTCCTGAGGTGAAACGGACTCAGCATGATCAATGACCAGGCCTCCGCGAAATCGATACCGCGACCGATGTTCTCGGCAAAGATGGAAGTGCCTGATGGAAGCAGGGGAAGTAGTAGACCATGCTGTCCAGGACCCAGATGAGAGGTTGAACTGGTGAGTGCAAGTTCGCATGCTCTTGACCTTGCAATTGAATCGAGAATGGCGGATGCCTGCAAGTCGGGAACACCGATATCAGATCTCAGGCGATTCATCTCCTCGAAGAGCATGTTGAGGCTGGTAACATTGGAAGAGACCAGAGGAATATCTCCACTCAGTACATCCATTGCGGTACCGCCTGCAACTATGGGAAAGAGAAGAGAAACGGCCGGTCCGTCTACTCCGCTATGCATTACCTCTATCCAATAAAGGCCCTTGACATCGATGGTTATGCCAATCAGTCCAGTGCTGTCAGGCTTGAGATTCAGAACTTCCATTGATGGTGTTCTGACTGCGGCAGCCGGGTGAGGCAGAGACCAGTACCCATTCAGGGTAAAGACTATTTCCTGCCCTACTGATACTGCTGGATCAAGCCCTTCAGGCAACACCCATGGCGCCGGGGCAAGGACCATGATCGTATGGCCGGAAGCACCCCAGTCAGCATATCCGCAGTAATACCATTCCCCGGTAGTGTCTGAGATGACCTGCCTGAACTCGGAACCGGAAGTTGGGATTATCCTTGTATCCGAGATCAATCCGAACCATCCGCTGGCCGCCGCCAGCAGCGGAAGCTCACCGCCAGCGGGCAATATCCTGAGTGTCGACATGTTCGCTGCAAGACTGTCGAGCGGTGGTATGCGTTTCGGAGGTTCGAAAGCGGACACTGCTCCCCCCTGCGCAATTGCGAAGAGGTGCAGCATCAGCAGGGCCGTTGTGATTCCAAGACATTTTCGCATAGATTTAATCATACACAAAAAGCGGATTCCGGGAAATCGCAGAAAGGGGGAGGGATCACAATTGAAAGTACTGCTTGTTCAATCCCCTACCGGACGACCTGAAGCTCCCATATATCCCCTTGGCCTTGCATTTCTTGCGGGTCAGCTCGCGGAGCACAGCCTGGCCTTCATTGATCAGAGTCTGGAGAAGAACTCCCTGCCTGCCCTGGAGAGGATGCTGGATCAATTCACCCCGGATGTCATCTGCATCTCGCTCAGGAACATTGACGACAGCTCCTATCCGGTGACTTTCTCCTATATCGAACCATTCGCTGCTGTTATGGAGAAGCTGGAGGACTGGGAGGGAACCATCGTGCTGGGGGGGACCGGATTTTCCATATATCCTGAACTCATCCTCGAACGCTTCCCGAGAGTAGATTTCGGTCTTCCCGGAGAGGGGGAAGAGACCCTCCCTGCACTGCTTGCACATCTGGAAACTGATATAGGCATCCCAGGATGGAGCGGAGGAAGACTGCTGCCATGGGGAAGGGCCGACATCAGCGCAATGAAGCCTCCTGATTACACCTTCATCGATCCCGCGCCCTACGAACGGAACGGTGGTATCGGTGTCCAGAGCCGCAGGGGATGTGCTTTCAGCTGCACATATTGCACATATGGCTATCTGAGCGGGAAGACATTCCGACTAAGACCGGTTGAACATGTCATTGATGAACTCAGGCGCCTGAATGAGCTGGGAGTGAAGGAATTCATGTTCGTGGATTCCGTATTCAATGCCCCTGAGGAGTATTTCGAGCAGCTCATTACCGCCATACGCTCTGCCGGACTCGGCCTGAGATGGGGAGCCTGGCTGGACGAGTCGGTCACACCTGACCAGCTCCGAAGAATGCGGGATGCAGGCGCGGTCAATGTTGATTTCTCACCTGATGCCTTCACCGACAAAGGACTTCGGCTCCTTGGCAAGAGAGGGAGCGCTTCAGGACTCTACCCGGCGGTCAGGGCGGCGAGGAAGACCGGTCTGAGGGTCGGGGTCAATTTCTTCAATGGCAATCCGGGTGAAGGACTTGCCGCTTTCCTGGGAAAA
>Ga0190293_1000303_pt1 | contig 17240 bp, 13 predicted proteins | sample 48693001_MG_FD_161671 | JGI IMG/M metagenome (GOLD analysis project Ga0190293, IMG submission 161671) | Hydrothermal vent microbial mat bacterial communities from Southern Trench, Guaymas Basin, Mexico - 4869-30-0-1_MG | ecosystem: Environmental > Aquatic > Marine > Hydrothermal vents >...
TTCTATAACTATATTTTTAATATATAAAGAAAGGATAGATGGCGCTTTAATTTCTGTTGTTATTGCAGAGTCACTTATATTTTTAATAACATTAGTAGGAATTGCGAATCAAAGGAGTTTAATACCTTTAATAAAAGTTAATAATTTTAGTTTTAATTATATAAAGAAGCTGAGTACTTTCTCTACTATGGTAATATTTGGGACTCTGATTTTACCACTAGTTACTATTTATATTCGATTATATATTATCGATAATATTGGTTCAAAAGAAGCTGGATTTTGGGAAGCTATGACACGTATCTCCAAATATTATTTAATGTTTGTGAGTTCAATATTAGCATTATATATTTTACCTAGATTTTCTGAAATTGATAACGTAAAAGAATTTCGAAAAGAAGTATTTAATTTTTATAAATCAATTATACCTGTTTTTGCTTTAGGGCTTGTTATTATATATTTTTTAAGAACATATATAGTTTCCTTTATTTTTACTAATGAATTTCAGCCTGTTGAAGATTTATTTTTTTGGCAGCTTTTAGGAGATTTTATTAAAGTTTTATCTATTGTGATTGCATACCAATTTTTAGCAAAAAAAATGTTTTGGCATTATATAATTACAGAAGCTTTCTTAGTTATCATCTTATATTTTACAAGTATTTATTTTATAGATTTATATGGTATGAAAGGAGCAACTATTGCTCATTTTGTAACTTATATTATGCATTTTGGAGTCATATTATTAATATTTAATACATCTCTTTTTGGAGTTATAACATATAAAAAAGAAGATTAATTTAATAGAAGTTTATATTTTTTTAAAAATATATAATGCCTGAAGTTAAAGATTCATATAGACAAGTTATGAAAGCCACAACTCTTTTTGGTGGTGTTCAAGTAGTTAATATTATTATTGCAATAATACGCTCTAAGTTTTTAGCTCTTTTTATTGGTCCTTTAGGAATGGGGATTTCAGGGTTATTAAATACAACTCTAAATCTGGTTAATGGATTTACAAACTTTGGTTTAGGAAGAAGTTCGGTTAAAGATATATCATTTGCATATAGTAATTCTGATGAGAAAGGAATAGAACGAACAATTGGTGTTTTAAAAAGGTTAGTTTGGTTTACTTCTATTTTTGGTGCTATTGTCATGATAATATCATCTCCTTGGTTAAGTGAGATTGCTTTTAAAAGTAAGGAATATACAGTTTCAATAATTTGGATTTCTATTGCTTTAATTTTTAAACAATTATCAAGTAGTCAGTTGGCTATTTTACAAGGATTAAGAAAATTGAGAGGTCTTGCAAAAGCAAATCTTATTGGAAATTTTTTAGGATTATTGGTAACCGTTCCTTTATATTATTATTTTAGAATTGATGCTATTGTTCCTGCTATCATTATATCTTCATTAATTAGTTTTATAATATCATTCTATTTTTCAAAAAAAGTTAATGTAGCTTCTGTTAAAATAACTAATAAAGACGTTTTTAAAGAAGGGAAATCAATGTTACAGCTTGGATTTACACTTAGTCTAAGCAGTATGATAACTTTATTAGGCGCTTATTTACTCCAAATTTATATAAGTGCAAAAGGAGGATTAAATGAGATAGGTCTTTATACAGCAGGTTATGTAATTCTAAATTCTTATGTTGGATTGGTGTTTAAAGCAATGAGTACAGATTATTTTCCTAGATTATCTGCTATTTTTGATGATTTAAAGAAGCTAAGAAAAGCTGTTTTTGAGCAGGCTTATATTGCAGTTTTAATTATTATGCCAATAATTATTTTATTTTTAACGTTTATGCCTTTTATTATAAGAATATTATATACAAAAGAATTTACGCCAATCATTGCTATGGTTAATTGGGGAATTTTAGGGATGGTTTTTAAAGCTGTTTCATTTTCTTTGGGTTATGTTATTATTGCAAAAGGTGATTCTAAAGTTTTTATTAAAACGGCAATAATATTTAATATTATTTTATTGAGTGGAAATATTATAGGTTATTATTTTGGAGGTCTAGAAGGGCTCGGTATTAGTTTTTTTATATACTATATAATACATTTAATATCAATAGCCATTATTGTTTATTACCTCTATGATTTATATTTTGATAAAGAGTTCCTTCCCGTTTTTTTATTATCTGTTGTCTTATGTGTTATAACGTTTTTAGTAACTTATATTAATGATTCGATGATAAAGCATAGTATATTAGCAGTCATAATTGTTTTGAGTTTATATTTTTCATATTATATGTTGAATAAAAAAATGGATATTAAAGAGCTTTTATTTAAAGGTCTTAAAAAAATAAAATGATAGAAGTTATAAAGAGAACATACCGAAAATTTAAAAAAAGCTATGTCCTTTTCATGTCTGTTAATTGGATTAAAACCTTATACTTTAATTATAAAAAATTCCCTTATTATATAGCAAAAAAACTACCTGTTTATTTTTATGGGAGAGTTAAATTTTCAAACATATCAGGTAAAGTTGTAATTGATACACCTATTAAAAGAGGAATGATTGGTTTTGGACAGCGATATGAAATGTCTACTGTATCAAATAGGACAGCAGAAGTTAATATACAAGGAGAGTTTGTGTTTAAAGGTCATGTTCAATTTGGTAAAGATTATTTTATTTTTATAAAAAAGAACGCTTATTGTGAACTAGGTCATATGTCTTCAATGGCCTCAAATGGGAAGATTATTTGCACTCACAAGGTTACTCTTGGAGATTTTGCAAGACTAGGTTCTGAATCTCAAATAATAGATACTAATTTTCATCAATTAATAGACACTCTCACAAATGAAAAGCTTCCTATGTCTTCACCTATCGAAATAGGTAATTATAATTTTATTGGGAATCGTGTGTCTATAATGTCTAAAACAAAGACGCCAAATTATTGCATTATTGCTTCGAATAGTTTGTGTAATAAAAATTTTACTGATTTAGATGAGAATACTATGATTGGTGGAATGCCAGCACGTTTAATTAGAAGTAACATTACTAGAGATTGGAAAGGCGAAGAAAATCGTTTGTTAAAAAATTTAATTCTTTATCCTTAAACTCAGTGGTTTTAATTTTTATGAAGCACCCCATTTTTCAGCATATCTTTTAGCTATTTTAACGTAGTCATGCTCTTTTTCTATAAAAGCACGTGCATTTTTAGATATTTCAATTATCATTTCTGGATGAAGTATTAACCATTCAATTTTTTTAGCAATTTTTTCAGCATCTGGTAATGCATTAATAGCCACAGTGTCTTCAACTAAATTATAATACTCTAACCATTCTTGTTCTGCACCAGTAAAAACAACCTTACCTTTTGCCATAGCTTCTAATGCATTATAACCTTGATCGTAAGCAAAAACCTGATCTAATAAAATATGACATTCATTGTAAAGTGTAATGTATTCACTATAAGGAATATCTCTTGTGACAACAATATTAACTTTGTCGGAATATTTTTCTTTAATAATATCCAAAGCCTCATCAAAATAAATGTTTCCCTTTTTTATATAACTGGAACTATTAATGCCGTGAAAAATATTTATTTTTCCATGAATTATTAAAGATTGAAAATCAAGTTTTTCAAAATTTATCGGATTAGGAATTAAGCCTAAATATTTAGGATGTTGGTTTAAAGGGATATGATAATCTAAATCTGAAGCAATAACACCATCAATATTTTTGTATAAAAATTTATGAAGCTTTAAATATGGTTGAGAGATATATTTTAAAATATGTTTATAATGATCTTTTAGAGAGTTATCATTTAAATAAGGAGTTAGAATAGAATATCTAAATTTTTCATCATAAGCAAACTTCACACTGCTATAATCTGTACCACAAGATAAAAGAAATATCTTTTTATTTTGAGACACCAATTTTTTTAAAAGCTTAATCTCTTTGTTAGGATGACTTTTAATAGATCTTTCATTTATGAGCTGAACGACATCAAATCCTTTTAATTTAGGCAATATTTTATTAAAACGATAAGCGTTTTCTAATTGAATTAAATTGATGCCGAAAACTTTATCTATTACTTTCGATATGCTTTTTAACACCTTGTTTTTTGAGAGTTTGGAACTTACATTTATGTCTATAGGATAATTTTTAAAACCATCTCCAGTTCCAATTAATGTTACATCATGTCCTAATTTTATTAAGCCTTCTTTTAAAGAATTGTGTAATCTGCTATATTCTCCTATTAATAAAATTTTCATTTGGTATATTTGGTAACTATAAATAAGTTCTATTGCAAAGAAACAATAAAAAAAAGATTTGTTTGGTAGTATCTTCTCTTAGCCAAGGAGGAGCTGAGCGATCTGCTGCCCTAATTTCAATAATGCTAAGTGATTTAGGTCATGAAGTGCATATTGTTAGTGTTTTAAATAATATAGATTATGCATATAAAGGAACTCTTTTAAACCTTGGATTATTAAAAGGAGACAATGATAATTTTTTAAAAAGATTACATCGCTTTAAAGTCTTTAAAAACTATTTAAATACTCAAGATTTTGATATAATCATTGATAGTAGATCTAGACCTAGAGCATTTAAAGAGTTACTAATTCAACGATTTATATATAAAAGTCAAAAAGTGATTTATGTAATTCATAGTTATAAAATTCATTCATATTTACCTAAAAGTAAATGGTTTTATAATTTGTTTTTTAATAAGTCAAGCCAGATAATTGCAGTAAGTGATGCTATAAAACTTAAAATTGAAGATTTTTATGGTATCAAGAATGTTGAAACAATTTATAATGCAGTTGATATAGGAAATAGTGCTATTAAAGCAATCTCTAAAACCAATATAGAATTTGATTATATATTATTTTTCGGAAGATTAACAGATAAAATTAAAAACCTCTCATTACTAATTAATGCTTATAAGAACTCGAAATTAAGATCTAAGCGTGTTAAATTAATTATTCTCGGAAGTGGTATTGATGAACTACTTTTAAAACAAAAAGTAAAAAGTGATGAACTTGAAGAATTTGTAAAATTTATACCTCATACAAAGAATCCTTTTCCATATATTAAGAATGCTAAATTTACTGTTTTAACGAGTCGATATGAAGGATTTCCGATGGTTATTCCAGAGTCATTAAGCTTGAATACACCTGTTATTTCTGTTGATTGTAAATCTGGGCCAAGCGAAATTATTATAAATGAAACTAATGGTTTGTTAGTTGAAAACTATAATGAAAAAGAGCTTTCTGAAGCCATGAATAGTTTTATCTTTGATGATGAATTATATAATGCATGCAAGACAAATGCTAAAGCAAGTGTTGAAAAATTTTCATTAAAAAATATTGCTAAAGATTGGGAAAATATCTTACAAGAAATAAATTAAATATGAAGTTAGATCAAGTTGTAATAATTGATATTCCGAAAATCATTGATGAAAAAGGACGCGGTAATTTATCTGTTATAGAAAATGATTGTATTCCTTATGAAATTAAGCGTGTTTATTATTTATATGATATACCTAGTGATGCTTATAGAGGAGGACATGCACATAAGGAACAGTTAGAGTTTTTAATTGCTTTAAGTGGAAGTTTTGAAGTTGTATTAGACGATGGTAAACAAAAAAAAAGTGTAATGCTAAATAAACCAAATAAAGGCTTATTAATTCCAGCTGGTATTTGGAGAGAACTCGAGAATTTTTCATCAGGGGCTGTGTGCTTGGTTTTGGCTTCAGATGTGTTTAAAGAAGCCGATTATATTAGAGACTATACTGTGTTTTGTAACGAAAATTAGCTTTAAGTTATTCTGCAAAAATAACCCAGCCTATACATGTCAAATAGTAATAAATTAGGAGATTTTCCTGTTAAATTTTGCTCTATATTAGAATTAAATTTAAACATCAATTTTCCGAAAATTTTTGCTAAACCCAAGTTTTTTATAATTCGATATGCTTTTAATAAGCTAATGGCATTACTTTTTATTCTTTTATTTTTATAAAGAAAAGATAAGGTTTCAACCGCTTTTTTAGCTTTTTCTAAATAAACAGGGTTGTCATCGATGCCTAAATGATATACTTCATTATTTAGATGCTTTACTTTAATATAGTGTTGTTTAAGCATCGCACTAAATAAATAATCTAATCCGTAAATATTTTGGTGTTCATTTTTATTCAGTTTTAAAAAAAGATCTTTTTTAATCAAGAAATTTGCAGAAATAATGACTTTATAAGGATTTCTGTTTCTTATTGAAGCATCAACCTCTTCTCTATGTTTACCAAAAGTATAACGTAATGTTTTATTTAAATTTGTATGACTTTCGCTATAGGCAAATCCTCCAAAAACAACTTTTGTATGAGAATTGATTTCATTAATGTAGTTTTTAATAAAACTATCTTCAACTGGAATTACATCACAATCTAAAAACAATAACCAATTGTATTGTGCTTGTTCAGCTAAAAATTGTCTTGTTGCTGTTCTTCCGCTATTTTTTTTTGCTTCAATAAATTTGCAATTTGCTAACGCATTAATTTTTTGATTATTCTCATTCAATAGTGAAAAGGAGCCATCATCAACACAAATTAATTCAAAGACAATATTTGCTTTTAGTATTTGTTTTTCAATCTCTTCAACTAATGGATAGACATTATAATTGTATGTCGGAATTAAAATGGATAACATTTAATATTCTATTGAATTTATTCAAAATTAAACAATAAAAACCTGATTTTATTACACGATTTTTTGAATGGTTATTTTAACTTTTACGTTGCACGACTTCAAAAACCTTATTTTCATCACATTTTAAAGTTTTGCTAGGATATTTTAAAAGTAATGCATAATCGTGAGTCGCCATTAAAATAGTATTTCCATTTTTGTTAATGTCTTGTAATACTTCCATCACTTCAATACTTGTTTGAGGATCAAGGTTTCCTGTTGGCTCATCTGCAAGAATAAGTTCAGGATTGTTTAATAAAGCTCTTGCAATAGCTATACGTTGCTGTTCGCCACCTGAAAGTTCATGAGGAAATTTAAAACCTTGAGTTTTCATGCCTACTTTATCAAGTACTTCACTAATTCTATTATTTATTTCAGAGGTATCATTCCAGCCTGTGGCTTTTAATACAAACCCTAAATTGTCGTTAATAGTTCTATCTGTAAGGAGCTTAAAATCCTGAAATACAATCCCAAGTTTTCGTCTTAAAAAAGGAATGTCTTCTTCTTTTAACATTCTTAAGTCATAATCTACAATGCTACCTTCTCCTTCAGTAAGTTGTAAATCACCATAAAGCGTTTTCATAAAACTACTTTTCCCAGAACCAGTTTTACCAATCAAATACACAAAATCACCTTTATTAATTTCAACATTAATATCGGAGAGCACTAAATTTTCTCCTTGAAAAATAGAGGCATTTTTAAATTGTAAAATAGGATTTGACATAAATTATTGAATGAATTTAATGTGTTGTAAATATATTGTTAAATAATTAAAAGTTAAAAGTTATTTTAATTATTTCGATACTTGTTTTAATTACTATTAATTTAGTTTAACCTTCAATCTTAAAATTTAAAGAAAACACAAAAAATACAATTTTTAATAACTTCGTTTATAATTATAACATATTTCTAACGTTATAAAAAGCATATTGAATTATCTTTAGATTTTAAAAAAATAATAGTCAATGACTAAGAAAAAAATAGTAATCTTTTATTTAGCCCTTGTGTTTAGTTTTCAAATTTTCGCACAAGAATCAGCAATATATACGAATGATATTGTAGAGTATCAGAAAGCTTTATCTCTTTACAATAATCAGCAGTATCAAGCAGCTCAATCCTTATTTAATCAAGTCAAAAAAACAGCTGAAAATGAAACTTTGCAATCAGATTGCGCTTATTTTATTGCAAATTGTGCAGTACGATTAAATCAGCAAAATGCAGATCAGTTAGTTGAAGGTTTTGTTGAGGATTATCCAACATCAACAAAGCGAAACACTGCATTTGTTGATGTGGCAGAGTATTATTTTGGAAATGGTAAATATGCCCATGCTAAAAAATGGTATGATAAAGTTGATGAAGAATCATTAGCAAGAACAGAAAAAGAAAAATTCAATTTTAATAATGGTTATGTTGCATTTTCAACTAAAAATTATAAAGAAGCTAATAAGTATTTAAGCAGAGTAGAAAACTCACAAGAATATGGTTCACAAGCTAAATATTATATCGGATTCATGGCATATCAAAGTGATGATTACGATAAAGCTAATGAATATTTTGATCAAGTAAGTGACCAAGAAAAATACAAAGAAAAACTATCTTATTATCAAGCCGATTTAAATTTTAAGCTAGGTAAATTTGAAAAAGCTATAGAACTTGCTAAAGAACAATTAAATTCTAGTGATAGAAATGAAACCTCAGAACTTTCTAAAATTATTGGCGAAAGCTATTTTAATTTAGATAAATATGCTGAAGCTATTCCGTACCTAACTGAATATAAAGGCAGACGTGGTAAGTGGAATAACACAGATTATTACCAATTGGGTTATGCATATTATATGCAAAAGAATTACCAGAAAGCTATTTCAGAATTCAATAAAATTGTTGGAGGTAATAATACGGTAGCACAAAATGCATATTATCATTTAGGAGAGAGCTATATTAATCTTGATAAAAAACAAGAAGCATTAAATGCATTTAGAAATGCGTCTCAAATGGATTTCGATTTAAAAATTCAGGAAGATGCTTGGTTGAACTATGCAAAGATTAGCTACGAGATTGGAAATCCATATCAATCAATTCCTCAAGTATTATCGAGTTACCTCAATAAATACCCTGAGACAAGCTATAAAGAAGAGATAGAAACACTTCTAATTGATTCTTATATTACCTCTAAGAATTATGAAGAAGCTCTTAAATTATTAAAAGGAAAACGTAGTTTTGAAAATAGAGTTGCTTACCAAAAAGTGACATTTTATAGAGGTTTGGAATTGTACAACGATGGACAATATTTGGAAGCTAAATCGCTTTTCGATGACTCTATAGGTGAGCCGAAAGATGAAAAATATACTGCAAGAGCGACTTTCTGGAAGGCAGAAACTGATTATAATTTAACTAATTATGATGATGCCTTAATAGGCTTTAAAGAATTTAATCAGCTAAATGGTTCAACTGGAACTCAAGAAAAAATAAATATTGATTATAACTTAGCGTACACTTATTTTAAGCTAAAAAATTATCAACAAGCGACTCAATATTTTAATCAGTTTATAGCCAATAGAAAAGAGGATAAGATAAGATTAAACGATGCTTATCTTCGTTTGGCAGATGGCTATTTTGTGACTAGCGATTATAATAATGCGATTAGTGCTTATGAAGATGCTATAAGAGTTAATGAATTAGATTCAGATTATGCGTTTTTTCAAAAGACTATTAGTTATGGTTATGCTGGACAAACTTCAAAAAAAATATCAGATTTAGAACGCTTTATTTCAGAGTACCCAAAATCTAAACTTAGAGATGATGCTTTATTTGAGCTTGGTAATTCTTATGTAAAAATAAACCAAAGTGATAAGGCGATGCAGATTTATAATCGTCTAAACTCAGAATATAAAAGAAGCCCGCTTGTTTCAAAAGCAATGTTAAGGCAAGGATTAGTGCATTATAGTGCAAATGCTAATGAGCAAGCTTTATCTAAATTTAAAAAGGTTGCTACAGATTATCCTGGAACACCAGAAGCTGTTCAGGCAGTATCAACAACGCGTTTAATTTATATTGATATTGGTCGTGTAGATGATTATGCAGCTTGGGTAAAAACATTAGATTATATCGATATAACAGATGCTGAGTTAGACAATACGACCTACGAATCTGCTGAAAAAAAATATTTAGAGAATAGTACAGATTCTGCTATTAGACAGTTTAATGGTTATTTAAACGAATTTCCTAAAGGTCTTCATGTGTTACAATCTCATTTTTATTTGGCACAATTGTATTTTAAAAAAGACTTAAAAGAAAATGCTAGTCCACACTATAAATTTGTGGTTGATGCACCTCAGAGTGAATTTAGTGAAGAAGCTTTATCTCGATTATCACAAATTTATTTAGAAAGTAAAAATTGGACTGAAGCCATTCCTGTTCTAGAACGTTTAGAAATTGAAGCTAACTTTCCTCAGCACGTTATATATGCACAATCTAATTTAATGAAAGCAAACTATCAATTAGATAAATTTAATAAGGCTGTTTTATATGCCGAAAAAGTATTAAGTCAACATACTATTGACAATAAAATTAAAAGTGATGCACATGTGATTATTGCACGTTCAGCAATTAAAAACGGAGATGAGAATAAAGCAAGGGCAGCATATGTTGAAGTAGAGAAAACTGCAACTGGAGAAACTGCCGCTGAAGCACTTTATTACAACGCTTATTATAAACATAAAGATGGAGCACATGAAGCATCTAATGTTGAAGTGCAACGTTTGGCAAAAGATTATTCAGGATATAAGTTTTATAGCGCAAAAGGTTTAGTTATTATGGCAAAAAATTTCTATGCACTTGATGACGCATTTCAAGCAACTTATATTTTAGAAAGTGTTATAGAAAATTTTTCAGCATTTGAAGATGTCGTAGAAGAGGCTCAAGAAGAATTAAATAAAATTAAAGTAGAGCAAGCTAAAACAAATTCATCTATACAACCAGAAGATTAAAAAAAAAATATGATGCTGAGGTCAAACAAGGCATTTTAAAACATCAAACAAAAAACAAATCTATGCGAAAGCACATAAACCGAATACTAACAGCTATTATTATGTTCATCACAACTTTAGCTTTTTCACAAGAAAGAGATAAAGACACTATTAATACAGATGTGATTCATGTTATAAAACCCTATACACCAACGATTTCTGATGCATTTAAGGTAAAGGAAGTTCCATCGTTAGATGATGATGAAACTAACACTAAAAAGGATATTAAATACAATATATTTTCCTTTCCTGTAGCGTCAACATTTACACCTGCAAAAGGTAAAGCTGCTGTTGTAGATAAAGCAAAACAAGTAAAATTGTTCGATAATTATGCAACATTGGGTGTAGGGACTTATGCAACTATTTTGGGTGAAGTTTATTTAAATCATGCAATTAGTAGAGGTGAAAGTGTTGGTGGTTATGTAAGCCATCATTCATCGCAAGGTAATCTTGATGGTGTTTTATTAGATGATGGTTTTTCGAATTCTAAAATAAAAGTAAATTATTCAAAAAGACTAAGTGATTTATCTTGGAATGTAGATGCAGGTTTTCAACATCAATTTTATAATTGGTATGGTTTGCCACAGTCTTTATTCAATCAAACTTTAGCAGATGCTTTAGATGTTGGACATACCTTTTATGGATTTCATTTAGGTGGCGATATCGCATTTGAAGATAACTATGTAAAATCAGGGAGCGTTTCTTTTAGACGTTTTGGAGATGATAGTGATTCAGGTGAAAATAGATTTAAAGCACAAGCAACTGTCGATATTCCAATTAGTGATGAAGAAATATCTACAACTATTAAACTTGATTATTTAGGGGGAACATTCGATAGAAGTTATAATGATATTGAAGAATTAAAATATGGAAATTTTAATATTGGAATTTCTCCAACATATCAGTTAAAACAAGATGATCTTACTGTAGATGTAGGTGTTTCAGTGTATTATTTAAACGATACCGAAGCCAATAAAAGTAAATTTTATATCTATCCAAACGTGACAGCATCTTATAGAATAGTTAATGACGTACTTATTGCTTATGGTGGAATTCAAGGTGATTTGATTCAAAATTCCTATTATGGTTTTGCTCAAGAAAATCCTTTTGTTTCGCCAACTTTAATGGTTGCACCAACAGATCAACAGTACAATGCTTTTATTGGTTTAAAAGGGAAGCTATCAAATTCGATGAGTTATATATTAAGAGGAAATTATATAGCTGATAGAAATAAAGCTCTTTTTCGGAACAATGTTATTACGTCTGGAACTGAAGATTATATGTATGGTAATTCTTTTGGAATTGTTTACGATAATGTGTCTACTTTTGGTGTTTCTGGTGAAATAAATGTAGATGTAAACCGAAACTTTAAATTAGGCTTGAAAGCAGAATATTTTGCTTATAGTGTAGATGATGAAGCTGAAGCTTGGAATTTACCTGATATAAAAGCCTCTTTATTTATGGATTATCAAATTGACGAACATTGGTTTGCTGGTGCTAATTTATTTTATGTTGGCGAACGTAAAGATCAGTTCTTTCAACCAAGTTTAATAATGCCTAGTTCATTTACAGTGACACTAGATAGTTTTTTTGATGCCAATGCACATGTAGGATATCATATAAACGAACGTTTTTCGGCATTTGTAAAAGCAAATAATATTGCTAACCAAGATTATAACCGTTGGCAAAATTATCCAGTGCAAAGCATACAGTTTTTAGCAGGTGTGACGTATAAGTTTGATTTTTAACTTGTCTCAAATAACAACAGAAAGTCTAGCCAAATAATCAAAATGTTCACCTTCTAATACAAGTTCGCAATGTAGGTCAACTACTTTGCAAGCCTTATTTAACGTTTCAAAATCTAAATAAAGCATTTTAAAAGGGATTTCATTTTTGCCTTTATAGCTTACAAAATAATCGAGTTCGCCATAATAGTTATCATTCGTATCCATCAAATCCAGGTCGTTATCAGAATTGGAACCTTCTTCATCTTCAAACATATATTTTAAATCAGAAGAATCAATTAAAACTTGAGCATTAGGTTTCATTATGCTTTTTAAATGGTTTAAATATGAAGAAATTAAATCTAAGTTCTGAAAAACACCAGTACCATTCATCAACAATAAAATAGTATCAAATGTATCGGTTTCTTCTAATACATCTTTTAATTCACATTGTATTAAACCGCGTAGTTTACAAACTTCAATAGCGCCTTTGGAGATGTCTATTGCTTTTACTTCTAATCCTTTTTCTTGTAAATATAAACTGTGACTTCCAGCGCCACAACCAACATCCAAAACATGGCCTTTAGTTAATTGTAATGCTTTTTGTTCTAGTTTTGGCATAGCCTTATAATCCCGAAACAAATAAGGTAATGGTAAAACATCAGTATCAGAAATACTTGTTGAAGTCAATATGTCTTCAGTATAATTACCATTTTGGTAATCTAATAATGCTTGTCCGAAAAGATCTTTCAAAGTTATAATTTTTATGTCATTGCGAGACCTTAGTCGTGGCAATCTGTTTGTTATTTATTGAATGTCATGTTGAGCGCAGTCGAAACATCTTATTTAAGTGAAATTAGATTCTTCACTTTGTTCAGAATGACAAAATGTGTTTATTTGCTTTATGCAAGACGTTATAAATAATCTTCCAAAGCTCGCCAAAGATAAGCATAAGGAAAATAAAACCTTTTTTACCAAACTAAAAAAGAGACCTCCAAAACAATTGGACTATTTAATGCAAGAATTACACACTCAAGAATTTGATCGGACAGATTGTTTGGAGTGTGCTAATTGTTGTAAGACCACAGGACCTTTATTTACTGTTAAAGACATAGAACGCATTGCAAAGTATTTTAAACAAAAACCACAGCAGTTTATAAATCAATATTTACAGATTGATGATGAGAATGATTATGTACTAAAAAGTGTGCCTTGTACCTTCCTTGGAGTAGATAATTATTGTTCTATTTATGATGTAAGACCAAAAGCATGTCGTGAATTCCCTCACACAGACCGAAAAAAGTTTCAACAAATTTCTAATTTAACTTTAAAAAATGTGGCTATTTGCCCTGCGGCATTTCATATTGTTGAAGAAATGAAGAAGAGAATAAAAATGTAGTTCTAGGTTCTTGACATTGCGAGACCTTTTGGTCGTGGCAATCTCATGATGTGACCTCTTTATTCAAAATATTGCTTTGTTACTCTCGTAATGACGTTAGTTCTCAGTCATCGGTTATCAGTTTCTAGTTATTTTTTTATTTTTCAACATTCAACATTCAACATTCAACATCCAACATCCAACATCAAAATCCAACATCCGAAAATTTAAGTATCTTTAAAATCTAAATTTAAGCTATTGGAAAACCTTATTAACTATTTTGAAACTATTCCTACTTTACATAGAAGTCTTATACTTGTTTTAGGAATTACACTTTTCTGGGTTTTAGAAGGACTTTTACCATTGTTTAAGTTTGATTATAAAAAATGGAAACACGCGATTCCTAATTTCTTTTTTACATTAACGACTATTATTATTAATTTCGGATTGGCGTTCTTACTTTTAAATTCAGCAGATTGGGTTAAAGACAATAACTTCGGAATTATTAATTGGTTACCAGAAATGCCTCTTTGGTTGTATGTGATTTTGGGCGTTTTATTGTTGGACTTTTTTGGAGCGTATTTAGCGCATTATGTGGAGCATAAAGTAAAACCTTTATGGATGATTCATTTAGTGCATCATACAGATCATAAGGTTGATACAACAACAGCAAATAGACATCATCCTTTAGAAAGTGTTATCCGATTTGTCTTTACTTTATTTGGTGTGTTTGTGGTTGGCACTCCAATTGCTATTGTGATGTTATATCAGTCATTGTCTATAGTGGCAACACAGTTTACTCATGCCAATATAAAGCTACCAAAAAAGATTGATTATTTATTAAGCTATGTGATTGTGTCTCCAGATATGCATAAAATTCATCATCATTATGTGTTACCATATACAGATTCTAATTATGGGAATATTTTTTCAATTTGGGATCACCTTTTTGGAACTTACATGAAGTTTAATAGAGAAGATTTAATTTATGGTGTCGATGTGTTTCCAAATGAAAAGGAGAATAGTTCAATTCATAAGTTACTAAAACAACCGTTTCAGAAATATCAGAAACCTACGATTAAATCTCTAGAGAATTAATCGTATATCAAATACTTTGAACGTATCTTTTTAAAGGCATCTATATCTTCAATCCAACTTGCCTTAATCACATTTTCACTTAAACCTGCTTCAATTTGTTGTTGTAATTTTGAAGTGCCAGCATGTTTTGTGAAATTATTGGTGTTAAAAAATAAAGACTTGTTTGTTGAATTTTGGTATGCTTTAATTATCCATTTCAGGGTCATACCATTAAATGTTTCACCAACTAAATCTTCTCCATAGCATAATATATCCCTATGTTTTGGATATTTGGCACCAAAATTTTCAATAGGTGTATAAGTAAAGGTCATGACATCTTTATTTAAAAAAGGAGCGCCATATCTTTGAAACTGAAATTCAGTACCTCTTCCAGCATTTATATGTGTACCTTCAAAAAGCCCTAGGCTAGGATATAATTTTATGGCATGATCATTTGGTAAGTTTGGTGATGGACGTATTGGTAAACTATAAAAAGTATCGTGTGTATAATGTTTAATGGGAATAATGATTATATCGCATTGTAATTTGTTTGTTAACCAATTTTCGCCATTAATCATCTGTGCATATTCCCCAATAGTCATCCCATGGACTAATGGTATGGGATGCATTCCTAAGTAACTTTTATGTTCATTTTCTAGAGTTGGACCATCAATATAATGACCATTAGGATTAGGTCTGTCCAAAATTATAATAGGAATTCCCTGTTCTGCACAAGCTTCCATCATATAATGTAATGTAGATGTGTAAGTATAAAAACGAACACCAACATCTTGAATATCAAAAATAACGACGTCTAAATCTTGAAGTTGTGTTGCATAAGGTTTTTTATTTTTTCCATAAAGTGATATTATAGGTAATCCTGTTTTAGTATCAATGCCATCTTTAACTAATTCGCCAGCATCAGCAGTACCACGAAACCCATGCTCTGGAGAAAACACTTTAGTCACATTAACATGTAGTGAAAGTAATGAATCTACTAGATGTGTGTAACTGTCGTTACGAAACTTCGAAGAAGTTGTAGCAATCTGTTCTTCTTTTGCCTTTTGCCTTTTACTTTTTGCCTTTTGCCTAATCTCTTTAAAAACAACACTTGTCTGATTCGCAACAATACCAACCTTTTTTCCGTTCAATAAATGTAAATAAAGCTCTGTTTGATTGGCACCAACAATAATTTCTTTACTATTTGATTTTTCTCTGTCATGCTGAGCTTGTCGAAGCATCTCTTGATTAGAACTTAAAGAGTCTTGATTCTTAGATTTACTTCCACAAGAAATCATTACCAAAACAAATAATAAAACTGTATTTTTGAAAACCTTAAACGTCATATTTTAATTTGAATTTTGAATACTTTATAGCTAAACGCATTATTGATAGTAAAGCGTATAAAAGTAGCATTTCGGCACCAATAATAAAAATCGGAATTGCTGCGATTGCTATTGGTATTGTTGTAATGATGATTGCAATTGCATCAGGTATTGGTTTACAGCAAAAAATTAGAGGTAAAGTATTTGCTTTTAATGGCCATCTAACCATTACAAATTTCGATAGAAATAACTCATTAGAAAGCGGAAAGCCAATTTCAAAACAACAAGATTTTTATCCTGAATTCACTACAGTTACTGGAATTAAAACCATTCAAGCTGTTGCGACCAAATTTGGTGTGATACGAACCGAAACAGATTTTGAATACATGACACTTAAAGGTGTTGGAGGTGATTATAATTGGGACTATTTTAAAGAGTTTTTAGTAGAGGGAGAACTACCAGATTATACCAATAAGAGAAATGAAGATGTTTTAATTTCTCAGTATTTAGCAAATAGATTAGGATTTAAAGTTGGAGACAAATTCAATACCTATTTTTTTAAAGAAGATGTATATAAGCCACCAAATATAATTACATATACCATTGTAGGAGTTTATAATTCAGGTTTTAAAGATTTTGATGAAACATACATTATTGGCGATATTAGACATCTGCAACGTATTAACAAATGGAGCGACGATCAAGTTGGTCATTTCGAAGTTTTCTTAGATGATTATAGCCAACTTGACGAAAAATATATAGAGATTTATAAAAACACACCTTCAACATCTAACACACAAACGGTAGAGCAGAAGTATGTCACCATTTTTGAATGGGTTAAAATTTTTGTCAAAAATATTTATGGCATTATAGGTATCATGATTATCATAGCAGGCATTAATATGATTACAGCCTTACTCGTTTTAATTTTAGAACGTACACAAATGATAGGTATTCTTAAAGCATTAGGAAGTTCTAATTGGAGCATTCGTAAAGTGCTTTTATATAACGCAAGCTATTTAATT
>Ga0190293_1000305_pt1 | contig 17163 bp, 14 predicted proteins | sample 48693001_MG_FD_161671 | JGI IMG/M metagenome (GOLD analysis project Ga0190293, IMG submission 161671) | Hydrothermal vent microbial mat bacterial communities from Southern Trench, Guaymas Basin, Mexico - 4869-30-0-1_MG | ecosystem: Environmental > Aquatic > Marine > Hydrothermal vents >...
TCTATACCAAACCCGAAAAATGACGATATGGGTTATGTAGAATTCACCAACGACATTGATGCTCTTGTTATGGGACGAACAACATTTGAAACCGTATGCGGATTTGATGTTGATTGGCCATATGATAAACCAGTTTTCGTATTGAGTAATAAGTTAAAAGAAATTCCTGAAAGCCATAAAGGGAAAGCATTTTTGGTTAAAGGAACTTTAACGGAAATTTTAGACCAGATTTATGAAAAAGGACTTAACAAACTCTACATTGACGGAGGTACTACAATACAAAACTTTCTGAAAGAAGACTTAATTGATGAAATGGTACTTACGACAATTCCGATTTTATTAGGTGGTGGCTCTTCATTATTTACGGAACTTCCAAACGAACTAAAATTTGAACTTATTGGAACAAAAACATATCTGAACCAAATAACACAGAGTCATTACAAACGAAAAAGATAAAATACGAAATGCCAACAATGGCTATATTTAATACGGGTTTTGGTGCTTAAACCCAAAGTGAAGTGCCTTGAACAAAGTCCGCAAAATTTTCAATTTTGCGTGTCTATTGAAATAAAGAAAAAATTAAAAATTTGGCTAAGTGCTTAATCGAAAGTTCAGTCCTTCGAAATCCCGTACTAACCATAGCCTAAACGTTATGTTAAATTAAATGTTTTATGAATAGCTCAAAAATCAGTCCTCTAATAAAATACAGATAATTTTTAAATATAATAATATGAAGTACTTAAAGAAAAATGCCATCTTATTAATTTTATATTTTTCATTTTCATTTGTGAATGCACAATATGAAATTAAACCGGAAAAAGGATATACACCTCAAATTGGTGTAATGGTAAATATGTTGGAAGATTTAAAGAATCGAATTACAGAACTTACTCGTGATTTAGACCAGGTGGAAACGGATTACTTATTTGATGACAAGGCCAATAGCATTGGGGCTTTGATTATGCATTTGGTGTCTACTGAAGCATATTATCAAGTTGAAACTTTAGAAGGACTCACTTGGACTGATGAAGAAGCAGAATTTTGGAGAGTTGCAGGCGGTTTGGGAGAAAAAACTAGAGACAAAATAAAAGGAAAACCTATAAGATATTATTTAGATCTATGGGATCAGGTTCGGAAAAAAACACTCGAAGGTCTTAAAGCCAAAGATGACGTGTGGTTTGCGGCAAACATAGATGAGGGCGTGAACAACCATTGGGTATGGTTTCATGTTTTGGAGCATTCAGCAAATCATATGGGTCAAATAGCATTGGTGAAAAACAGACTACCTAAGTAATCTGTATTTTTCGCCCAAACCGTTGGCAGCAATAAAAACCTACAACTTTTATTTAATGATGTATTAAATTTGGATATTAATACGATTCGTACTATATTTGTAATACGATTCGTATTAAATATGAAAAATAAAGAAACTATTAAACCTACATTATTAGATTATGCAATCCTTGGATTAATTCAAGATCAGCCACTTTCTGGTTATGCTATTCGAAAATTGTTTGAGGAAACAGCTTTAGGTAATTATAGCAGTAGCCCGGGAGCAATATACCCTGCACTTAATAGGCTGCAGAAATTTGAGTTAGTTAAAAAACAGGTACAGGGTAAAAACGGGAAAACTTGTTTTGAAATAACCACAAACGGGATTCTAATTCTTCAAAAATGGTTTTTGAAACCAGTAGAAAAAACCGAAGTTGTAAAAAAAACTGATGAACTTTTACTTCGATTTGGCTTTATGGAGACCCTGGTAGATAAGAAACAAAGAATTAATTTTCTAACATCATTTCACAACTTACTAAATATTTACACTAAAGAGCTTCAAGCATTTTATAATAAAGAATCAAATAATATGCCTTTGCATGGCAGGCTTGCATTTCAATATGGAATAGATTCAAATAAAACTACTTTGAAATGGTGTAAAAAAGCAATATCACAGTTAGCCTGAAATGAACTATTATGAAAACAAATTATTAATAAAAATAATAAAATGAATGGAAAACAAATTTTGATTTGGGTGGGGCGTATCGCTTTACTACTATTGTTGTTCTTTGTCTTATTCATCATTGGAACAATGGCTGTTTCAGGCATGCTTCCTGATATCAAATCGGAGCCGGGGTTGGTACCTAACAACATTGGATTTTTAATATTTGGAATTACCAATATGTTTCTCATAATCGCATTGATTCTAAGCTCACGTTGGAATGGATGGAAATTGGCTCTGTTATTGGGCGCTGCATATTATGGTGCAGTAACATTTTTAACCCAGATTGAAGCTTGGTATTTCATGTCAAATATAACATTTGATCAAAAACTTTTACCACGTCTATTTGTAATGGGTTTACCTATAGCTTTTGTTTATATACCACTGTCAGTTTTGATTTTGGGCAAAGGAAAAAAAATGGACAGTGAAAAGCCTACTTTATCAGTAATTTTTCCTACCAAGCTGTGGATATGGAAATTAATCGTCATCGCAATAGTATATATTTTTCTGTACTGGAACTCCGGATATTTCATTGCATGGCAAAATCCTGACTTGCGCGCTTTTTATGGAAGTCCGGGAGATATTCTGCCCTTTTGGGAGCACACTGCAAAGACCCTAAATACCGATTCTGGATTACTCCCTTTTCAGGCAATACGAGCCATGCTATGGGTTTTATGCGCAATTCCAATAATACTTGGCTCGAAAGTAAATGTATGGTGGACTGCGATTCTTGTAGGACTTTTCTTTACAGTACCACAGATTTCAGGACTAATTTTAGAAAACCCCTTAATGCCAATAGCCAGTGTGCGTCATAGTCACATGATTGAAGGAATTGCATCTAACTTTGTCTTCGGAATGATTATAGTTTGGCTGTTTCATCGTAAGCATAAATCAGTACAAGATTTGTTTGGAATTGAGAAAAAACCAGAACGAATAAATAAGATACTTCAACAATGAACTGCCATTAAGAACAATTACAAATAATAATTGAAAAAACTATTAGTAGTGCAATTAACGAATCAGATGAAAGGAATAGATCCTTAGGTTATCCAGAGGATGTTTTTGATAAACTTGGTAAAACAAACAGTGAAGAAAATAAACTTCAATGGCTTATTCATCAGCATTTATATTTTAATAAAATAAACCAACTCTATTATTATATTGAGCGAAGAGGAAAAAGAATAAAAGAAAAATCTAAAAAGGCTATTTTAATTTTGAAAGGGAATAATACTTAAAATTGAATTTCGAAATGCTTATTAATGAAAATAACTTTTTATTAAATTGTTTCTTTTATAAAATATAATTATAACTTTAGTATCTCAATACGAGGAGTCTTCCCGTATTATTATCAAACAATATATTTTTTATTGTATGAATACAGGTGAGCGAAACATGCATAAATATTTTGAGAGTATTAAAGATTCTATTAAAATCAAATCTTTAAAATACAAAGATTTTATGCAAATAGAAAATTTTCATTTGAATGAGAATGAATGCCTGTTCCTTCTTGATTATAGTAGGAATGAAATTATCTATAAAAAAGGATTTCAAAATGTTTTGGGCTATCAAGATGATGAAATTACCAATGATTTTATCATTGACAATATTCACCCAGATGATGCTAATATAGTAAGCAGAATTATAAGGGCATCCATTACTTATTGCATTGAATATCCAAAGAATAGTTCTAATAATTTATTAGATATAAAGCACAGGCAGAGAAAAAGAGATGGCACTTATATTCATGTTTTAAATCATTCTTCTGTGTATGATTTAGATGATGATGGTAGAATGTCTGTAGCTTTGATAAGATTTACAAATATTTCTTTCTTAGACAATACCAAGAATGTTAATTGGACTTTTAAAGCAAAAAACCTGAATGAAGAAGCTTTTAAAGAACATATAAACAAAGCCTATAAAGACTTTTTTACAGAAAGAGAAATTGAAGTAATTAATGAAATTAACAAAGGGCTTACCAATAAATTAATTGGAAAGAATTTAAGTATAAGTGAGCATACCGTTGCTACACACAGAAAGAACATATTTAAGAAGTCAAAATGTCATAATCCAAAGGAATTAATGTTGTTCTGTTGTGAAAAAGGAATTATTTAACTTTGAAGATACCCTATAGGGTATTGTATAGAATGTAATTTGATAGTACTTTTACAGTCCCCCTCAATAAAAATTTGAAATAGATTTGAATTATTTTAATCCCGATTGATATTGAGTATCATTCGGGATTTTTAATTTAATTGGTATGACATTAAATAATAAAATATTACAATTGCCATCAGAACAGTTATCATGGCTTTTGTTGATAAAAGACATATTTAAAAGAGCATTTAAAAATAAAGATAAAAGCGATATTCTTGAAGCTGTTGAAAATAAAGCATTAAAAAAAGGGTTTAAAGAAATTGGATTATTATTAAATAAACATGATCTGGAAGAATATTTTAAAAACTGAATTGATATTATTTTGAGAATGCAGGGTCTAAATTATAAGATCCTTTTGTTGTAAGCTTTTGCAATGATAAATAAGCTTAAAAAAGAAAAGGTTTTGTTTCCCAAAAGACCAGTTACATTTTTGTAACTGGTCTTTTTATCATTAATAAAGGCTAAATAAAAGCATTGAGAATTTAATCTTTATTCGGGAGATTCTAAAAAACTAATTTCAATTTTTTAGTTAATCGAATCTGCCTACCGGCAAAGGCAGGCTAATCCCGCTTTTTCAGCGGGATATTGGTTCAATACCTTGACCTGTATCGTCCTGATTTTAGTTGACTATTTATACTATAAAAAGTCAACTAAAATCAGGACGATACAACCCTTGGGTCGATTCCTATTAATGGGTTCAGGGCTTGCCCTGAGGTTTAATACCATTTATTTATCATAAATTTCATTGGTAAAAAGCGAACTTCACTATAAAAAATACGTTTAAGATCAAATATTAGAAAGTATATGAAATTTTCGTTTTAAACTGATCAAAGAAAACCAACTTTGAGAAAGAAAATTAGTACATGTATAATATTATTATTCCTGTTTGCGTTATTGATATTGGTATTTACACTAAAGTAAAAGGAAACCAATGAATGAGATTATTATTAGTTTAAATAATAGAACCTATGAATAAGAACAATATGAATCAAGGAAAACGGATGGAAAGCCATGTAGACTCATCAAAAATAATATTTTACACATTAGTTCTATTTGTCTCACTGGTTTTGATAACATGGATAGTATAGATAAGCAGATTCAAGTATGTTTAATAAATATCTATACAACCGAATCGTGTTTCTAACGACTTTGTATGCTTCAATAGCATTCTTACTTTTTTTATAATATTCCAATTTTTTGGATAATTGTATTATCCATTTTCAGATCTTTAAAAAGCATCAAAATAACTTTATAAAAAGGGATTTGGTTTTTTGAAATGGTTCTCTGTAACACAATATGCTATACTGCAGTAAATAATTTTACCGAACAATTTTTGTAAGAGGATTTATGGATTCTAATAAAGGTTAATGCTAGTATTAAAATGCGAAATCCTTAAAAACATTTCTTATATTTACACCCCTAAAGATTAGGGGTTATAAAGATATTTTATAGTTCTTGATCTTTTTAATTATCAACTAAAACTTATATTATGAAAGCAAAAATTACACTTTTCTCAATTTTCTTTGTTGTTTTTTCGATGACAGTTTATTCTCAAAAAAATGATGTTAGTAAAGCAAATCAAACTATTGCAGATTTTAAGGCAACAAATAACAAGATCAATACATTCTTTAGTACAGCTTATGGTTACGCTATATTTCCTGGAATTGGAAAAGGCGGACTTGGAGTTGGAGGTGCTGCAGGTAAAGGAACGGTATATAAAGGCGGCGTAGCTGTGGCTGATTGTAAAATGACACAGCTTACTATTGGTTTTCAAGCCGGCGGGCAAAAGTATGCTGAAGTTGTGTTTTTTGAAAATGCAGCGGCATATGATCGCTTTATTAGTAATAAATTTGAATTTGCAGCACAGGTCTCTGCAATAGCTATAACAGCAGGAGTTTCACTAGATGCTGAATACAAGGATGGTATGCTTGTGTTTACCCAAGGGCTTGGTGGGTTGATGTATGAAGCCTCGGCAGGTGGTCAAAAGTTTAAAACGGAAATGTTCTAATTTTCTTTTCAATGAATTGTATTAAACTCCCTTTTTAGGGAGTTTTTTTTGTGGATATTTAATACTTTTGATTAAGATAATGGTTTCAAAAACAATCTGGCTGAGCTAAATAGTGGTAGTATAAATTCATTAGAATCTCATATATTTGTACATATTCTTTTAAATACCGTATTCACTTTTTTAGGATGAATATAAAATTAATGCAAGATGTATAGCCTATTATTTTTATTAATACTAAACCTTTACTCGTTTATATATCCACGATCTGAAAATGACAGAAAACCCAATATAATAATTATTTTTACTGATGATCAGGGTTATGAGGATGTTGGTTGTTTCGGGTCTACAGATATAAAAACACCTAACTTAGATAAAATGTCTCAGAGTGGTATTAAGCTAACAGATTTTTATGCCGCGCAGGCAGTTTGTTCAGCTTCTAGAGCTGCACTTCTTACCGGTTGTTATCCAAATAGAATTGGTATACATGGTGCTTTCTTTCCTAACAGTAAAAAAGGCCTCCATGTATCTGAAATAACAATTGCTGATATGTTAAAAGGAATCGGGTATAAAACCGCAATATTTGGGAAATGGCATTTAGGTGATCACCAAGATTTTATGCCAAATAAACAAGGTTTTGACAGCTATTTTGGTATTCCGTATTCGAACGATATGTGGCCATTTCACCCGGAACAAGATAATTTTAATTTCGGCCCCCTTCCTTTGTATGAAAATCAAACTATTATTGACACCTTAACAGATCAATCTTCATTAACCACACAAATAACCGAAAGAAGTATTGATTTTATTGCAAAGAACAAAGACAAACCTTTTTTCTTATACATTGCACATCCTATGCCACATGTGCCACTTTTTGTTTCAGATAAATTTAAAGGAAAATCAGAAAGAGGCTTATATGGTGATGTGATCATGGAAATTGATTGGTCGGTCGGACAAGTTATGGAAGCACTTAAAAAACATGGTATTGATGATAATACCCTTGTTATTTTTACTTCTGATAATGGCCCATGGCTTAGTTATGGAGAACATTCGGGAAGTGCTTTTCCGTATCGGGAAGGAAAAGGAACTGTACTGGAAGGTGGGCAAAGGGAACCTTGTATAATATCCTTTCCTAAAAGAATAAAGCCAGGAAGAACTATCGATATTCCAATGATGGCCATTGATATCTTACCTACCATTGCAGAGATAACAGGAGCGAGTTTGCCTGAGAATAAAATTGACGGTAAGAGTGTTTGGAACATCTGGACCGGTACTTCTGCTGAAAGTCCTCATGAGGCTTACTACTTTTATTATCAAGTTAATGAACTTCAAGGAGTGAGATACGGAAAGTGGAAAATGTATTTCCCACACAGATATAGAACTTTAAATGGAAGAGAGGGAGGAAAAAATGGTTTTGCTGTTACTTATGAATACACCACATTTGATCAAATAGAATTGTATGATTTGTCTGTTGATAAAAGTGAAATTAACAATGTAGTGGATGAAAACCCTGAAATAGTAGCCGAAATTAAAATACTTGCAAATGATATTAGATTGGAGCTTGGTGATGAATTGCACGATCAAACAGGTAAAGAAAACAGGCCAATTGGGAAGGTAGAGTAGAAAGGATTTGCTTGTAAATAATAGTAATGAGAAAGAATATCCACTCAAACATAAAATGTAAAATCAATGATGAAGGAGAATATTCAAAACTTATGGCTTTTAAGAAACTGGAAATGGCTAATTCCGTTACTATTTCTCATTTTTTTTGCAAGTACTTTTCTGTCTTCGATTAGAAACGAAATATCGAGTTTTATTGGTGTTTATACAGATCCTGCCATCTATGAAAATGCATTGATAAAGGCAAATGAGAATGTTGAAGTAATGGAAAAATTAGGAAAATTGGAACCTATAGGTTTTATCTCTAAAATTGAAGGAGTATATAAATATTCAAATAATAATAACTCTATTCTTGTTTCGGTTTCAGTAAAAGGGGTTAAAGAAAATGGAAGATTGGATATTTCAGCCGACAGGGTTGAAAAAAAATGGGTTTATAGTAAAATAGGTATTCGGATAAAAAAAACAAATGAGAAAATTAAAATTTTGAACTAGTTTTAATTCCAAAGTTTAATTTGGAATACATGATTAAGAAAAACTAATATTAAAATCCCCTGTACTTCTTGAATCAATCAGACTCTAAAAGCCATAATCAATGTTTACCTAACAATATTGTCAGCACCAAGTCTAAAACAATATTACTATGTTAGAGAAATGCACTTCGTTAAAACAATTTTATGAACGCCTTGAGATCAAATTATATCTTGTGGAATTAGAGGGTAATATTTAATTTTTTAGCCGTTTTTTATAATTATGTAGAAAATAGGAAATATATATTACTGAAGGAATGTATTAATGGTTATATTTGATAATATTAACTTCCATTTCTTAAGTTAAACATATGCAAAGAGTAAGATTTCTTTTTTTAATTCTAGTAGTTCTATTCATTGGCATATCTTGCCAAAATTCACATGTTTTATTCGTGAGATTCTAAAAAACTAATTTCAATTTTTTAGTTAATCGAACTAATCCCGCTTTTTCAGCGGGATATTGGTTCAATACCCTGCCTACAGGCAGGCTCGATTCTTGGGTCAATTCCTATTAATGGGTTCAGTCCGTCAGCTGACGGATGAGGTTTAATACCATTTATTTAAGGAGAACCAAAAGGATTGGATAGAAAAAGGTGATGCAAAATGGAATTTTATCAACGGTGAATTGATTGGAAAAATTGAAAATGGCTCTGGATTTATAATGACAAAACGACTCTACAAGGATTTCATTCTGGAACTTGAGTTTAAGCCAGACAGTACAATTAATTCGGGGGTTTTTATCCGTTGTTCCAATGTAGATATAGACCCGTTATCTTGTTACGAATTGAATATCTGGGATTTGCATCCCAACCAGAATTATCGAACAGGAGCAATAGTTACAAGGTCTGTTCCTTTGATAAAGGTGAAGACAATTGATAAGTGGAACAGGTATAAGATAAAGAATGAAAATGATCACATATTGGTTTGGATAAACGGTATTTTGACGGCAGATATTAGAGATAAATCTCTGATAAAAGGCTATATTGGGTTGCAGGCTGCAGGGTTTGGTAAAATTAGCTTTCGCAATGTAATAATAAAGAAGTTGTAATAGATTATCTAATGCATAATCGGGTTTAACCAATTAAAAAGAAAAACCCCACCGATTAAAGTGGGGTAAAAATTCAAAACTTCACTACTAAGAGGGGGAGTACAAAGTTACTAAAAATAACTGGTTCATCACCGTTACATGAATCACAATCATAACTTACCAAGCTTATAAATAGAGGTTTACATAAAAAAAAGCCTTTCATCATATGGTGAAAAGCTTTTCTAACTAATTTATTCTTTTAATTAAATCTTAAATGTAATTACGGGTCTCAGGGCATGATTTGCTAATTCCTGACCTATACTTCCGTTGAATAACTGGGATAATCCACTTCTGCCATGCGTGTTTAAAGCTATAAGATCGGCATGAATATCACGACTATAGCTAAGTATTCCTTTTTCAACAGAAATGTCATTGTAAATTCTTCTTGTGAATTGACCTATATCAAAACCTTTAGTAAATTTATTAATTTTACTTTCAATTGCTTTAGTTGTATTAAAATTGTGTATTGTATTTACATATAGCAAATGAATTTTTGCATCGAAAATTTTTGCAAAATCAATTATAGTTTGGAAGGTTTTCTTGCATTCATTACTGAAATCTGAAGCAAAGACAATATCATTGATCTCATAATTCTCTCTACCTTTTTTAACGACAAGAACAGGCACTTTTGAACGACGAACCACTTTTTCGGTATTTGATCCAATAAACATTTCCTGCAAGCCTGAAGCACCTTGAGAGCCCATTACAATAAGATCAATATTATTTTTTTCACTTTCATTTATGATCCCTGTAAAGGCATGGTGAAATTGTATAGATTCAATTACCTTTATTCCTTTGAAAAATGGTAGTTTTTTGAAGGCATCAAACTTTTCATGTGCCATTTTCATAAAGTATATTATTTGCGGTTCACTGCGAATGCTTGTTAATTCTGCAGGATCAATTGTATTTACAGGAAGTTCTAACATATGGATTAAAAATATTTCACTACCTGTTTTTTTTGCTATGCTGGCTGCAATCCTTGCTGCACATTCTGCTTCCTTTGAAAAATCTACTGGAACTAATATTCGTTTCATAACACGATTATTTAATTTATAATATAAATATAGTAATATTAGTTTAATAAAGATATGATTTTTGTCATTATCAAATGAATTGTTATATTTGCAGCGAATTTTACGACGAAATTGTGTTGGAGGGGACGAAAAGTCCCCTCTTTTTATACCGGAAAATGAATAACAATAGAATTAAAACCTTGGTAGAGGAATCGTTAGAAGAAAATAACACTTTGTTTTTAATTGATTTGAAGATTGCCAATGATAATAGTATTTTAGTTATAGTAGATGGAGATTTGGGAGTTCCCCTAAGTGAATGTATAAGAATTAGCAGGCACGTTGAGCATAATTTAGACAGGGAAGAAGAAGATTTTTCTTTAGAAGTAACCACCCCAAATATTACTGATCCACTGGTAGATTTAAGACAGTATAATAAGAATATTAATAGAACTTTAAAAGTTACAACAGAAAGTGATAAATTTGAAGGAAAATTAATAGAAGTAAAAGAGAATAATATAACTTTACAATGGAAAGCTCGTGAGCCGAAACCTATTGGTAAAGGAAAAATTACAGTGGTAAAAGAAAAAACCATACCACTTAGTGAAATTAAACAAGCAAAAGTGAAGATTATTTTTTAATAATATATGTAATGGAAAATATCGCATTAATAGAATCGTTTTCAGAATTTAAAGACGAAAAGAGTATAGACAGAGTAACTCTAATGGCAATACTTGAAGAGGTATTTAGATCTGCGTTAAAACGCAAATACGGATCGGATGATAATTTTGACATAATTATAAACCCCGATAAAGGAGATTTAGAAATATGGAGAAATAGAATTGTCGTGGAAGATGGTACTGTAGAAGATGATAATGAAGAAATATCACTTTCGGAGGCAATAAAGATTGAACCAGATTTTGAAGTTGGAGAAGAAGCTTCGGAAGAGGTGAAGCTAATAGACCTAGGAAGAAGGGCAATATTAGCACTTCGCCAAAATCTGATCTCAAAAATTCATGAGCACGATAACACAAATATATTCAAACAGTACAAAGAGCTAGAAGGAGAAATATACAGTGCAGAGGTACATCATATAAGACACAATGCTGTTATTTTATTAGATGATAACGGAAATGAATTGATACTGCCTAAAAGCGAACAGATCAGATCAGATTTTTTCCGCAAAGGAGAATCTGTAAGAGGGATCATCAAATCGGTGGAGTTGAGAGGAAACAAACCATCGATTATTTTATCGAGAACAGCACCTGAATTTTTAGTAAAACTTTTTGAGCAGGAAATACCAGAAGTCTTTGACGGATTGATAACTATTGAACGTGTTGCAAGAATTCCGGGAGAAAAAGCAAAAATTGCAGTAGATTCTTATGATGATAGAATTGATCCTGTAGGTGCATGTGTTGGAATGAAAGGATCTAGAATTCACGGAATTGTTAGAGAATTAGGAAATGAGAATATAGATGTTGTTAATTATACTAAAATTGACGAACAATTTATAAAAAGAGCTTTAAGCCCTGCAAAAGTTGTATCAATCAAAATTCACGAAGCGGCTGAAGATGAGAAGCCAAGAGTTGATGTTTTCTTAAAACCGGAAGAAGTATCAAAAGCCATTGGTAAAGGTGGTGTTAATATTAGATTGGCAAGTCAGTTGACAGGATATGAAATTGATGTTCAAAGAGAAGGTGTTGAAGATGATGTTGAATTGACAGAATTCTCAGATGAAATTGAAGAGTGGGTGATCAATGAATTGAAAAATATAGGATTAGACACTGCGAAAAGTGTTTTGGATCTCGATTTACATGAATTGACCAAAAGAACGGATCTGGAAGAAGAAACTATTATTGAGGTTCAAAGAATTTTAAAAGAAGAGTTCGAGTCTTAATAAAATATAAAATAATAGAGGTTCACATTAAATAATTTTATGGCTGAATATAAACCACAACGATTTAATAAGGTTTTGCGAGAATTGAATATTTCTTTAGATAGAGCTGTTGAGTTTCTGGCTAATAAAGGAATAGATATTGACGCCAGACCCACTACAAAAGTATCTCAGGAGGTATATACAGTTCTGTCGGATGAATTTCAAACAGATAAAAGTAAAAAAGTTGCATCTAAGGAGATTGGAGAAGAAAAACGAAAGGAAAAAGAAGAGATTCGTCTAGCTCAGGAAAAAGAAGCCGAAGAAAAAAGGTTGGAAGAAGAGTCACGAAGAAATGAGATATATAAAACAGAATCTGAAAATTTAACCGGACTTAAGACAGTTGGTAAAATTGATATTGAACCAAAAGTTGAAAAAATCAAAGATGCTGAACCTGAAAAGGTTGTTAAAAGTAAAACCAAGGTAGAGCCCGAATTAAAAACAGTGACAAAGAAACTTCAAGGGTTAAAACAGGTTGGTAAAATTGAAGTAGAGCCAAAGAAAAAGGAGCCTATAAAACCAACAGAGGAATTAATTGAGGAACCTGAAACAAAAGTTGAAAAGAAGGAGAAGGAAGTTGAAAAACCACAGTTAGATATAGATCCGAAGGAAAAGAGACCTGAAGATGCACAAACTTTAAAAACAGAATACAAAAAATTATCGGGCCCAAAGAAAACGGGAGAGACAATTGATCTGTCAAAATTTGTAAAACCTAAGAAAAAACAAGAGGATAAAAAAGATCAAAAAGGATCTGCCAAAGATTCTAGTTTTGCAAAGAAGAAAAGAAAGAGAATTCATAAACCTCGAACAAACGTTAGTCCTGCTCAGGATAGATTTAAAAAAGCTGATGGTAGAGGATTTCCTAAACGAAAACGAGTTGTAAAAGAAGAACCTTCTGCTGAAGAAGTTCAAAAACAAGTGAGAGAAACCCTTGAAAAATTACAGGGTAAATCTAAAAAAGGAAAAGGAGCTAAATATCGTAGAGAGAAAAGAGACCTTCATCGTCAACAAGTTGAAAAAGATATTGAAGAACTAGAAGCTGAAAGTAAAGTAATAAAAGCTACAGAATTTGTTACAGCGAATGAAGTGGCAACCATGATGGATATTTCTGTAACACAGGTAATTTCGGCTTGTATGTCTTTGGGAATGATGATATCTATGAATCAAAGATTAGATGCCGAAACCTTAACTATAGTTGCAGAGGAATTTGGATATAAAGTTGAATTTGTTGATGCAGAAGTTGAAGAAACGATTGAGGAAGAAATAGATAAACCTGAAGATCTATTACCAAGATCTCCTATTGTTACCGTTATGGGGCATGTTGATCATGGTAAAACGTCTTTATTAGATTATATAAGAAAAGCAAATGTAATAGCCGGTGAATCTGGTGGGATAACGCAACATATTGGAGCTTATTCTGTTGAATTAGAAGATGGTAGTAGAATTACATTTTTAGATACACCTGGTCATGAAGCTTTTACCGCAATGCGTGCCCGTGGAACTCAGGTTACAGATATCGTTGTAATTGTAATTTCCGCGGATGATTCAATTATGCCTCAAACCAAAGAAGCAATTAGCCATGCCCAAGCTGCTGGAGTTCCAATAATTTTTGCCATCAATAAAATTGATAAGCCAGATGCAAATCCTGAAAAGGTTAAAGAAGAATTGGCTCAAATGAATTTATTAGTAGAAGATTGGGGTGGAAAAATTCAATCACATGATGTATCTGCCTTGAAAGGAACAGGAGTTAACGAATTATTAGAGAAAATAATGCTTGAAGCTGAGCTTTTAGAATTAAAAGCAAATCCTGATAAAAAAGCCGTAGGGTCGGTTGTTGAAGCATATCTTGATAAAGGAAAAGGGTACGTTGCAACAGTCTTGGTTGCAGGTGGTACTTTAAATGTTGGCGATTATATATTGGCGGGTCATAATTCTGGAAAGATAAAAGCCTTGCATGATGAAAGAGGGAATGATATAATGGAAGCTGGGCCTTCAACTCCGGTTTCTGTTCTCGGTTTAGACGGAGCTCCTCAGGCTGGAGATAAGTTTAAGATATATGATGATGAACGTGAAGCCAAGCAAATTGCGGCTAAAAGATCACAATTAAGCAGAGAACAATCGGTAAGAACACAACGTCATATTACATTAGATGAAATTGGAAGACGAATTGCGTTAGGAGGATTTAAAGAACTGAACATAATATTGAAAGGTGATGTTGATGGATCTGTTGAAGCACTTACAGATTCTCTACAAAAACTTTCAACTGAAGAAATTCAGGTTAATATTATTCATAAAGGAGTTGGAGCAATAACTGAATCAGATGTATTACTTGCCTCTGCATCGGAAGCAATTATTATTGGATTTAATGTTAGACCAACAGGTAATGCTAGAACAATTGCCGAAAAAGAAGAAATAGATATCCGAAATTACTCGATTATTTATAAAGTAATAGATGAAGTTAAAGATGCAATGGAAGGTATGTTATCACCTGAAATAGTTGAGGAGATTACTGGGACTGCTGAAATTAGAGAAACCTATAAAATTTCAAAAGTAGGTACGATAGCAGGTTGTATGGTTCTGGATGGAAAAATATTAAGAAATTCAAAAATTAGACTGATTAGAGATAACGTTGTAGTTTTTGATGGTGAATTATCCTCTTTAAAAAGATTTAAGGATGATGCAAAAGAAGTTGCTAAAGGATATGATTGTGGTTTGCAAGTGAAAAATTATAATGATATCATTGTAGGAGATCATATAGAATCTTATCAAGAAGTAGCTGTTAAAAAGAAATTGAAATAGTAAATATTACAGAATAATATCTGTTCTCAATAAATTGGTGCAGGTTTAATTAAGGTTAATATTAGATCTCCGAGAATTATATTTCTCGGAGATTTTTATTTTACCTCAAAAATATTGTTGGTTCTATCAATATCAGCCATTAATAAAGAGTTGTCAATTTCAACTTTTTTGATCTGCTTTGTGGTAGAAAATTCAAAAGTAGGATTTCCCCAAGACCAATAAGATAATACCTTGGCAGTAGTTGGTTTTTTACCCAACGTCATTTGTAAGGGGATATAAAAATTTTCCACTGAACCATCAACATAAGTAATTGTAAGATCAACAGGCATAGGCATTTGACCAATTCGATTTAGAATTATTTTTTTGTCATTTACAGATTTTACAGCATAATCAATTGTATGGGTTGTCTGTATCCATTCATTTAAATACCAATCAAGTTGCATACCTGAAACTTTTTCGGCTGTTCTTTGGATATCATTTGGAGTTGGATGTTTAAATTTAAAATTTTCAAAATATTCTTTAATTGTTTTTTCCAAATTTTCTTCACCTATAATATAGCCTAATTGCGATAAAAATATTTGCCCTTTAATATAACTCCCCAAACTAAAGGCCATATTTGTATTATATCTGTCGGCATGCGTTGTTAAAGGCTCTTCTTTGCCAGAGCTCACTAAATAATTATAATTTTTATAAGCCCTCTCAAAAATAAAGGTCTCTTCTTTTTTTTCGTTCATTTTATTACCTGCAACAGTACTTACATAAGATGTAAAACCTTCATCCATCCAGGAGTGTTTACTTTCATTTGTAGCTAAAACAAATTGAAACCAAGAATGTGCCATTTCATGTTTCATAGTGCCAACTATTGATGAATAACTACTGTCTCCGTTGATTAAAGTACACATGCCATATTCCATACCCCCATCACCACCCTGGATAACAGAGAATTGTTTGTATGGATATTTACCAATATAACTATTGAAAAATTCCATGGTTTTAACCGTTGCATCTTCCATTTTCTTCCAGTTCTTAATGGTTTCCGGTTTGTTTTTATAAAGGAAATGCAAGGTGGCTCCGTTTGGAACTTGTTTGGTGTCATGAATGTACTCATCATCTGCAGCCCATGTAAAATCGTGTACATTTGGCGCTTTAAAATGCCAGGTCAATTTTTCACCTTTTGGAATTTTCAATTTTTTTGAAGCATCTTCATAGCCATGACCCACTTCTTGCGGATTTTGTAAATAGCCAGTACCACCAATGGTATAATTTTTATCTATGTGGATGGTAACATCAAAATCACCCCATACGCCATAGAATTCTCTTGCTATATATTCATTGGCATGCCAACCTTCGACATCGTATTCAGCTAGTTTTGGGTACCATTGCGCCATAGACAATGCAACACCTTCTTTATTGTTTCTGCCGGAACGACGAATTTGCACAGGAACCTGCCCCTTAAATTCCATTTCAAAAGTTGCCTTCTTTCCAGAGAGGATTGGTTCATTTAATGTAACCTTTAGTATGGTACCAATAATCTCATATTTTACAGATTTACCGTTTTGTTTTAATGAAATAATCTTTTGATATCCAATTTCATTAGGCTTTAATTTGGCAATTCTACTTTCATAGATCGGATTTTCTTTTGTACCAACATTGTTTACCATTCTTCCATCCGGGTCTACAACGTTTTGTAACCGAATGTCCATTTCACTTCCAGGTTGAAATGCATTGAATTGTAAATGATAAAAAACTTCCTTCAAAACATCAGGAGAATTATTGGTGTAAACAAGTTTTTGTTTGCCATCAAATTGATAAGTCTCGACATTCATGTCAATATCCATGGTATAGTCAACATGTTGTTGCCAATAGACATTGTTTTGAGCAATTGCAGAAATACTTGTTAAAGACCAAATTAAGAAGAAAATATTTTTCATATTTATTTTTATTCGTGAGATTCTAAAAAATTAATTTCATTTTTTTAGTTAATCGAACTAATCCCGCTTTTTCAGCGGGATATTGGTTCAATACCTCGACCCTT
>Ga0190293_1000307_pt1 | contig 17129 bp, 15 predicted proteins | sample 48693001_MG_FD_161671 | JGI IMG/M metagenome (GOLD analysis project Ga0190293, IMG submission 161671) | Hydrothermal vent microbial mat bacterial communities from Southern Trench, Guaymas Basin, Mexico - 4869-30-0-1_MG | ecosystem: Environmental > Aquatic > Marine > Hydrothermal vents >...
TGAAGCTGCTCTGCAACGTGTGTCGCCACATTTTTCTGAATAGAAAAGATATTATCAAAACTCACCATATATTCATTTGACCAAAGATGCTTGTCATTTGCATTGACTAGCTTGGTATTGATTTTAACTTCATTATCATGAATTGTTACACTCCCTTCCAGGATATAGGTAACTCCTAATTCTTTGGCAATTCTCGGAATTTTTTTATCACTATTTTTATACGTATCTGAAGAGGTACGTGAGATTACCGTTAATCCTTTTATTTGAGCCAGTTTAGATGAAATATTATTGGTAATCCCATCGCTAAACCACTGTGTATCTTCCTGACTCATATCTTTAAATGGAAGAACTGCAATAGATTTTTTATCTGGGTTTTTCTTAAAAAGAATTATTTTATTTTTGTAGTCGGTATAGAAGTGATAGATCAGAGCAATAATCAGTAAACCTAAAAGTGAACGAAGAATATACTTTTTTCTACGGGTAGACTTTTGTTGAATTACAGTTGTTTTATCAGTTACTGAATAGGAACCACTTGTTATAGTATTTTCAGATTTTTCTGATAAAGATGAGTCCTCCAAATCATTATTGTACTCCCCGGGAGTTACACCATAATGATCATGAAAACATTTGTTAAAATAGGAGGGACTGCTAAAACCTACCTGAAATGAAATCTCAGATGCAGTATATTTATCTTCTTTTATTAGCTTTGCTGCTTCGTGAAGTCTTAGATCTCTTATAAATTCATTAGTTGTTTTTCCCGTTATATTTTTAATTCTTCTTAATAATTGAGAAGTGCTTAAATTAATTATAGATGCCAGTTCATTGGCACCAAAATTTTCATCTTCAATATAATGAAGGACTATTTGTTTAACTTTATGTATAAAAGTCTGATCCATGGAGTAAGAATCGAGATTTATAAAGTTACAAAAAAACAGGGACTTTTTTATGTAAATATCGCTTTTTCGGCTGACAAATGATCAAATTTCATCATTTGAAATAGCTGTACCCCAGTAATTATAGCTGGCAGGTTTCCAGCCGGGAAGATACATGGTTTCCATTTCGGTAATCTTAAAACCATTGCTTTTTAGCTTTGTTGAAAAATTATTTATCTGGTAGTGGTTTTTAAAAAGAAATTGTTGTATCACTACTTTGGTCAAATTCAGTTATCAAAAAATTGTCTTCTGTGCATCCTAAAAATAGAATGGCTACCAAAAGAATTAAATTCATAAATATTTTTTTGTGATGATAATTGATCAATCGTTTGCAGGAATTTTATTTTTTAAATCTACAAACCAATTATCGATAATTGTCAGTTCTCTTGTGGTTTCAACATTACTCATGGGTTTCAATATCAAAATCTTTTTATTGTCATTACTTATTGCGAATGATTTCAATAAAACATCTGCAAAATCTCCTTGAAATAGTAATTCGGGATCTTTATTTACAAAACCTGAATCTATATTTACTTCAACGGCAAATAATTGGTTGTTATTCCTATAGTAGATTTCCTTGCCGTCAAAGGACCACATGGGATCAAACCCAAATCCTTGTGAAATATTCCATTTTTTCCCATTCGTTGGGAACGGTTGAACAAATATTTCAAGTTGGCCCGACTCTTCAGATTCATAAATAATGAATCTGGAATCAGGAGAAAAAGTAATTTGCCCAGCATAAGAATTTGTCTGGATTATAGGTAATATGGTATCATTTTCAAATGAGTAAGTTAACAAATCTCCATCTTTAAATAAACCTAGATATCTTCCATCAGGAGACAAGCCATGTAAAACCCATCCTTCTTCTATATTTAAAACATCAATTGTTTTGTTACTATCTATTGAATACATGAAAATTCTCCTTTCATATCTATTTCCCCTGTTAAATACAACACTGTTCCCATCCTGAGTAAAAAAAGGATAGCGATCCTCATTTGAGCCGGGGATCTTTATTCTTCGTTTATTTATTAAATTGTAAATCAAGATTTCTTTGGATAATGAAAAAGCCAAAAGATCACCTGATGGCGATAATGAAAACATATTATAATTGGCAGGTGGTAATGATAATGTATCTATTACTTTTCCATTTCTGTCAATCCACATAAATTTTACAAGAAGTGATGGCATATTATCGACAAAGATCAATACACCATTATCGGAAATAGTAAATTGTCCTGCATTACTAAAAATTTCAGTACGGATATTCTGAAACATTGGAAATGGAGTTCCTGTTATTCCCAATTTTTTCAAATCAAATAAGCATACCATTAGCTTAGAATTTTTTTCAAATATAAGATGACCGGAATTTAGATAGTTAACATTAGAACCATTCTCGTTGAGCATTTTACCATTTCCGTTATGTATTGAAAAAACAGTAATGGGATTACCACTTGTTATAACATGGTCACCATCTGGTAAAAATTTTGGAAATCTAATCCTATTTAGAAACTTCTTTCCATCAATAAATAATTCTATACTTTTTGCCCTACCACCGGTTTCTGAAACTATTTTAAGTTTAGTACCCATATTATCACCAAAAATAATCTGACCTTTATTATTCCAGTCTCCTCCAAACGGATTGCTAACAGCACACAGTTCTATAGATACTTTGGATATAATGGATATCTTTTTTAAAATGCTACCTTTGATTTTATCCCTTGTAAAAAATGCAACCCAATGTCCGTCTGGTGAAAAGAAAGGACTGTATGCTCCTTCAGTATTGGTAAGTATTTGAATTTCTTTTGTGTCAAGAGATCTTATTGCAAGTAATAATTTTCCTTCCTGTTCTGTTACATACACTATTTTAGTGCCATCCGCCGAAATATCAAAAGCTGTATGCCCTGTAACTGCTTGTGATTTTTTAAAAGAAATCGGAGCATTTTCAGGTAGAACAATATTAAAGTATTGTACTCTAGAATTTGTGGAGAATGACTTTTCTAAAAAAATTCTATCCTTAAACAAAAACAATACTATTGCAATTAATATTAGTGATAAAAGACTATAAATTATATAAGGTTTAATAGATTGTTTACTCTTATTTTTTTGATAGAACTTTTTTAAAAAAATATTATTTAAAGCTCGTTGTGAGCTTTTATTTCCACTGGTCAATGGAGAGTATTTATTATCAGTAATCTCTTTCTGATCTTTATATTCTCCGGGAGTTAGCCCAAAATAATCATGAAAACATTTGTTAAAGTACGAAGGGCTGCTAAAACCTATTTGATAGGAAATCTCAGATGCAGTATATTTATCTTCTTTGATTAGCTTTGCTGCTTCGTGAAGTCTTAGATCTCTTATAAATTCATTAGTTGTTTTTCCCGTTATATTTTTAATTTTTCTTAATAATTGAGAAGTGCTTAAATTAATTTTAGAAGCCAGTTCATTGGCACCAAAATTCTCATCTTCAATATAATGAAGGACTATTTGTTTAACTTTATGTATAAAAGCCTGATCCATGGAGGAAGAATCGAGATTTATAAAGTTACAAAAAAACAGGGACTTTTTTAAGTAAATATCGCTTTTTCGGTTGACAAATGATCAAATCTCATCATTTGAAATAGCTGTACCCCAGTAATTATAGCTGGCAGGTTTCCAGCCGGGTAGATACATGGTTTCCATTTCGGTGATCTTAAAACCATTGCTTTTAATTAGTTCAGGAATTTCTTTGTTAAGGTTGCATCCTCCGCCAACCCTTTTCCAAACAGGGTTTATTGTATTTTGCCACATTTTAATAGAATTATCAGGAGCAATACCATGTTCGCAAAAAAGCAATGTGCCTTTAGGTTTTAATAATCTTCGAATTTCATCAAAGGCTTTTTTTGTATCTTTTATAGTACATAAAGCATAGGTAATAACAATGGTGTCAAATTGTTTACTTTTTAAGGGAATTTCTTCCGCGAAAGCTTTGACAAATTTAAAATCAAAGTCCAAATGATCAATATCAAATGGTTTTAAGTCCCAGGTTTCTTCAGATGGATCAATACCTGTTAAACATTCAACTTTCTTAGCATCGTAAAAGGGTAGATTTAAACCAGATCCAATGCCAATTTCAAGTACCCTGCCTTTTGCTTTCGGAATGATTTTTTGTCTTTGCTTTCTGCTGGGGCTGCCGCTACATGCCCAGTGAACAACTTTTGGTAAAATATATTTATCGTACAGATTCAAGATCACATTATTTTGAGTGTAAAAATAAATTAATTCGAAGTATTGTTTATTTCGAAGAAATTAGAATTTCAAAATTAATATAATTCAAGATGATTTTATGTAATAATAGAAACAATAAATAATTTCTATATCAGTATAAATATTAGGAATATATTAACTAAGTATATCTTTCAATTATTTGTATTTTTGTGTTAATCAATTAGTAATTAAAAATTAAAAATAAAATGAGCGTATTAGTAGGTAAAAAAGCACCCCAATTTACTGCACAGGCTGTAGTTGAAGGAGGAAAATTTGTAGAAGAATTTTCATTGGACCAATATTTAGGAAAAAAGCATGTTGTATTTTTCTTTTACCCGAAAGATTTTACATTTGTTTGCCCAACTGAATTACATGCTTTTCAGGAAAAATTAGGTGAATTTGAAAAAAGAGGAACTGCGGTTGTTGCGTGTTCAACTGATACCGAGCAATCTCACTGGGGATGGTTACAGGTAGGAAAAAATGAAGGAGGAATTAAAGGTGTAACTTATCCGATAGTTGCCGATACAAATAAAACCATTTCAAAAAATTACGATGTTTTAACAGGTGATTTTTTCTATGATGAAAATGATCAGTTACAGGCAGATGGTGAGTTAGTTGCTTACCGTGGTTTGTTCTTAATTGACAAAGAAGGAATTGTACGTCACCAGGTTGTAAATGATCTTCCACTAGGAAGAAATGTAGATGAAGCTTTGAGAATGGTTGATGCACTACAATTTAATGAAGAAAACGGAGAAGCATGTCCTGCTAACTGGAATTCAGATAAAGATGGGTTACAGGCAACACATGAAGGGGTTGCTGATTATTTATCTTCTCACTAATTATTCAATCAAATTATTAAAAACTCTCATCATAGTATGAGGGTTTTTTTTGTAAATTTGACAAACAACAAAAACCAAATTAATAATCTAAACAATATATAAATTATGACTAAAATAACATTACAAGGAAACGAAATAAAAACAGTTGGTAAATTACCAAAAGTGGGTAAAAAAGCACCAGCTTTTAAACTGGTAGGAAATGATTTGTCCGTATCAAAATTAAAAGATTTTAAAGGGAAAAAAGTATTATTGAATATTACGCCAAGTTTAGATACAGGTGTTTGTGCAGCATCTCTTAGAAAATTCAATGAAGAAGGTGCTAAATTAGAAAATACTGTAGTAATTAATGTTTCTAAAGATCTTCCATTTGCACAGGCTCGTTTTTGTGGTGCTGAAGGTATTGAAGATGCAATTACTTTAAGTGATTTTCAAACTAAAAAGTTTGGTAAAAAATATGGAGTTACTATTAAAACAGGTCCAATGAAAGGTTTACTTTCAAGAGCTGTTGTTGCCATTGATGAGAAAGGAAAAGTAATTTATACACAACAGGTTCCAGAGATTGTTGAAGAACCAAATTACGAAGCTGCGTTAGAAGCTTTGAAATAGATCTTTATCATTTTGAAGTGGCTTTCATCTTTAAAATAAAATAGTTTACAAAATTCATGAAAAACCCGGAAGATGGTTTTCTTAAAGGAAGACTTAGAAGTCTGAAATTTGCCTTGAGAGGTGCCTGGCTGTTAGTTACTACAGAGCATAGTATTATGGTTCAGGTGTCAATTGGGATTTTGGTTTCCATCTTAGGATTTTTCATGAATTTATCTCCCACCGAGTGGATGTTTCAATTGTTGGCAATAGGCATGATTCTGGTTGCCGAATCACTTAATACAGGAATTGAAAAATTATGTGATTTTGTACATCCTGATTATCATCAAAAAATTGGTTTCATCAAAGATATTTCTGCTGGAGCAGCGACCTTTGCTGCAATAATAGCTGTCATAATAGGGTTAATTATTTACTTACCGAAATTCGTTTAAATTCTTATAGTTTTAGGATTCAATAACATAAAAATGTTTCATATGAAACCCAAATTATTTATGTATTTTTGTGGCCTATGGCAAAAAAGAAAAGGACAACTGCCAAACCCAGGCAGAAAAAGAAAAAAAATAATAGCATAATTTCTTTTTTTAAAAGCAAGCAAACACATTTGGTGTTTGGTGTTTTTATATTGAGTAGTGCTATCTTTTTGTTCGTATCTTTCTATTCCTTTTTGCAGCATTGGAAGGAAGATCAGAGTCAGCTTCAAAATTTTGCAGATAGAGATATTGTAGTTAAGAATTTGCTTGGAAAATTAGGGGCAAATTTGAGTCATTTTTTTGTGTATGAGGGATTTGGCATTGCTACATTTATTTTCCCGGTTTTATTGTTTTTTACAGGACTATATATCATATTAAGCATACCACTCAAGCAATTAAGTAAATACTGGATAAATGGCATATTGGCAATGATATGGCTATCCATCACACTTGCTGTTTTTATTCCGGATAACACATTATTTGCAGGAACCGTTGGGTTTGAAGTAAATGAATTTATGCAGATTTATATGGGTAAAACGGGGGTGATCCTTCTTCTAGTACTTACATTTTTCATATTTATTATTTCAAAATTTAAAATTACTCCCGAAAAAGTAAAGAATATCATTCCGAAAGGAAAAGCAAAAAAGAATTCTGTCCTTGATGATGTTACAGATAAAGGATATATTACAGAAGCAATTCATGAAGGATCAAAAACAGAGCTTGAATTGAACGTTGATTCTGACAGCAGTTTGTCTTTGGAAATGGAAGAAACTCCTGTAAAAGAAAAAGTAGAAGTTCCGATAAAAGAAAAGAAAGTTGATACTCCTGCGGAAGAAGAACTGGAGATCGAAGTGAAGAACCCCATAGATGAAGATCAAATAATTAAAAATTTATCGAATACTTTAGTGGAGGATTTTGGTGAATTTGATCCTACTTTAGAACTGGCAAATTATAAGTTTCCTGAATTGAACTTATTGAGAGATTACAACAATGAGAATATAACGATCGATAAACAGGAACTTGAGATTAATAAAAATAAAATTGTTGATACTTTAAATAATTACAAAATTGGTATTTCGAGTATCAAGGCAACGATTGGTCCAACAGTAACTTTATATGAAATTGTCCCAAATGCAGGAGTAAGAATTTCAAAGATTAAAAATCTGGAGGATGATATAGCACTTTCATTGGCAGCATTAGGTATTAGAATTATTGCGCCAATTCCAGGTAAGGGAACCATAGGTATTGAAGTACCAAATAAGAAGCCTTCAATAGTTTCAATGAAATCTGTATTGTCTTCACGAAAATTTCAAAACACAAAAATGGAGTTACCTCTCGCTCTTGGTAAAACCATTTCGAATGAAACTTTTGTAGTCGATCTTGCAAAGATGCCACATATGTTAATGGCAGGAGCTACCGGACAAGGAAAATCAGTTGGGTTGAATGCGGTTTTAGCATCATTGATCTACAAAAAACACCCTGCTGAAATTAAATTTGTTTTGGTAGATCCGAAAAAGGTAGAGTTAACGTTGTTCAATAAAATTGAAAGACATTATCTGGCCAAATTACCTGATACGGAAGAAGCTATTATTACAGATACGACTGCTGTTATCAACACTTTGAATTCAATGTGTATTGAAATGGATAATAGGTATGATCTGTTGAAAAATGCTTTTGTCAGAAATATCAAAGAGTACAATGTGAAGTTCAAATCGAGAAAATTAAACCCTGAAAATGGTCATCGGTTTTTACCATATATTGTCTTGGTAATTGATGAATTTGCTGATCTGATCATGACTGCAGGAAAAGAAATTGAGACTCCAATTGCAAGGCTGGCACAGTTGGCCCGTGCTATTGGTATTCATTTGATTGTTGCTACACAGCGTCCGTCGGTTAATGTGATAACAGGTATTATAAAAGCAAATTTCCCTACAAGAGTTGCCTTTAGAGTAACCTCTAAAATTGACTCAAGAACTATACTGGACGCACAAGGTGCCGACCAGCTTATAGGGAAAGGAGATATGTTAATTTCAACAGGAAGTGAACTGGTGAGGTTACAATGTGCATTTATTGATACACCTGAAGTTGAAAAATTAACTGATTATATTGGCTCACAACGCGCGTATGCAAGTGCTTATATTTTGCCTGAATATGTTGGAGAAGATGGAGTGTCAAGCGTTGAAATTGATATTGCAGACAGAGATAAGTTGTTTGAAGAGGCAGCACAACTAGTGGTGACATCTCAACAAGGCTCGGCATCATTATTGCAAAGAAAATTAAAACTGGGCTATAACCGGGCAGGTAGAATTATAGATCAGTTGGAGGTGGCTGGAATTGTTGGTCCGTTTGAAGGTAGTAAAGCCCGACAGGTTTTAATTCCGGATATCATTTCTTTAAGGCAATTTTTAGATAATGAATCTGAAAAGTAAATTGAATTGGTATTTTGTATACTGTTAAAAACCAAAAATATATATTAAACTATTAAAAAATGAAGAAAATAATATTTACTGTTTTTACATTATTGACCTTTTTAAGTTCATTTTCGCAAAATGGAGGAGAGGCAAAAAAAATACTGGATGAGGTATCTCAAAAAATGAGTTCTTATAAAAATATTTTTATCGATTTTGATTATGTCCTTGACAATAAAGAGGAGGATGTTCAGCAGGAGCTAAGTGGAGACGTGTTATTACAGGGAGAAAAGTATAAGGTTAATTTATTTGGATCTACACAGATCTATGATGGAAATAAAACTTATACGGTAATGCCTGAGAATGAAGAAGTAAATGTAAGTAATGCTGATATTGATGATAAGAATTTGGTGACTCCATCAAAATTCTATTCTTTTTACAAAAGTGGATATACTTTTGATACGGGTAAAAAGAAGAAAATCAAAGGTAAAAACATACAATTTGTAAAACTTGTGCCTATAGATTCAAATTCTGAAGTAGCATCTGTTCTTGTTGCTGTTGACCTGAGTGCTATGCATATTTATCAGGTAATTGAAAACGGGAAAAATGGTACAAACACAATCCTTACCGCAAAAAAGATAAAAACAGATCAAGATCTGAATCCCAATTTATTTACATTTGATAGAAGTAAATATGAAAAAATGGGTTATTTCATAAATGATTAACTTAATAAAAAGCACTATTTAATTGAATGAAAATCTTAAATAAATACATACTTAAGAGTTTTCTTACGCCTTTTTTGGCTACTTTTCTCATTATACTTTTTGTTCTTATCATGCAGGCTTTATGGTTGCAGTTTGATAAAATAGCAGGAAAAGGAATAGATATTGTTATCATTCTTAAGTTTTTGGGATATATAGCTTTGATGATGATTCCTACAGCTTTACCAATTGCAATTTTATTATCTTCTATTATGGCTTTGGGTAATCTGGCTGAAAATTATGAATTCGCAGCGATAAAATCAGCGGGTATTTCCTTACAGCAATTGATAAAACCTTTGGTTGTTTTGATGTTTATATTAAGTGGTCTGAATTTTTTGTTTTTGAATTATATTTTTCCTTATGCTTCATTAAAGTCAAAGAATTTGATATATAATATGAAGATGAAGGAGCCTGGACTTGCTTTGGTTGCAGGAACTTTTAATACCGAAATACCGGGTTATAGTATAAAATTCACTGAAAAATATGGACCTGAGAATAATTTTTTAAAAGATGTATTGATCTATGAAATAAAATCAAATAGTGTCAATAACAAAGTGATCACTGCAAAAAAAGGAGAAATAGTTTCGGAAGAGGGAAGCAGGTATCTTACTTTGGTCCTTGAGAATGGTTTTTATAATGAAGAAATAATTAACAAAAAAAGTACAAGAAAGCAAAGGGAAAAAGTACCTGCGATAAAAGCTCATTTTGACAGGTATAAAATAAATATTGATGTTTCGAGTATTGGTAATTTTGACCCTGATGATCTTAAATATAAATCCGGTAAGGAGATGCTTAGTTTGAATCAGCTGCAGTATTATGTAGATTCACTTGATGAACCTTATCATAAGTTTGTTGAAAACAGAGCATTAAGAATGTACAAAATACTCAGGGGCAACAGGCTTATAAAAGACACCATTTTAAAGTACGATCTAAAACCAGATATCTTAGAGAATTTTAGCGATGAAGATAAAAGTATGGTCATTAATAATGCAACAACTTTTGCGTCCAATAATCTGGATAATATTTTGAGTTTTAAAGAAACTTTGATGAACAAGCAGAAAATTATAAATGCATATGATACTGAGTATCATAAAAGGCTGGCCTTTTCAGTGGCTTGTTTGGTGTTGTTCTTTATAGGTACACCATTGGGGTCAATTATTAGAAAAGGTGGCTTTGGTTTACCAATGATCATGGCAATAATTATTTTTGTGATATACTTTTTCATATCAACTCTTGGAAAAAATATGGCTGAATCAAATACTATTTCGCCATTTTTGGGAGGCTGGCTGGCTTCTTTTATTCTTTTACCTTTTGGCGTACTGTTAATGATAAGGGCAACAAAAGATAAAGGAATTGTCAATGTGGATGCATTCATGCAACCCGTTGTAAATTTCATAAATAAATTATTTAAAATTGATATTAAAAAAACTGATTAATAATGGAAATGGTAAAGAAATCAACAATCCAATTAGATACAATTGAAGATGCTATTGAAGATGTAAAGAATGGTAAATTGATCATTGTTGTAGATGATATAGACCGAGAAAATGAAGGTGATTTTATTGCAGCTGCCGAGATGGTTACACCTGAAATGATCAATTTTATGGCAACTTATGGAAGGGGCTTGATTTGCGCTCCTTTAACTGATAACAGGTGTGATGAACTTGATCTTAACTTAATGGTTGGGAAAAATACGGTTTTGCACAATACGCAGTTTACGGTATCTGTTGACCTTATTGGAGATGGCTGTACTACAGGTATATCAGCTCATGATCGTGCAAAAACAGTGAAGTCACTAACCCTTGATAAAACTGTTTCAGGTGATTTGGGAAGACCCGGGCATATTTTTCCTTTAAGGGCAAAAGAAGGGGGTGTGTTGAGAAGAACCGGTCATACCGAAGCAGCAATTGATATTGCAAAACTGGCAGGTCTAAAACCTGCAGGATTGTTGGTTGAAATCTTGAATGAAGATGGAAGCATGGCAAGGTTGCCTCAGTTGATGAAGGTTGCCAAAAAATTTGATCTAAAAATAATTTCTATTGAAGATCTTGTTGCTTACCGAATGCGTCATGATTCATTGATAGATAAAGTGGAAGATTTTAATATTGAAACCAGATTTGGAAAATATTGTTTAAGAGCATATAAACAAACTACAACCAGCCAGGTGCATATTGCCCTTACAAAAGGCAATTGGAAAAGAGGAGATGAGGTTTTGGTGAGGGTAAATTCAACTTTGATAAATAATGACATTATTGGAACTTTAACTAATAATCCGGATGATCAGCTTAGTAAAATGTTTGGTTTGATCAATAAAGAAGGTAAAGGTGCAATTGTTTTCATCAATCAGGAATATCAGTCTTTTGATTTGGTCAACCGATTGAAAAACCTGAAAAAAGCGCAAGCTGATCATGAAAAATTAGAACCGGTTGGGAAGATGGATTCTAAAGATTTTGGTATAGGTGCTCAAATTTTACATGATTTGAATATTACAAAAATTCGATTGATTTCCAATGGTGAGTATTCTATTAAAAGGGTAGGTATGATTGGTTATGGTTTAGATATTGTTGATTATATTTCATTTTAATCCTCTTCAAATTATAGATTAAACATTCAATTGTGAGTAAACTACGCAAAATATTATATCCACTTTCCTTACTATATGGAGAAATAGTAGGCATGCGAAATAAAGCATTTGATAAAGGAGTATTGAATACAACATCCTTTTCTATTCCTACTATTGTTGTAGGTAATTTGAATGTAGGTGGAACAGGAAAATCTCCGCAAATAGAATATTTGATCCGGCTTTTGAAAGATGATTATAAAGTTGCTGTGTTAAGCAGGGGTTATAAAAGAAAAACCAAAGAATTTCGGATTGCCGATGAAAATTCAACTGCTAATCAGATTGGTGATGAACCTCTACAGTTTTATAAAAAATTCAATGATATAATTGTAGCTGTTGATACTGATAGAGTAAATGGGATCAATCAGTTAAATATACAAGATCCAAAACCTGAAGTGATATTGCTGGATGATGCATTTCAGCACAGGCAAGTGCAACCGGGATTTGTTATTTTGCTTACTTCATTTGGCAATTTATATGTAGATGACACTGTTTTGCCTGCAGGAAATTTACGTGAGAAAAAAGATGGAGCTAAAAGAGCTCAAATTATTATTGTAACAAAATGCCCTGCTAAATTAACAGAGGAAGAACAATTTGAGATCTCTAAAAAGTTAGAGCCAGCATTAGATCAAACTGTTTTTTTTACAAAGATCAAGTACCATGATGCAGTGGTTAATGGCAATGATGAGATTGATATTTCAGATCTGAAGCAGTATAGTGTTTTGGTGATTACAGGAATTGCAAATCCAAAACCTTTACTTGAATTTATTAAAAGTAAAGAAGTTGCTTCTAAGCATTTAAAATTCCCTGATCATCATGATTTTTCTGCTACAGATATCAAAAAGATCTATAAAGAATTTGAAGCAATAAAGACAGAAAAAAAGATAATTCTTACTACGGAAAAAGATTATGTTCGTAATTTTACTGGTGAGGATAGGGCAATTTATTATTTACCAATTCAAACTGAATTTTTAGATAATGAAAAAGACTTTAATAAAATAATATTGAATTATGTACAAAAAAATACAGGAAACAGTTGAGTTTTTAAGTAAAAAAGGGATGAAAGATCTCGATTTTGGAATTGTTTTAGGAACAGGTTTAGGAAGTTTAGTCAATATGATCGATATTGAAATTAGCATTTCCTATAAAGATATTCCTAATTTTCCGGTATCAACAGTCCCCGGGCATTCAGGAGCATTGATCTATGGAAAGTTGGGGAATAAAAATGTTGTTGCAATGCAGGGCAGATTTCATTATTATGAGGGTTGGGAAATGAAAGAAGTAACATTTCCTATCAGAGTAATGAAATTTTTAGGAATTGAAAATTTAATTGTTTCAAATGCTTCGGGAGGTGTAAATCCAAAATTTAAAGTAGGCGATATCATGATTATTCGTGATCATATCAATATGATGCCGGAACATCCGCTAAGGGGGATGAATGATGATAGATTCGGACCAAGATTTCTGGATTTACATGAGCCTTATAATTTAAAAATGATCGCTGCAATGGAAAACATTGCAAAACAAAATAATATTGGGATACAAAAAGGAATATACCTTGCTTTGCAAGGACCAACTTTTGAAACTCCGGCAGAATATAAAATGGTTAGTTTAATGGGTGCCGATGCAGTTGGTATGAGTACGGTTCCTGAAGTTATAGTTGCAAAGCATATGGGGATGCATTGCTTAGGAATTTCGGTTATTACAGATTTAGGATTAGAAGGCCAGGTGGAAGAAGTTTCACATGAAGCGGTTCAATTGGCAGCAAAATTATCTGAAAAAAAGGTCAGTAAATTGGTGAAAGAATTTGTAATTAGTTGGGAATAAATATTTTACTTTTGAGTTTATTATAAAAAAAAGCACCTTAATGAAAAGGTGCTTTAATTTACTAACTCAAAATTAATCATAATGAAAACAAAACTATTAAGGAATTTTGATTCATGACCGTAAAGTACGTTTTATTAAACAAATATACAAGTAAACTCTAGAATATTTTTAAAATAATTTGTTAAAAGATTTATAGTAACAATATACTTAGCGTTAAATATTCCTTAAATTAAGGTAGTATTACAATGAATTTGATGGAAAACACAAGAATATTTTATTAATACTGTACTGATGTAAATTGCATTTTTGTTTGAAATTTGAATATAGTGCTGATGTGCCATTAATATAACAGCAGAATTTTATAAACGGAAAAACACTTCAAAAATTTTGTATTGTGTTGAAATTGAGTGTGGTTATACTAAATGTTTATGAGCTCTGTAAGAAGACCTCACCAAGGCACCACTTTCAACATATTTGAACCCTAGCTCTAATCCAATTTCTTTATATTTTTTAAATTGATCAGGAGTGACAAAATCAGCAACTGGTAAATGTTTTTTACTTGGTTGTAAATACTGCCCTATTGTAACAATATCAACCTTGGCATTTTTAAGATCGTGCAAAGTTTCAATTACTTCTTTTTCCGTTTCCCCAAGTCCGAGCATGATACCTGATTTAGTTCTTCTTTGACCACTTTCTTTGATGTATTTCAAAACATCCAGACTTCTGTCATATTTGGCCTGAATTCTCACTTCACGTGTAAGTCTTCTTACCGTTTCTAAATTATGTGAAATAATTTCAGGGGCAACTTCAATTAGTCTGTCTATATTTCTTTTTTCACCTCTAAAATCAGGAATCAATGTTTCTAAAGTAGTTCCGGGATTTGCTCTTCTAATTGCCTGTACGGTTTCTGCCCAAATAATTGAACCTCCATCTTTTAAGTCATCTCTGTCTACAGATGTGATTACAGCATGTTTAATTTTCATTAAAAAGATAGATCTTGCTACTTTTTCAGGTTCATCCCATTCAACACTTTCGGGTTTACCTGTTTTAACGCCACAAAAACCACATGATCGTGTGCAAATATTTCCCAGGATCATAAAAGTAGCTGTGCCTTCTCCCCAGCATTCACCCATATTAGGGCAACTTCCACTGGTGCATATAGTGTTGAGTTTATATTTATCAACAATATCCCTTAGGTGGGTATAAGTTTTACCAACAGGTAACTTTACTTTTAACCATTCTGGTTTTTTTGTTCTGGGTATTATTACAGATTTATCCGACATGCTTCCTATTTAAGTTTGCAAATTTACAAAGAAAATAAAAAGTATCTCCATATATTAAATAAGTCTAATGAGCAGATATTCAGCTAAGTAAAAAATTATTTAAACATGTCCATCCCTGGAATATCAGGTAAACCATCTTTGGCAGCAGCTGCCATTTCAGTTTCGTTGATCTGATTTGCCTTTTCAATTGCTTTGTTCAGAGCAATAATTAAGTAATCTTCCAATGCTTCTTTATCTTTTAGAAGTTCATCATCAATGGCAATATTTTTAATCTCACGATTGGCTGTGATGGTAACGATCACATCACCATCCCCTGATTCACCATCAACCATTACAGTGTTTAATCTTGCTTTTGTTTCTTCTATTTTGGCCTGAGCTTCCTTTAGTTTTGCCATCATTCCTTGCATATCTCCAAACATTTTGTTTATTTTTATCGATTAAAATGTAAAATTAATCATTTAAAGTTGTTAAAATGAATAAAAATATATTTTTCATATTGGGATTTACCCTTATTTTTGCAAACGCTTGTAAAAAAGATGATATGAATATAGAGAAAAATACACTTCCGCCTAAAGCGGAAAAAATTGCTAAAGAATTAAGAATTCACGATGATATTCGAATTGATAATTACTATTGGTTAAATGAAAGAGAGAATCCGAAAGTGATTGATTTTTTGAATGGAGAAAATAAGTATTATGAAGATCAGACTGCTCACACCAAAAAATTTCAAGAAGATCTTTTCGAAGAAATGAAAAGCAGAATAAAGGAGGATGATGAATCAGTTCCGTATAAAAAGAATGGTTATTTTTATATTACACGGTATGAAACCGGAAAACAATATCCTATTCACACCCGTAAAAAAGGAGATCTAAAATCAGAGGAAGAAATTATTTTTGATGTGAATAAACTGGCAGAGGGTCATGATTATTATGCGCTGACAGGTTTGAATGTGAGTGAAAATAATATTTTAGTTGCTTTTGCAGTTGATACAATTAGTAGGAGGCAGTACGATATGCAGTTTAAAAATTTAGAAACAGGTGAGATATATCCTGAGGTGATAAAAAATACCACAGGAGGTTCCGCATGGGCAAACGATAATAAAACTGTTTTTTATACTAAAAAAGATACTGTTACCTTACGAAGTGATAAGGTTTATAAACATGTTTTGGGTACCGATGTATCGGAAGATATTTTGATTTTTGAAGAAAAGGATGATACATTTGGAACCTTTGCATATAAGACAAAATCAAGTAAATATATTATCATCGGCTCCTACAATACCTTATCTACTGAGTACAGATTTTTAGATGCAAATAAGCCAAACGACTCTTTTAAAATTCTTCAGTCAAGAGAACGAAACCTTGAATATAGCGTTGCACATTATCAGGATAACTTTTATATTTTAACTAATAAAGATGATGCTAAGAATTTTAAATTAATGAAAACTTCCGTTGCAAAAACGGAAAAGGAGAATTGGGTAGATGTGATTCCTCATCGTGATGATACCCTCTTGGAAGGAGTTTCTGTTTTTAAAGATTATTTGGTTTTAGAAGAAAGGACAAATGGTTTGAATACAATTCGAATCAAAAAATGGGATGGTTCAAAAGATTATTATTTACCAATTAACGAAGAGACATATTCTATTTCTGTATCGTCAAATCCTGAGTTTGATACAGATATCTTACGTTATGGATATAGTTCATTTACAACTCCAAGTTCCGTAATTGATTTTAATATGAAGGATAAATCCTTTGAAATTTTAAAAGAACAGGAAGTTTTAGGAGGTAAATTTGATAAGAATAATTACAAAAGTGAACGTGTGTGGGCTACAGCACGAGATGGTAAAAAGGTTGCAGTTTCATTGGTTTACCATAAAAACACAAAAATAGATAAGCATACGCCTTTGCTTTTATATGCCTATGGATCATATGGTTACACGCTTGATGATCGATTTAGTTCTACAAGATTAAGTTTATTGGATAGAGGTTTTATCTATGCTTCAGCACATATTCGGGGGAGTGAATATCTAGGTAGAAATTGGTATGAAGACGGTAAAATGTTTAACAAAAAGAACACATTCACTGATTTTATAGATGTCTCAAAATTCTTAATTGCTAAAGGATATACATCCAATGATCATTTG
>Ga0190293_1000308_pt1 | contig 17092 bp, 11 predicted proteins | sample 48693001_MG_FD_161671 | JGI IMG/M metagenome (GOLD analysis project Ga0190293, IMG submission 161671) | Hydrothermal vent microbial mat bacterial communities from Southern Trench, Guaymas Basin, Mexico - 4869-30-0-1_MG | ecosystem: Environmental > Aquatic > Marine > Hydrothermal vents >...
TCTTGTCTGGAAGGTAACCATGATCCCCGGTCTTCCTGTCCTGAAGACTTCCTTCTCACATGAGGCTCTTTGCGGGGCATACCCCGGTACGGAATCGGATATAAGGGGATTCCTTGCTCCCGGAGGAAGTCACGGGGAAGCTGTTCTGACCGAGCAAGCGCGGCCGCACCTCAGGCAGGGCAGGGATACTGCGGGAGCATGGTCCATCGCCGGAAAATGGGCGAGAGTTGAGAGTCCCTCGAGGGGCTTCATAGAAGCATACCCGAACGACCAGGGTCCCTTCTATGTTGAGGATTATGCTGACAGCGGCTGTCATCTTTCTCTCTACTCGTTTACCGATCAAAAAAGGGAGCTTAGTGTCACATGGCTCTTCGGCGCGACCAAGGAGGATGAGCACCTGTCAGGGATCTTCCGTTCCTACAGATGAACAACTGAATCTCTAGAGAGGGGCATGCACCGAAGTGCATGCCCCATCTTCAGTTATCGATGTCCGGACTAGAACTGGGTTTTGATGCTGCCCCATGTGTCACGCTCGAGAGCGGTTATGGAGTAGTCGAACTCGGCGACCCACCAGTTGCTCGGCATCTCGTAAGACAGGAAGAAGGTATCGCGCGCATCGCTGTAAGTAAGACCGCATATGAGGTTCTGTCCCGATATACCCGTGCTTGCGGTTCCTATGAAATTCAGTGCCGAGCCCGTGTACTCGTAGAAGTAGAGGGTCGGATCGTAGTAGCAGGTCACTGCCACCCAGGTGTTGCCCCCGTGCTGGAAGGTAGCCAGTCCGCTCATCTGTCCGCTCACTTCTGGTGTGGACCAGTACTCGGATGAGCCGCTGGTCGAGATGCGGTAGATTCGAAAAGTAGATAACTGGCTGTAGGTCTCCCAAATGTGGTCGTCTGGCACCTCAAAGGACATGCCCCTGCCGTTGGTTCCTGCGGGATTCGCAAAAGGTACACTCCAGGTGCCGCCAGTGTTACGGTAGTGCATATCACTATCCGACCAGGCATTAATGTACCAGCCGTATGGACTGGGCCAGCTATGGCAGAGTCCGAAGTTAAACATGGATCCGCCGTAGTTGATGTCAACATTCCAGTATTCAGCACCAGTATTTCCGTTAATACCACGGAGTTTGTCATCTCCGTTATCCATCATGCCGAAGCTTGACGACGAGGTGTACTGCATGTTCAGGCCAAGAATGTGACTCGCACTCGGAACATTGAAGGTATTCACAGCAGTGAGAGTGATGGCATCTTCTCCCACAGGTGGAGTTCCAGCAGGTATTGAAGAGTCAACTCCGTGGTCGTCTATCCAGCCAAAAGCCAGAAGAGGAAGGAGCAGTAGAACACATATTGATTTCATTGTCTTAACCTTTCAGTTTCGCCCTGCAAGAGTTTGAACCTTTCGAACTCGTAAAGGGCATAGTTGTCCTTACAGTTTAATTGTACTCCTTCGGAGAGGGTAATGCAAGCTCTGAGACCGTCCCGTATTCTCTCCGTCCTTCCCGATCAGCTGAACTGAGAAACAGCTTCAGCAGTATTTCACCGTCCATGGGTTCTGAAAAAGAGCTTCAGGAGAGCGGAGGATTCCTCTGCCCGGCAGCCCCCGAAGGCAGAGGGGTAGTGATTGAGCCCCACCATGGAGAGGACGTCAGTCACTGAGCCGAAGGCTCCGAAACGCTTGTCCCAGGCTCCGTAGATTATTCTGGGGATACGGGCAAGAACTGCAAGCCCGGCGCACATCAGACAGGGCTCGAGAGTGGAGTAGAGAATGCAGCCCTCCAGACGCCAATCACCAAGATCGGCTGCTGCTTCGGAAATGACGAGGTGCTCCGCATGTGCATGCGGTAGAGACCATTCCCTGGTCCTGTTCCTGTCAGAATAGATTTTACCGGATGGAGAAAGGAGTACTGCTCCGACCGGAACCTCTCCGGCATCGAAAGCTTCCTGAGCTTTCTCAAGGGCCAGGCTCATCATCTCCTGATCACGAACAGTGAAGATGAGTTATATGCCTCCCGCCATGACGGCTTCTATCTCGGAAGGACTGCGGGGGATGTCAGCGGACAGGACCGTGTTCCCTTCTTCTCCGATGAGTACATCGTCCTCTATCCGTATGCCGATCCCCTCCTCGGCGGAATAGAATCCCGGCTCCACGGTCAGAACCATTCCGGGAGTGAATTCCATGTTGATGTCATTCTCGTCATGAGTGTCCAGACCGAGGTGATGACCGATGTTGTGATAGTAATACGTATCAATATCAGCCGTATCTTCTATAACACTTTTTTTCAGAAGGAGCTGTGAATAGAATTCCTTTACTTCTGCGTTCCACTGCATATGGGTCTTGCCCGGCCTGAGAAGTCTGATTGCCTCGGTCTGGACCTCGATAACCATATTAACGAGCTCCCTCTGCCTGTCCGAGTACCTACCTCCTACAGGGACCGTTCTGCTGATATCCGCATTGTAGTAACCACACCTGGCACCGAAATCCAGTAGCAGAAGGGTTCCGTCCTCGAGTTCACAGTTGTTCTCTACATAGTGCAGACATGTAGCCCTCTCGCCCCCCGCTACTATGGGAGGGAAGGCCGGAGTGCGCTCGCCATTCCGCATGAACTCATAGAGAATTTCCGCTTCGAACTCGTACTCCCTCATCCCTGGCTCAAGAGCGTTCAGGGCTCTGAGGAACCCCTTCCGAGTAAGGTCTATCGCCTTCCTGAGCATCTCGATCTCAGAAGGATCCTTGCATACGCGAAGACGGAATATCAGGTCAGAGAGCCTGCTGAACTCCAGATGAGGGTATGCGCTTCTCAGTTCATTGGCGAATCTCAGTCTCGACCCGGCAGCGCCTGAGACTCCCGCAACAGGGAAGTCCACCCATATTTTCCCGACTCCGAATCTCTGGATGATCCTGTCGATCCATTTCCTGACGCCTGTGTTGAAGGAAACGTTCTCAATACCGCTCAGCTCCTGAGCCTCCTCCTTTGTGAGAAGGCTGCCTATCCACTTGGCATGGGTCTCGTCATAGGGCTCAATGAAGAGGTCAGTTCTGACCTCTCCGCCCTTCCTCCTGTGGATCACGAGCCAAGTTTTGGGCTGACTTATCCCTGTGAGATAGAGAAGATCCATGCTGGGAGTGTAGCCGTAAGACCCATCAGCACTTGTCGGCTTCGATGAAGAGGGAGGTACTATCGCCAGAAAACTCTCCGGCAGCATCTCTATCAGTCGATCTCTCCGTGGAGTGGGGTCCTCTCTAGTGGCCATGATCTCTCCTCGAGCGTTCGGGTAGGCGCCGTCCTGCGGCGGATCTTGCATCTGTCCCGATGAATATATGCCTGTACCGGCAGAAAACCCGTACCATGCACCGCGCTGCGTGGTACGGGTCTTCTGCCGGGCCGATATCATCGCTCCATCTCTATTGCACTACTTCTTCGCGGCTACACTCACATCATCGAGGAGCAGGGCGGGATACTTACCACCCATGAGAGATGTATTCAGATGGTTCTCTATGGCGACAACATTCTGGAGCACATCGTAAACGTTGCCTGCGACCATGCCATCCCGCACTCTGCCCAGTATCTCACCGTTCTCAACGTAGAATCCGGGATTGAGCCCTACTGAGAAATCCCCGTTGAGGATATTGCCCGAGTGTGCTCCGAGAACGCCGAGAATTATCACGCCTCTGTCCATCTCCCTGATCATCTCTGCGAGAGATCTCTTGCCAGGCGCTATCCTGCCCCCTGCGAGGTATGGAGATGGAAGTGCAGAAACCGGTTCTCCATCGCGTCTGTAGCCGGTTCCACTGGGATTCTCACCAAGTTTGGTAGCGTAGTCGAGATTGAGTATCGCCCCGGAGAAAACACCCTGGTCTATCACCATGTGCTTCCGTGTGGGAACGCCCTCGTCATCGAAGTACCGCTGCTCATAGTTGTCGGGATCATTCGCATGCCCGTAATAACTGAACTTCTCAGAGAGAACCCGCTGCCCGCGCTTGTCCTGCAGGGGTGATATCCTGTTATAGAGGGACTTTCCTGAAGTTGCCGCGCCTATCCTCCAGAGAAGTGTGTAGAGCGTATCCGGCATGAACATGACTTTCATCCTGCCGGAATCGACCTCTACCTCGGGAAGCCCCGATTTGTAGAGGGCGATCAGATCGTCAAGTTCTCCCTCGGGGAAAGCTCCTGCCTTCCTGTCGATATGGAGCCTGTGAACCGATGCCTCGGTATTGGGGAAGAGCAGAGAGGCATAGAGGTACATGTCCGAACTTCGTGTGCAGACATCGAGTCCGGTTGTATTCACGACAGACACTTCCTCCACGCCTCTGCCGGCATAGACATCGATCTGTCCTTCAACCTTGCCACGGAGCTGCTCCAGCACACCGTCCGCATAGGTGTGAAGCTCTCTGAATCCCATCTTCTCAACACCGGGGTCTGCCCCGGCAGAATCAGGGAGATCGGCGGCTCCCGGGAAGGAAAATCCAGCCTCGACCTCACCCTTCAGAGAATCCATGGCATTTGAGACGAGCTGATCCCTGTCCAGGAGATTCTTCGTGTAAGCGGTTCCTATCATCCCGTTCTTCAGAATTCTCAGGGCATACCCTGACTGGATGGAGGCTGAAATGTCCGTTGGGATGCCGTTCCGCATCTCGATGCTGCCGGAGTCCTGGCGTACGGAGTAGACCTCGGCCTGATCCGCGACCTTTGCTGCTTTTTCGAGAAGCTTTTTCATTTATACACCCCCCACAACCATGTCCCTGACAAGGACATGAGGTCCTCCCAGAGCTGACTTGATGTTGAGCTGCCCTTTGCCGCAGCCACCGCGCTCGGAGAGCTCCATATCGTTACCGACCGCTTCGATGGAAGACAGTGTGGAGAACAGATTCCCCATGATATTTATGTCTCGGATCATGGGGCCAAGCTTCCCCTTTTTAACTATGAAGCCGTACTGGGCTCCGAAGGTGAAGTTCTCCCCTGCAGTCTGTCCTCCCTTGCCATCTACGAGATAGAGTCCGTCACCAAGTTCTTCCAGCAGCTGCTCGAAGCTCTTCTCGCTGGGCTCTACATAAATGGTTCCCATCCTGATGATGGGTTCGTACCTCATATCCTCCGCGACGGCATGTCCAGTAACGGCCTCACCGAAAGCCTTCGCGGTCCGCCTGGAGTGCAGTCTGCCTGTAAGGACGCCTTTGTCCATCAGTGTGACAGGTTTTACTTCGACACCTTCGTCGTCGTACTTGTAGAAGCCGATCTGCCGTGGGATAGTCGAGTCGGCAACGATAGTGATAACATCAGAGCCAAGTCTGGAGCCGAGGGCCATCTTCTCCCTGAGAGAAGGATTGTCCTCGATGATGTCAGCTTCGCTGAAGTGTCCGAATGCCTCATGAGTGAATACTCCTGCAAGCATGGGGCTCAGGACTACATCGTAGGAGCCGCCCTTGACCGGCTCGGCATCAAGCAGCCTTCCCGCAAGCCTGCCTCTCTCGATGAACTCACTATCCCTGTCGAGGAGCCGGTTGAAACCGTCGGCTCCACCGATGGCGATGCGGATGTTCTGTATGAGATCTCCACGCCTGGCGATAACCTCACCCATGATATTGGTGGTCACGACCTCTTCGGATACAGCCGTACCCTCCGTGTTCACATAAGACTTCTGCCTGCCTATCTCCCTGTAGCTGAGATTGGTCGTCTCTATCTCCGGCTGGTCAAGCAGAAGTCCGTTGTAGTGAGCCGTCAGGCGGAGCTTCTCCTCTATGGGGATAGAGGCCGGGTCTCCGTCGAGATACGGAACGACGGTATCAGTGATAACAGGGGTGTCCTCGAGAAGTGTCTGTTTGCCCCCGGTCGCCGTGATGGTCTCCGCTGCTTCGAGCGCAAGCTGAATGGCCCTTGGAACATCCTCTTCCCTGGTCACCGTTGCAGAAGCGAAACCTCCGTTCTTCAGCACTCTGACTACATAGCCGTCAGTAGTGTTGGTTCCGATCGTGCGCAGTTCCCTGCCGGTGAAGCCTATCAGCGTCTCTCTCTTGATCTCGTATCGGATGTCGGCGAACTCGGCTCCGACTCCTTCGAGCATCGATCCAAGCCTGTCAAGCATGGGCTCTCCTTCCCTGATGGAATACAGCCGCTTCCAGCTGCTGAATGATCTGTGCGAGGCTTCTGCAAGATATTCAAACAACATTCGAAAGTCGAACTGCTTGCTATTCAAACATATACAGCTCGATACTCGATGCTCAATTCTCCCTCTGAGTCTGAGCTTGCGCCTCCATGCTCAATTCAAGCATTTTAGACTATGTATATGGAACTCATACTCGGGTCCGTAATTACACAAGTGTTGCAGTAGAAGCCCTTTTTAAGTCTGGAGCGCCAATGAACAGATGTCTTCTGGCCGTCGCATGCCTTTTCCTCTTCTCTCCCATGCTCGCCGCAGACCCTCCCTCCTCCTTTGATCTTCGAGATGTCAGCGGTGTGAATTATGTCACCTCGGTAAAAAGTCAGCAGGGAGGAACCTGCTGGACCTTCGGGACAATGGCGTCGATGGAGGGGAACCTCCTGATGACCGAAGCCTGGGCTGATGCCGGAGAAGTGGGAGAACCGGATCTGGCCGAGTATCACCTTGACTGGTGGAATGGCTTCAACCAGTTCAACAATGATGATACCGACCCACCATCAGGCGGGGGTCTAGAAGTTCATATGGGCGGTGATTATCTTGTGTCGGCTGCATATCTCACGAGGCTGGAGGGTGCGGTCAGAAACATTGATGGCCAGTCCTTCGAATCGGCTCCGACCAGGTTCCTCGATAGCTATCACTACTACTATCCCAGGGAGATAGCATGGTATGAAGCAGGATCGGGTCTTGAGAATATCGACACTATCAAGGAAGCTGTAATGACATATGGTGTCATGGGCACCTGTCTCTGCTATGATGGTTCTTTCATGTCGAATTACATCCACTACCAGCCCCCCTCCAGCTCACTGGATCCGAATCATGCTGTAGCAATCGTGGGCTGGGACGATGATTTTGTCACACAGGCACCCCTTCCAGGAGCCTGGCTCTGCAAGAACAGCTGGGGAGCGGGATGGGGGCTGGACGGCTATTTTTGGATCTCATACTATGACAAGCATGCAGGCCACCACCCGACAATGGGGGCTGTCTCGCTGAGAGAGGTTGAGCCGCTGGACTATACTTCGATCTATTTCCACGACTACCACGGATGGAGAGACACACTACTGACCGCTGAGAGCGCGTTCAATGCTTTCACTGCCGCTGATGACGAAATACTGGAATCCGTCAGCTTCTTCAGCGCAGCAGGGAATGTTAGTTATACGATCACGATCTACGACGAGTTTGAGGGTGGTGATCTCTCAGATGTCCTGAGTACTGAGAGCGGTACGGCCGAGTGCGTCGGGTTCCACACGGTGGATATGACCTCTCCGGTCATGATCGCTGGTGGTAATGACTTCTTCGTCCGGCTCGATCTCTCAGAAGGCGGGCAGCCCTATGACTGCACTTCCGATGTGCCGGTGCTGCTGGGGGCTTCATACAGGACTATCGTTGAATCCTCGGCAGAGCCGGGGCAGAGCTATTACCTTGAAGGCTCCACCTGGACTGATCTGACAACGATGGATTCCACTGCGAACTTCTGTATCAAAGCACTTGCATCGGCTGCAGGGCTAAGTGTTACTCCCGCAGGAGGATTTTCTGCTTCCGGAGAACAGGGCGGACCATTCTCTCCAAATGGGACCACATACACAATGGAGTTCGCTGGTGATGGCTCGATCAGCTATTCCATTACTACCGAGTCTCCAGCCGAATGGCTCAATATCGAAAACACATCGGGAACTCTCAGTCCCTACACTCCGCTGGACATTGACCTGAATATCTCCACAGCGGCCGATACGCTCCCGGAGGGCGCCTACTTTGCGCGGGTCTACTTCACCAATGAGACCTCCCACCAGGGAGATACTTATCGCGATGTAGTTCTTACCGTGGGAGATCCTTCCATCATCTACAGCTGGAACCTCGAGGAGAACCCCGGCTGGACAACTGAGGATCAGTGGGAATACGGCATTCCTCTGGGCGGAGGCGGGGAGCATGGCTACCCGGATCCGACCTCGGGACACAGCGGCAGCAGCGTTTACGGCTACAACCTCGCCGGGGATTATCCCAACAATCTCGATGAGAAGAACCTGACCACAACTCCCATCAACCTTTACGGACGCTTCAATGTCCAGCTCAGATTCTGGAGATGGCTTGGCGTGGAATCCCCGGAGTATGACAGGGCCTGGGTCAGAGTCAGCAACAATAACCAGGATTGGATCACGGTCTGGTCGAATGATGATTATGTGGAGGACAACAGCTGGGTACAGCAGTCCTTCGATATCTCAGAGGTAGCCGACAATCAGCCTGTCGTTTACATCCGCTGGACAATGGGCACAACTGACGGAGGCTGGAAATACTGCGGCTGGAACATCGATGATATAGAGATCCTGGCAGTACCCCAGACCGGCATTGAGGATAGTCCGAATCCCGCTGCCCCGGGGGTGGGCGCTCTCTATCCGAATCCCTTCAGATCCATGCTGTCGGTACCCTTCTTCCTCTCCTCTCCGGGCAGGATCACCGTCTCTGTTTATGACCTCTCCGGCAGGATGGTCTCCACCATCGCGGATGACTCTTTCGCCGCTGGAGAACACAGGCTGTCATGGCGGGGAATTGATGAAGAAGGCAGGGATCTGGCACCGGGAGTCTACTTCGTCAGGGTCGCCGGGGAGGGCGGCGCGGAGACCCGGAAGGTGATACTGGCAAGGTAGTCCGCTACTAGCATTCGGGGACATGCACCGCAGGTGCGTGTCCCCCCAGCCTAGCCTCATGCACCGCAGGTGCGTGTCCCCACTGCTGGCACCCCATAGTGGATGCATTCAGAACTCAAGTATGTCATGCTGGATCACTAAGGAATTGAAGAATTGAGGCCGGGCCTCATTTCTTCGATTATTGAAGTTTTGAGGCCCGGCCTCAATTCGTGCACGGAGACTGGTACCCCAAACAGGATTAGAACTATACGTACAGGAAGCTCACAGAGCCCTATCGGGTTTAGATACGTTCCATGGCGAAGACCTGGTCGCCATTGACGATCTCGTAGATCAGTCTGCTGTCCTCGAAGCTGAAAAGGGCCTGGAACTCCAGTCCTCCCAGAACCATGTCCAGAGTGTCGGTCACGGTTACGTAGGTCCCCTCGATGGTTAGGACCCCGGAGCTGGAACTCATGGTGCCATCACCGTTGAACACGTAGACCGTTCCGGTGTTGCCGATGTCTTCTCCTCGTGTAACCTCCACGACCTCCCAGGTGCCGACTACAATATCTCCCTCGAGTACGACCTCGTCTGCGGGGGTGCCCATGTCGGCAGTCTCGTACTCCTCACCACCGCAGCCCAGGATCGCAAGGATGACTCCGAGAACCATCAGAAGCACACGCATAATTCCTCCGTTCGCTGGAGTTCGGTAAACCAAAAAACAAACGTCTCTTGACCTGACGGTCGGGATAATCAGCACCTACAATGGGGCCTGTCTTTCAGCGCCCCTGGGTGAAGCCGGAGAGGATGCTCCTCATCTGCATCATCTTCCGTTCGAGGAGGTCCTCGGTGTCCGCTTCTACCACCAGCCTCAGGTAGGGCTCGGTGTTGGAAGGTCTTACATTGAACCACCAACTTGCGAACTCGACTCTGTAGCCATCGTAGTCGAGTATCTCAAGGGGCTCTTCATCAGCAGTGAACCGCTCCAGCAGGGACTCCATGGCCCCTGATTTGTCCTCTATCCGGAAGTTCACCTCTCCGGAATTGAACATCGTGTCAATCGCATCGACCAGCGAGGAGAGTCTGCCTCCGGACCTCTTCAGTCCCGCAAGGATGTTCAGGACATGCACAGAGGCAAGTATCCCTGAATCGCAGTTGAAGAATTCCCGGAAATAGTAGTGTCCTGCAAGTTCCCCCCCGTAAATGGCGCCCAGCTCTCTCATCTTCACCTTGGCGTGGGAGTGCCCGACCTTCCACATGAACGGAATGCCGCCAAGCCCTCTTATGTATTTGATGACTGCCCTGGATGTGCGGATATCATGGAGTACATACCCCTCTTCCAGCGCCAGGAAGTGGAGACCGAGAACAGCTGTGATTATATCAGGACGGACAAATCTGCCCAGTTCGTCTATAAACATCACCCTGTCCCCATCGCCATCGTAGATAACACCGACATCAAGCCGATTGGCAAGAACCAGATCCTTCAGATCCCTCAGATTCTCTTCCTCCAGAGGATTGGGTGGATGATTAGGGAAGGTTCCATCCATCGTATCGAAGATATAGGCCGGTGCCTCTCCGAAGAGATCATGAACCAGCAGTGACGCCATCCCATTGGAGCAGTCGATTCCGAATTTTAATCTACCAGTCTCCTCCATATGTCTCCGAACAAAGGAGACGTAATCCTCCAAGCCATCAGTAATCCTCTCGATACTGCCCTTAAGCTCCGCCGGCTCGGGCAGTTCCGCCTTCACCATTGCCTCAAGTCTTAGCAATCCCGTATCCCGCCCCACCGGCAGGGCGCCGGAACGGGAGATTTTAAGTCCATTGTACTCCCTGGAATTGTGGGAAGCGGTAATCTGCACAGAAGCACTGTAGCCTCGGGTGGCAGTCAAATAGTAAACCATAGGCGTAGTTGCCAGGCCCATGTCGTCAACATCCGCACCGGACTCCGTGATACCCTTCGTGAGCATATGGAGGATTTCCGGTGTACTCTCCCTGCAATCGTAGCCGATGAGGATCCTGTCAGCCTTAAGCAGCTCCGGAAGGCACCTGCCGATACGATACACGGTATCTCCGTCAAAATCTCTGCCGAACACGCCTCTTATATCGTAGGCCTTGAATGCTCCCATTCAGCTCCCACCTTTCCCAGGTGCATCTTCAGCTGCTCTTCTTTCTGTTCTCTTCAACGCAGATAGCACCGTGAAAACACCCAGGATCACTGGTATGTAGAGAAGGAAGAATCTCTGGAGAAGGGCGAACACCGGCAGCAGATTGCGCGATATGACCGCGCTCATCAGTGCGGCCGTGGTCAATTCGGCAACTCCACTCGCTCCGGGGCTTGGTGCGAAGTACGAGACAAAGAACACCAACATATGTATAGCCACCACATCAACATACGCACCCTGTCCTCCGATGCTCCTCATTAGAAAGTAGGCTATTGTGAACTTATTCAGGTAAAGAAGGACAGTCAGCGCGAAACTCTGGAAGACAACTGCCAGTTCATGGCTGAAGAATATCCGGCAGGATTCCCGGTAGCTGTTCACGAAACTCGAGAACCAATTCCTGAGATGATCCACCCGTCTGCCAATGCTTGGGATACGGGAGAAAAGCTTCGTCAGGAGATTGAAGAGCTTCTCAAAGACGACCGGTTTCAGGAGCGCGGTCAGCACTACCAGAAGCTGGAAGCTGAACACAGCAAATCCCGCGAGGATCAGCCCGTTCACCGCCCCCGAGGAAAAGCTGCTCCCGAGAAAGACAAGTGCGATCCCGGCAGCCAGCACGAAAAACACTATGGTCGAAAGGAAGTTGATCACCCCTATGGACATTCCACGTGCAACGGAGATCCCCCCCTGCTGAAGGATGAAAAGCTGTGCAGGGCCACCTCCAGTCTGGGATGGCGTGATGGCTCCCATGAAGATATTGGCAAGGTTGGCCTTGAAGCTGAGCCAGGTCCGGGCAGAATCTGATAGCTTCCTGACAAAAATGTGTATGCGCAGGCCGCCGAGCCACAGATCAAGGGCCAGCAGGGGCAGGATTACCAGCAGATAGATCGGATGCAGGTCTTCAAGTGCGGAGACAGATGTGCCTGTGTTCGTATAGAGGAATATTCCTGTCATTGTCAGGATTGTAATGATCACGAAGACCACCACACCGCGCTTTATTGTCATTGGATTGAATATTTTACCTGCGTCAGGCAGATCGAGCTTCCCGGACGGGATGTCCTGTGTCTCATCTTCGACTGGAGAGGGGACAGGCTCGGTTATGATCTGGGCCTGCCCGAAGCCAGTGCCTTTTTCATGCACTGGCTCAGCACTGCTATGGTGAAGGGTTTCGCCAGTCTGTAGATGAAGCCGTACCGTGTAGGATCTGAAAGGACAGGGTCGTTTGAATAACCGCTGGAAACAACTGCTCTGACCTCCGGATCGAACTGCCTGAGGTCTCTTATGGTGCGGACCCCACCCTTGCCCCCCGGTATGGTAAGATCAAGGATGACCAGAGAGAAGGGATCCTCTTCCTCCATGGCCTTCCGGTAAAGGTCGACTGCCTCTTCTCCTCTTGAGCATGTCTCCGATCTGTATCCCAGCTGGAGCAGCATCCCTTCCAGTACTTCCCTTACAAGTACATCGTCATCCATCACCAGGATCCTCGCATCTCCGTTAGCTGAGAGAGAAACTGGAGGTTGCTCTCCCTCTTCATGGCTCTCCTCGTAGCTGGGCATTCCACCGGGAAGGTATATCCTGAACTCTGCCCCCTTCCCAACCTCGGAGTAGACCTTGATGGTTCCTCCGTGCTTCGAGACAATTGAGTAACAGATCGCCAGCCCCAATCCGCTGCCTCCTGCTCTTGTGGAGAAGTAGGGATTGAACAGCCTCTCCATATCGGCTGCAGGGATCCCCTGTCCGGTATCCCTGATGGATATGACCACATAGTTACCTGCAGGAAGAGGTTCAAGGTCACCTTTCCCCAGAATCTCATTCCGTATTCGAATGCTAACGATCCCGCCATCGGGCATTGCCTGGACGGAGTTCAGGACGATGTTGCCGAGAGCCTGACTGATCTGCCCGACATCTGCAAAGAGCGGCATCAGATCGGAATCAATAGAGAACTCCGCTTTCACACTGGAACCCCGAAGCATGAAGTTGACCGTCTCTTTGAGAACCTCGACGATATCCATGCTCTCCCTGATGGGAACTCCTCCAACCGAGAAGGTAAGAAGCTGCTTCGCTAGACCGGTCGCCTCCCTTACAGCATTCTCCACCCTTCGCAGTTCGGCGACAGCGGAGTGCTCACCGAGCCTCGCAAGGGCCAGAGAAACATTTCCCTGGATTCCCATAAGGATGTTATTGAAGTCGTGAGCTATTCCACCTGCAAGGCTTCCGATGGATTTCAGCTTCTCAGAACTCTGCAGTTCCGATTCGGCTCTTTTTATCGCTGTTATATCCCGGACGATACCCTCAATGTAAGCTGTACTGCCGTCAAGGCCGGAGCTTCCCCTGGCTGAAATGGAAGCGAGGAAAATGGATCCATCCTTTCTTCGGAGCTCCACTTCGAATTCCTCGACATCTTTTCCTTCAAGGATACTCTTCATGAAAACCTCCCTGCGGGAGGGATCTACATAAAGGTCTTCTATCCTGATCTCTGAAAGGTCGTCATCCTGCGCAAATCCGAACATCCGCAGCATCTCCGGATTCGCTGACAGCAGCCTGCCGCTCTTCTCTGTTGAGGTACGGAAAACCGCAACGGGAACATTCTCAGCCAGCTCCCTGTACTGCCCCTCGGTCTCCTCGAGCTTTTCCCTGACCCTGAAGGATTCGGTAAGGTCCTGAGTTAGTACTACCACTTTGTCTACTTCACCGGCTTCGTCCAGGATGGCGTAGAAGTGGTGTGATATCCACTCGGCACCCCCGGGAGGTGGGTTGGATATCTTCAATCTGGGGATGAAGAGGTCCCCTCCGCTGGTATAAACCTTCTCCACGTCGGAGATATACCCTGTAAGGTAGTTGTCAGCCCGGTCCATCTTCAGACGTTCCCGGGGCTTCATCATTCTCTTCTGATCCTCTTCGGTCTTGCCCCATATGGTGCGCCAGGCGGTATTGGCGAGAAGAAGTGTTCCTTTTGAATCGTGTAAAGAGATGGCTACTGGAGAGTTATCGACTATTGCCTTTAAGAGCTGGTGATTCTCCCTGAGTCGCCTCTCAGCCACCTTCCTCTGTGTAAGATCCCTGATCGTAAGAAGGAGCGCATCCTTCCCCCGGAATCTGACAGTTACCGGAGATATCTCTCCAATGAAAGGTGCTTTGCCCTGCCTTTCTATGCTTGCCTCAAAAGGCGTATAAGTCAGCCCGGACGCAGATAACCCGTGTAGAACGGCAAGCAGCTGCTCCCTGTCATTATGCGAAATGAGCTGGAGAGGGTTCATTGTGTAGACCTGTTCTCTGCTCAGACCTGTCTGATTGCAGAAGGTAGTGTTAGTAAAAAGAACTGAATCCTGAAGGCAGATCAGGATACCGTCTTTCGTATTCTCAACGGCGGTTCGGTAGCGATCCTCGCTCTCAGCGGTCCGATGCTGTGCATTGACTATCTCCGTCAGGTCGGTCATGGAAACAAATCTGTCACCAGTTCCGGAAATGACGCCGACATTGGCCTGCACATATCTGGATGGAGAGTCTGGAGAGATAAATCTGAATGTGTATGTGGATGGAGGATTGGCATCATCTTTTGTGCGGTCTTTGAAATAGCTCCTGAGACGTTCAACATCCTCCGGGGCAATGAAATTCTCCCAGTTGATCTTCCCTACGATTTCATCTCGAAGCATCCCTGTAAGGCTCTCAACTGCTGCGTTGCAGTCTATTATCATTCCATCTGGATCAAGTACAACAACTGGTGTGAGTATCTTGTGGAAGACGCTCCTGTAGCGGCTCTCAAGTTGTTTGAGGTCCTCGCCTGTAGCGGAAACTCTTTCTTTCTCCATGTTGCCAGACAATCTTGTTCCTCTTCCCGAACGAACGATGAACCGCTCAGATATCTGCTGAGTCTAGTGATTATACCAAAAGAGTCGCCTTTGGGTTCCCCTGCCCCTTCGCGACCTGTTCGAGGATATCACGGATATCATCATGGCAGAGAACATGAGAATGCAGCCGGCAATCCCCGCCGGTTCGAGCTTCTCTCCAAGAACCAGCCAGCCGCCGATCGCTGCGAAGAGCGCTTCCAGGCTCATAATCACGGCAACATGCGCTGGATGGGCTTTTCTCTGTGCCACCACCTGAAGTGTATATGCTATCCCGACGGATACGAATCCTCCGTAGAGAAGCGGTAGAGCAGCTGCGCGGATCGCTTCCTGAGAGATCTCCTCAGTAATTAGGGCTGCTCCAAGGCTCAGCAGTGAACAGACGGCGAACTGTGTTACTGCCAGTTTGAGGGCAGCGGTACGATGCACCAGACTTGAGACCATCTGTATATGAATTGCCCAGAAAACTGCTCCTGCCAGAACAAGAAGGTCGCCTGTCACCATGCTGGTCGTACCGGACGATGAGAGGAGGAACATGCCACCGGCGGCAGCTGCCGCTCCGAACCATATCCCTCTGGGTGTTCTTCTGCCCCTGAGGAGACCGAGCAGGGGCACGAATACGACATAAAGCCCCGTTACAAACCCGGCATTTGCGGCGGAAGTATAGATCAGTCCCGTCTGCTGCAGAGATGCTCCCGCGAACAGGACACACCCGGCCATGAGTCCGGGAATGAAAGGTGAACGCCTGCGGGGACCAGTCTCTCCAGAACGTCTAAGGGCGACTGGCAGCAACAGCAGGCAACCCAGGGCGAAACGCACCGCATTGAACCAGAAAGGGCCAAGGTGCTGCATTCCAGCTCTCTGAGCCACGAAAGCAAAGCCCCAGATGGCTGCTGTCACCAGCAGGAGCAGATCTGCTCTGAGTGTGCCTCTTCTTTCGGCCAACCATCCTCCTCACGATCAGAATTGAAGCATACTCCCGACAATAATTACGAGCCAGTCTCTACAAGGACAATAGTAAAGATTGGTATGTGCCCTGATTAATTGTGTTCTCTTGACTACGAGTGGTTAAATGTGCATATCGTTATTGCATTCTCTCTTCGAGAGGAGTCGAATGGTATCTGGTAAAGCCACTGAACTGACAGCAGTCAGACTTACAACCGCAGTCTCCAACAAAGAAGAAGGATCCTCCGCATTAGAGGTTCTTGCTTCGCTCATTGTTGATCTCAAATCCGATGAGGCCGGTGCGGTTATCGGAACGATAGTGAATCATTCGTGCCAGCGCGTTGATGCAGCTATCGCATTTCTCTCCCTACTGGATAGACCAGGTCTCGAGGAACTCATCCCCGACTGGGATTGGAAGCGGTTCGACGGATGGTTCTCCGGCACTACCATGGGGATGGTATGGGAGGACTTCGCCAGGCTTGATGCTCCTTCCCGGAGAGCGGTGAAGGCCAAAGTCTCTCTGCTGATGGAGATCAGCTACATTCTGGCGACCGAGTCAACGCAGAAACCAGAGGACGGCGAGGGGCGAACAGGCGCAGATCTTGCACTGGGGATTCTGAAAGAGAACGATCCCGGAAGCAGGATTCTGGAAGTGGCTCTGACCGCCTACCCGCTGGAGGTCAGAAGTACTCTGAGGGGAGTTCTTTCGGAACTGGACTTCATCGAAGAGAATGTCGGGCGCCTGAAGTATTCTTTTTCCAATGAGGCTCTTGAGGACGCTGCAGCGGGGGGTAATCTCTCCTCTCATGAGGGGACTTCTCTTCTTGCACAGGCCCTTGCAGGACGCAAGGCGGAGAACCTGGTGAAAAGACTAGAGCTTCTCATGAGATCTCTAATGATGTTCCCATCCGGACATCCATCTGTGAAGCCTGCTCTAGAATCCTTCCTCTCCCTTCTTGGCGATTTCATGTCCCTGGAGGAACAGGTTACTCTTTCTCTGGTCGGCGAGACAGTGCTTGTGAACTCGGTGAGAGTGAGAAGACAAAGCAGAGCTGCAGCCGATTTTGCCCGAAGCATGATCGACAGAAAGACAAACAGTATTTCGTTCTCCGGAGGGATCACGGAAACAGATATGATGACCTTCTCCGGCATCTACAATAAGCCTCCCTCCTATATCGACGAGCATGGAGGGATGGCGCGACTGCTCGATCTCAGGGGTCTTGATAACATTACCGTCAACCGGTTCCATTATGAACTGATGTCAGATGCGGACCAGATCACGGGGGGACTCAGCCGGGGAGACCTTGCAGTTGAGGATGCAATATTCATGGAGCTCATCAGTCGTCTGGAGAAGGGAGAAAGTC
>Ga0190293_1000309_pt1 | contig 17083 bp, 19 predicted proteins | sample 48693001_MG_FD_161671 | JGI IMG/M metagenome (GOLD analysis project Ga0190293, IMG submission 161671) | Hydrothermal vent microbial mat bacterial communities from Southern Trench, Guaymas Basin, Mexico - 4869-30-0-1_MG | ecosystem: Environmental > Aquatic > Marine > Hydrothermal vents >...
TTGCAGCAGCAGCGATCCTGGCTGGCGCCGCAACAACGATGATCCCTCCGCCGGCCCCTGCTATTCCACAGCCTCAGAGTGCCGCACCTACCGTGCCGTTCGGGGCCCAATCCGAAGAGCGGTCCCAGACGACCTATTGGATCTTCGTGGGCGCCCTTCTCGTTGCGCTCGGGCTCGGGCTTTGGCTCATCCTGCGTTTACTTTCCGGAGGTGGAGGCGGTGACCTCGTAACGATCCCCGACCTCGAGGGAACCGAGGCTCAGAGTGCCTTCCTCACTCTCCAGGAGCTGAACCTCAAGGTGAGTGAGGTGGACGAAACAAGCGACCAGATGGCAGCCGGATTCGTGATCCGCACCGACCCTCCCGCAGAGAGCGAAGTGGAGACAGGCACGTTCGTCACCGTTGTTGTGTCCCTCGGTCCAGAACAGTTCGGAGTACCGAACCTCATCGGAGAGAACGTTGAGGTCGCCCGTACACGTATCGAGGACCAGGGATTCACCGTTGGGCTCATCGAGTACTCCCTCACCGAGGACGTCGATCAGGACATCGTGATCCGACAGACTCCGACGGGAGGGACGACGGCTCCTCCTGACACTCCAGTCGACCTGCTGGTGTCGAGCGGACCCTTCACAATCGATGTACCGGATGTCACCGGAGAGACCGCCGACGATGCCATCTTGACACTCACCAGAGCCGGATTCGACAACATAGAGACACAACAGGAGTTCTCCGAGAACGTTGCCGTTGGCATCGTCATCACAACAAACCCTGCGGCAGGACAATCGATACCGCGAGATGCAACAGTGATCGTCATCGTCAGCAAGGGGCCCGAACCAGTATCGGTACCGGACCTCACCGGTGACTCCGTTGACCAGGCCCGTTCGACACTGGAGGACCAGGGACTCAACCTGGTTGTGAGCTCCCAAACGGTGGAGGTTTCCGCTGCTTCCGGACTGGTTGGATTGATCGCTGACCAGGATCCCGATGCTGGAACGACGGTCGAATCCGGGTCAGACGTGGTCGGGTTCCTCGGCGTGATCCGCAAGGTTGAAGTCCCGGATGTGACCAACGACACCGTCGCCGATGCACAGACGACACTTTCAGCTGCCGGCCTCAACGGCAATCCAAGCGCCACGACCATCACCAACAATCTTGCACTCGACGGCCTCGTTGCGTCACAGGACCCGGCACAGGGCAGCACTGTTGACGAGGGATCAACTATCCAGCTCAACGTGTACAAGTACGAGGCGCCTCCCGTGACCGTGCCCGACTTCACGAACATGACGGTCGGCGATGCTGAGATACTGGCAACGGCCGAAGGGTTGGGAGCTATCAACGCATCCGACGGGCCAGAGGCTTCGGATTCAAGCGAAGTGGTAGGCACAATAGCGACCCAAGCTCCTGGGGCTGGCGATTCGGTACCACAGGGAACAGATGTCGCAGTGACGCTCTTCGTTGCGCCGCCGCCGACCACAACAACCCCTTGAGCTATACGACCATCATTTCAGAACGCAATGATGCTCTCATCTACTGGTACGGGAACGAGGCGAGGGAACTTCCCTGGAGAGTACTCGGTGACCCCTATCTGACACTCGTGTCAGAAGCGATGCTCCAACAGACGCAGGTCGAACGGGTGATCCCAAAGTTCAACGAGTTCGTCGATGCGTGGCCAACCGTGGACAGGCTTGCCGGAGCCGCCACGAACCAACTCCTTGCCATCTGGTCTGGCCTCGGCTACAACTCTCGGGCCCTACGACTCAGGGACTCTGCCCGGATCATCGCCGATGGGGGATGGCCAACGTCTGTTTCCGGACTGCAGAAACTCCCTGGCATCGGGCCATATACCGCAGCCGCTATCGCATCCATCGCCCTCGGCATTGATATTCCTGCTGTGGACACCAACCTCAAACGAGTACTCAGCCGCTGGCATGGCAAGCCTCTCTCTGGGCGTCCACTCGACGACTTCGCTTTGGATGTGCTCGCGCCGCCTGCCGGGCTTTGGAACCAGGCAGTGATGGATCTTGGCGCAACGGTCTGCCGTCCGAAGAACCCAGCCTGTGATGAATGCCCTGTGTCCGACTGGTGCTCAGACCCAACGGTGTACGAGCCGCCAGCACGCCAAACGACATTCAAAGGATCACAGCGCGAACTCCGCGGAGCCCTGGTCCGGGCCGCGGTATCGAACACCGATCTCCATACCGCCGGGCGGTCACTCGATCGAACTGACGAGGAGATAGACGGGGCCATCATCGACCTGCGGACAGAAGGCCTGATTGAATAGCGCTTTCCGCCATCCGCCATCCGCAAGAACAGCGTCAGGCAGCCCTTTGGACTCGGCTTCTTGCTGTCGGCTGTCAGCGGAAGGCGGAAAGCGGAGAGCGGCCGGACCTACATCCTCAGGAAATTCGCCAGCAGTTCTTTGCCCTGTGTGGTCATGATGCTCTCAGGATGGAACTGGACAGCCTCGATCGGGAACTCCGTGTGACGTACACCCTGAAGAACACCGTCGTCTGAGAACGCTGTCTCGATGAGAACGTCAGGCACATCGATCGCAGCCAGTGAGTGGTACCGCGTTGCAGTGAACGGGTTCTCAAGGCCGCTGAAGACACCGAGACCATCGTGACTTATGGGCGATGTCTTGCCGTGGCGGGGTTCCGGCGCATGACCCACGCTTCCCCCGAACGCTACAACGGCAGCCTGCAGTCCGAGGCAGACACCGAGCGTCGGGATCTCCGTGCCGAGAGTGGTGAGATATTCCATCGAGTATCCAGCATCCTCGGGCCTGCCAGGTCCAGGAGAGATCAACAGATGGGTCGGCTTCACCTTGTTCGCATCCAGCGGAGCAAGTGCGTCATTGCGGTAGACAACGGGTTCAGCCCCCAACTCGCCTATGTACTGAGCGAGGTTGTAGGTGAACGAGTCGTAGTTGTCGACGACGAGGACTCTCACCCGATTTGACCACCTGAGTCGAGGAAGTTCCCCATCCACTCGTAGATGTAGTTCAGTGCGATGAGAGCGACAATCACGATGATTATCGCCAGGATCACCTTGACGACCATCGGGCCTGGGAGAGAGAGGAACGCTCGTTTCATCAGCCGTAGATCGTTTCGTAGTTCGGTCCAGACACCATCTCAGCGAAGACTACAAGCCGTTGTCTGGAGGACAGTTTCGGGTGACAGGTCGTCAGCGTCAGCCATGCTCCTGGTCTGTCCTGTGTGACCCAGATCTCTGTTGGCCTCACGATCACCGTCTCTCTCACTTCGTAGACACTCACGCCGACCGCTGTCTCGACCTCGATGATGTCACCGGGTTCGAGAACCTCGAAATCGTAGAAAGGCGCACCATAGGTCGTCCTGTGCCCCGCAATGGCCGCATTGCCTGGCTGTCCTGGGAGTGGGGTCGCGGGATAGTGTCCTGTCCCTGTCTTGAGCTGGCTTCTGGCCACACCCTCAACGATCGTCCACCCATCGTTCAGTTTGTCGATCTTGGGAATAGTGAGGATGGCGAATGCCTGCCCGCGTTTCGGTTGACCCTCGACGAAGATGAACGCAGGCTCATCCGGGCCTCCAGCAGACTGCTCCGGGCCCGTCGGCCCACCGAGGTCGACAGAGCCTCCAGGTGCTTCGGGATCAACTGTGCCAGTTGGCGTGTACGGGACCTGCGTGATCTCGACCTCTTCGAAGTACTCGACAGCCTCGACCTCGAGCGCAGCATTGGCGCGCTGTGCAAAGAAGGTCGTGACGAACAACTGGTGAAAGAGGAAACCAAGCAGAAAGAGGCCGAGACCGATGCTCGTCCACCCGATGGCGCGGACGATCCTCGTGAACACCGAACGCTTGGGTGCGGACGATCGGGTCTTCGGTTGAGCCTGACGGACTGTGTCACTCATTATGGCGAGGTTACCTGCCGGTCATTCATGCTGATGAAGATTGTCGCCGATCGCACCGTTATCGACAGGAACAAGTTCGGCGCGCTACCCTGTCATCATGCCAGTTTCAAAGGGTCGTAAGAAGGCCAACAAGCGCCCAACCCCGCCATCGCACAAACCAACAGCTCTCGACGAAAAAGGTCCCTCACCAACATGGTATGTGGCGATCATGTTCGGTCTGATGGCACTCGGCATCGTCATCATCCTGCTCAATTACCTCGGCGTACTTCCCGGGGGAACAGCAAACAAGTACCTGATCATTGGCCTCGTCGGCATAGGTGTCGGCTTCACGATGACGATGAATTATAGGTAGAAGAGGTATCTGGTACTTGGTATCTGGTACTTGGAGGATGCGCGAATAGGCGGAGCCGGAGTCATAGTTCACAGTTAACGGTTCACAGTTCACGGTCAGAAACCGGTACCAGCCCGGATCGTTCAAGTGCGGTCGGGAAACGGAGAACGGGAAACGGAGAACGACCGCTCCCTATCCGCTGATCTGCTTGGTACTTGGTACTTGGTACTTGGTCTGCAATCCGCAAAGCCTGAAGACGATCACCAACCAACTCTGACTCCAGGTACCAAGAGGATCAGCGGATAGGGAGTGCCGGGCGGCCAGTTCACAGTTCACGGTTGACAGTCCACAGTCAGAAGGTCCGCTCGTGAGTCCGGGTGTTTGGATGGTTTGGCCGATGTAGTTGCGGGTTTCTTGCGGAAGGCGGAGAGCGGACAGCGGACAGCGGACAGCGGACAGCGGAGGGCACTCTGGCCCCTATCCGCGCGTCCTCTTGGTACTGGTATCGACACCTCACCCGCAGACAATCCTGAATCAATTCTTCGCCAAGTACCAGATACTGAATACCAAGTACTTCTTCCTCAGGCTTCCACCATGTCCTCGCGGCAGTGGCGGGGTGCAGCCATCTCACCGTCGTGGGCCTGTGTGATCGTAAGACTCAGGCCGCACACGGTGCACAGGTAGGGAATATCAACCTCATGGACGTCTGCCGTGTCAGGTTCAGGCGGTGGGCCAGAAGCGATGAACCGGATGCTCCAGAGTGTTGCGACGATGATCGCTATGCCGATCATTGCCGCAATGAAGATGGTCACCGAAGTATCTCGATGATCGTGCCGTTGGCCAATCCGCCACCCTCACACATGGTCTGCAGTCCGTATCGGCCACCGGACCGCTCGAGTTCGTTGAGCAGCGTCGTCATGAGGCGTGCGCCCGATGCACCGAGTGGATGACCGAGGGCAATGGCACCGCCGTTGACATTGACCTTGTCCCAATCGGCACCCGTCTCTCGCAGCCAGGCGCCGACTACCGACGCAAATGCCTCATTCACCTCAAAGAGATCGATGTCGTCGATCGTCATGCCAGCCTTCGCCAGGACCTTCTCCGTTGCGGCGATCGGGCCGGTAAGCATCGAAACAGGGTCTGTCCCAACTACAGAGAACGATACGAAGCGGGCTCGCGGCTTGAGACCCAGTTCTTCGGCCTTCGTCCTCGACATGATCAACATAGCGGTTGCCCCATCGGTGATCTGTGACGAGTTCCCTGCAGTGACCACCCCATCATCTTTGAACGCTGGCTTGAGAGAGGCAAGACGTTCCCTGGTCGTTGAGGGTCGAATGCCCTCGTCTCGTGTCAGGGTCGTGACGGTGCCTTCGTGCTTGACCTCGATCGGGATGATCTCGTTGTCGAATCGGCCTTCCTCTGCAGCAGCGAGCGCTCGTGCCTGGGAGTCGAAGGCGTAGCCGTCGAGTTCCTCACGAGGGATGTCCCACTGCTCGGCGATCATCTCTGCTGAGAGGCCCTGAGGGATCAACTGGTGGTGGTACCGGGATCGCATTCGCTCACCGAACGGCTTGCCCCCGGTTGCAGAGAATCCCATCGGGACACGCGTCATCGACTCGACTCCGGCCGCGATCGCTACGTCGTAGGCGCCTGCGATAACACCCTGTGCCGCGAAGTGGACACTCTGCTGGGACGACCCGCACTGCCGATCGATAGTCACGCCCGGGACAGATTCAGGCCAGCCAGCTCCAAGCACGGCGTTGCGGCCTATGTTCCATGTCTGGTCTCCAACCTGGGACACGCATCCCATGATGACGTCATCAACAAGTACGGGGTCAAGATTGTTTCGCTCAGCAAGTGCCTTGAGCGTTTCGGCTGCAAGGTCTGCGGGATGCCAGTCCGACAGCGCACCGTTGCGCTTTCCGAGAGGTGTTCGAACGGCGTCGACGATAACGGCTTCGGGCACGGTGGCTTCCTTTGTCGCTAGTGGAGACGATCGGACTCGAACCGACGACCCCCTGGTTGCAAACCAGGTGCTCTCCCAACTGAGCTACGTCCCCATGGGTGCGTGAGTGTATCGCGAGGGAGAGTTCACAGTTCACAGTTCACAGTTCACAGTTCACAGTCTTCAGTCATCAGCCATCAGCCATCAGCCATCAGCCATCAGCCATCAGCCAAGTGTTGTTTGGAATCCGGACTACATGCCGGTGTGGAGAACCATCACGATCAGGGCGATCGTGACGAGAAGCGTCATGATGTGGCTCACCATGGATATCTGTTTCGCTGTAGCAAGAGCAGCTGTGCTGGTGAGTCCCTGCTCGGCAATGGCTGCATCGAGGCTGGCTGCCTTCGGCCGGAGGTAGAACAGAGTGATTCCAAGTCCGATGAGCACGATCAAGAATCCGATTGAGATGAACATATTTTCGAAGGCAAACGGCGTTGACTCGTCGAGCACGATCCACACACCGGTGATCAACAGAAGGATGGCTGCTCCGGAGAACACGCGAACGCTCGTCTTGACAGCCGTGCTGGTAATCGTCAGGATCGTTTCGGAGTCCTTCGCACGGCCTGCTGTGGCCATCAGACCCTCTATGTAAACCTGTCCACCGAACCACGCGGCGCCAGCCATCACGTGGAATACAACAACCCATTCAATCATTGATAAGCCTTCCCTCAAGTGTGAGCGGCAGGCTACCTACGGAGCCGAACGCATCGGCCATGAAATGTCAAGAGAACAATCGAGCCTGTTCGCGCGTTGGAGTACTGAGGCGAACATGGATCGGGACATACCTATGGACAAACGGGCCCAGCGATGGGCGCTCATCGTGGTTGCTGCGAGCCAACTCCTTGTGCTGACACTGTGGTTCTCAGCCTCGGCGGTTGCTCCGCAACTTCAGTCGGAATGGGGCCTGTCCGTCGCTGCAGCATCCTGGCTGACTCTGGCGGTCCAGATCGGTTTCGTCTTCGGTGCGCTTACCTCGGCATTCTTCAATCTCCCGGATCTGATACCCGCACGACGGATGTTCTTCGTCGCAACTCTTGTTGCCGTCGCAGCCAACTCGGCTCTCGTGCTGCTTTCCGGTTCCGCTCTCGTACCGGCCACCATCTTGCGCCTGATCGTCGGGATATCGCTCGCTGGCGTCTATCCAGCGGGGCTCAAGGTGATCTCAGGATGGTTCGATCAGCGCCGTGGGATGGCTCTGGGTGTTCTCGTGGGGGCACTCACAGTGGGTTCAGCTCTCCCACACCTTGTGCGGGGAACGGGACTCGAGTGGAGGCCTGTAATCCTTGTCTCATCAGTTCTCGCCATGATCGGCGGGGTGCTCATGTACAAGTTCGTCGATGACGGCCCCTATGACACGGCTCCGTCAGTCTTCTCGGTCAAGCTCGTCGGATCGGTCATAGCGAACAAAGGTGTGCGGCTGTCCACCTACGGGTACCTCGGGCACATGTGGGAGTTGTACGCGATGTGGACATGGACAGCAGCGTTCCTCTTCGCAAGCGCCGAAGCTGGTGGATACTCCACGGCATGGGCATCGACAGCGACGTTCGCTATTATCGCCGTCGGCGGAGTGGGATCCTGGTGGGCAGGATCGCTTGCGGACCGCTTCGGCAAGGAGTTGATAGCCGGTGCAGCAATGGCGATATCGGGGACGATGGCTCTCCTTTCACCGCTCGTCTTCGGTGCCAACCCGCTTCTCGTTCTTGCTCTGTTCGGGGTCTGGGGTTTGACCGTGGTAGCGGACTCAGCGCAATTCTCGGCTCTCGTGACCGAGACAGCCGACGACCGATACCGTGGGACCGCGTTGACGCTTCAAACGGCCGTCGGGTTCATGCTGACACTTATCACGATCCGGGGAGTGCCCGCAATCGCCGAAGCGGTCGGCTGGCAATGGGCGTTCCCGTGGCTTGCACTCGGACCAATCGCAGGAATCCTCGCAATGAACCGCCTCGCCAGATATCGAAGGCAGACACAAGAAAGGGAGCTTGCCGGGTCCCCCTGATGGTCTGTGACCAGTACTGGTGCCGCCCGCCCTACCGAGCGAGCCATGGTCCACCCTTGTCCCATCGCTGCTGGCTGAAGATCGGTCACAGACCGAACCCGTCAAGCTCCAGCACCATTATGCATCCTGAGGCGCGGAAGCACCATAGGGGAAAACCCTGAATTGAGATATCAGATTCCAGATGCCAGATATCAGACGTCAGATGCCAGATGCCAGATATCAGACGTCGGATATCAGACACCAGACACCAGAATGAACCGCCGCTGGTTCGTCGGAGACTGTTTTGTCTGTGTTCTGGCAGCGAGCCTGCGAGCGATCCGGAATCTGGGATCTCACTCTTCCGACAGCATTCCTGACTGGAATGCTTTCATGGCGAGTTCGTAACGGCTTGCGACGCCGAGTTTGTCGAAGATGTTCCCCATGTGGGTTTCGACCGTCTTGACGGACACGAACAGCGCCTCGGCAGCTTTGCGATAGGAGTAGCCACGTGCAATGTACTGGACGACCTCACGCTCACGGGGCGTCAGGTTCTCGATGTCAGGGGCGGTTTCGACCGCATCGTCGATGTCGAGCATGAAACCAGCGATCTGGGGCGATATCGGGCGGCCACCGTCAAGCATCTCCTGAACGAGATCACTGAGTTGGTCGCCGAGGGTGTTTTTCACCAGGTAGCCGTCGACCCCAGCATTGAGCATTCTCACGACGTCAGCCCTTTCCGCCGAGACGGATAGCACGAGGAACCTCGCTGTGGACCCTGTCTCCTTGACGGCGGCCACCACGGCATCTCCTGTCCCCGAGGGCATGCGGACATCGAGGAGCACACCATCAGGCTCCGTTCGTGTGATCACCTCGATGGCCTCTCCCACATCGCTGGCCTCACCGATGATGTCAAAGCGATCACCAAGGTACTTCGCCGCTCCCGCCCGGAGGATGTCGTGATCGTCAACAAGGACAAGCGTCGGCCGGTTCGTCATACCGTGGCGCCTTCGACAGCCACCCGAAGCACGACCTCTGTGCCATTGGCGGGAGCAGAGATGATGTCTGCAGAGCCTCCGACTTCGGCCATCCGCGACCGGATTGAGTGTTCTATCCCGTGACCTAGATCTGTGTTGCCCATGTCGAACCCTTCGCCGTCGTCTCGGACGTAGACGATCGCATCACCGTTCTCGATCGCCGCGTATACGTCGATACGCTTCGTGCCTGCGTACTTGGCAGAGTTCGTCATGGCCTCACGCGACGCTTCGACAAGCGCCTGGAGAGAAGGGTCGATTGGAAGCTCGATCCGCACAACTGCACTGATCTTGACCGCGAACAGTTCCTCAACCATCCCTATCGCACCGACGAGGCATTCATTGAATGTTGTGCATCGCTCATCCGAATACCGTTCGACAAGGTTGCGGAGATCTCGAGCCTGTCTCCGAGCCAGGGACCGCACCCTGTCAGGGTCATCGGCATCCGTGTCTATCACCTGAAGCGTCTGCAAGGCAGAGTCATGAAGCCTGTTCGCCAACTCCAGCCGTTCGAGCCTGCGTGCGTTCTCCTCACGCTCGGCTGTCAACTGAGCAACCGTCTCCCTGCGATCCCTATCGGACGTTCGAATCACGGTGAACAGCCACCCCAGCATGAGGCCGTAGATGAGGAACACGATACTTCCGATCGCTGACACAGCACTGCGCCCACTCTCGAGCAGGAGCACCGCTTGTTGGCCAGCAAGGATAAGCGAGCCCCCCACAGCCCATCGGAGACCACCGCCATAGGCAAGCACGGCGATCCACGAGATCGGGTATCCACCGTGGAACAGGTCGCCAGCGCCCGCTGCGTACGAAGCGCTGGCAACAATGAGGCATACGACCCCATCGGAGACCATGAACCAGGCTGAGCCGAGGCGTGACTCCTTCTTGTGGGCCCACCAGGTGACTCCCGTCCACACTGTGGCCAGGGCCATCGCCCCGATCACGATCGCCTTGTTGGCTTGAGAATCGATCAACAATGTCGCAACCACAAGCAAGAGCATCCAGAACCAGCCAAGGCCGCGCATGATCATGACGAGTCGCCGCATCGACATCTCGAGAGAGCGTGTGATCGCGTCGGGAGGGTGGACCGCGTCGATAGAACCTGGAGCAGCTTCCTGTTTCACATTGACCCCTCAGGCATAGCGTTGACCCCCTCGACCTGGCGGCACACTACCAGAACCATCCCATGGTTTCTGGGGACCCTCGCGTTCTGAGATCCCGGTACCATCAAAAGAATGAGACATCCACCAGACTTCACCTGGGGGGTTGGAACCTCCGCCTACCAGATCGAAGGCGCATGGCAGAGCGATGGGAAGGGAGAGTCGATCTGGGATCGCTTCCTCCACGACAGGGACATCGAACCCAATGGAGACGTTGCCTGCGACCATTACAACCGCCTCGAAGACGACCTCGACCTGCTCGAGAGCCTCGGAGTGAACGCCTATCGGTTCTCCACATCCTGGACCCGGGTGCTCCCCGACGGCACCGGCGACGTCAATATGTCTGGCCTGGAGTTCTATGACAGGCTCGTCGATGGACTACTCGCTCGGGGCATCACACCGTGGCTGACCCTCTACCACTGGGACCTCCCCCAGGCTCTTCAGGACGCTGGCGGCTGGGCTGAACGCGAGTCAGTCACATGGTTCACCCGATACACACAGGTCATGGTCGACCACTTCAGTGACCGGGTCACCAACTGGATAACCATCAACGAACCATGGGTCTCGTCGTTCCTCGGTCACCGCGACGGGATCTTCGCACCCGGCGAACAGAATTTCTCTTCTGCCCTACGCGCTGCTCATCATCAACTCGTGGCTCACGGGGAATCGGTGCGCGTCATCCACGAAGCCATCCCTGAGGCAAAGGTCGGCATCGCCCTCGACTGCCGGCCAGCTATGCCTGCCAGCGATGCCACAGCGGATCTCGATGCGACCGTTCACTTCGATGGCTTCCGTAATCGCTGGTTCTTCGACCCTGTGTTCGGCAAGGGCTACCCGGGTGACCTGCTTGAGAACTACACCTCCACAGACAGGTTGCCCGATGACTTGATCCTTCCAGGCGACCTCGCAACGATCGCTGAACCGATCGATTTCTGTGGCATCAACTACTACACGTCCATCCGGATTGACCGGTCATCGAGGGAAGAGGATTTCAGCGAGGGTCCCGTCGGCTCACCTGCCGCACCCGGCTACACCGAGATGGGGTGGCGCATCGACCCCGATGCTCTCGGGGAATTCATTCGACGCCTCCACGATGACTGGAACCCTCCGTCGATCGTCATCACAGAGAACGGGGCATCGTTCTCCGATGGACCGGGGCCTGACGGCCAGGTGCACGACGAGTTGAGGATCGAGTACTTGGAACAACACATATCCCAGATCGAGCAACTCCGGGGGGAGGGCATCCCCGTCGACGGGTACTTCGTGTGGAGTTTCCTGGACAATCTCGAATGGGTGAGCGGCTTCGCCCAGCGTTTCGGTCTCGTGCATGTCGACCACACGACTCAGGCGCGAACTATCAAGGAGTCCGGATACTGGTACCGGGACCGCATAGCCGCAGGCATGGGGATCCCTGCCGGTTGACATGCCATGTTGGTAACCTTGCCCATCCCGCACGGGCCTGTAGCTCAGCCTGGTTAGAGCGCATCCCTGATAAGGATGAGGTCCCTGGTTCAAATCCAGGTAGGCCCACAAGACAACTCGACGCACACGCTGGGACCTTGACTATCCCTGTGCGACAAACCAGCCCCGAACAAGGCAAGCTTGGTCGCAGACCGCCTCGTCGAACGTACTCAAGCAAACCGCACCGCAGCGCCTTAGGTTCAAATCCAGGTAGGCCCACCGACGAGACCCCTTGTACCACAAGGGTTTTTCCTATTTGGCAACTGGAGCGATGACCTCATAGCCCTCTTGCGTGCACATCGCGTGCACATCAGCGGCGGCGTAGGTCGCCTCGAGTCGGTCTGTGGCCGCCTCGTCCAGACCCTCAAAAGGGTGCCCGTAGGTGTCGAGGGTTGTCTTGATCGACGCATACCCGAGCCGTTCCTGCATCACCTTCGGATGTTCTCCCTGCGCAATCAACAGCGCGGCATGCGAATGCCTCCGGTCGTGGAACGTGCAGGGTTGACCGACGGATGTCTCCACTGCTGGCAACCAGACGCGGCGCCGGAAGTTGCTCCGCCGGATCGGCCCACCGCTTGGAGCCGCAAAGATGAGACCGGAGCCATCTGCGTACTTCGCAAGGTGGGCGGCCAGGGCATCGACGAGAAAGGCTGGCACGCGAACGGTGCGATGTGAGGCTTCCTACTTGGGCTTCTCGAAGTAGAACTGGCGTCCGCTCTCAACTCGCTGAAACGGAGTCCCGTGTACGCGGCAGCCAGAACCATGGCCGAATACCGGGAATCGATGGCGCCAACGAGGTTGTTGACCTCTGTTGGCTCCAGATACCGGATGGTGGCCCTCGTCTCGAGCCGTGGGAGATTCACGCCTCGGCAGGGAGAACGACCGATGAGCCCGGATTCCACAGCGGCGTCCATTGCCGCGGCGAACAGCTGATAGGCCTTGTGCACCGTTGCCGGCGCGTATCCGGCTGCATCCAGGTCGGCAACCCACTGGGCTAGGTGGATTAGCTGGATACTTCCGATCATCCACGTTGCGAACTTCGGGAGGACGTGATTCCGGATAGTCGCCTTGTCTCTCGCCTAAGTCTGCCGCCCGAGATTCACACGAGTCGCCTGGTACTCAGACATCCAGTCGGCCAACGTCGGCTTGGCCAAGCGAGGGTCGGTGTACCGGCCCCGGAGTTTGTCCGTCTCCATGACCAGCAGATATCGCTCAGCATCGCTCTTCCGATCGATGTTCTTGGCTCGCTGACGGCCCGCCGGATCTCGCCAACGTGACTGCCAGACACGGCAACCGGAACTGTACGTCCCTCTCGATACGGCTCCCATGATTGACTCCTCGCGCTCAGGGCTTCTTTCGAACGTCCACGCGACCTATGACAGCAACTGAGCAGATTCATCCTGGAGGCGAACCCTGTCAGCAAAGTGTCGGTAGACACGCCAACAGGCTCTGAGACTCTCCGCGGCCGCCTGTGAGGCAACCTTCCGACAGACTGCCTGCGGCAACCCTCCCTCCGACGACGAGGGATACGTCGGGAGACTTCAGAACGAGGGATGTGATCGTGGACGGAAGCAGGCGCGCCAACTATCGGCAGCACCAGCGGTTCATGCCGACATGACCGGCTGGGTGGCAGGCGGAAACGAGCCCTCCGGCACTACCCGATCCCAGAAGGTCGCCGAGGAACATGTCGGCTTCGAGCGCATCCATTCCTTCACCCGCGAAAACGGGCGCGTTGGGCGTCTTCTCGCGAACTGGGGACTTGTCCATGCCGACGATCCCCCGAAGGTCATCCGCATTCAGCAACGCGAGCGCTATCTCCGACAGCTCGCCCTGTCCGGTCGACTACGAGCTGTGAGACATGGCTCGCTGTGGCTCAGCTCCCAAGCGGCGCTCCTCGAGTACATGGACAGCCGCAGCCCGGCGCTCGGCGGCAATCCGCGGGTATTGGAGAACGAGAAGTAGATACATCGACGTGGCTTCCTGGTCGAGTTCGAGAAGCAGCTCGACGAGTTCGACTCAGTGGTGTTGGTTCTGTCTGCTGTTTGGTGCGAGACTGGTCATGATGTTCACCATTCACGCAACGAAGAAGCTCCTCGACCGAGTGCCACAGCCGGTCATGCCTGCTGTATCTGAGCCAACGACGGCGCTCGGGAACTGGTACGCCACGGCGCTGTTCTGGAAGCCACAGGTGGCTCTACTCGTCAACGAGCGGACATTGCTCCCGGTGCTTATGCCGCTCGCACCAGCCGCCACGCTCATGGTGCGATTCCCCGAGTCGCTGCGGCAAACCCTCCGGGCACTCGGGAGCCCCGCGGTGTTCATCGAGTTCGAGAGCGCCGCAATGATCGAAGGTCAGTATGCAAAGACGGCGAACCGCAGCGTGGTCGGGATCATGAACGAGTTCAGCTTCCTCGCCGAAGTCCACCGCGCTAATCGGGGCATCAACGATCTCAACGTGCTCGCGGTCAAACTGTCAAGGACCCCGTGCAGCCCGCTGTACAAGCGCCACACGAGTCCTGATCGGGAACTGACTGCCCTCGTAGCTGCTTGGTCCGAGACCGGACAGAACGACAGGGACGGTCTCGTCTGAGAAGGTAGTCACTGTCTCTGTGGTGTTCCCCCGTCATCCTTATCATCAACGATTCCGTCGCTTCCTCACGAGAAGCCGCTTGTCCGGATAGCGTCGTCGATCTCGGCTCTGTGGCGCGGATCGCACTGCGCCCAGCGCAACTCGCTTTCGTCGAGATCCGCGAGGAAAGCGAAGCGGCCGCGCACGCGTCGCTCCCATGCCACGAGATCGACCGGCTGGGTCAGCTTGCCGATCGACTCGGGGGCGAAGTCCCCCTCGGCCCTAGTGTCCAGCACATCGGAAGGATCGAGAGGGCCCGAACCGCGACCGTCGTCAACGACATCACCCCATACCTTGAGCACCCAGAGCCGCCGTACGAGGCGCTCGTCGACCGGCCTGCCGGCGAATTGGGCCAGATCGTATACATCGCGACCGAGAGAAACCCGCCGGTAGCGGGCAAGTTTCTCGGCAGTCGCCTCAGGAGCTGAGATCACCGGCAGGATCGGCAGCTCGATGTCGTAGGCACGGTGAACAGGAACCACGACGAATCCGAGAGCGTCGGGGGCGAGCACGAGTGGGCGACGAGCGAACTCGACGGATGCAACGACATCGGGTTGGCCGAGCTGTGGGTGCGTCACCTGGAGAGACCAGTGTCGGCCGTCACCGCGGGTCGAGAGCAACGAGAAACGGAAGCCTGAGACAGAAGCGCCATCGATCGCTTCACACACGTCGAGGACGGTGTCGTCATCGGGTGCAACGAAGTCCAGGTCCGTGGAGAACCGGCCGGAGTTGCCGAGCCGACATTTGCGCAGTGACGTGCCACCCTTGAGGACCCATGAGCTGCCATCGAGGAGGCCGAGTTCGACGAGCAGCCAGAGCAGGTGGTCCTGTGCTACGTCAAGCAGCGCGGCGCCGTACGTGTCCGCTCGACCGGCGCCGCGCAGACGTACACGCGCCTCGGTGAGCGTCGGTCCGGCCACTACGCCTTACCGAGTTGCTCTTGGAGCGGAGCGACGAGCCTGTCGTTGACCCGGAAGTCGGGTGACCACACCGTTGTCGGACCGTCACCGAATGACACAACGGGCATACGCTCGTTCGGTCGCTGATTGAGGAGAGTACGCGCGTCGTCCCCGCGCCCTCCACGATCGAGGAGGTACGCGGCACGTTGCCACGCAGAAGCTGACTGTTCGAGCAGGAGATCGGCCAGCCGTTGAAGATCACAATCGGTGACGAGAATGTCGAGATGACCGATGAGGTCGGCCCATATTCGAAACGACCCAGGCCGCGAAGCGAGCTGCACGACGAGCGCCTCGGGCCCGAAAGCCGGAAGGCCGCTCGCCCACCCGGTGAGGTCGAGTCCCTTTCCACGGAGTAAGGCTGTCGAGGGACCCAGCCGCTGGGCGTCCGCTCGGGCCCACGGAATACGTACGAGAGAGACATGTTGACGAAGTCCATGCGGAACCCTGGCCTTGGCGGGAAGCCAGATCGCCAGAGGGCCGCCAAACGCTCGGCCGACATAGCCAAGGTGCCACGCTGCGGCCTCACCGGCAAGGGCAAACACAGCGTCGGGTCCGCGTGCCTGCCATCCCCGCAGATCGAGGTAGGGGTCGGAGGGTCGGTCTTCCCCTGCCGGCACGAAAGCCCATACGCCCTTCAGGTGAAGTGTCGACAGCCAACCAAGCTGCTGAAGGTCTGAGGCCGTGTCGTCCACGCTCCGAGTGCTTCCCAGGTCGGCGAGATAGCGGGCGAGATCCTCCCGGGTGACCACCGCTGGGCGGTCCTGAGAGAGACGGGCCACAATGCCCGCGGCCCAAGGCGGGACAGGACGCGCAGTGGAGGGGTTGTTTGCCATCATCTCACTCTCTTTGCTTAACATCATACCCGGATCAACCTCCCATGGGGGTACTTTCGGGATAGAAGTTAAGAACTGTCATACTGCCGCTGCTCAACTCCCAGGCAACGCGCCTCGAGCACACGGTCAGCCGTGGTCAGCACGGCCGGAAGTGGCTCGCGTGCACATCGCGTGCACAGGAGAGCGAAAGACAACGCGAAATGGTGAAAGACAGTAAGAACTGATATACCTTGCGCCACAAGGGATTCCGGCGTTTCTGTAGGTACAAACGCACCCCTTGTTCATCCCCGATAAGGATGAGGTCCCTGGTTCAAATCCAGGTAGGCCCACAAGACAACTCGACACACACGCTGGGACCTTGATTATCCCTGTGCGACAAACCAGCCCCGAACAATGCAAGCTTGGTCACAGACAGCCTCGTCGAACGTACTCAAGCAAACCGCACCGCAGCGCCTTAGGTTCAAATCCAGGTAGGCCCACAAAGCAACTCGCCACACATGTTGTGAGTCCGTTCCGTTCTGGCGTCCCACACAGCGAAATGCCGTCGTACCGGACGCTAGAAGCGGTGAACGCCAGCCGGGCAACTACCGAGAGGTGATTGAGACCCGGTAGCCCCAGGCGCCCCGGCGTCCTCTCGGTCCGAGGTTGACGGTGATTCGAACTCGGATCAGAAGTTGCGGAAACCGGATCGATTCGACAGAGCCAGGCATGCTTCCATCGTGACCATCCCACCTGATGCTGTCGCGTGCGTGAGGCTGGCGCCGGCGGCGCTCACGCCCTGAACCAAACACGCTTGGGAATCGG
>Ga0190293_1000311_pt1 | contig 17059 bp, 17 predicted proteins | sample 48693001_MG_FD_161671 | JGI IMG/M metagenome (GOLD analysis project Ga0190293, IMG submission 161671) | Hydrothermal vent microbial mat bacterial communities from Southern Trench, Guaymas Basin, Mexico - 4869-30-0-1_MG | ecosystem: Environmental > Aquatic > Marine > Hydrothermal vents >...
CAGTTTGAGTTAAGTGTGTCATTATTTATTACATACGAGCATTTGATCAATATTTAGAAATAATTAGCTCTAACCTTTTTTTACAGATTTTAATTAAATATGATATCCTAGATCTATGTTTGGCAAAATTATCTATTTGGATGGGCAAACTATTTCTATTATTTAGATAGTGTGGTAATGTATTATTAACGTGAGCAAAGATAATATCATAAAAATACTCTTTGAGTACTGAATTATAATAGCGCGTAATATCTTTGTCTATTTTACCTGTGTCTATATATTTTTCTTTAACAGAAAGGATAATACACTTATCTAATTCTTGGAATATTTTAGAGTAATATTTGTCTCCATTTTGTTTATTAATGTATCCATAATTTTCAAAAGAACTATCTAATGGTACGGTTTTAAATAGCAGGATATTTTTTAGTGCCTTGAATAATGATGATATTTCTATAAAATTTCTACATGTATCATTTTTTTGGATATTCATCAATACATATTCAAGTATTTTTGGTATTATTGTATACTTTTTACATGCTATGCGTACTAAATCTAATAGCTCATCTGATTCTATTTCAGATAATTCTGCTTTCAGATAGTCTATTGCAGGTACTTGACATTCTCCCTCATAATAATAAAAATAAGTTTTTGATTGATCATCAAACTTATTAATCTTATTGTCACGAGTTGGAGCTAATTTTATATTTCTTAATATTTTATAGCCACCGGGTTCTTCTTCTTTAAAGTGTTCGATTAATTCTTGCTTCGTCTTAGAAATTATAATCCTTTTTAATCTTATATATAATGAGTCATCATCTAATTGGCTATTGTCTGATAGAAAATAATGCTTAAAGACTTTAAATGATTTGGATTCATCTCTCTCAAATAAAGGGGCAATTAGATCTAAGCTTATATCTTTTAAATCATTATCATCTTTATTTTTAATTGGGAAATATAATCTATTGTAAAACAGTTCATTTTTAAGGTATGTAGCAGAAATTGAAGTACAAAGGTTGACAAAGTTTTCTAACTCTATATGATTATAAGAATTAGATAAAATATTTTTTATTAAATAATTGTATTTGCTAAACAAGATTTACTAAAAGATTATGTTATTGATTTCCCTACTTATAAAAATTAATTAATACGATTGCCTAATCAAAGTATCAAATTAATGAGAAAGTTATTGATTGTCAAAAACCCTCTTTGTTTTTCGCCCCAGGCTTTTAGTTTTGTTATGCCGTTTTAGAACTCAGTTCTTATTCTATAATTAGATGAACACGGTTCTTTAGAGGATGTGTAGCTGAAAAACTGCTGAAAATAGTGTCATTTAGTGTCTTTTTATGGCATATACTGTCAATTTAACAAATTTAGACTCCAAACAAAAAACCTCACTCTCTCCGTCGAGAAAATGAGGTTTTTAATAGTGGGCCCACAGAGATTCGAACTCCGAACCAACGGATTATGAGTACTCAGTTTATCGTCAAAGAATTATAAACAAGTGCTGAAATAAATATACATTAGTGTCCATTGCTGTCAATTATTGTCATTGATAATATGAACAATCCCAACATTTAGATGAACACTGGCTTAAAAGGCCACTGTTCGCTGAGGAAGATTTTTGAAAGTGTGCTATAACTGTGCTATAATTTTGTCTATTAATATTCACTTCTGTCTATAGTTTTTGGTACTCTCAAATTAGCCTGTTTGTTTTGGGACACGTTTTTGGGACGAGCTACCAATATATTGCTACTTAAAGTGTATCAACAATGTAGTTTTATTTGAGGGTATGATCCAATTATTTACTCTATAATTACCAACTGCTTCAACTGTTTGAATTATTGTATCTTTATCAGCTATTTTAGAATCATATTGAACATTAAATTGTCTGTTTTCTATATTAAACGAATGACTTTCTATACCTTTAAGCCCATCCAGGGCTTCACCAATATCAGTTGGTCATCCCATTCATAACATACCGCCCTTGATTGACATTCCGTCAACTTCAAATGATGCTTGCATAATTTCTCCTTTATTATTACAACCTGATAAAACAATAACTGTTATCAGCGTAAGTAAAACATTAAGTTTAATCATAATTGAATGATTCCATTAGGGCTTTTTCTATCGAGACTAATGACCTTGTCCATCTTCAACAATAAGTGACTGTACTTTTTAACTTTTTTAAATAAATAATCCCTGTACCATCAATCCTTAACCCCGTCACACCTGGAGGAAAGTCCTTGGCATGTCCATGTAGCAAGAGTTCATCATTTAGATATCCTCTAAAATGTCGTCCATCACCTACGACTCGTAAATCAATCCAACAATCGTAGGTGGCAGATTTTTCACTAATAATTTCATCGACTCCATTCTCAACCCTGCCAAGCTTAAATTGATTATTGTCTATGCTAAAATAGTCATAATTCAACCGGTCTTGAACATGGTGAACTAATGATACATTTCCATTAAAATTGCATAAGTTTATTCCAATTTCTCCTTGAATACTAGCAAGATTATCCCCAGCGATAAAAAGTACTGGATTACCTGATAAGTTAAGCTCAGTCACTTGTTCATTTTCGTCGAGCACTATTAATTGTACATTCACATCATCTGCAGATCCTTCCAGCCAGATCAAATCATTAGAAAACACCGAGGTTATGTTTTTACCGGGCAATAATTGCCATGAGCCGTCTTTATCTTTGATTAAACTCAACGAAACGTCTTTGTCCGTAGCTTCATATTTTTCAATTATTGCTTGCGGATCAGATTGAACACCAACACCATATTTGTATACTAATTGACCACCCAAATCAGCAGTTTTAATAACCAGTACAAGTCCAAACAACCCTAATACAAAAAGTACGATGGAGATACTTTTCTTATCATAAATCTTCAGAAATTTTATCCCAAGATGTAATCCTGTAAGAACTCCAAAATATATTAACGACCACAAAGCTAAATCAGAATGTTTCGATAGTGTACTAATAGCAACAGTGGGTAATGATATGGAATCTGCTGCCTGTCGACCGCTAAAGTATGTCACGACAAGTGTTAAAAATCCCATGATAGATACTAATAATGTTACTGTGCGTAACCAAGGTAACTTCCAAATAACGAGCGCCGTCAGATGTATCATTACTACCAGTAATAGTAGCACAATTGGAAAATGTATTAACAATGGATGTATGTTAGGTATCCACTGAGGTAAAATGGAATTCATGCTTACGTTCGTTTGTTTGAGTTCAACTCTTTTTCCAAGCGCATAGGCATTAAATCCATGCCACATTCATCACACTTTCCAGGCTGGTAACTGCGAACATGACTGTGTATGGGCATAGGGCAACCGTAGAAATCCATATTGTTTTTATTGCTCTCTACAACGGCTACCAACTCCATATTGCACTCCGGACATTTAACCGCTTCTTGACTGTGTATGTGCTTATGAGATTCCATTGGACATGTATAATACATTACTTTATCTCCTATTTTTGATTTATTTATTTCATGGGTGGATACAGCTTGGACTTCCTGTTTTGTTTGTTCATCTGCATTCTTTTTACTACCACATGCCAGTAAAAGAAAGGACACAACCAAGAAAATTAGAATTTGAGTTATTTTCATTTTTTATTCCTCTTTTTTTATTTATTTCAAAGTTAAACACCGAATTTTCGGTACTGTCGATAAAATTGCTTCGAGATTACCTAATAATATTGCTAACCCTATAATTAAGCACCTATTATTTAATAACTCATCTTTCTTCTCCTCTGATTTTACTATTCGTAGACACTCTTTAATTGGTTATCCCCCACATAATGCCCATAGTATTCTTTAACAAGTTCGACTACTTCTCTCTCAGCCATTCCACTTTGAAGATTACCTTCTATAAATTGCTTCGTACCTATTGCAGTTCCACATACACAGATTGCTAAATTTTTCTCACCACAAGTTCCACATGAACAGGCAAATTTCTTTGATACCTTTAGCGTATTACTAGAAAAAACTGTCTGAGGCGACGTTACCCTTATATTTTTATGTTCACCATGAGTATTCAAAGACATCCCAATCACTATTCCGATTATCAGAACAGTTACCGCTGCAAATATTATATTACCCATTGTAAAATCACCTTTCTGTAATCCGTTTTTTTTTGAAGTCATTTTTAATTTTCCAATATAATTATGTTACTACAATTTTATTTTTTGCAATCGAAGAGCATTCCCAATCACAGAAACCGAACTAAAACTCATTGCAGCTGCGGCAATTATCGGACTCAATAAAATCCCGAAAAACGGATAAAGAACACCGGCTGCCAAGGGTACTCCAAGAGCATTATAGGCAAACGCCCAAAACAGATTCTGTCTGATGTTCCGCATAGTTCCACGACTTAGATGTATTGCTCTTACGATTCCCTTCAGATTACCTTTAACTAATGTAATCCCAGCGCTCTCTATTGCCACATCTGTTCCTGAGCCCATAGCAATACCTACATCTGCCTGAGCTAAAGCCGGTGCATCATTAATCCCATCTCCCGCCATGGCGACAATGTTTCCTTTCTCCTGAAAATCCTTTACTACTTGATTTTTCTTATCAGGTAAAACATCAGCTATAACATCGTCAATATTCAATATTTTTGCAACTGATTCAGCCGTAGTACGATTATCACCGGTTAACATAACAACTCTAATGTTTTCTTTCTGTAAAGCTTTAATAGCTTCCAAGGTTGTTTCCTTGATCGGATCGGCGACACCTAACAATCCGGCTATTTCTCCTTCAATTGCTACATACATCACAGTCTCACCATTTTGACGAAGATTTTCAACTATATCCTTCCAATAAGCCAAACCTTCTTCTAGACCTGCCTCTACCATAAACTTTTTATTACCAATGAGGGTCGCTTGACCGTTTATTTCACCACAAACTCCTTTTCCGGTAGTTGCATAAAAATCAAATACTTTACGCAATTTCAAATCTCTTTTCTGTGCTGCCTTTACGATTGCTTCGCCAAGCGGATGCTCACTATACTGTTCAAGACTAGCAACTAGTTGTAAAAGATCTGATTCAGAAATATTGTCATTAGTCTTTATGGTTACCAACCGTGGTTTTCCTTCGGTTAGCGTACCGGTTTTATCTACAACTAATGTATCAACCTTTTCCAGCGTTTCTAAAGCTTCTGCATTCTTAATTAATACACCCGCCATCGCACCGCGACCTGTGCCAACCATAATTGACATCGGTGTTGCCAAACCTAATGCACATGGGCAGGCAATAATCAGAACCGCTACAGCATTAACCAATGCAAAAGCATAGGCCGGCTCCGGACCAAAAATTGCCCAAACAATAAAGGAGATAATACTAACTGCAACTACTATCGGAACAAAGTAGGCTGCTACCTTATCCGCTAATCCCTGGATTGGAGCCCGGCTCCGCTGAGCCTCGCTAACCATTTTAACAATTTGTGCTAAAAGCGTATCGTTACCAACATTTATTGCTTTCATGATAAAACTACCGTTACCATTAATGGTTGCTCCGGTTACCTTATCGCCTGCTTTCTTATTAACCGGAATCGGTTCACCGGTAACCATTGATTCATCTATATTGCTGTTGCCTTCAATAATTTCTCCGTCAACCGGTACTTTTTCGCCGGGACGTACTCGCAACAAATCATTAACTACAACTTTTTCCAAAGGAATATCTTCTTCGGTTCCATCCTCGTGTACAATCCGGGCTGTTTTTGGGGATAATCCCAATAAAGCTTTAATGGCACTACTGGTTTTGTATCGTGCTTTTAATTCGAGGACTTGTCCCAATAATACTAAAGTTATAATGACTGCTGCAGCCTCAAAATAAACAGCCACGGTTCCACCTACACCTCTAAATACATCAGGGAAGATTCCTGGGAAAAATGTCGCTATCAAACTATACCCATAAGCAACACCTGTCCCAATGGCGATTAAGGTGAACATGTTTAGACTTCGATTAACAATCGATTTCCATCCACGAACGAAAAACGGCGCGCCACCCCATAATACAACTGGTGTAGCTAATATAAATTCTATCCATGATTGCCAACCACCCGAAATGATCTCTTTAGTCGTAAACATTCCCATCATTGTTAATAATAATAGCGGTATAGACAGAACAGTACTGACCCAAAATCGTCTGGTCATATCAATTAACTCAGGATTTGATTCCGTTTCTGCAGTAACAGTTTTCGGCTCTAACGCCATTCCACAAATTGGGCAATCGCCTGGTTTCTCTTGTACTATTTCAGGATGCATGGGACATACATATTCGGTCACAATTTCTGATTGTATAGGAGCAATCGGTTCTAACGCCATCCCGCATTTCGGGCATGAGCCGGGTGAATCTTCTCTAATTTCCGGATGCATAGGACACATATATGTTCCCGATGAATATTTTTTCATCTTACTATGATCATGTTTAGAATGATCTATTTCTGAGCCATGGGATGTGCAACAAGCATGCCCTGCTGAATGTTTTTGTTTTTTTGTGGTTATATATTTTTCAGGTTCCGCGGAAAAAGAATCATGACAATGCTGAGAACAAAATCCATACTGAACTCCCTGCCATTCTTTGAATGCTACAGCCGATTTTTCATTAATGTTCATGCCACATACTGGATCTTTCATAGTTTTTTCCTTCTTATTTTTTAGAGCAGAGTACAGGAATCGAACCTGTGTGATTTATCTGGAATGATAAAGTGAATTTCCAATTATTCAAACTCTGCATAGTATAATTAACTTTTTTTAATCTATAATTAAATATTTTGAACGTCTTAACCATTATCGTTGTCCTCAATGAGCATGACCGCTATGTTCACTTTCGATAGGGTTGCCCCTTTTTAACTGAATTGAGTTGAGTAACCAGATTAATAATCCCATAACAAAAAAAGCTCCGGGGGCCAATACAAATATAGTTGCATCACGATAGCCCGCCTCGTACAACCAAGTTGGCATAACTGTTATGCCATAAATTGAACCACTGCCTAGCAGTTCTCTAAAAAAGGCGACTGATATTAGCGCCACGCCATATCCCAATGCATTTCCTAATCCGTCAAGAAAAGATTTGCCTGGTGTATTGTGCATTGCATAACCTTCAGTTCTTCCCATAACAATACAATTTGTAATTATTAAAGCAACAAAACTGCTTACTGACATCATACATATATGCTCTGAGAAATTGATCAGCTAAGATTACCGTTGATGATATAATGACTAGCTGAGCTATGATCCTAACTTTCTGAGGAATTGCTTTCCTTAAGATAGAAATGATTGTACTTGATGTTGTTAAAACAAAGATGACTGCAGCCGTCATTACAAGTGCAGTTTTCATCTGAACTGTTACTGCTAAGGCGGAACAATAACCCAACACTAAATATGTTAGAGGATTTTGAACGATCAGAGGATCTGTTAAGGTCTTAAATGTATGCTTATTAATAGACATATAATTTCTTAGGCTTCCTTCGATACATAAATAGTCTCATCGATAATTCTGATAGAATACTCTTCTAATGGTTTGGGCGGAGGACCTTTTATATTTCTTCCATTTAAATCATAATGTCCATTATGACAGGCACACCAAATATGGCTAATATCTTCCCGATATTGAACAGTACAATCAAGATGTGTACAGGTGCAGCAAATGCCTTGAGCCCCCCATTCGGAGGATTTATCAGAATGGCTGGCTTTCTTCAAAATCGAAATAGTTTACCACTGTTTATCGGAAACTCGTCTAAATTGCCGGCAATTACATTTGTGGGTATAGGCTCGGATATTTGGGGTGGCATGAGAAATCTTACTATTGGGTAGAATATTGAGGCAACAAATGCAAAAACAGTCCCCTTAAATATTACATTAAGAAAATTACGTCTTGTTCGTGTCAGTTTTTGTTCTGGAACATTCATACTATTTTCTAATATACTTCTCGGGGGTTTTTTCAAATTCAGATTGACACATTAGACAACATACCAAATAATCGATATTTTTGTAAGCTATTGCAATATGAGCCTTATTACGGTTTATCCGTTTGCCACAAATTGGATCAATAACTACTTGCTTGTTTTTCGAGTTTTGCTTCATAATACTCTCCTCTTTAGATAATCTTAGTCATGTTTCTAACAGTGCTAGCTCTTACAGCTGTAGTATTGTCTAATACAACATTAGAACCGCCCTGTTCTATAAAATGATTTAATATGTTAATCAATTAATTGCCCATTGTATCCCACCACTTAGTCCATTGTCAGGAGTGGTTTCACTAAGCCCTTTTTGCCAACCAATTGAAACAAACATTCTAGAGTTAATTCTATAATTAGCTCCAAATGATAATTGTCTTGGCGGGTCATATTCTTCAATTATTTTTGTATATTGTTGGTAGTACACCATCGTGTTAAATTTCGCCTTATTAAATGATTTCCCAAGACCAATTCCCCAGGTTAACGGATCTTTATATTTAAAATCGTCCGGATCGCCTAATACTAGAAAACCAATGTCACTGAATAGAGAAAATGTATTAATTGATTTTTTAAATGAAGCGCTTAAACCATAGTCGAATTCTCCAGAACCTAAGCCTTTTTCAAAACTAGCAACCGGAATTTTAACTTGGGAATTAAGATAAATTCCAGATGGACTACGATTTTTACCTAGTATTTTAAAATTTACAAACAGATAAATATCGCCAATGCCGTTTTCGGGCTTAGGTGTTATAGTTTCCTCTATTATAATTACTTCATCTTCTATAGGATCTTGATTGTGGTTGCCGCCATGCATCCCACCATTGTTATTTTGGTCCACTTCATCAGCAGGAATTACTATTTCACTAAATTGTGTAAATGCTCCATTTTTTTGATATATATATGGGATATTGACTGAAAGAGCCCATCGATCACCTCTTCCCATTAATCCAAATGCGAAATATTCTGTTTGGCTTTTTGATTCAAATATATATTTTCCTTCAGTAATCTGTCCCATGCTTGTGAGCCACCACTGAGTACCACTAGCATATGAAATATTTACTATTAATAATAATCCGACTACAAGGAGGTTTCCCAAAGAAAACCTCCTTATCTCCATTGCCACTTTATTCATTATTTAGTATTTAGAATTTGGATTTTTTCCATTTGAGTAATGATACCATCATATCCATTCATAACAGTACTCATATATTCTTGCATATTTTCCATATATTGATTCATTAATGGATCAATCATCATATCTTCGTTTTCCATCATTGTGCTCATTTGATTCATAAATCCTTGCATATCTTTAGTCATTTCATCCATTCCTTGTACCATGTTCATCATTCCATTACCGTGCATGTCTCCACCGTTGCCACCCATGTTGCCGCCGTTATCATCCATATTATGACCTGCACCCATGTCATAAGTGTCGTGGTTCATGTGATCTCCCGAACCATTATCACCCATATTATTCATGTCATGCATTGCATCCATCATACCTGAAGTGCGATCCATCATACCCTCAAGATTATTCATCATCTGCTGCATATTCATCATTTGCTGTCCCATATGTTGCATAGTATTTTGATCCATAATATGGGCAGAGCCCATATTACCTTGTCCCATATGTTGTGCGTTTAGATTTGTTAAAATGGAAATTGCAAATATCGTTGATATTAATATTCCATTTACTTTGTTTTTACTAACTTTCATTTTGCATTCCTTTTTTTTGTTAGTTTTGTAGTATGTTCTCGCCTGTTTTACCAGTACGAATTTTTATTGCCTCCGTTATAGATGAAACGAGTATGATACCATCGCCTTTTTGACCTGAATAAGCAACAGTGCGAATAGTTTCAACGGTTTTATCTACATCTTTATCAGACACAATTATTTCAAGTTTCGCCACTTCAGAATATTTCTGGACGAGTTCAATTGAATAATGACTTTTTTCAATATCTATTAATCCCTTCCCTAAAGCCATAATGTCAATTACTGTCATATTTTGTATCCCTATTTCGTATAGCTTATTTATTACATTTTCTACTTTAAATACTCTAATATATGCTTTTATCTCTTTCATTATCATTCATCCTTTAATTTTTCAATTTATATGATTTCCACAAATAATATATTGCCGGAATTACCAATAGTGTTAATATTGTAGAAGTAACCATTCCGCCTACCATTGGTGCAGCAATCCGTTTCATAACTTGAGAACCTGTACCATGACCCCAAAGAATTGGCAATAAACCTACAATCGTTGTCGTCACAGTCATTAACTTTGGCCTTACTCTATCAACGGCACCTTCCATTACAGCGCTATATAAATCTTTCACTGTATTCATGCGTCCGTCATTCATTCGATATTTATATGCCTGGTCTAGATATATAAGCATCACAACTCCTGTCTCAGCAGCAACACCCGCTAAAGCGATAAATCCAACTCCAACTGCAACGCTCATGTTGTACCCTAGTATATACATGAACCATATCCCGCCAACTAGCGCGAATGGTAACGATAACATTACAATTAGACTTTCCGTCAAATTCTTGAAGTTGAAATAAAGCAATAAGAAAATGATCAATAACGTGATTGGTATAACTACACGGAGCCTTTTATTGGCACGCTCCATATATTCAAATTGACCACTCCATACTATTGAATAGCCCGCAGGCACTCTAAGCTCTTTAGCTAATGCCTTTTTAGCATTTTTCACGTATGTACCAACATCGATACCTGTGATATCTACATAAATCCAGCCAGTTTTACGTGCATTCTCACTTTTTATAACCGGAGCTCCTTTACGAACCACAATATCTGCAACTTGCGTAATAGGTATTTGTGCTCCAGTAGGTGTGGGAACTATAACACGTTTGAGTTTTGTAATACTATCTCTCAACTCTCTGCTATATCGCACATTAATTGGATATCGTTCGAGACCTTCAACTGTATACGAAACATTCATACCACCAATTGCAGATTGTATTATGTCTTGAATGTCACCAACTGTTAGGCCATATCTAGCAGCTTCGTCACGATTGATTTCAAAATCAATAAAGTTTCCGCCGGTTACTTTATCGGCATAGGCACTTAAAGTACCTGGTATCTTCTGTACAATTGCCTGCACATTAGCACCGAGCATATTTAAGGTGTCAAGATCGTCTCCCATTAGTTTTATTCCAACCGGAGTTTTAATGCCTGTACTTAACATATCAATTCTTGTCTTAATAGGCATTGTCCATGCATTTGTAAGGCCAGGGAACTGTATTGATGCATTAAGGTCAGATGTTAATTCCTCTAGCGTGGTTTCTCTATGCTCTGACCATATAACATTGAGAGTTGATCTAACCCAATCCCAGAGATCCCAATCAGAGAACCATCGTTCTTCAAAGATTCTTTTTGGCCAATCCTCAGGCTGCTTTAAAGTAATAGTTGTCTCGATCATACTTAAGGGTGCAGGATCTGTTGCAGTTTCTGCCCGACCTACTTTACCGAAGACGGTCTCGACTTCTGGAAATGATTTAATTATCTTGTCAGTTTGCTGTAGTAATTCCTTAGCCTTTGTGATCGAGATTCCCGGATCAGTAGTAGGCATATATAACAGATCGCCCTCATTAAGAGGAGGCATAAACTCTGATCCAATTCTATTTAAAGGAAAAATCGTAATTACAATAATAACTAGTGCCGCAATTATAGTGGTTTTTTTAAATCTTAGAACAACTTCAATTATCGGCCTATAGATTCTAATTAGGAATTTGCTAATTGGATTTTTTTCTTCGGGACGGATTGTACCCTTAATAAAATATCCCATCAACACTGGTACGATTGTAATTGCCAATATAGCTGACGCCCCCATTGCATATGTTTTTGTGAAAGCTAGCGGCCTAAACAATCGTCCTTCCTGTGCCTGCAATGTAAATACCGGCAAGAAAGATACAGTTATGATTAGTAGAGAATAAAACAGCGCGGGACCTACTTCTTTTGATGCATCAAGTATTAATTTCCATCTATCAGCTTTACCATCATCCCTTTCTATATGTTTATGTGCATTCTCTATCATTACAATGACAGCATCGACCATCGCTCCGATCGCAATTGCTATACCACTTAAAGACATTATATTGGCATTTATGCCCTGATATCTCATTACCAAGAATGCCATTAATATTCCTAATGGCAGGGTAATGATTGCCACAAATGAGCTTCTGAAGTGCAGAAGAAATATGATTAAAACAAGTGCTACTACAATGCTTTCTTCTGTTAACTTTTCCTTTAGGTTGTCTATTGCTCTTTCTATTAGTTGTGATCTGTCGTAGGCAGTATTAATTGTTACTCCATCCGGCAAACCAACCTTTAATTCTTCGAGTTTGTCTTTTACCTCGTCGATTACAGCTAAAGCATTTTCACCATAGCGCATAACAATGATTCCACCAACGACTTCACCTATGCCGTCTCTTTCAACTAAACCCCGTCTTAATTCTGGACCTAAATGTATATGTGCGACACTTTTAAGTAATATGGGAACACCATTTTTATCAACACCTAAGGGAACTTTTTCTAAGTCTTCAATTGAATTAATGTAACCTTTTCCACGAACCATGAACTCAGTCTCTGCCATTTCAATTAGTCGTCCGCCAACATCATTGTTACTCCGCTTGATAGCCATTTTTACTTTATTTAGTGGAATATTATAGGCTAATAATTTGACTGGATCGACATCAACTTGATACTGCTTTACATAACCGCCAATACTTGCAACTTCTGAAACTCCGGACACGCTCATCAATTCATATTGTAAATAGAAATCCTGAATTGCACGTAATTCTTGTAAATCATGTTCATTGCTTTCAAGTGTATATTCATATACCCAGCCAACGCCTGTAGCATCAGATCCAAGCTGTGGTGATACACCCTCAGGCAATCTTCCTGATACAAAGTTTAGATATTCTAATACTCTACTTCTAGCCCAGTATATATCAGTTCCATCCTCAAATATGATGTACACAAAAGAAACTCCAAAGAAAGAATATCCTCGTACAACCTTTGCATACGGAACTGACAACATTGCAGTTGTTAATGGATATGTTATCTGATCCTCTACAACTTGCGGCGCTTGGCCCATATAATCAGTTTGAATGATGACCTGTACGTCACTTAAATCAGGAATCGCATCCAGTGGAGTTGTTGATACAGCTATGAAGCCACCTAGAACAATCGCAATAGTAGCAAGAATAACTAAGAAGCGGTTATTAACTGACCATTCAATAATTTTTTCAATCATTTTTAATCTCCACGGTATTCATTCCACAAACAGGGCAATTGCCTTGCTCTTCCATGATCACATATGAGTGTGATTCCATCGGGCAAGTATAAAACTTCTTATCTGAGTTATAAGGTTCTTGCTTATTTATAAGCTTCATACCACAGTCTGGGCAGAAACCGAGCTCATTCATTTTAACATATGAATGTGATTCCATTGGGCATGTATAGTAAGAGAGTGTATTATTTTCTACAGTACCAAACGATATATTTTCCATTTCACTCATTTCAGCTTCAGACATGCCTTGGTGATTGTGACCTTGTTCCATTTCATCTACTTCAGGCGGGCTAGATTTGGTAATTTTTACATCTTTTGCTTTATTATTATCAGAATTCATTGAACTCATATTTTCGTCTGAATTTGTGGGAGCTCTTGAAGATAACATTTTAGCAATGCTCTCTTGAAGCTTGCTCTCCGAATCAAGTAAAAACTGAGAAGAAGTGACTACCAACTCTCCAGCTTGTAAGCCTTCTTTAATTTCGTAAAATCCATCGCCGCTTTCGATCCCAATTTCTACATCTCTAGGTGCAAATCTGCCTTCTCCAAGAGAGATGAACACGAGATTTCGTTCACCGGAAAACATCACTGCTTCAGTTGGGACTGCAATTGCGTCATTAATCTGAGCGGATGAAATGTTTACATTGGCATACATTCCTGGTTTTAATACATTATCTGTATTAGGGAATGTTAATCTGACCTTTAATGTTCTTGTCTTTGAGTCCAAATACGGATAGATATAATCCACCAGACCTTTGAATTTTTTGCCCGGGATATAGGACAATGTCATTGTCGCGTCTCTTCCTTCTTGAATCCAAGGAATTTCGTATTCATAAATATCAGCATATACCCATACTGTGTTTACGTCAGAAATGGAATATAGCTTCATGCCGGGTTTAATTTCCATGCCATCTAGCACATGTTTTTTATCCACTATTCCAGAATATGGTGAATATATTTTTAACGTTTTATTAACTATCTGTTCGTTTTCCAATCTTTCAATTTGAGCATTAGATATGTCGAAATTCTTTAAGCGTTTCCTAGTTGATGTCAGCGTTGATTTTAGGTTTTCAATAGCAGCTTCTCGATTTTCATTCTCTGCTTGTGCTAATCTGAGAAATGTCTCTAAATATTCCTCTTGAGCTGTAACAAGCTGTGGACTATAGATATCTAGCAGAGTATCGCCTTTTCTAACTTTCTGCCCTGTTTTGTCTACATAAGATTTTTCTACCCACCCAGAGAATTTTGTTTGTACAAATCTAACTTGCGTTTCGTCATAATCTACTCGGCCTACAGTTCTAATATTTTGATTCAAATCTTTAGTTAAAACAGTAGCTGTTCTAACTCCAATATTTTGAACGGTTGCTGGATTTATCTTTACTGTTGAGCCAAAGGCTTCTTCACCAGCATATACAGGAATTAAATCCATTCCCATTGGTGATTTACCAGGTTTTGGTGAAATATATGTTGGATCCATTGGAGCCCGGTAATACAGAATTTCTTTATCCCCAGTAGCGGTTGTGTTATCGCTATTGTTACTACTGGTTGGCGAGTTTAGTGGGGTTAAATTCATCCCGCATATTGGGCAATTACCGGGCCCTTCCTGAATCACATTTGGATGCATCCCACAAGTGTATAATTCTTCGCTCATTGTTTCTTGAGCTGTGTTTTGGCTATTATCGTTGGAAGAACATCCGACAATAAATAAACCGATTGATAAAAATAATATAAGTGTTACTATTCTAATTATATTTTTCATTTTAATTCTCCTGATTTGGTTTAATTGTTCCCGTTGACTGATAAAGCTTGGCAACCAATGTTGTTTGCTTGGCTTTTACGTCTTCAAACTCTAATCTTACTTTTACCCCTAAGCGAACACTGTCTAGTAGATCTAAAAAACTGATCTTGCCTGTTTCGTAGGCGGCATAAGCTGATGATAACATTTGGTCTGTTTCATATATAATGCTCTCATCATATAATGTATAGGTTTCCTTAACCTCGTTTAATTCTTTGATTATCGATAAAATGCTAAATTCTATTGTATTCCAAGTATTGGACAACAATTCTTCTTGTTGCCTTTTTACATATGAAGCCGCTTTCACATTTGCTTTATTCTTTCTAAACCACAGTGGTACGTTAATTCCAACCTTAACACCTAAAGCATCTGCTCCTGATGATACAGCCCCACCGAGATCCGTTGGTCCGACTAGAGAATAGGTAATACCCGCTACCAAGTCAGGATAATTCTTCAATTTGGATAATTTATACTGGTCTGAAGCAACTGCCACGCGTGCTTGTGCCTGTAAATATTTAGGACTTTTAGTATTTGCTAGGTCTACCCATTGGTCTTCGGATAGGGATCCCATAATTAGATTAAAATCACTATTAACTTGACTAGACAGAAATTGCCCGTCATATAAAACCTGCAGATCATTTATACTTTTTTCTAATGCACTTTCTAGATTATTAATTTTAGTCTCAACTAAAGATTTTTCGATTTGAAGTTTGATAATTGGATGTTGAGTTAGTCCAATACCATTTGCGTATTGACTTTGGGCAATTGCTTGAAAAGTCACAAGCTCTTCTTTGTATTGATTTAAAATTTTAGAAGATTCGGCCTGTTTTAAATAACTAGCAAGCTGCTTCCTTAATAAAAAAGATACTTTTACTTTAGTTGCCTCAAGATTAAGCCTACTAATTTCAGACTTAATTCTTGCTATACTTCTTTCTTTTCTTAGTTTTCCCCATAATGGAAATTTTTGTCCTAACATTATTTGGTTTTCAACCGGTCCATTTCTTGTTTCAATTGGATTGATACTAAATGAGGTCTCAATCATTGGATCCGGTAAAACTCCAGCAACCTTTATCTTCTCTTGCGCAGCTTGATAGGCTTTTTTCGCTGCTTTGACTTCAAGATTTAATCTTAGAACCAAATCAACTGGATCCGCAGTTTGGCTAAAACTGAATGCTGTTATAGCAATGAATCCTATTAGCGGTTTAATCCAACTCTTTATTAATATTTTTAATTTCAATTGTATACTCCATTTTATTTGTTAAATCGTTTACTATTACGCCCATTAATTCAAAGACGTAGTTATCCCAACGAGAGACTATTTGGATTTATTAGAGTGTATTAAACTAAAAGGGGCGTTTGGAAGCCCGGATGGATCTCTAGACAGGACAAATCATTATTATTCTGAATGAATGAAAACTCTTCAAATAATTCTAAATTATCATTATATGAAATAAAATAATCAACTATTAGGTCTTTCTGTAATTCAACTTTGTTAAGTGGAGCCGAAACAATTGGAAATACTACCACGACAACACATTCAGTCATTGCCTCACAGCAGTCCATATCTGACATGTCCATATCACAATGTAATGCTGAATTTGTAGCTTCTGGCATATCGCAGTTTTCTTGTTCGAAAAAAGGCGTTGCAAAAGAACTTGCAAAAAGCAAGAGCACGATAACTGAAACTATTTTTATTTTATTATTATTCATTTATCAAATGTAGTAAATATTCATTTCGTAAAACTTTAATACATAGCAAAATTCAAACCAAAATTTTACAATTAAAACAAAAATAAGTTATAAGATTATTGATAAGATGTGTAAAATTATTAGGAAACACTAATTTTGTCGATTGGCAATCTGCTTCTTTCTCGAAGAGATTTAAATTGGGAAGGTCTCATTCCTGTAATGTCATTGAATTGGTTTGAAAGATATTGAACGCTACTATAACCTAATTGATTCGCTATT